>Ga0208080_1000143_pt1 | contig 34503 bp, 30 predicted proteins | sample NGESurdeep092012_3_FD_184476 | JGI IMG/M metagenome (GOLD analysis project Ga0208080, IMG submission 184476) | Arctic peat soil microbial communities from Barrow, Alaska - NGEE Surface sample 210-3 deep-092012 (SPAdes) | ecosystem: Environmental > Terrestrial > Soil > Wetlands > Peat ...
GGCCACTCGGACCCCCGGCTGACACTGGCCGTCTATGCCCAAGCCACCACTGAGGCAGACCGAGCCGCCGCCGACGTGGTTGGCGAACGCTTCGCCCGGGGAATAGCGAACGGTGCGCGCGATGGACGCGCGATGGATCGGGCGGGGAACAGAAAAGCCGGGGCCTAGACCCCGGCTGACCTGCACCTCTTTGGTCGGGCTGCCCGGATTTGAACCGGGGACCTCTGCGTCCCGAACGCAGCGCGCTAACCAAGCTGCGCCACAGCCCGTTGACCGGAGCCGGCGTATCAGCCGGTCCAGAACAGGGAAATGCTAGCCGACGGTGGTGCGCTCGCTCCCCGTCCCACCAGCCGCCTCGTCGTCCCTGGGATCAGGGTCGTCCACGGTGCTCCGCTTGGCCACCACTTTGGCTATCCGTCGCTTGTCCATCTCGGCCACCCGGAGCTCCCATCCGTCGACGGCGAGCACCTCGCCTTCAGCCGGGATATGCCCGAAGCCGTCAAAGAGGAATCCCCCCAACGTCACGTACTCACCCTCGGGGAGATCGATCCCCAGGCGGTCGCGGACATCGTCGACGCTCATCCGCCCGCCTACCAGCCAGCGACTTCCGTCCACCCTCACCACATCAGGCTCGTCGTCAGGGTCGAACTCGTCGGGAAGATGACCCACGAGCGCTCCCAACACGTCCTTCATTGTCAAGACGCCCTCGACGCCACCGTGCTCGTCCACCACCACCGCGAACGACCGTCGTTGGCGACGCATTTCGGCCAGGACGTCGAACACCAGACGGGACTCGGGGACCAAAAAGGGCTGGCGGAGGCGGCGGGAGATATCCACCGGATCGGGAATTGCCTGGTTGGCGGGGTCGGTCGGCATCACCCCTGCAGGGATGGAACTCCGGGCCCCGACATCGTCGATCCGTTGGTCTTCGGGTCTCCCACTCTGCACCTTCCACCCGGCCCGGAACAGATCGTTGACGAACAACACCCCGATCAGGTCGTCCAGATTGTCGTCGTAGACCGGGAAGCAACTGTGGCCCGATTCACGCACGGCCCGGGTGACATCGTCGGCCGTGACCGGGATGGACAAAGCCACCACGTCCACCCGCGGGGTCATGATCTCGCCGACGACTGTGTCGTGTAGATCGTCGAGCGCCTCCACGATGGACTGTTCCTGGGCATCACCCCCGCGGGTAACCCCGATCCCGGGAGCGCCATTGCGGTCACTGACCGCTACCGCGGCCCGTCCCCTACCCAGGAGGTTGCGGCGCTTCTGAATTGGTTGCACATGCCGATCGTGGTGTCGTCGGAACACGGACCCTGCCTTCGTTGGGTCGGTGAAGACCTTCAGGCGCCGGTCGCGGGGACGACCGACAGTGGTTGGTAGGACTCGTCATAGTACGTACCACCGTCGAGCAATGACGTGACGGCCCGACGAAGACGGATGGGGCCGAGCGGCTTGACCACCCACCCCTCGGCACCTGAACGGCGGGCGAGGAACACATCGGGACGACGGTCGAGCAGCATCAGCACCGGCACATGTTCGAGACTGCCGTACGACTCCTCGAGACGCAGCTCGAGGCAGACGGCCATCCCACCCATGTTTCCCATCTGGAGGTCGACCACTACCAGGTCCGGACGGCTCTCGGCCACCTCCTCGAGCACCGCCGGCCCGGAACCGGCCTCACGGATGGCGATGTCCGGGCGTCCTGCGATGGCGGCGATTTCAGCCCTCACCGACGGCGCGTCGCTGGCCACAAGAATTGAGCGCACGGACATGAGGTTAGCCCGCCTATTGAGACGGTTCGGCAGGCGCCTCAGCCGAAAGCGGGGCTCCCCGCCCATCGCCGAGAAACAGAAGATCGGCGATGACCTTGAGCCCCTCGAGATCGTGGACATCGGTGTTGAGAAGCGGAACCCGGGAGACCGGGGCGGGAGCGATCCGGGCCACCAGGTCGCCGTAGGTCCGCTCATCCCGATCCGACGCCGCCGTATAACCGGCCAGGTTGTTGATGAGATCCTGCAGAGCCCCGCCTTGCGTCGTTGCTTGACCGGCGATGGCCGTCAGTTGCTCCAGTCGGCTGTCGTCAATGAAGCGCGGTTGTACCCGGTTGACGATGAGGGCGGTCACCGACATATTCGACTCGGCCAGCTTGCCGGCGAAGTGCACAGCCTCATCGACGGAGTCGGGCTGGGGTGCGGCCACCAGAACGAATGCCGTGCCCGGCAGGGTGAGGAGTTCACGAACCCGGTTCGCCCGGGTTCGGAATCCCTCCTCCATCCCTTCGAATGCCTGGAAGAACGTCACGGCATCACGGACCACGTCGGCTCCGGCGACCTTGGAGATGGTGCGCAGCAGGGCATGGGCGGCCATTCCCACGAATTTGAGCGATGCCCGGGTAGGCATCATCAGCACCTGAAAGAACCGGTTGTTCAAGAGGCTGGTGAGCCGACGGGGGGCGTCGAGGAAGTCGAGAGCGTGCCGGGTGGGAGGGGTATCGACTACCACCACGTCGAAGCCTCCTTCTTCTGCCAGCTCATGCAGCTTCTCCATGGCCATGTACTCCTGAGTGCCCGAAAGCGCCCCGGTGAGGTTCCGGTACATCCGATTGCCCAGGATGCCCTCCGCCTGATCGGGGGTGTCGGCATACCGGCGGACCAGGTCGTCGAAGGTGCCTTTCGGGTCGAGCATCAGCGCGTAGAGCTCGCCCGGCCAGTCACCTTCGATCTGCGACGGCCGGTTGGAGAGAGCATCGAGCCCCAGCGAGTTGGCCAGCCGCCGAGCCGGGTCGATGGTCACCACGCATGCTTTTCGACCCAGACGGGCGGCGTGCAGAGCAAACGCCGCCGCGGTGGTGGTCTTTCCCACCCCACCCGAACCGCAGCAGACAACTATAGCCCGGTCCTGGGCAATGTCGGTGAGGGTGACGCCCCCGCTCATGGGACAGCCGCTTCAGTATCGGGGAGCGCAGTATCGGGGAGCGCAGTGACACCCGCTTTCAATGCGTCGGCCAGAAGCTGAAGCTCATCGGGACCGATGGACGCCGTGAAGGCGAAGGGCACCCGCAGCTGGGGCAGCGGTAGTTCGTGATCCAACCTGTCGATTTGCTCCCGTTGGAGGACCTCCCGGGTACGGCGGAAGGTACTGGCGGCGTCGAGGGCTTCACGCAAGTCGTCGTCGAGGGTCACTCCGGCGGACTCGGCGGCGTCGGCAGCCGAGACATCCAGCCCCCGAATCGGTGGGTAACAAGCGTTGACGATGATCGGACCGAGGGAGATGCCCACCTTGTCCTCGAGTTGGTAGGCGGCGTCGACGACCTCATTCACCGGCATCTCTTCGGGAAGAGTCACCAACGCCACCTGGCACCGGGTGGGGTCGGTGAGTAGTTCCACCACCTCGGAGGCCTGGGTTCGGACCGGGCCCCCGCGGGCGGCATCGAGCAGTCCGCTGGCCGATGACAGGAACGTCATGGCGTGGCCGGTGGCCGGGGCATCGACGAGGACCAGATCGGCGAGGCCTGCCTGCTCGATCTGTTTGACTTTGCCGAGCACCAGAATGTCCCGGATGCCGGGAATGGCGCTCGAGACGATGTCGATGATTCCCGACGACATCAAGCGCTTCGAGAACCGGCGGAGCCCGTGGTCGGCCAGGTATTCGATGAGGGCATCGTCAGGGGTGATCCTCCGGGCCTGCACACTGCCCGGCGGGATGTGTGGCGCCTCGCTCTCGGGCCCGAGGTCCTCTTCGACCTCGTTGGCGCCCGCCGCGCTGAGCACGGCCCCGGCGTAATCGATGGTGTCGCCGTGGCCGAAGGCGTCGGAGACACCCGATCGACCTTCGAGCTCGATGACCAGGACCGACAGTCCGGCGTCGGCTGCCATCCGGGCGATGGCCGCCACCATGGTCGTCTTCCCGACGCCGCCCTTACCCGCCACGATCAGGACGTGACTCTGCATGCAGAAAGTGCTGACGTCCATGATGCTCCGGAGCGTAGCGTTCTCCGGCCGCCCATCGGCGGTTTTGGGCCGAATGGGGGTGGGTGGAGGGCCCCTGGCCGGCACTGGTGAAGGGGCTGAGTGGGAAATCCTGGTCAGACCCCTTGTCTCCGTGCCACGGCGCGAGTACGTTCGCTGGCGTGGGGGCAGTACCCACTGGCAAAGGGGGAAGGAAACTATGGCGCAAGCTCTCGACACGTGGCAGATCAGAGCGTCGTGCCGCGGGCCTCAAGCCGAGATCTTCTTTCCTCCCGCCCATGCGGAGCGCAAAGAGGAGAAGCTCCAGCGTGAGGCGCACGCCAAGGCAATCTGCTCCACCTGTTCGGTACAGTCCGACTGTCTCGATTACGCCATCCGGATTCGTGAGCCTCATGGGATCTGGGGAGGCCTCAATGAAATGGAACGCAAGCTGCTGATCGATCGCCGGGCCGGCTGACGGTCGGGGCCTTTTTGTATGGCCGGCTGGCGCGGTCAGGTCACACCCAGCGATTGAGCGGCGGCACGGACTCCTTTTGATGTGCACACCGAGGATGGTTGCTGGTCAGTGGCCGCGCAGATCCCGGCGGTCAGATAGTTGGCAGACGCCACGATGGCCCGACTGGCCGGCGTCTCCCCCTTCTTCAGGTCGCTGATGATCGTTGACCTAGGGATCCGCAAAATTGTCGCCGGACTGAAACCTGATGTGGTCGACACCACCATGTTGTCGATGTCGACCAGTGGGTAGGTGCCGTTGCCGGTGCGGCTCGCGGCCCCGTAATGAGTCACCAAGGTCTGCTGGCCCGGTGTGAGGTTGGTGATCTTGGTGAACGCGCCGTTGGGGGCAGCCACGTCAGAGTAGATCTCGATGCCCGTGAAGGTGAGATACGGACTTGTATACGACGCGTCGAAGAAACTGAAGGTTTGGATCCCCGGGAACACCGACGTGGTCGAAGACAGCATGTCATGGAGCATCCCGAAGTGGCCGAATCGGGAGAGTGCCAGTACCAGGGGCCACCGCTCCGCCGCGCAAAATGGGCAGTACTCCGCCCCCACGAAGAGCACCTCGGGCTTTCCCGCCGCATACAGGGGGGCTTGTCCGGTCACCACGGTCGGAGGAGTGAGCCCGGCGTCCAGAGCCGTGATGCCGATGGCGTCGAAGGTGGTGACGGGCACGGTGGCCAGTGCCCGGAGGGTATCGGGTGCAGTTTCTGCCCGGTGGACCACCCTGAGGGTGGTCGGGGTATCGGTCAACGTGTAGACGAGAAGAGCGGTGACGCCGACCAGGATCACCACCACCGCGCCCCACGCGAAGCGGGACGTTCGGGTATGGGGGAGATGATCGGGCTCGGCGTGCACTCCTTACGACCCGTCGGGAACCAGGTAGTCAGCTCTGTCTGTCTCGAGTCCGTATCCGGGCGTGAGCACGATGGGCGTCGCCGTCACGATGATCACGAACAGGATGAACGTGATGACATGGATCCCGGAGCACCACAGGCAGATCGCCTTGATGATGAACAGCTCGGCGATGATCAGGTAGAGGATCATTCCGACGCCGGTGATCGACAGAGCCAACCGGGCCAGGTGGATCCGACGGTCCGCCGATCGCCACGCCCGCGGCAGGGACAGGGCGATCATGGGAAGGAAGAATGCCAGCCCCAGCACTGCCACCGGTATGCCGAAGATCATCGACTGAGGGCTGGTGGTGACTTTCTGGCAGTTGATGGCCCCGTTGCCCGAGCAGACCAGCGCCACATGAGTGTCGAAATGGGTGATGGTGAGGTAGATGGCCACCCCGAGTCCAACCAGGCTCAGCAACAGTGTGACGATGGGCTGCCAGCGCAGCGTGGGCATGGTCCTATCTCCGAATAACTACCGGGTCAGCCCAGTTTGAGAGCTTTGGTCGCGGCTTGGACACCCGAACTCTGGCAGACAGTGGATGGTTGCTGCTTGGTGCTGGCACAGATGGCGGCACTGATGTAGTTGGCGGTACCCACAATGGACTGGGTGACTGAATTGGTGGGGTCACTCAGATTGCCGGCGATGTCGGAATGGCTGAGCCCGGCCAGCATCTGGGGGCTGAAGGTGCCACCCGATATCAGGGCCACATTGCCGATATCGATAAAGGGAAACCCGATCTGTCCGGCGGTAGCTCCGGGAATGTACGTCGGCGAGCTGTACTTGCTGATCACCGCCTCCTCCGCCTTGTTGGGATTCTGCAGCTTGGTATACCCGCTGGAGCTCGGAGTCGTGGTGTACTGCTCGACGGACACGAAGGTGAGGTAGGGGCTTTTGAAGGTAGCGCTCCGGTAGCTGAAGGTGTTGGTGGACGGAGCCACGTCGGTGTGTGACGAGGCAGTCACATCCAAGTTGCTCCAGGTTCCGAACCGCGAAAGCGCAGCGGTCATCGCCCACCGCTCGCCGGCGCAGTACGGGCAGTATTCCGCGCCGTAATAGAACATCGCCGGGGTGTGGCCGTTGAGGGTCAATGCCGGTTGATTTGACAGCACGATCGGCCGGTTGGGGGTGGCCGCCGAGGGAATGTTCGTGCCCACCTTGTCGTAGACGGAAGCCGGAATGCTGGTGACGTCCTTGACCACTGACGCCGCCGCCGGGGTCACCGGCGTAAAGGCGGCGTTGGAGTTGGAGGAGCTGCTGGTCGCCTTCACAATGACCAGCACCACGATGATGATGATGACCAGGCCCACCGCACCCCAGGCGACCAGGGCGCCGGACATGCGCCGGGGACCGGGAGTGGGTTGACTCTTACCACCGGGTCGAGGGGTGTTCCCTCCTTTGCCCACCGGTTTCTTTCCCGATATGGGGCGGCTCTGGGCCCGGCTGGCATCCTTGGCTGATGCGGAGCCCGATACGGGCTTGGGCGCCTTGCTGCCCGGTTTGGGTGTGTTGCCGCCCCCGGCGCCCTTTTTTTGTTCCCCAGCCATCGTGTGCCGACTCCTCTTCTCTTTTTGCTCCTCGTGAGCGTAACTGTTCGATCAGAGGGGGTGCGGTCAGGTGAAGAAACCCATCCTCGGTGGTGCATCCCGCCGCCGGGCGACGATTGTGCCTAGGGTGACCGGATATGCCGGGTGCACCTGCCGTTGCCGAGACGTTGCTGGCGCCGGACCAAGACAGCATCACGAGGGATTCCAGGGCCGTGACCTGGAGCAATGTGGTGGTTGACGGCCATCGTGTGAACTATGCGGCCTCGGGGAACGGACCACCGGCGTTGTTCCTCCACGGTTGGGGACTACGGCCCAATGCCTACCGGGAGCCGATCCGGCGTATGGGAATGGCCGGCTGCCGGGTCTACGCCCCGGCCATGCCCGGCTTCGGCGGTACCCCGGAACTTCCGGGTGAACAGCGGTCGTTCACTGGCTATGCGGCCTGGGCCGGTCGGTTTCTGGACGTCATCGGCGAAAGCCGGGTGACCCTGGTGGCCGGTCACTCGTTCGGGGGCGGCGTGTCGACGGCCTTCGTCCACGACCATCCCGGTCGGGCGGGGTCCTTGCTGTTGGCAAATGCCATTGGCGGCCCCACCTGGGCCTCGTCCCCTGATGGCATCCGCACCATGACCCAGCGGCCGGCGTGGGACTGGGGCCGTTATTTCGGGACCGATCTGTTCCACTCACCTCACCTCATGCGGGTCCTCCCCGCTTTGCTCGAGGATTTCATCCCCAATCTGATGCAGAACCCGCTGGGAATGTTCCGTACCGGCGACTTCATCCGGCGGGCTGATCTGTTGATGGAGATTCGGGCCATTGCCCGTCGTCACACTCCGGTACTGGTGGCGTGGTCGGATCGGGATCGGCTGGTGCCCCGGTCCGTATTCGACGAAATGCGACAGGCGGCCGGGGTGGACGGAGTGGTGGTCAACGGATCCCACTCGTGGTTGATTGCCGACCCGGAGGCGTTCGGGGAACTGGCTATCCACGCACTGGTGGATTCGGGAGCGCTCACCGTTCGCCCTTCCCTCAGCGTCGCCTGAACCGTCGATGGCGGCGGTAACCTGAGCCGATGACCATCCCCATCCGTGATGCCGCCACGGTGATGCTGGTTCGGGATGCGGTCGACGACGACGGTGGACCGGCCATCGAAGTCTGCATGCTCCGCCGTAATCTGGCTTCCGAATTCGTGGCGGGTGTCTACGTCTTCCCGGGTGGGGGTGTCGACCCCGAAGACTATGGGGACGACATCGAGGCTCTGTGTCCGGGCCGCACCGACGCCGAAGCCAGTGCCATCCTCGGAGTTCCATCAGGCGGGTTGGCCTTCTGGGTGGCGGCCTTACGCGAGTGTTTCGAAGAGGCCGGGGTGCTGTTGGCCTATCGGCCTGGCGATGAAGCCGATTCCGAGGGGCGGTTCCTCGACACCACCGACCCGGACACCTCGGTACGGTTCGTCACCTACCGGGACGCCCTGAACGCCGGGACATTGCGGCTGCTCGACATCTGTCGTCGTGAGGGACTGGCCCTCGACGTGGGCTCGGTGCACTACGTCAGCCACTGGATCACGCCTGAGTTGGCACCCCGGCGATACGACACCCGTTTTTTCATCACCGCCGCACCCTCGGGACAGGTGGCCCGCCACGATGATGGCGAGACCATCGCCTCCATCTGGATTCGCCCGGTCGACGCCTTGCACCGCTTCGAGGCCGGAGATATCGAGCTGCTTCCCCCCACCATCGAAAACCTGAAGCACATCGGTCGATTCCGGACCACCGTCGAGGTCATGGCATGGGCAGAAAAAGTGACCGACGTTCCGACGGTGCTGCCGATCGTGTTGTTCGAAGACGGGCAGGTGCTGGTGCTGCGACCCGGTGACGAAGGCTACGAGGAGGCCATCGAAGCCAAGATGGCCTCGGGGACCGAAGCCGATGACCAGATTGCCGCCGCTGCTCGTGGCCTGTTGTGGCCAAAGGCCGACCCGGTGTGAGTTGACAGTCATCGATATCAGGAGCGATCGACCGCAGATGCTTCTGCCGGTGCGCCCACACCTGACGCCGAGACCTCCGCCGGTCAGCTCCGCGACGCTGGGCTGACTGCCAGTACCCCGGCGTCCACTGCGGCATCCACCCGCTCGAGAAGTCGGGCGCTACACCCGTCCATCGGGACTACCGGGGCGATGGTGGTCACCACTTGTTCGGCCATGTCGGCAAATACCTTGGCCAGGGCATGACCTTCGTCGAGTGCCACCGGAGTCCCGGCGTCGCCACCGGCCGATACCGAGGGATGGAGCGGGACCTGGCCAATAAGTGGGACGCCCACCTCGGCGGCCAGGCGGGCACCACCGCCGGAGCCGAACAGGGCGTACGAGGTGCCGTGCTCGCAGGTGAAGTCGCTCATGTTCTCGATGACGCCGGCCACCCGCAGGTAGCCCTTGCGGGCCATATCCGCGGTGCGGGCCGCCACCTTCTGGGCGGCCACGGGAGGCGTCGTCACCACGATGACCTCGGTACGGGGCAGCATCCGGGCCAGGCCCATCTGGATGTCTCCGGTCCCGGGAGGCATGTCGATCAAGAGGTAGTCGAGGTCACCCCAGTGGACGTCTTCGAGAAACTGCTGCACGGCGCGGTTCAAGATGAGACCCCGCCACATGATGGCGCTGTCCTCGTCGGCCAGGAAACCCATGGACAGGACCCGTAGCAGGCCGTCGCCGATCCGTTGCTCGAGTGGCACCATCTTCTTTTCCCGGGACTCGACCTCACCCTGCATGCCGAGAAGCCGGGGTATGGAGAATCCCCAGATGTCGGCGTCGAGCACCCCGATGGTCAGACCCCGCCGGGCCAGGGCGACCGCCAGGTTGACGGTGACCGAACTCTTTCCCACGCCCCCTTTGCCCGAGGCGATGGCGATGACCCGAGCGGTATCGGGGATGTCGGTGGCGGGAGCCGGGTTCCGGGCCACAAGTCGGGCCCGGGCCATCACCGCTTTACGTTGTTCGGCGTCCATGACCCCCGTGGTCATCGTCACCGCTTTTACCCCGGGTAACGCGCCCACGTGGGTCTCCACGTCACTCCGGATCTGGTTCCGGAGGGGGCACCCGGCGATGGTCAGGGCCACGTCGACCTCCACCACGCCGGCCCCGGGGAGCCGGATGGCGGTCACCATGCCCAGTTCGACGATGTCGGCCCCCAGTTCGGGGTCGACCACGCCACGCAGCGCGGCGCGCACCTGTTCCTCGGAGACCGGGGTTGAGGAACCTGAGGCATCCACGCTGGTCATCACGCCCGAATTGTACCGGGGGTGCCCCTTCGGCCACCCGCAGGGGTGTACCAATATGGAGCGGGCGCGGGTACGCTGTCCTCAACGGTCACTTCGGGTGTCGTATCCGTGGTTGCCCGGTATCAATTCGATCCGCAGGAGGAACGTCGGTGAGCACGATCATGCAAACTGTAAGCATCGGAAGGAAGCCGAGTCCGGTGACGTTGACCGATAAGGCCACGGCCAAGGTCGGCGAGCTTCTGGCCCAGGAGGACACCGAGGGCCTGGCCCTCCGGGTGGCGGTGCGTCCCGGCGGTTGTTCGGGGTATAGCTACGAGATGTTCTTCGATGTGGATATCGCTGCCGACGACGTGGTGCGCGAGTTCAGTGGCGTGAAGGTCATCGTCGATTCGGCCAGCGCCGAGCTGCTCAAGGGCTCGACCCTCGACTACGCCGATGGTCTGCAGGGCGACGGGTTCCATGTGACCAACCCGAGTGCGACCCGCACCTGCGGTTGCGGTTCTTCTTTCAGCTGATCGACTGATCCGCCCCGCGCCGACAGCGCTGATGCCTGGCACCCGATGACGGGGTTTGGCTGCGGACGACCAGGTTAGGAACGGCACATTGAGCGCACCCATCGGTCCCTATAGCCCCGTGGTGAGAGCCGGCCCGTGGTTGGTGACTTCCGGGCAACTCGGGTTGGTGCCATCTGTACCCGACGGATCGGCCGGCGACGACCCATCGCCGCTCCCGGCCCCGTCTCTCATCAGTGGCGGTGTGGCGGCCCAGTTGACCCAGGCCCTGTCCAACGGCGAGGGCTGGTTGCGACGTGAGGGGGCGACCCTTCGTGATGTGATCAAGACCACCGTGTTCATTACCGACATGGACGACTATGCCGCGGTCAATGAGGCGTACTCGGCGTTCTTCGGAGACCACCGACCGGCCCGATCCGTCATCGCGGTGGTGGCTTTGCCGATGGGGGCCCTGGTCGAAGTGGAACTCTGGGCCTACACGCCGTCCTGATCAACCGGTCACCGGCCGACCCCTCCTCCGGTCATCGTCGAGTACGCCGCCTCGGCGTGTTGGGTGAGGTCGAGGCCCAGGAACTCTTGTTCGGCGGTGACCCGCAACCCAATCGTCCGATCGACTGCCTGGGCGATGAGGTAGGTCACGGTGAAGCAGAAGCCGATGGAGACCACGGTGGCCAACGCTTGGTTGGCCAGCAGATGGAAACCCCCTCCGCTGAAGAGGCCGTTGGCGCCGGTGGAGTTGATCGAGCGGGCAGCGAAGAGCCCGAGTAACAGCATGCCGATGATGCCTCCGACCCCGTGTACCCCCAGGACGTCGAGGGAGTCGTCGTAGCCGTAACGGAACTTGAGCCGGACCGCGAATGCACACGCCAGACCGGCGGCTCCTCCGACCACCAGTGAGGCCATGGGACCGATGTAACCGGCGCACGGGGTGATGGCCACCATGCCGGCCACCGCCCCTGACGCGGCACCGAGGGTGGTGGCCACGTGCTCTTTGAAGGCTTCGAACACCAGCCACATCAACAACCCGGCGGCCGCGGCCAACTGGGTGTTCACGAATGCGCTCACCGCCACACTGTTGGCCCCCAACGCGGACCCGGCGTTGAACCCGAACCAACCGAACCAGAGGATGCCGGCTCCCAACAGGGTGAGGGGTACCGAGTGGGGTTGCATCGACTCCCTGGGCCATCCCCGACGCTGACCGAGCACCAACACGACGGCCAGGGTGGAGAACCCCGAGTTGATCTCGACCACGGTACCGCCGGCGAAGTCGAGCACGCCGCGTTGGGCCAGCCATCCCCCGGGGCTGAAGGCCCAGTGGGCCAGAGGCACGTACACCAGTGTGAACCACAGTGCGATGAAGACGACGAAACCCACGAACCGGACCCGGTCCACCGTGCCTCCGCTGATGAGGGCGGCGGTGACGACCGCGAACATCATCTGAAACACCATGATCGCCATGGGCGAGACGTGAACCCCGTGGAAGCCGGACAATGGCTGGGTCATGTTACGCAGGCCCAGGTTGTGCAGTCCTCCCAATAGGCCGCCACCGATGTCGTGCCCGAAGGACAGGCTGAACCCGTAGACGGCCCAGAGCACGGTGATGATTCCCATGCAGATGAAGCTCAACATCATCACGGCCAGCACGCCCTTGGGGCGGACCATGCCTCCGTAGAAAAGTGCCAGACCCGGGGTCATGAACAGCACCAGTGCGGCGCTGATCAAGACCCACGCAGTATCTCCTGAACTCATGGTGCCACCTCATTGGATTCAGACGGTGAACGGGGAAGTCGCGGAACCCTGTCCGAGTCCCGACGATCGGCTGAGACCCTAGCCGGGGCATCATTGTCAGGTGACAGACGACGAGGGCTACTTGCTCGACAATCAGCAAACGGAGGCAAAACGGCGCTTCGACGCACTGTCGGCGCTGTTCGACCCCTCGACGTTCCGCTGCGTTTGAGGTCCGCCATCACGATGTGGGCAAGGATGAGCGCCCTGGTGGTGGCTTCGACCTCGTCCATGTCCGCCTCGTTCTGGTCCACCTCCCCGAGCGCACCCAGGCGTTGGCGACCATGGTCGACTCTGCGACCTGGTGGTTGGTTGGTGGTGGAGGACGCGGACCCAGCCCTGCAGCCCCTTATCTGCCCCGATGAGGTCGGTCCTGAACAACGGTTGGCCGACCAACTGCGACGGGGCTTCCGCACCCTGATGGCCGGGTGGGGGGCCGACCTGGCCTACGGGCGAACCCCGCCGCGGTTGCTCCGGGATGCCGGGCTCGTCGACGTAGAGGCTGATGCATACTTTTCGATCACCTCCCCGGCATGCACGTTGCTCGAGCAGGCCACCGTGGAACAGATCCGGGGACGCCTGGTGTCGAACGGAATCGCCACCGACGCGGACATTGATCTGCATCTGGCCAACATTGGCTCCGGTTGTGTTGACCTGGCCACCTCGCCGATGGTGTCGTCCTGGGGTCGCAAACCACCGGTTGACTAGTCCCCACCGAACCGCAGACTGTCAGCGGGTGGCCATCTCCACGTGGGTGCCGGCGGGGATGAGCTGCACTCCCTCGGCGACCAGGAGACAACCGTGCTCGCGCTGTTTCCCGGGTGCGAGGCGGCCCGAAACGGTGACCACCCTCCACCACGGGAGCGTCCCTCCCGAGGTGGCGAGTACGTTGCCGACGGCCCGCGCCGCGCCGGGAAACCCGGCCTCTTGGGCGATTTCGCCGTAGGTCATCACGTCACCATTGGGAATGGCGGCGATGGCAGCGGTGACTGCGTCGATGAAATCGGGAGGAGGTGCCATGCTCGGAACACCCCTATCGTTTCACGCGGTGATCAGTCGAAGAGGTGCCTTTTCGCCGGGACGTGGCGTCTGGCGAATCGCCCGAGGTGCCGCCGTCCCCGACAGCCCGACAGCCCGCCGTTACCGACAGGCCGCCGTTACCGACAGGCCGACAGCTCAGGGCGTCCAGGTGGTCTGGCCGAACCGGTAGCCCACGGACCGGACGGTTTGGATCAGATGAGCGTGTTCTTCGCCCAACTTGGCCCGCACCCGCCGCACGTGCACGTCAACAGTGCGGGCACCGCCGTAGTACTCGTAGCCCCATACCCGGCTGAGCAGCGTTTCGCGGGTGAACACTTTGCCGGGGCGGGCCGACAGGAACCGCAGCAGCTCGTACTCCATGTAGGTGAGGTCCAGCACCCTTCCCGACACCGCCGCCTGGTATGTCTCGAGGTTGAGGACCAACGGCCCGTGCTCGACGAGCTCGGGCCGCAGGCCGCGCCCGGTCCGCCAGAAGAGATGGGCCAGGCGGGTGGTCAACTCGTCGGAGTTCACCGGTTCGAGACAGATGTCATCGAAGAGGTCCTCCCGTAGCTCGAGCTCGGTGAGTTGGCTGCTCCGCACCACCACGATCACCGGGGCGAGGGGTACCTCGCGTTTGCGGAGCTGACGACAGACTAGAAACGCACCGGCCGGGTCGTCACCGCTGCAGATGACCGCTCCCGACCAGCCGTCCTCCGGTTCATCACTATCGGCGGACTCGGGAGTGGCGATGGCGTGCCAGGGATAGCCGGCCCGGTCCAGTACGGCGGTAACCGGGGTAGGCGGGGGATCAGGAAAACACAACAGTGGCTCGATGTCCGTCTCCTCTCCGTCTCTCGTCCCACGAAACTGGCGGTGCTTCCGGCAGCTTTACTGTTGGCCCTCTTAGAGCAGCGGAAGGTAGCGATCGAGTTCAAACTGGGTGACGTGGGCCTTGTACTCGGACCATTCCTGCCGCTTATTCCGGATGAACCATTCGAAGACATGTTCGCCCAGGGTGTTGGCCAAAAGCTCGGAGGATTCCATCAATCCCAGGGCCTCATTGAGGTCACCGGGCAGGTGGGCGATGCCCTTGGCCCGCAGCTCGTCGTCGGAGAGGGTGAATAAATTGGCATCGGCCTCGGCGGGCAGCTCGTAACCGTGCTCGATTCCCTGTAACCCAGCTGCGAGGATCACCGCGAAGGCCAAATACGGATTGCACGCACTGTCAGGTGCCCGGTACTCCACCCGGGTGGACTCGGACTTTCCGGATTTCACCACCGGGACCCTCACCAACGCCGAACGATTGTTCCGCGCCCAGGACATATGAATGGGAGCCTCGTAGCCTGACACCAGCCGCTTGTAGGAGTTCACCCACTGATTGGTCACCGCGGAGATCTCGCCGGCATGACGGAGCAGACCGGCGATGAATCCCTCGGCCACCTCGGACAGGCCATTGGCCCGCTCGGAATCCACAAAGGCATTGGTATCTCCGCTGAACAACGACAGGTGGGTATGCATACCCGAGCCCTGCACTCCTTCCAACGGCTTGGGCATGAAGCTGGCGTGGACGCCTTGTTGGCGAGCCATCTCCTTCACCACCAACCGCACGGTCATCACCGTGTCGGCCATGGTCAGCGCATCGGTGTACCGGAGGTCGATCTCGTGTTGGCTGGGGGCGTCCTCGTGTTGGGCGTGCTCGACGGGAATCCCCATGTCTTCGAGAGTCAACACGGTTCGCTGCCGGATGTCGCTGGTCCGGTCGGCCGCCGTCAGCTCGAAGTACGACCCATGGTCGAGACCCTGGGGGGAACGGGACGGATCGGAGTCGGCGAAGTAGAAGTATTCGATCTCCGGCGCGGCGTAGAAGGTGAAGCCACGTTCATGGGCCTGCTCCAAGGTGCGGCGCAACACGTGACGCGGACACCCCTGAAAGGGGGTGCCGTCGAGGTTGAAGATGTCACAGAACACCCGGGCCACCGGGGCATCGGGACCGTCAGGGTGACCCCCCGACTGGGCATCGGCCGAGGTGTGCCCGCGGCCGTGCCAGGGGAGCAGCTGAAACGTCTTGACATCCGGGCGGGCGAGGACATCGCTCTCCTGGACCCGACTGAATCCGTCGATGGCCGACCCGTCGAACGTCATCCCCTCGTCGAGGGCGTTCTCCAATTCGGCCGGGGTGATGCTGAAGGTCTTGGGAGTGCCGAGGACGTCGGTGAACCACAGCTGAACGAACCTGATGCCGCGTTCCTCCACCGTTTTGAGGACGTACTCTTTTTGGCTCCTCATCGGATCGGATATCCCCGGATGATCAACTCCCGGCTGCGTCCCCGCAGACGGTCTCCACCATGATGGCGGTGACCTTGTACGGGTCCATGTTGGCGTTGGGGCGACGGTCCTCGAGCCAGCCCTTCTTGGCCTTGGCCACGCCCCAGGGGATGCGGATCGATGCACCGCGGTCCGAGGTCGCGTAGCTGAACGTGGTGAAGTGGGCGGTCTCGTGGGCCCCGGTCAAGCGGGTTTCGATCCCTACCCCGTAGACGTCAATGTGCTCTTCGATCCTCTTCCCGATGGCCTCGCATCCGGCGATGATGGCATCCCATCCGCCCTCGTCGCGCATGGCCTTGGTGGAGAAGTTGGTGTGTGCCCCGGCGCCGTTCCAATCGCCCAGGATCGGCTTGGGCTCCAGGGTGGCGAACACGCCGAAGTCTTCGGCGATGCGGAAGAGCAGCCAACGCGCCACCCACAGGTGATCGGAGACGTCGAGCGGGGAGAGGACGCCCACCTGAAACTCCCATTGGCCCATCATGACTTCGGCGTTGGTTCCTTCGATGGCGAGCCCGGCGTTGATGCAGGCGGCGGTGTGCTTCTCGACGATCTCGCGTCCGGGCATCTTGTCTCCGCCCACTCCGCAGTAGTACGGGCCCTGGGGCGCCGGGTACCCGGTGGCGGGCCAACCCAATGGGCGCCCGTCCTTGATGAAGGTGTACTCCTGCTCGATCCCGAACTGAGGCTCCTGCTTGGCGTACTTCTCCACCAGGACCTTGAGCCGGGCCCGGGTGTTGGTCGGGTGCGGTGTCATGTCGGTGAGGAGTACCTCGCACATGACCAGAATGTCGTCGGGGCCCCGCAGGGGATCAGGGCAGGTGAATACCGGTTGGAGCACACAGTCCGAGTCGTGACCCAAGGCCTGGTTGGTGCTCGAGCCGTCGAAGCCCCAGATACCCGGCTTGTCGCCATTGGGGATGACCTTGGTCTTGCTCCGTAGAAGCGGTGACGGCTCGGTCCCATCGATCCAGATGTATTCGGCTTGGTAAGGCACTCGCACTCCTCTGCTGCTCGGGTGTTGGGTCCTGCGGGTATGTCAGTTCCTAAGCCAACAAGCGCCCATCTTTACAGAGCGTCATTTCTCCGCCGTTTCCCAATTGTGAACGGTGGATGAACAATCACGCAACCGCTACCGACCGGGCCGATCGATCCGACCCCGTGGGTTGGTCCGGACAGTCTATGGCACTTGATCCGTTGCCCCACGGGTGCTGCCGTTTCCCACCCGGCCGCCCCGGCCGCCCCGGCCGCCCCGGCGAGAGTCTCTGACGGTGCCGGTAGTCTGAGCCGATGGCCCGACTGCGGCTGGCCGCCTGCCAGATCAACACTGTGGTCGGGGACCTCGAAGGGAACGCCGAGCGGATCCTCGCCGCCCTGGCCGCTGCAGAAATGGCTGGCGCCGATCTGGCCGTGTTTCCGGAGTTGACGGTGACCGGCTATCCACCGGAAGACCTGCTCAGTCGGCCCGCCTTCGTGGCGGAGAATCGGGCGGTGTTCGACCGGATTGCCGGCGCGACGCGAACCTGCGTGGCAGTGGTCGGTTTTGTGGACACTGATCCCGAAGGGAACCTGATCAACGCGGCGGGAGTGTGTGCCAACGGGTTGGTCTTGGGTCGCTACGGGAAACGTCTGCTCCCCAACTATGGAGTATTTGATGAACAACGCTGGTTCAGGTCCGGCACCGAGCCACTGATGACCCATCTGGTGGCCGGGGTTCGGGTGGGGATCACCGTGTGCGAAGACCTCTGGTTCCCCGGCGGCCCGGCGGTGGCCCATGCCGAGGCAGGTGCCCGGCTGGTGGTCAACCTCAACGCCTCGCCCTACTCCCGGGGGCGCTGGGCCGAGCGGGTCGAGATGCTGACCGAGCGGGTGGCGGAGACCGGCTGCGCCATCGCCTACGTGAACCAGATCGGCGGGCAGGACGAACTGGTGTTCGACGGTGCATCCCTGGTGATGTCGGCCGACGCCGAACTACTGGGCGTGGCGGGCCAGTTCGTCGAAGAGCTGCTCGTCGTGGACGTGGAGATCGATGGTGACGGAACCACTCCGCAGTCGGTCAGGAGCATCAGCCCCACCCTCGCTCCCGATGCCGAGGTCTACGAGGCTCTGGTCCTCGGGACCCGCGACTATGTCAGCAAAAATGGATTCACCGACGTGGTCATCGGCCTCTCCGGTGGCATCGACTCCTCATTGGTGGCGACGATCGCGGTCGACGCTCTGGGGGCGGACCATGTGCATGGGGTGACCATGCCATCGCGCTACTCGAGCGAAGGCTCGGTGGATGATGCCGTCACCCTGGCCGCCCATCTCCGGATGGATATCGCCACCGCTCCCATCGAGGATGCCCATCGGACGTTTTCTTCCATGCTGTCGCCACTGATCGGGACCGACCCGGCGGGGTTGACCGACGAGAACCTGCAATCCCGGATCAGGGGAGTGCTGCTGATGGCGCTGTCCAATGCCAATGGCTGGATTGTGCTGACCACCGGCAACAAGAGCGAGATGGCAACCGGTTACTCGACGCTGTACGGCGACTCGGCCGGTGGCTTCGCCGTCATCAAGGATGTGGAGAAGACCCTCGTCTACCGGCTCTGTCGGTACCGCAACCAGCGGGCCGGCGTCGACCTCATTCCCGAACCGGTGCTGACCAAGGCGCCGTCGGCTGAACTGCGGCCCGACCAACGCGACGATGAGTCGCTCCCGCCCTACGAAATCCTCGATCCGGTCCTGGCCGGCTACGTGGAGGGGGACCGCTCCGCCGAGGAGTTGATCGCCGCCGGTTTCGACCGAGAGGTGGTGGAGCGGGTGGTGCATCTGGTGGACCGGGCTGAGTACAAGCGCCGTCAGATGCCCCCCGGGGTCCGGATCTCATCCAAGGCCTTCGGTAAGGATCGGCGGATGCCCATCACCAATCGGTACCGCTCGGGGGTCACCCGTGTCTGAGGACACTGCAATGTGGAGCCCATCTCCCCACTCGGGCGGGGCCGAGCCCGGTGACTCCGGTAGTTCCGGGGGTCGGCCATTGGCCTTGCCCCTCGGTGTCACTGCTGGCTTGGTCGGAGGGTACCGGTGGATCGAGCATGCGCTCTATGAGGTGCTCGGCTCGTGGGTGACTGACATTCCGTTGGCCGCGGTCCAGGTCCATCTCGATGTCCAGAGCACCCGGCATGCCTGGCACGCCGAACTATGGGCTGACCGCCTACCGGTACTGAATGGCGTCGACCCCGACAGCCTGACCAAACCCCCCGATCCGGCCGGCACCGTGCTGACCACCCTGGCCGGGAGTGCACCGCTTCCCGGAATGACGGTCACGGCGGGATGGGGGTGGGAGATCCCCGACGATGACGGGGGGGTACCCGATCCACCGGGGGCCCTACCCCGCCTGGCCGGCCTCTACCGGGTGGTCATGCCTCGTCTGGTCGTGAGTTATGAGCACCATCTGCGGGCGGCCTCGGCGGTGACCGACGCCCCGTTGATAAGGGCGTTACGCCTGGTCCTGGCGGATGAAATCGAGGATTGGCACGCCGGGGAGAGGTTGGTCCAGCGCCTGGTCACCCGCCCCCACGACGTGGAGGCCGTCTATGCCTTCCAACAGCGTCTCGAGCTGGCGGTGGTGGGATCGTCGCTGGCCTCGGGCCTGGTGAGGTTTCCCGCCGGCATCGGCACGGGCTGACCGGAGAAGGCCCTGGCTGGGCCGGGTTACGCCTGATTCACGGGATTTGGGGGATTTTCCCGGAGTAGAGATCCGTCGAGTTGAGGCTCCTACCGGGGGGCACCGTTCGGGGGGCTTGACGCGTCCGGTAAACTTTGAAAGCAGCGATAGTTCCACCCGAGAGCGTCAGACCTAATCGAGCGAAGCACCGGCATGGTGTGGATGGGGCGGCGGCGCCCTGGTTAGATCGGCGGCCCCCATAGCGTGGGGAGAACAAAGGACCCGGTGAAGTTGGCAAAGGAGCGCCTCGAAAGAGACGACGAGGACCTGGTACGGCTGTACCTGACCGATATCGGTCAGTACCCGCTGTTGACCAAGGACGACGAAGTTCGCTTGGCTCAGGCTATCGAAGCCGGTCGGGAGTCGGACGCCGCGCTCGCCTCTACGCCCAAGGGACTCACCCCGGCCAAAAAACGCGAATTGCGGCGGACCACCTTGCAGGGCGAGCAGGCCCAGCAGACGTTCGTACAGTCCAACCTCCGTCTGGTCGTCTCCATTGCCAAGAAGTACCAGGCCTCGGGTCTTCCTCTCCTCGATCTTATCCAGGAGGGCAACCTGGGCCTGATGCACGCGGTCGAGAAGTTCGACTGGCGCAAGGGCTTCAAGTTCTCGACCTACGCCACGTGGTGGATCCGCCAGGCCATCACCCGGGGTATCGCCAATACCGGGCGGACCATCCGTCTCCCGGTGCATGCCGGCGACACGCTGGCCCGTGTGCAGAAGGCGCAGGCCCGTCTCGAACTCAAATACGGGCGACCGGCCACCTTGGCTGAGCTCGGTGCCGAAGTCGAGATGCCCGAGGACAAGTTGGTGGAGGCACTGCGATTCCGGGCCGAGCCGCTGTCTCTCTCCGAGCCGCTTCGCGAGGACGGTGACGCCGAACTGGGCGATGTGGTCGAAGACCGCTCGGCCGAGTCCCCCTTCGAGGTGGCCGCCGTCTCCCTGCTTCCCGATGAGATCGGTCGGCTCCTGTCACCGCTCGACGAGCGGGAGCGCGAGATCCTCCGCCTCCGGTTCGGACTCGACCGCGGCGAGCCCCGCACCCTCGAAGAAGTTGGCGAGCACTTCAACCTGACCCGTGAGCGGATCCGCCAGATCGAGGCTCGGGCCATGTCGAAGCTGCGCCACCCTTCCTCGGATACCGGCGCCCGCGATCTTCTGACCGTCTGAGCGAGCCGGCCAGGGGCCCCGGGTGGCCTCGGGCTACGGCCCGACGGCACGAAACCGCAGCACCGTGGTCCGAGAAGACAGCACCTCTCTCACCGGGTACGCTCCTCAATTATGAAGAAGCTGATGATCCTCGCCGTGCTCGTTGCTCTGGGTGTTGTCGCCGCCAAGCGGCTCCGTCCTTCCTGAGCCTCCCTCTGAGCCTCCGGCTCAACCCGCAAACGGATTCCGGTGCCAACCGGTCCCGAGCTATCGCCCGAACCGCGACTGCCGCCCGATCTGGGGTCGGCGGGCGATCTGGGGTCGGCGGGCGATCTGGGGTCGGCGGGCGATCTGGGGTCGGCGGGCGATCCGCCAGGCCACCAGTGCCCCGGCGGTTGCCGCCGCGGTGGCACCGGCCACCATGGCTGAGGTCGGAATGCTCGGCACGCTCACCCGATCGCGCAAGCGCACCGGCTTGGTGAACTGCATAACCTCCCACTCCCGTTCGCGGGCGGCCTTGGCCAACACCCGGTCGGGATTTACCGCCACCGGATGGCCGACGGCTTCGAGCATCGGAAGGTCGGTATAGGAGTCGGAGTAGGCCGAGGACTCCGCCAGGTCGATTCCCTCCTTTTCGGCCAGGGCCACCATGGCCTCGGCTTTGAACGGACCGTAGGCGTAGAACTCCATCTCCCCCGCATAGCGGCCGTCTTCGTCGACGACCGCCCGGGTGGCGATGTACCCATCGACCCCCAAGTGCTCGGCCAACGGTTGGACGATCTCCTCGGGCGAAGCCGATACCAGGTAGACCTTGTGGCCGGCAGCCCGGTGGGCCTCGATGAGATCGAGGGCCTCGGCGTAGATGATCGGCTCTACCGTCTCCTCGAGCGCTTCGCGCACGATGTCGCGGATCTGCTGTTGGTTCCACCCCTTGGTCAGGGTCAGCATCGACTCGCGTACCCGAGCCAGCTTCTGTTCACTCGCCCCCAAGTGGAGGTAGATGATCTGGGAGACCACCGCCCGGGCGATGAGGCGCCGGTTGATCAGCCCTCCCCGGTAAAAGGGCCGGCCGAAGGCGGCGATCGACGCCTTGGCGATGACGGTCTTGTCGAGGTCGAAGAAGGCGGCCTGCAACCGGGTCAGCTCCCCACGAGAAGTCGTCGCACATCATCCTCGGCGTCGGCGGTGACCAACACCAACACCTCGTCACCGGCGGCGAGCCGGGTGTCCCCCCGAGGCACGATGAGTCGGTCCTCGCGCACCACCGCCACCACGGTGGCCTCGCGGGGGACCCCGAGGTCGGCCAGGCTGGTTTCGGCGGCCGGGGAGTCATCGGCCAGGGTGACTTCCACCAGATGGGCGGTTCCGCCTTCGAAGCGGAGGAGGCGGACCAGTGATCCCACCGAGACCGCCTCTTCCACCAGGGCGGTGAGCAGTAGCGGGGTGGACACCGACACGTCGACGCCCCAGCTCTCGGTGAACAACCACTGGTTCTTCGGGTGGTTGACCCGGGCGACGACCCGGGGTACCGCGAACTCCTGTTTGGCCAGGAGCGAGACCACCAGGTTGTCCTCGTCGTCGCCGGTGGCTGCCACCACCACATCGACGGTGGCCAAGCCGGCGGCATCAAGAGACGACACCTCGCAGGCGTCGGCCACCACCCAGGTGACGTCGAGGCTGTCCCGGATACGGGCGACCAGATCGTGATCCTTGTCGATGAGGAGCACTTCGTGTCCTCCGTCGTGAAGGTCCGAGGCGATGGAGGTACCCACGCTTCCGGCTCCGGCAATGGCGACCTTCATGACGGTCCGTCTCCGAGGTCGGTGTCCGGCACCGGGGTCCCGGGGATCACCATCAGCGGGTTGCCATCCGTAAGGGGAGGGGTGGCGACGTCGAAACGCTCTTCGAATGCGGCCTTTCCGGTGGCGGAGACGACGAAGTGGAGCACGTCGCCATCTTGCCCGACCAGATCACCGATATCGAGGCGGGCCACCCCGGCCCGGGTCACCGACACCAGGGTGACCTCACCGGACACGTTGAGGTCGAGCAGTCGTTTGCCGGCATATCGCTCGAGAAGCTCGCGCTCCACCAGAGACAGAGTGCCGGTTGGATCTGTCCATTCCACCTCACCCTCGTCCGGGACCAACCGCCGTTGAACCTGGTCGATGGTCCACGACACGGTGGCCACGGTGGGGATGCCGAGCCGCAGATAGATCTGGGCGCGACGGGGATCGTAGATGCGGGCCACCACGTTGGGGATCTCGTAGGTCTCGCGGGCGATGCGGGCGGTGAGGATGTTGGAGTTGTCACCATTGGTGACCGCGGCCAGTGACGTGGCCTTGGCCGCGCCGGCCTGCTCGAGGTGATCGCGGTCAAACCCCGATCCGACCACCATGGTGCCCGGCCAATCGGCCGGGAGCCGCCGGAATGCTTTGGCATTGCGATCGATGACCGCTACCGAGTGCCCCTGTTCCATGAGGCCGATCGCCAACCCCGATCCGACCCGTCCACAACCCACCACGATCACATGCACGCGGACCATGAAACACGCCCGGGGGGGAGATGACAACTCGTTCCCTATCGGCCCGTCGCCACCTGAGGGCAACCTCGTGCCCGGTCTGCGGCCCGGACCGTGTTCTACTGAGTGGGTGGAAGCTCCGGGGACCGGTGAAAGGGGGATCGACGCGCCCGCCGGTGCCAGGATGGCGCCGGTCAGGCCGCCGGGCTCGGGCCAGGGGAGGACGACCCGGCCGACCGCCACCCCGTCGGTCTCGTTGGACATCCCCGAGACGCTCCGCTATCGACTGAAGAACACCCTCCTCGGTCCCCCGCTGGTCAACGAACAGCTGAGCTCGGAACGATTGGGCCGACCGGTGGCGCTCGGCGTCCTTGCCCCCGACTGCATCTCGTCGTCGGCGTACGGAACCGAACAGATGCTCACCCAGTTGGTTCCCTACGTCGGACTGGCTGCCTTCAGCCTGGTGGTGCCCATCACCTTCGCCATCCTCGGGGTGCTCTTCTTCGTCACCCTGTCGTACCTCGAGGTCATCCAGCTCTACACCAAGGCCGGCGGCGCCTACGTGGTGGCCCGCGAAAACTTCGGACCCAAGGTGGCCCAGGTGGCGGCGGTGGCTCTTCTCATCGACTACACGGTGACCGTGGCGGTCCAGTCGGCGGCGGGGACAGCTGCCCTGTCCAGTGCCTTCCCGTCCCTGGTCCCCTACACGGTCCCCATCACCATCGCCGTGGTGATCCTGCTGCTCTACGGCAACCTGAGGGGGATCCGGGAAGCCGGCAGATTCTTCGCCTTCCCCACCTACTTCTTCATCCTCAGCCTGGCCACCGTGGTCATCGTCGGCTATGTAAAGGCGGCCACCGGCTCGCTGCACGTTCACTCCGTCCACCACCTGGGCACGCTGGCGATCGGCCAGTCGGGGTCAGGGCTCCTCTACGGAGCGTCGTTCATCATCATCCTCAAGTCGTTCGCCAACGGTGGCTCGTCATTGACCGGCTTGGAGGCCATCTCCAACGGAGTCGGCGCCTTCCGGCGTCCGGCTTCCAGGCATGCCCGCCAGACGCTGGTGGTGATGAGCAGCGTGTTGGCCTTTCTGGTGCTCGGTGTGACCCTGATCGCCCATTGGACCCACGCGGTTCCCTACGCCGCCGGCTCGCCGACGGTGGTCTCCCAAGAGGTGCAGTACGTCCTCGGCACCGGCCCGGTCGGCAACGTCCTCTTCTACGTGGTGCAGTTCGCCACTGTGTTGATCCTCTATACGGGGGCCAACACCAGCTTCAACGGGTTCCCGTTTCTGGCCAGCTTCGTGGCCGAGGACTCGTTCCTCCCCCGTCAACTGACCCGGCGGGGTCACCGGCTGGCCTTCTCCAACGGGATCATCGTGCTCACGGTGGTGGCGGTGGTGCTGCTGGCAGTCACCCGGGCAAAGGTCAACAATCTTGTCGCTCTGTATGCCATCGGCGTCTTCACCGGCTTCGCCATGGCCGGGGCGGGCATGGTCAAGCACCACCTCGACAACAAGGGGGCGCACTGGCGACGGAGTGTGGCCGTCAATGGGTTCTCCGCCTTTCTCACCGCCATCATCGTGTTGATCTTCGCCACCGTGAAGTTCACCGAGGGGGCCTGGGTGGTGGTGGTGGCCGGTCCGCTCATGTATTACGGGCTGATCCGGTTGCATCGTCAATACGTGGACGAAGAGCGCCAACTCGAAGAAGGCGCCACCGAAGCCGCCGAGGCCCCGGTGCTGAACCGGCACACCGTGATCGTGCTGGTCGACCGGTTGGACATGGCCACCGCCCGGGCGCTCCAGTACGCCCGCACCCTGCACCCCGATGACCTCCGGGCGGTGCATTTTGCCCTCGACGACCGGGCGTCGGCCGCCCTGGAGGCGGAGTGGGGCCGGCTCGGGTTGGCCAAGCTTCCACTCGATGTCATGGAGTGCGAGGATCGGCGGCTCACCCGCGCCACCCTCGAGCTGGCGGCCGAGGCGGTGGCCGACAACGCCACCGAACTGACGATGCTGCTGCCCCGCCGGGGGTTCGCGGCCGGCTGGCAACGCCTCCTCCACGATGCCACCGCTGACCGCATCGCCGCCTCGGTCAGCCAGCTCCCCCACGTGAATGTCAGCGTGGTGCCGTACGAGCTGACCGGCGGATGGTTCTCCCGCCGTCGCGAGTGGGGACGGGCCCCGGGTGTGGGGGCCACGTCCTCCAACCGCCGGTTGTCCAAGGCAACGGCGCGTTCCGCCGACCGGGCGGCCGAGCGGGCGGCGGCCAAGCTGGTATTCGATCGGGCGGCCTTTGGCCAACGCGGCCAGGGGACCACCCCCATCGGGCAGGCGCAGTGGCGCAACCGGGTCCAGGTGGCCGGCCGGATCAAGTCGGTGCGGGTGCAACCCCGGGCCGGCACCTCCAATCTCGAATGTTTGTTGGCCGACGAAACCGGCAATCTGCTCCTGGTGTTTCAGGGCCGGCGGCGCATTCCGGGGATTCAACCCGGGGCTCGGCTCTTGGTGGAGGGAATGGTGGGGGATTGGGGTCACCACCAGGCAATTCTCAACCCCGACTATGAGCTCATCGCCGGCCCTGACGCCGGGGAAGACCCGGCCTGATCCAACGAGTCTTGCCTTCGGGGTCCTTTTGTCGGTAGCTTCTGCCCGCATTGCCGGTACGACACGCCGTCTCGGTGTTCTCCGGTGCCAGGCTTCGGCCGTGGCCTCGTCAAAGGGAGGAACCCCAACCTTGAGGGCACGTTCGCGGCTGCCGGCGTCTGATCGAGCTCATCCACACCCAGCTTCATCCACACCCAGTGTTGTAATCGAAGGGAGCACCACCGATGACTCACCTCCTGGCTGAAGGGGGTTACCAGAATTTTCTTCTCTCCCACTCGGAGAAGACCTGGTTGTACGTAGTAATGGCCGCCGCTGTGGTGGCGATCATCGTGGCCGTGTCCCTGGTGCGGGGTGTGCTCGCCGCCGATCAGGGAACTGCGTCGATGAAAGAGATCGCTCTGGCCGTCCAGGAGGGCGCGGAGGCATTTCTCTCCCGGCAGTTCAAGACCATTCTTGTCATCGTGGTGCCGCTGGCCGTGCTGATCTTCTTTACCGCCACCAAGGTCACCCATGTGGCCAATGGCCAGACAGTGGTGGACCTCACGTTCGTCCAAGCCGGGATCTACCGTGCCATCTGCTTCCTGGCCGGCGCGCTGTGCTCGGGACTCACCGGCTTCATCGGCATGAGCCTGGCCGTCCGGGGCAACGTACGCACCGCCGCCGCCGCCCGTGAAGGGAAGATGGCCCCCGCTCTGAGGGTGGCCTTCCGCACCGGCGCCATCACCGGGCTGTTCTGTGTGGGTCTCGGCCTGCTGGGCGCCACCATCATCGTGCTGGTCTTCCAGAACACCGCCACGTCGGTACTGATCGGCTTCGGCTTCGGTGCGTCGCTGCTCGCCCTCTTCATGCGGGTGGGCGGTGGCATCTTCACCAAGGCGGCTGACGTGGGCGCCGACCTGGTGGGCAAGGTCGAGGTCGGCATCCCCGAGGACGACCCCCGCAACGCCGCCACCATCGCCGACAACGTGGGCGACAACGTGGGCGACTGCGCCGGCATGGCCGCCGACCTCTTCGAGTCCTACGTCATCACCATCATCGCCGCCATCATCTTGGGTGTGGCGGCCTTCGTCTCCATCGGCAAGGGCAACATCGCTGCCCGTACGGTGGTCTTCCCGCTGGTGATTCCCGCCATCGGGATCATCGCCACCGTCATCGGCATCTTCATGGTCCGGGCCCGGCCCAAGGACAAGAGCGCCATGGCCTCGATCAACCGAGGGGTGTGGATCGCCGCCATCCTGACAATCGCCGGCACCGCCGCGGTGGCCGGTGGCTACATGCACTATTGGAAGGCGTTCTACGCGGTCCTGACCGGTGTGATCCTGATGTTGGTGGCCAGTGCCATCACCGAGCAGTTCACCTCCACCGAACGCGGCCCGGTCAGAGAGATTGCCGAAGCCGCGCGGACCGGACCGGCCACCACCACCCTGGCCGGCATCGCCATCGGCCTCGAGTCGTCGGTGTGGGCCATCGTCGCCATCGCCATCGCCATCGCGGTGTCGGTGGGCCTGGGCGGTGGGAATATCGAGTTGACCCTGTACCTGGTGTCCCTGACCGGAATCGGGCTGCTGTCGACGGCGGGGATGATCGTCTCCGAGGACAGCTTCGGTCCGGTATCCGACAACGCTGCCGGGATCGCCGAGATGTCGGGTGAGTTCACCGGTGAAGCCGAGCGGGTGATGGTCAGCCTCGATGCGGTGGGAAACACCACCAAGGCGGTGACCAAGGGTGTGGCCATCGGCTCGGCGGTCATTGCCTCGGTGTCGCTGTTCGCCTCGTTCATCGAGACCGTCGGATCCCAACTGGGATTGCATGCCCCCTCCATCGGGAGCCCCGGGTACGACGTCAACTGGCTGTTCAATCAGGCGCAGACCCAGATCAATGTGTCGCATCCCACCATCTTCATCGGACTTCTCATCGGTGGCTCGATCGCTTTCCTCTTCTCGTCACTGGCCATCCGGGCAGTGGGACGCACCGCGGGCACCGTGGTCCAGGAGGTCCGCCGCCAGTTCCGCGAGCATCCGGGGATCATGGACTACACCGAAAAGCCGGAATACGGCCGGGTGATCTCCATCTGCACCTCCGCTTCGCAACGCGAGTTGGCCACCCCGGCGCTGCTGGCCGTGCTGACCCCGGTGATTGTCGGCTTCGGCATCAGCTACTTCGCCCTGGGTGCCTTCCTGGCCGGGACCATCCTGTCCGGGCAGTTGATGGCCAACTTCCTGTCCAACTCCGGTGGGGCGTGGGACAACGCCAAGAAGTACATCGAGGACGGGCACGAAGGCGGGAAGGGCTCCGACGCCCACAAGGCGGCGGTCATCGGTGACACCATCGGCGATCCGTTCAAGGACACCGCCGGACCGGCGCTCAACCCGATGATCAAGGTGATGAACCTGGTGTCCCTCCTCATTCTGCCCGCGGTGATCACCCTTCACTCCCACACCGGCGCCCGTTTGGCCATTGCCGGTGGCGCCCTCGTCGTGCTGCTCATCTCCATTGCCTTCTCCAAGCGGAAGTCGGAAGCCATGGACAGCGAACTACCGACGTCGGGGTCCACCGTGGTGAACGAGCCGGCCGCCGCCGCGGTGGGATCCACCCACGATTGAGGTTCTCCGCCGACGGGGGCTCCGGTCTGGCGGCGGTACCCGGGGTTGACAGCGGGCAACCGCGCAGTTCACCCTGTCGCGACAACTATGACATCCACTGACCTGACGCAGACGAGCGAAGACGTCGACCAAGCCGAGGGCTCCTCGTCGAAGTCGAAGGCTGCCCCACGTGGGGCAAAACCCCTGGTCATCGTGGAATCACCGGCCAAGGCCAAGACCATCGCCGGACTGCTCGGCCCTGGATACGTGGTGGAGTCGTCCATTGGGCACATCCGGGACCTGCCCCGCCGGGCCGATGAGGTCCCTGCCGCTATCAAGGGCGAGGCCTGGGCCCGCCTCGGCGTGGACGTCGACAACGGCTTCAAACCGCTCTATGTGGTGTCTTCGGACAAAAAAGCTCAGGTCGCCAAGCTGAAACAATTGGTGAAGCAGGCCAGCGAGGTCTACCTGGCCTCGGATGAGGACCGCGAGGGGGAGTCGATCGCCTGGCACCTCCTTGAGGTGCTGGCGCCCCAGGTACCGGTGAAGCGGATGGTCTTCCACGAAATCACCCGCCCGGCCATTGAGCGGGCCGTCACCGAATGGCGGGAGCTCGATCGCCGTTTGGTGGATGCCCAGGAGGCTCGGCGCATTCTCGACCGCCTCTACGGCTATGAAGTGTCGCCGGTCCTGTGGAAGAAGATCATGCCCCGGCTGTCCGCCGGTCGGGTCCAGAGCGTGGCCACCCGCATGGTGGTGGAGCGGGAGCGGGCCCGGATGAAGTTCCGTTCCGCCGACTGGTGGGGCCTTGACGGGACCTTCACCACCAGTTCCCCGGCCAGCGAGGGAATCCCCACCTCATTCACTGCGTCACTGGTGGCGGTGGACGGCGTGTCGTTGGCATCCGGTCGTGACTTCGATGACACCGGGGCACTGACCTCTTCGGGTTCGGTGGTGGTGTTGGGGGAGGCCGAAACCCGAGGGTTGGCGGCGGCCCTGGAGGGCGCCCCTTTCGCGGTGAAGTCGATGACCCACAAACCGTTCCGACGGTCCCCGGCACCCCCGTTCATGACGTCCACCCTGCAACAAGAGGCGGGCCGCAAGCTCCGTTTCAGTTCGAAGCGCGCCATGCAGATCGCCCAGCGTCTCTATGAGCAGGGGTGGATCACCTACATGCGGACCGACTCGACCACGTTGTCGAGTGAGGCGTTGGCCGCGGCCCGGGCCCAGGCCGCGTCACTGTATGGATCCGAGTACGTGCCGGCCCAGCCGCGTGTGTACGAGCGGAAGGTGAAGAACGCCCAGGAGGCTCACGAAGCCATCCGGCCCGCCGGTGAGTCATTCCGGACGCCCGATGAGGCATCGCGGTCGTTGTCCGGAGACGAGTTCCGGCTCTACGACATGATCTGGAAGCGGACGGTCGCCTCGCAGATGGCTGACGCCAACGGGACCAGCGCGCAGGTGCGCCTGGTTGGCACCGCCGTTGACCCTGCGGGCAGCGACGACCGTGAGGCGGAATTCTCCGCCAGCGGAAAGGTCATCCAGTTCCCCGGGTTTCTGCGGGCCTATGTCGAGGGTAAGGACGATCCCGACGCCGAGTTGGCCGATCGCGAGGTGCACCTTCCCCCGATGGCCGAGGGTGACCCGTTGTCGGTGGACGGACTGGAGCCCGGGTCCCACGCCACCCAACCACCGGCCCGTTTCACCGAGGCGTCACTGGTGAAGGCCATGGAGGAACTCGGCGTCGGTCGCCCGTCGACCTACGCCAGCGTCATCGCCACCATCCTCGACCGTGGCTACGTATGGAAGAAGGGAACCGCACTCGTCCCGTCGTTCACCGCCTTCGCGGTGGTGGGGCTGCTCGAGCGGTACTTCGCCGACCTGGTGGACTACGGGTTCACTGCATCAATGGAAGACGACCTCGATGCGATCGCCTCGGGGGATGAAGAGGCGCTGCCCTGGTTGACCCGCTTCTACTTCGGCACCGGCGACGAGGTGGCCAACGGCACGGGTGCCGGGGACGGGGTGACCTCGGGCCACGGTTCGCAGGTCCGCCGACTCGGTCTCAAGCACGAGGTGAATACCTACCTGGGAGAGATCGACGCCCGCGAGATCAACTCCATCCCCATCGGGAAGGGCAGCGACGGAGTCGAGATCGTGGCCCGGGTGGGTCGCTATGGCCCGTATCTCCAGCGCGGCGAGGACCGGGTCTCCATCCCCGAGGACCTGGCGCCCGACGAGCTCACACCTTCGCGGGCCGAAGAGCTTCTCGAGGCTCCATCGTCGGATCGGGTGCTCGGAGAGGATCCGGAGACCGGTCTGGCCGTACAGGTCAAAGCCGGCCGCTTCGGACCGTATGTCCAGCTGGGTGAGGTGGTCGACGGAGGCCCGAAACCCCGCACCGCATCGCTGTTCACCTCGATGGTCACGGCCACCGTCACCTTTGAACAGGCGCTGGAACTGCTGCGGATTCCACGGGTGGTGGGCCCGGATCCCGAAAGCGGTGAGGAGTTCGTCGCCTACAACGGGAAATTCGGCCCCTATTTGAAAAAGGGCACCGATACCCGAAGCCTGCTCACCGAAGAGCAGATCCTGACGGTGACGGTGGACGAGGCCCTGGCCCTGTTCGCGCAACCCAAGACCAGGCGGGGCCGCAATGCCGCCGGGCCGCTCCGCGAGATGGGAGCCGACACCGATACCGGATTGCCCATGGTGGTCAAGGACGGTCGATTTGGACCGTACGTCACCGACGGCACCACCAACGCATCGCTCCGCAAGGGGGACGACGTCGAAACCCTGACAGTGGAACGGGCGTCCGAGTTGTTGGCCGAACGACGGGCCGCGGGCCCGTCGACCCGCAAAAAGGCAACGGCCAAGAAGTCACCGGCCAAGAAGAAGGCCACCGCCAAAAAGGCCACCGCCAAGAAGAAGGCGGCAGCCAAGAAGTCACCGGCGAAGAAGGCGGTCGGCGACCCGAAGATGGTCGCCGGGTCAGAGTGACCGATGGGTCCCGCGGACGCCTGATCGCCCTCGAAGGGATTGACGGCTGTGGCAAGTCCACCCAGGCTCAGATGCTGGCAACCCGGCTCGGCGCCTTACTCACCTTCGAACCGGGAGCCACCACGCTGGGTAGGTCACTCCGTCACTTGCTCCTCGATCCGGATCTGCCTCCCTTGACCGAACGGGCTGAAGCCCTGTTGATGGCGGCAGATCGGGCCCAACACGTGGCCGAGGAAGTGGGTCCAATCCTCGAGACAGGGAGGTGGGTGGTCACCGATCGGTTCTCGGGATCGACCCTTGCCTACCAGGGGTATGGGCGGGGCATGGATGTTTCCGAGCTCGGGAGGCTGGTCGCCTGGGCGACCGGAGGGTTACGCCCGGACCTCACGGTGTTGATCGACGTGCCGGTGGCGTTGGCGGAGGGGCGACTGGCCGGTGGACGTGACGATCGCTTCGAGGCGCTGGGGACACCCTTCTTCGAGCGGGTGGCCGATGGGTTCCATCGGTTGGCCACCGGTGACCCCGAGACGTGGGTAGTGGTGGATGGGATTGGTGACATCGACGACATTGCCGAAAGCGTGTGGGCGGCGGTGCGGGAGCGGTTGGGGGAGCCGGCCGGTGGCTGAACCAGAGTCGACAGAGGTGCCGGTGGCGGCGCTGTTCGAGGGTGTGGTGGGTCAGCCCACCGCAGTCGCCCAGTTGAGGGCTTCGGCTCGCCGACCGGTGCACGCATATCTCTTGCACGGTCCGCCCGGGTCGGGCAAGCGGGCGGCTGCCCGTGGGTTCGCGGCCGCCCTGTTGTGTCCTCAGGGTGGCTGCGGGACGTGTAGCACGTGTCGGAGGGCGCTGGCCGGGACCCATCCCGATCTGGTGGTGGTGGAGCGATCAGGTGCGTCCATCAGCATCGAGGACGCCCGCACCATCGGCACCCGGGCCCAGCGTCGACCGATGGAGGCGTCACGTCAAGTGCTGGTGGTCACCGACATCCACCTGGCCAGCCAGTCGGCACCGGCACTGCTCAAAACGGTGGAAGAGCCGCCCGCCTCGACGGTCTTCGTACTGGTGGGGGACGAGTTGCCCCTGAGCCTGGTGACGATCGCCAGTCGGTGTGTGAAAGTGGCGTTCGATCCAGTTCCGGTCGATGCGGTCACGACATGGTTGGTCAGCCACGGGGTGAGTGACGAGGTTGCCCATTCGGTGGCCGTGGTGTCGGGTGGTCGGCTCGATCGGGCCAAATTGCTGGCTACCGATCCGGGGTTCGCCGAACGTATCGAGCGATGGAGATCGGTCCCGACCCGCCTGGACGGCACCGGCGCCGCCGCCGCCATGGTGGCCGCTGAGTTACTCAACTCGGCTGACGAGTTGCTGGGACCATTGAGAGAGCAACACGCCGCTGAACTGGCATCGCTGTCCGAGCGGGCCGAAGCCGTGGGGGCCAAGGGGACCCCGGGTCGCAAGGAGGTTGAGGATCAACACAAGCGCGAAGAACGGCGATGGAGGACCGACGAGCTGAGGACGGGGCTGGCCACCTTGGCCGGAGTCTACCGTGACCGGCTGGTGACCGCCGCCGATGCACCCACCGGCACCAGTTCGCCCGGTGCCGAGGCTGACAGCCGCCAGTTGGTGGGAGATGTGGAGGCGATCGAGCGGGCTGCCGGCGTGCTTGGACGTAACCCCAACGAGGCCCTGTTGATGGAAGCGCTGATGACCAGATTGTCGGGACTGGCGAACTGAAGCATGTTCGCCGGCCCGGCCGTCAGTCGGACGACGCTGGAGAGGGACGGCGAAATCGCAGTCTCCGGGGTTCGGATAGCGTGGCACCTCGCGCCTGGGTAGCTCAGTCGGTAGAGCAACGCACTCGTAATGCGTAGGTCAGGAGTTCGATTCTCCTCCCAGGCTCCATGTTTAGGGCCGGAAACACCGGTCTGGCCTACAAGCGCCCTTCAATGGCTCGATGGCAGGCACCGTACGAGAGCGTTCACCGGGCCACTGGCAGCTTCGAGTCTTCGTCGGCCGGGACCCGGTCACGGGCAAGCCGAAGCAGCTCAGCCGGTCGTATGCCGCCGACCGTCGGGAGCCCGGGGCCGGCAAGCGGGCGGCCGAGAAGAAGCTGGCCAGTCTGGTGGCCGCCGTCGAGCGCGGCGAGTACGGCGGCACCCAATCGACGCTGGGCAGCCTCCTCGACGAATGGCTGGCTCATTCCGAGCGGATGGGCCGCAGCCCCAAGACCCTTCACGAGTACAAGCGGAAGATCGACACATCCATCCGCCCGAAGCTCGGCGCCAAGGCGCTCGACAAGCTGACGGCCCATGACCTCGACCGACTCTATGCGAGCCAGCTTGCTGCCGGCCTGAGCCCGAGCACGGTGCTCTACCATCACCGCATCATCGGCGCAGCGCTCAAGCAGGGCCGGAAGTGGGGCTGGGTCGACCGCAACGTGGCAGAGGACGCCACACCGCCGGCGGCTCGGAAGACAGAGACGAAGGTACCGTCGCCCGAGCAGGTGACAGCGCTGATCAGCGAGGCCGCTCGTCCAAGTGCTCGGAATCCTGAGCTGGCCACGATCGTTATCCTCGCGGCACTGACTGGAATGCGCCGGGGAGAACTGTGTGGACTCCAATGGGGCGACATCGACTGGCAGAGAGCGGCGGTTGTCGTTCGGCGGTCAATTTGGCAGACACCTGACGGGATCGGGACGAAGGGTCCGAAGAGTCACCAGGCCCGACGCCTGGTCCTCGGAGAGCAAGCCATGGTGGTTCTTGGCGGTAGGCATGCGAGGGCGGAGGCGGACGCTACAGCGGCCGCCGTGGCCCTATCTCCGGACGGATGCGTCTTCAGCGCCGATCCGGACGGAGCTCGACCGCTACACCCTGACTCGGTGACCCAGGCATTCGAGCGGTTGTGTCGGCGAATGGAATTGCCAGCGCGCGCGGAAGCTGAGCAGTCCGGCCGTGACATCGCAGACACAGAACGGTGGCCAATCCGGTTACATGGCCGACGGCACTGCACGGTCACTAAATTCGCCGCCGGCATGAATCCGCAAACCCTCGCCGATCAGCTCGGGTACGCCATTGCTTCGATGATCCTCGTGGCCAACACC
>Ga0208080_1000146_pt1 | contig 34327 bp, 38 predicted proteins | sample NGESurdeep092012_3_FD_184476 | JGI IMG/M metagenome (GOLD analysis project Ga0208080, IMG submission 184476) | Arctic peat soil microbial communities from Barrow, Alaska - NGEE Surface sample 210-3 deep-092012 (SPAdes) | ecosystem: Environmental > Terrestrial > Soil > Wetlands > Peat ...
GAATCCGGCTTGACCGCCAGGTTGGTCGCTGTCAACGCCGAACTGGCCGCGCAGGTCGGAAGCACCCCGGTGGTTGGCGCCGCGCCCTTCGCCACGGTTTCAGCCGGGGCGTAGCAACGTGCCGGTCGGAAGAAAAGCTGCGCGGTGTTGCCGAGGGTGGCCAGGACCTTCTGGGTGTTCTTCTCACCCGGGATGGAGACAGCGATCTCATTCTTCCCCTGGCTACCGACGGTGGCACCACTGGTTCCGGCATTGACCCGGCTGTTGAGAATGGTGACCACCGTACTGAGCTGATCGGAGGTGACCGGTGTGTGGGTCTTGTAGACCACCGCCAACCCGCCTTCGAGGTCGAGACCGAGCTTCGGCGACCATCCCGCGGCCACGGTGGATGCGAGCGCTATCACCGCGATCAGCACCAGACTCATCAAACTGGCCCATAGGGCGCGCTTGTTCTTCATCGTCGGTCAGGTTGACGTCTTGGGCCCATGGTCGTCGGGATCGTGATCCTTGGTTCCATCGTGCTCATCGCCGTCGTGCTCGTGCTCGTCCGCATCGTGCTCGTGCTCGTCGTGCTCATGGTCGTCCGCATCGTGCTCGTCGTGCTCATGGTCGTCCGCATCGTGCTCGTCATCGGTGGGAACGTCGACGCTGATTTTGCGGATGACGTACTGGCGCAGGACCACAAAGGATGCGCCCATGCTCGTTTCGAGGGTGACCCGGTCGCCGTCGATATCGATGATGTGCCCGATAATCCCACCGGCGGTGAGGACCTCGTCCCCGACTTCGAACTGATTGACCAGCTCACGCTGGTTCTTTGCCTTCTGGCGCTGAGGGCGGAGAATCAGAAAGTAGAACCCGGCGGCGACCACAATCAGGATCAACAACGTCGAACTCGATCCACTCGGCTTCTTGGCTGCAGCGGCGGCGAGGGTGGACAGGGGCGCGGACAGTGCCGCGAGGGCGGCCATCATCGAGCGATCAGAAAAAGGAAGTTGGTGCTCACAGCGGTGAGACTGTAGCGCAGGCCGTCGTCACCCTCATACCGCCCCACTCACGGTCCCCATACTTCGGCGACCTCGGCCCGCAGCTGGGCGAATCGGCCCTGGCTGATTGAGGTGCGGGCCAGAGACATCAAATTGACCACATAGGCCAGGTTGTGGATGCTCAGCAGGCGCCACGCTGTCGGCTCCCCTACCGCCAATAGGTGGCGAAGATAGCCCCGCGACCAGCGGGAGCAGGTACTACAGCCACACGCTGTATCGAGGGGCCCGTCATCCCGGGCGTGGACGGCGTTCCGCAGGTTCAGCCGGCCGGTCGAGGTGAGCATCGATCCGTGACGAGCCATGCGGGTGGGGGCCACGCAGTCGAATTGATCCACCCCCAGCCCGATTGCCTCGATCAGCCCGATCGGATCCCCGATTCCCATCAGGTAGCGAGGAGTGTCCCCCGGGAGCTCGGGGACGGTGACCGCCAGTGCCTCCAGCATCTCGGATCTGGGCTCACCCACCGACAGGCCGCCGATGCCGTACCCATCAAAATCGAGCTCGACGGTCCGCCGGGCGCTCTCGACCCGAAGCACGTGATCGGTACCACCCTGGACGATGCCGAACAGTGCCTGATTCTCGGGCCGGGCTTCGAGGCGGGCATGGTGCTCCCGAGCCCGGGCTGCCCATGCTGCCGTCCTATCAACCGCCTGCCGCAGTACGTCTGGTGCAGCCGGGAGGGTGGCACAGACGTCGAGCACCATCTGTATATCGGCTCCGATCAACCCTTGAGCCTCCACCGCCAGCTCGGGGGTCAGCCGGGCCCGCGACCCGTCGTAGATTGAAGTGAAGCTGACTCCGTCGTCGTCCACCGTCGGCACCAGCGAATGCACCTGATACCCACCCGAGTCGGTCAGGGTATGACCGTGCCATCCGGTGAACCGATGGAGCCCACCGAGTTCAGCCACCACGTCAACTCCGGGCCGGAGCATCAAATGGTAGGTATTGGCCAGCACCACGTCGGCTCCGAGTGCCTCGAGGTCGGCGCTGTCGAGCGCCTTGACGGCACCTCGGGTACCCACGGGCATGAAAGTCGGTACCGGATAGGACCCCCGGGCGGTATGAACCGCTCCGGTGCGAGCCAACCCGTCGGTGGCGAACACCTCCACCCGGATGGGCGTCATCGACCCTCTTCCACCAAGGCCACGGGCGTTCCCTTGGGTCCGACTCGCCCCAACACCATGGCGTCCCCGAACGAGAGGAAACGGTACCCGTCGGCCAGGGCAACGGAATACAGATCGCGCCACTCCGATCCGCAGAACGCCTCGACCATAAGCAACAAGCTCGAGCGGGGCAGATGGAAGTTGGTCACCAACAAATCCACCACCCGAAAGGTGTGCTCGCCATGGATATACAGGTCAGTCCGGCCCGAAAGTCGTCCGGTACAGGCGGCCGACTCGAGGGCGCGGACTGCAGTGGTGCCCACCGCCACCACCCGCTCCGCGCTGGCACACGCGGCCAAGGTGGATGCCGGTACCCAGTAGCGCTCGGTGTGGATCACATGCTCCGCGGGGGTTGACGCGGTGATCGGACGGAACGTATCGAGCCCGATAGCCAGGTCCACGGAGACCACGGTGGCCCCGGCATCCCGGCAAGCCTGGAGCAGTTCGGGCGTGAAGTGAAGGCCGGCGGTGGGCGCGGCAGTGGAGCGCTCCCCAGGGTCCTCGTCGTTTGCATACACGGTCTGGTAACGCTCGGGATCTGCGAGTCGTTGATGGATGTACGGCGGAAGTGGCATCGAGCCCGACCGCTCGATCACCGTTGGGTCGATGAGCCGAACCGACCGCCGGCTGTCATCCCCGGCGGCCAGCCGTCTGCCGATTTCGACCACCGGCTGACCTTGGTTCGCCTCGTGGAGCACCGTCCCCGGAGGGAGCCGCCGTCCTGGCCGAACCAGTGCCTCCCACGTCGACCGAGCAGGGTCAGTCGGTTCGAGGAGCAGCACTTCCGCCTCGCCCCCGGTGACCTTTTCCAGTTCCAACCGGGCGGCCAGAACCCGGGTGTCGTTCACCACCACCACGTCACCGGCCCGGAGGAGGGCGGGGAGATCGACCATGGAGGCGTGCTCCACCATCCCCGAGTTCGACACGCGCCCGGACACCAACATACGGGCCGAGCTGCGGGGCTCCACTGGCTCTTGGGCAATGGCAGCCTCGGGAAGTCCATAGTCGTAGGCACTCATGGGCACGAGATCAGAGGTGCCCATGGATTCAGTTTCGTTCGACTCGTCTGCGCACATCATGGACATCGTCGCAGACGCTATTTCGTAAACCACCATCGGCGCGAACCTGCCCGGTGCCGGGCACTCCCCGGATCCGCCCTACCCGCCGGAGGGGATCGGCCCGACGGTTCAGAGCAGGGTGGGATCTACCGGCGTCATACCCAGGTGGGCCCAGGCCCGGGGAGCCGCCATCCGACCCCGAGCCGTGCGTTGCAACAGACCCTGTTGCAACAGGTAGGGCTCGTAGGCATCTTCAATAGTGTTGGGCTCCTCACCGATGCACTGGGCCAACGTGGTCAGACCCACCGGCCTCCCCGCAAATCGGCGGCACAACACATCAAGGATGGCCCGGTCCACTTTGTCGAGACCCAACTCGTCCACCCCGAACAGTTCGAGGCCGGCAGTGGCGGACTCCGCGGTGATCTCCCCCGCGGCTCGCACTTCGACGAAGTCGCGAACCCGGCGCAACAAGCGGTTGGCGATCCTCGGGGTGCCTCTCGACCGTTCGGCGATCTTCCGTGCCCCATCGGGGTCCACCGGGACACCGAGAATCCGGGCTGAGCGCAGCACGATGGACTGGAGCTCCTCGACATCGTAAAGATCGAGTCGCCCGACGAAGCCGAAACGGTCACGCAGCGGTCCGGTCACCAGCCCGGTACGGGTGGTGGCGCCGACAAGGGTGAACCTGGGCAGGTCGAGCCGAATGCTCCGGGCGGTCGGTCCCTTGCCGATGAGGATGTCGAGCTTGAAGTCCTCCATCGCCGGATAGAGGACCTCCTCGACGGCACGAGGGAGACGGTGGATCTCGTCGATGAACAACACGTCACCCTCTTGCAGATCGGTCAACAGCGCAGCCAGGTCGCCGGCCCGCATCAATACCGGCCCAGCCGTGATCCGCAGTCCGACTCCCATCTCGGCGGCCACGATTCCCGAGAGTGATGTCTTCCCCAAGCCGGGAGGACCAGCAAAAAGTAGGTGGTCGACGGGTTGGCCACGTTTCCGGGCGGCTTCGATGACGATCTGGAGATGTTCGGTCAGCTGGCCCTGGCCCACGAATTCGGCCAACGTGTGTGGGCGGAGGCGGGCTTCGTCCATCTCCTCGGCCGGAGCCGCGGTGGGGTCCACGGTGCGCATTTCCGACCCGTCGGGAATGCCGGGCGTCCCGCCGTTCTCGGTGGAGACCGCATCGCCGTCCTGGACGTCGCCATCCAGAATGTCGGCGAGCACCTCGCGTCGGGCATCTGGCGTCAACGAGACCTCGCCAACTCACGAAGAGCCGTGCGCACCATTATCTCCACCGATCCATCGTCGGGCACCGCATCGAGCGCCTGTCGGATCTCGTCGATGCCGTACCCGAGTTCGACCAGCGCAGCCCGGACCTCGCCGCGTGCTGATCGCTCCTCACCAGAGGTCGTCGGGCCGTCGGCGCCCCACGTCGGAAGGTCCAACCGGGCCTTCAACTCGAGCAAGAGGCGGGCGGCGGTCTTCTTTCCCACCCCGGGAATGAGGCACAGGGTGTCGATGTCGTCTTCGAGGACGGCCGTCGACAACGATGCAGGAGACAACGACGACAGGATGGCCAAGGCCAAAGAGGGGCCCACGCCATGGGCACCCAGGAGGGCTTCGAAGCACCGACGCTCATCGGCGTGAGCGAAACCGAACAACACGATGGCGTCCTCACGGACGTGGGTGTGAACGTGAAGAAAGACTTCCGAGCCCGTGGGCCCAAGGGTGCCGAAGATCGACGACGGCACGGAGGCCCGGTAGCCGACGCCCCCGACTTCGATGATGACTTCACCCGGGAGCGGGCGGTCGATGAGTGTTCCCCTCAGTGATCCGATCACGTAGGTCCTCCGGCCGCGGCAACCGCCCGGCGGAGCGGTTGGGTGGTCAGGTAACAGGCAGCCAGGGCCAGCGCATCCGCCACGTCGGGAGGGCGGGGCGGCTCCGACAGTCCCAGCACGGATGCCACCATGCGCTGCACCTGGTCCTTGGTCGCCCCGCCGTAGCCCACCAGAGCCTGTTTGACCTCATTGGAGGTGTACTGGGCCACCTCACACTCCGCTTCGGCGGCAGCCACCAATGCCACCCCCGCCGCCTGCCCTGTGGCCATGGCCGTGCGGGCGTTCACCTGAAAGAACACCCGTTCCACCACCACCGCCGTCGGTTTGTACTCCGCCACCAGCGAACGGAGCTCGTCAGAGAGCACCCGCAACCGCTGGTGCAGGGGAACTGTCGGTGCGGTGGAGATGACCCCACCGGCCACCGCCACCATCTTCGAACCCCGCCGGGTCACGATGCCATACCCGCACCGGGACAGGCCGGGGTCTATCCCCAGGACGAACATGCGTTCGACTGTATCGTGGCCGAGGCGGCAACGTGCGGATAGCCCGGTCGACCTGGTCGCTTACTCCCCGTACGCCGCCATCACCGATTCGGCAATGTCGAAGTTGGCGTAGACATTCTGGACGTCGTCGTGGTCATCGAGCGCGTCGATGAGCCGCAACACCCGTTTGGCTTCTGACTCGTCGGATACTTCGACCGTCGTGGTCGGGACCATGGACAGCTCGGACGAGCCGGGTGACAACTCGGCGTCTTCGAGAGCCGAACGGACAGCCATCAGGTCGGTGGGCGAGCACGTGACGAGCCAATGCTCGCCCTCGTCGGCGAGGTCCTCGGCCCCCGCTTCCATGGCCACCTCCAATACCCGGTCTTCCTCGAAGGTGCGGGGTACGGCCAGAACGCCTTTTCGCTCGAACTGCCAGCTCACCGCGCCGGGCTCGGCCATCGAGCCACCACTTTTGGAGAAGATGTTGCGTATCTCCGCGCCGGTGCGGTTCCGGTTGTCCGAGAGGCACTCCACGATCACCGCCACCCCGTCAGGGGCATAGCCCTCATAGGAGATCGACTCATACCGCACACCTTCGAGCTCGCCCGAACCCCGTTTGATGGCCCGTTCGATGGTGTCGATCGGAACCGACGAGTCCCTGGCCTTGGCGTACATGGTCCGCAAGCCGGCGTTGGCGCTCATATCGCTTCCACCTTCGCGGGCGGCCACCTCCACCTGCCGGATGATCTTGGCGAAGACTTTGGCCCGGGCCGAGTCCTGTGCGCCCTTGCGGTACTTGGTGGTTGCCCATTTCGAGTGTCCCGACATCGCCTACTACCTTTCGCCTTTCGTCATGCCTACGAACAGTTGGTGTACTCGCCGGTCCCCTGTCAGCTCGGGATGGAACGCGGTCACCAACACCGGACCCTGTCTACACACCACCGGGCGCCCACCTCCTACATTCCGGACGTCCCCACCCGTATCGGCATGGTCGGGCAGCGTCGCCAGCACCTCGATGTCGGGGGACACAGCTTCCACCACCGGTGCTCGGATGAATACAGCATGGACCGGAGGTCCCTCGATGCCGGCGACGTTGAGGTCACACTCGAAGGACGCCACCTGCCGGCCATACCCATTGCGGCGGAGGGTGATATCGATGACACCGAAGCGCCTCTGGTCTGGACGACCGTCGAGCACGGTCTCGGCCAACAGAATCATTCCGGCGCAGGTTCCAAAGACGGGCAGCCCATCGGTGAGGGCGGCGGCCAAGGGGTCGAGAAGCCCTGACGACTCGAGCAGCATCGACAATGTGGTCGACTCCCCTCCCGGGAGAATGATGCCGGCCAGGGCCACCAGGTCTGCCGGCCCACTGACCAGGCGTCCGACCTCACCCAGGTCGGCCAGCGCGGCCATGTGCTCTCGAACATCACCCTGTAGTGCCAATACGCCGATGGTCATCGGTCACCATCCTGGCGCCGCCAGGCGCCGCAACTACCAACCACGCGCGGCTAGGCGGACATCGAGCGTATCGATCTCCTGACCCGCCATGGCGTCGCCCAGTCCGGTGGAGACCTTGGCCACCAGGTGGGCGTCCGCGTAGTGAGCCGTCGCCTCCACAATGGCCCGGGCCCGACGCTCCGGGTCGCTGCTCTTGAAGATCCCTGAGCCCACGAACACCGCTTCAGCGCCCAATTGCATGACCAGCGATGCATCAGCAGGGGTTGCGATTCCGCCGGCACAGAAGAGAGGAACGGGCAGCCGGCCGGACCCCGCAATCTCTTGCACCAGACCAATGGGAGCGGCCAGCTGCTTGGCCCATCCGTACAACTCGGCCGAATCAGCCTGGGTGATCCGACGAATGTCACCGAGGATCGCCCGGAGGTGGCGAACCGCTTCGACGATGTTGCCCGTCCCGGCTTCTCCCTTGGAGCGGATGAGCGCGGCACCTTCGGAGATCCGACGAAGAGCCTCCCCGAGGTTGGTGGCGCCGCACACGAAGGGAACGTCGTAACTCCACTTGTCGATGTGATGGGCTTCGTCGGCCGGAGTCAGCACTTCACTCTCGTCCACATAGTCGACACCGAGGGCGGCCAGAACCTGTGCTTCGGCGAAATGGCCGATGCGGGCTTTGGCCATCACCGGCACCGTGACCGCGGCTTTGATCCCTTCGATCATGGCGGGGTCACTCATCCGGGCCACCCCTCCGTCGCGCCGGATATCCGCCGGCACCCGCTCCAACGCCATGACCGCCACCGCGCCCGAGTCCTCGGCCAGCTTGGCCTGTTCGGCATCGACGACATCCATCACCACCCCACCGCGAAGCATGTCGGCCAGGCCGCGTTTGACGGTGAATGTGCCGGTCGGACGGTTGCCCGTCGCCGACCGAGATTCAATCGGTGAGTCACCCATACCCCGATTGTACAGTCGCCGCCACAATGCCCGGGCAAAGTCCAGTGGGCCGAGAAGTCAGCCGAGCACGACCGAAAGCATCGAAATGGACCCTGCATCGATCCCGTCGACCGGAAAACGGGTCTGGTCGTCCGGGGTGGCGGCGCCGAGTACATAGAGCAGGGGCAGATAGTGCTCTGGGGTGGGCACCGATTGGGCAGCGTCGAGTCCCAGTGCGGGTAGATCGACCAGGGATGATCCGTCACCGGAATCGATCCGGCGCCGGACCTCGGCTTCGAAGCGAACCGCCCAATCAAACGGCGACACCTCACCTCCGAGACGGGCAACGTGAAGGTTGTGCACCACGTTCCCGCTACCCAGCATGAGGACACCCTCGTCGCGCAACGTTCTCAGTGCCGTCCCGAGTCGGAGATGGGCCTCGGGCGTTTGCCGACGGTCGATACTGAGCTGCACCACCGGAATGTCTGCACCGGGATACAGGTGACGTAGTACCGACCACGTCCCGTGGTCCAGTCCCCATCGAGTGTCGGCTACCACCGGCGACGGTACCGCCCCTGAATGGTCGATCAGGTGTTGCACCCGGTGGGCCAATGCAGGTGACCCCGGTGCCGGGTAGGAGACGTCGAACAACTCCTGGGGAAAGCCTCCGAAGTCATGGATGGTGCGGGGATGGGCCATCTCGGTCACCGCAGTTCCGGCCACGTACCAATGGGCCGAAATCGCCAGCACCGCTGTCGGGCGGGGCAGCTCCCGCCCCAACTCGGCCCAGGCATCGGCATACCTGTTTGGCTCGATGGCGTACATGGGATTCCCATGGCCGATGAACACCACGGGCATCCGACCAGACAGCGCCGCTGACGGCGCCGTCTGGTCGGTGGGACCAGCCTCGCTCATGCCTGGTATACGGCCTCGGCTTCGATCTCGATGGTCACTTTCTTCGCTACAACCAGACCGCCAGCCTCCATCACGGCACCGAACGACACTTCGAAGTCGTCACGGTTGATCTCTGCGGTGGCGCTGAATCCGACCCGATGATTGCCGTAGGGATCCTTCACCACGCCTTCGAGGGAAGCGTCGAGCGTCACCGGCTTGGTGATTCCCCTGATCGTCAGATCGCCCGTCACCTTCCACTTGCCCTTTCCGGCCACCACGATGCCCGTACTGACGTAGGTCCAGGTCGGGTGATTCTCCACATCGAAGAAATCGTTGGACTTCAGATGATTGTTACGAGTCTCGTCGCGGGTGTCGATGCTGGTGGCATCGATGGTCACCTTCAACGCAGACTTGGTGGGATCTTCGGCCACCTGCAGGGTTCCGTCAAACGACGTAAAGCGACCACGCACCTTGGAGACGGCCATGTGCCTCACGGCGAATCCGACCTGGGTATGGGCCACATCCAACGTATAGGTGCCCACCGCCGGCAGTTCGACCCCGTCTACCGTCCTGCTGGCTACTTCATTCTCTACAGCCATGTGAACTCTTCTTTCTTGTTTCCGCTCGCCCGAGGACTCGCCGTCACAGGTATTTGTCTGTGCAAACAACTATAGCACCATCTAGTTGTTCACACAACATGTTTTCACTCCGTCGAGAAACCGGGGGTCAGCGACCACCGACCCGACCCGACCCGACCCGTTCGGGCCCCAGATCCGAGATCCCAGATCCGAGATCCGAGATGGGTCAACGATGGGAGGTGACTCCGACTTCAACTCCTGATACTTGTCTCTGCAATATTTGTCCCACTAACTACTTGTCAAATTCCGGTAGCATGTGACCATGACGGCAGAACAGGCGTGGGGCGACGAGCGGCTGACCACGGTGGGGCTCCTCTTCGAGTCCACGACCGCACTGGGTCGGATCTTCGAACCGCAACTCTCTGCCGACAGCGGCCTCTCCCATCAGTCGTTCGACGTCCTCGTCCGGCTGGCCCGGACCCCCGGGTACCGACTCCGGATGAGTGAACTGGCATCGCAAACGTCTCTCACTCCTAGCGGGCTCACTCGTTCTGTGGATCGGCTCGAAGAATCCGGCATGGTGTCACGGGAGTCGTGCCCGGACGATCGACGGGGGGCATTCGCAGTCCTCTCCGAACGGGGGCGGGCGGTAATGGATGAAGCCATCCCGCTCCACATCGCCCATATCGGCGAGGTGCTGAACGGAGTCCTCACCCCCTCAGAAGAGCGAACCCTGTCCTCCTTGCTCCGGAAGATCCGCGATCACGTCCACACCGTGGAACAACCTGGCGGACTGGGCGACTGAGGGCACCGAATCGGGGGATTGGGGCATCCCGACCCCCGCCGGTCGGACGGATCGAGGACCTTCCGCCCGGTGACCGGTCAGAGCAGCGCTAGAGCTGCCGCCCGTAGCCCGACATCATCGAGCTCACCGTCCACCACGCCTTCGCTGGTCGCTCCGGCCATCGGGTTGATCCAGAGCCATCGGGTGAGAGAGGAGATCCGTCCGCCCCCGGGGGGCCAGGGCGTGGAGCTTCCCGTCGATTCCGCCATCGTGCGAAGGGCGGATCCGAGGCCGGTCGGATAGCGGACCACTCCGACCGCCCGTTGGTCGGCCGAGAATTCCCGACCATGGCCCACCAGGGCGTGCACCATCGCCGCACCCGACGAAGAAACAAGGGTGAGAGGGGCAACCACCGCCACGGCAATTTCCGAGCGCACCGTGTCCTGTCGCTTGATGTGTACGAGTTCCTGGGCCACCACGCCCTCGAGTTCGACCAGACTCAGGCTCTCGTCGAGCCCCGACGTCACAATCAACGACGCCCTCTGAGGATCGCGGCCTATCGCCAACGCGTTGAGCACCGGGCTGTCGACCACCAGCAATACCGGTCGGGGTAGACCCATCGTGGCGCACAGCCCGTCCACCACGTTGTGAAGTCGCGGGCGCTCCTCTTCATTGGAGGGACTGGCGCCCACGGCACGCACGACCATTCCCGGAGCCGTTCGCCAGATCCACCCTGCAATCACCAAGGTGACGACTACGAACACCCCGGCCCCGACCAAGGGAAGACCCAGCAGTACCACGATGAGGCCGACGATCCCGCCGATCACCAGAGCCGGAATTGTGCACGCCAACGCTGCCCAACGGCGATTGGCGGAAATCGCCTGTCTCTCCTCGGCGTTCTCGGCGCTCTCCGCGGTGCGGACCACCGCAGGCGCAGGATGCCGGGCCCTGTCGGTGTCCGGACGCGAGGATGCCGGGTTCCGTGCCGATTGCTTCGATCCATGGCCGTGACCTCCCCGGTTGCTTCCCTGAGGCCGTCCCTGGGGAGCCCGGCGCCGGTTTCCAGATTGCGAGCGCGGCCGATCGCCGCCGGGCATTCCCGCTCCACCGCCACCGTTGGTTCGGTTTGGATTCCTGTTCCGGTTGCGACTCCCTCCCCCGGAACCTCCGCTACCGTTCCCACCCTGGGACCGGGTAGGAGTCGCCGTTCGATGTTCCGGAATGCCGAGGTTTGACGAATCGGACGAACTCGGCACCAATGCGGAAGGGAACTGAGGAGGCAGGCTCATAACCAGTGCAGTGTACGGCTGCTTACCGAGTGGGTCGGACAGTTACCGACCAATAGAGCGTCTCGTACCGCTCAACCAGGCGCTTCATCGACCAACCCTCGGCTCTCGCCGACGCCGCCGCCAGCCGGTCAGGCCGCGGATCGAGTGCCGCTCCGGCCCCTCCGGCCTCACCGGGCGCCAGTGCGGATTCCAGCGCCTCGGCCAGTGCAAAACGATCGCCGGGTGGTACCAAGACCGCGTCGGCCCCCGCAGCATCTCGATAGCCGTCGATATCGCTGGCCACCACCAGGGTGCGAGCCGCCATGGCCTCGAGGAGCACCATCCCGAACGACTCTCCCCCCAGAGAAGGCGCGCACAGCACGTCGGCGGCGGCCAGCCTTTTCACCTTCTCCTCCTCGGAGAGAACCCCGAGCCAGTGCACGGTCGGCGACTCGGGGTACAAGCGGCGCAGCCACTCTGTCTCGGGCCCGTTTCCGGCAATCCATAAGATCGGGCTGTCGACGGAGGTGGCACCGACGGAGGTGGCACCAACGGCACCCATTCTGCGTTCTGTTGCCTCGGCGCCGGTCAGGATTCCGAACCCGTCGAGCAGGACGCGCAACCCTTTGCGCTCTTCGTGCCGCCCGAGGAACAAGATCGTGGGTCCTTGTTTGGGCCACCGTTCAGCGTTCCGGAAACGGTCGATCTCCACGCCGTTGAACAGCACCTCATACTCGCCCCCTATCGCCTCCACCGCCGTCTCGCGAGCCGCTTCCGAGACTGCACATCGGACCGCGAACCGTCGGGCCGCCAGCTTGGCCACTGGCCGGAGAGCCGAATAGAAGAAGCTGCCGCCGCTCCGGTGGAAGGTTGCTACCAATGGCGGGATGTCCCGAGCCACCAGTAGTCCGTAGGGCAGCCCGGGTGAAAACGGCTCGTGTACATGAACAACGTCAAACCGTCCCAACTGGAGAGCGCTGACTGCGTGGGCGACCGCCCTGGGGGACACTGACACCGGGGCCCGGGATCCGTTTGATGGAAGCGGCACCGACCGCCCCGATACCACCAGGTTGATATCGTCGGGAGCATCGGCCACGTTGTCGACGGGAGCGAACACGGTGACTTGGTGCCCACGCTCGTCAAGGACCCGGGCCAGGCCCACCACCTGCCCTTGGACGCCGCCTGGGCGGGACAGGCTGTAGGGACAGACCAGGGCGATGCGGAGTGTCGGCGATTGCTCCCCTTCCCTCATGGTTTCGTCGTCGGGCGGTCGACCGGCCACAGGGGTTGGAAGACATGCCACTGCTCGGGTGCCTGACGAATCAACCCTTCGAAACGGGTGGCGATCTCCTGGGTGATGCGTTGCACGTCGGAACGGAAGGAACCCGTCCGTTCGGTGTCGATGGGAGGCTGCACCAGAGCGAGATGGTTTCGCCCCGGGCCGCTGTAGACGGCGGCGGTAAGGAGTGTGGCCCCTGTCCGCAGTGCCACGGAGGCCGGCCCGGCGGGCATGGTGGTGATTTCGCCAAAAAACTCCACCTCAATGCCATTCTCCGTCAGGTCACGATCACAGAGGAGCCCGACGAGACCCCCTTGGCGCAGGGTGCGGAGAACGGCCCCACCCGAGTCGGGGCCAAGGGGCACGACCGTAATCCCCATGGCGGCACGTTGGGCTACGAAGTAATCGAACAACTCCGGGGGTTCGATCCGTTCAGCCACCGCGGTCATCGGAAAGCCCTTGGCCGCGAGGAACGCCCCGCCATACTCCCAACTGCCGACGTGGGGCAGGGCAACGACCACACCGTTACCGGCCGCCATTCCGTCCACCAAATGTTCTAACCCCTCGGTGACAAACCGCTGCACCACCTCGGTCATCGGAGTACTCCCCAGCCGCGCCCCTTCTACCCAGTACCGGGCATAGGCACGGAACGCCCGTTTCGCCCATCGATCGAGGGATGCCTCGTCCACGTCTCCACCGAGGACCCGCCGGAGGTTGCGGGTGACCATGTCGCGGTGGTGACGGCGCACAAAGAACATGACGTCGCCGATGGCCGCCGCCGCCGCCAAGGCTACCGGTTCGGGCAACGCACTCAGGGCGCGGCCCAGGTTCAAATAGAGATGGAAGACCAGCCGGCCCTTGTTCACCGTTTCCTACCCCGAACCTGTCAGTTGACGAGGAAGGTTCAGCTACTGCGCCGGGCGGCGGCACGCTGGCGAATGCCCTGTCCTGCATGCCGTGCCCGCCACGTGCGACCCGACCGACTGGACAGTTCGCCCTGCCGACGAGCCCGCCAACGGGATGGGGACCCGCTATTCCGGCGGCGTTCGCCCCGCATGGCGGTGCGGGTCCGACGCGGGCGACGTACAGCCGACACCGACACAGGTGCTTCGGCCAGACGCCACACCCGGGCGAAGCGACCAATGGCGGTAACCATGGTGAGGGCGAGCATCACCCACAGCACGGGGACCAGAAATGAAGCGGACAGGAGGCCGATGGCCAAGAGAATCATTCGCTCAGCCCGCTCCATCAGCCCACCCTTGGCCGAGATGCCCAACGATTCCGCCTTCGCCCTCTGATAGGAGACGAGCGAGGTGGCACCGAGCACTGCGAACGGAAGGAGCACCAGGTGCCCGGGATAGGTCGATACCAGATACCAGGCCACACCGCCCAGGAGCAATGCGTCCGCCACCCGGTCGGTGACCGAGTCGAAGAAGGCGCCTCGGACCGAAGAGGTTCCTGACGCCTTGGCCACCGGACCATCCAGGAGGTCGTGAAGCCCGGTGAGGATAAGCAGCAGGATGCCCAGGTGGAGATGGCCCGTGCCTATCGCCACCGCGGTGGCGGTTGCCGAAAGCAGACCTGTCGCCGTCAGAACGTCGGCAGTGACACCTAGCTGCTGCAACTTGCGACCAACCGGACCGGTTCCCCGGTCAACGGTGTCGCGCCAGCGGCCGTCGAACATGGCAATTCCTCCAGGGGTTTCCCTAACCTTACCATCTGCTTGCTTTAGTTGCGCGAATGGCATGCTCAAAGGTCCGACGCAAGCCATCAGGCGGGCCATACGCCCCGGAGCCTTGCCCAACTGTCGGCCAGGGTCTCAGGCAAGACCCGGGCGCCGGCCACCGCCGTCATGAAGTTGGTATCCCCTGCCCATCGCGGCACCGCGTGCAGATGGAGATGGCCTGGAATGCCTGCTCCGGCGGCCCGACCGAGGTTGGCCCCGATATTGACCCCCTCGGGAACGTAGGTTGCTTCGAGTGCGGCCACCCCGGCCCGAAGTGTCCCCCATAATTCGATGCCTTCGGCTTCGGTGAGATCAGCCATCGACCGGACGTGTCGGGATGGCATGACCAGCAGATGACCACTGGTATAGGGGTAGGCGTTGAGGACCGCGAAGGTGGTCTTCCCTCGCCAGAGCACGCAGTTCTCGTCCGAGGGAGGCCCGCTGGCCTCGATCCGGCAGAACACGCATCGGTTCGGATCATCGAGCGGGTGATCGACGAGCGTGTCCAGCTCTGTTTCGGTGCCGGCGTTGGCGGCACCGGGAATGGAGGATACGTACTCGGTGCGCCATCCGGCCCACAGGTGATCGAGGTTCACGCCCCGCCGCCCGGGACCGCGCCGGCCGCCTCGGGTGATCCCCGCTCGGCGATCTCTTTAGCCAGACCATCGACGAACGACTCCATGAGAACCCCTCGTTCGGGTTGCTTTGATCCGCGCCGGTTCACCCCCACAGTCCCGGCGGCCACGTCGTCGTCCCCGACGACCAGGATGTAGGGAACCTTGGTCATCTTGGCCCGGCGGATCCTTGCCCCCAACGGTTCGTCGGGCCCGTCCAACGACACTCGGATGCCAAGGGAGCGAAGCCGGTCTTCCACTCCGTCGGCGTACGCCTGGTGGGCATCGCTCAACGGAAGCACCCGTACTTGTTCAGGTGACAACCACGTGGGCAGGGCGCCGGCGTAGTGCTCGAGGAGAATGGCGAAAAATCGCTCCACCGAACCAAACAGTGCACGATGGATCATGATCGGCCGGTGACGGCCGTTGTCGGTGCCGACGTACTCCATGTCGAAGCGTTGCGGTAACTGGAAGTCGAGTTGGATGGTGGACATCTGGTGGGTCCGACCAATGGCGTCGCGGGCCTGCACGGAGATCTTCGGTCCATAGAACGCACCTCCGCCCTCGTCGAGGACCAGGTCCAAGTCCATCTCCTCGGCGGTGGAACGAAGGGCGTCGGTGGCCTCGTCCCACTCCTCCTCGGTGCCGACCGCCTTCCCCTCTGGCCGGGTCGACAACTCGAGGAAGAAGTCCTCGAGGCCGAAGTCGCGGAGCAGGGACAGCACGAAGGTGAGGGTGGTGAACAGCTCGGTCGTCATCTGTTCGCGGGTGCAGAAGATGTGGGCATCGTCCTGGGTCATCCCGCGGACCCGGGTCAACCCGTGCACCACCCCGGACTTCTCATAGCGGTAGACCGTCCCGAACTCGAACATCCGGATCGGTAGTTCACGGTACGACCGCTGTCGGCTCTTGAAGATCAGGATGTGAAATGGGCAGTTCATCGGCTTCAGGTAGTACTGCTGGCCGCCGTCCAGTTCCATCGGAGGGAAGATGCTGTCGGCGAACCAGTCGAGATGTCCCGACGTCTCGAACAGTTCGGCTTTGGAGATGTGGGGGGTGTAGACGAACTCGTAGCCGGCCACCACGTGCTGTTCGCGCGAGTACTCCTCCATCAGCCGGCGGACCGTCCCACCTTTGGGGTGGAACACGGGCAGACCCGAGCCGAGCTCTTCGGGAAACGAAAACAGGTCGAGCTCAGCCCCGAGTTTCCGGTGGTCGCGTCGTTCCGCCTCTTTCAGGCGATGAAGATATGCAGCCAGCGCCTTCTCCGATTCCCACGCCGTCCCGTAGATCCGCTGTAGCTGTTGGCGTTTCTCATCGCCCCGCCAATACGCTCCCGCCACCCGCATCAGGGTAAAGAAGCCTAAACGACCGGTAGACGGGACGTGGGGTCCCCGGCACAGGTCGGTAAACACCGGCGAGTTCCAGTACGTGGACACCTCGGGGGCGCTCTCATCCCCGGGAGCGGCGTCGATTTCATTGGCCCCGACCCCGACCGCTTCGATGATCTCGCGCTTGAATGGTTGGTCCTCGAAGAGGGACAGACCCTCTTGGATGCTGTGCTCGTGCCTGACGAACGGCTGATCCTCCTTCATGATCTCGCGCATGGTGGCCTCGATCCGTCCGAGGTCGTCGTCGCTGAAGTGGGCTCCGCCCGGTAGTTCGAAGTCGTAATAGAAGCCGTCCTCGATGACCGGCCCGATGGCGAAATAGGCGCCGGGCCACAGGCGTAACACCGCTTGGGCCAGCACGTGAGCCGTGGAGTGGCGGATCACATTCCGACCCGCATCCGACTCCGCCGTCACCACCGAAACCGTGGAGCCGTCGGGAATCTCGGCCGAGAGGTCTACCTCAGCACCATCGACGGTGGCTGCCACCGCCGCCTTGGCCAGGCGGGGTCCGATCGATTCCGCCAGGTCGAGGGCCGTGGTCCCTTCGACCAGCTCCTTGGTCGATCCATCAGGAAGCCGGACAGTGACGACGCCTGCCATGGGATTACCTCTCTGCTCGGTAGTACATTTCCCCGCCACAATCCGAGCCGGGGGATTTACAGCGTAACGCCTAGGAGCGCCGCCCCTCCGGCCACGCCACGGCCGGCGCGAGCCTCATCGTCGAGGGCCCGGAGCGCCCCAGGGGCATCGAGGTCGTCATCGAGGAAGTGACGGACCACCTCGAGCCCGGCATCGCCTGTTCGATCAGCCGGGGCACTGGCCTCCCGCCACCTCTCCAACCGGTCGGCGGCGGCGGGCATGTCACCGGGCGTCCACTCCCAGTCGGTCCGGTAGTGGTGGCCGAGGAGGGCGACTCGGACGGCGGCCGGTTCCCAGTTCTTGAGCAGGTCTCCCACGAAGACCAGGTTCCCGAGCGATTTCGACATCTTGGCTCCGTCCAGGCCTACCAATCCAACATGCAACCAGTGACGTACGAATGGACGACCGGTCACCGCCTCCGACTGGGCGGTCTCGCATTCGTGGTGGGGAAAGATCAGATCGCGGCCGCCTCCGTGCACGTCGATCGTCTCCCCCAGTTCCCGGAGCGCGAGTGCGGAGCACTCGATGTGCCAGCCGGGTCGACCCGGCCCCCAGCGAGACTCCCACGACGGCTCATCGGGAAGCGCGGGCTGCCACAGGATGAAGTCGAGGGGGTGCCGTTTGTTGGAATCGTCGGGGTTGCCCCCGTTTTCGGCGGCCAGCGACAGCATGGTCTGCTCGTCGAAATGGCTCACCTTTCCGAATTCGGAGAACGTAGTGACGTCGAAGTACACCGCCCCTCCGGCCTGGTAGGCGTGACCGGAGTCGAGCACCGATCCCACCAGGGTCAAGATGTCGGCGATGGCCGAGGTGGCCCGGGGCTCCGACCAGGCAGGGATCAGGCCCAGCGAGCCCATGTCGGCATCGAACTGGGCAATCTCTTCGGCGGCCAGATCGAGATAGTGGACACCCAGTTCTCGGGCCTTGCGCAAGATGTCGTCATCGACGTCGGTGACGTTGCGGACACAGCGGGTCTCGTGGCCCAGGTCGCGCAGACGCCGCTGGAGCACGTCAAAGGTCAGATAGACCTGAGCATGGCCGAGGTGAGCGGCGTCATACGGGGTGATCCCACATGAATACAGGGTGACCACCGGTCCCACATCAAGTGGCGCTACCTCGCCCCGGGCGGAGTCGTACAGTCGGATCACAGGCCGACTGTACGACTCAATGTTCCTCATAGCCGGCCAGGCGCACTGTCGAATGCACCTTGTGATGGATGTTCACCGTGATCAGAACGGCGGTGAATGCCTCGATAGGAGCGGCCTGCGACAAGGTGCCAGCGTCCACGCCGCGTAGCCCATCAATACGGTCAACCAGTGCCTTTGTGGCTATGGAGGCCTCACGGTGATCCGAACACACAAGGACATCTGCCACCAGTGGTGTCGTCAGCTTCTCCATCTCCGAGGCCGGAAGGTGATGAAACGAAGCGGCTACCAATGACCCGGGCAACGCCGCCTGAATCGAAGCCGCCACCGACCCACGAGGTGGCACCAGGGCCAGGAATTCCCGACCTTCTTTGATGAGGGCGTTGGCCATCGACACCACGACCTTGCCGACCAGCACGGCAGCCAGGGGTTTCACGGTGGGTACGGCTCCATCCCACGGCGTGGCCACCACCACCACGTCGCCGGCGGCCGCGTCCTCGTTCGATGCGCCCTCGACCGCGAGGTCATGGTCGGGCCATGCTCGGGTCAATTCCTCGGCCACCGCGGACGCCCGGTCCGCATCACGTGATCCGATGACCACCTGGGCGCCGCTGGCAGCTAAACGCACCGCCAAGCCGCGACCGGCGGGTCCCGTACCTCCGAGTATTCCCACACGCATGGCCCTTACCTTTGCACATGCAACCGATACTCCGGCACTGTCGGCGGACGATAACCTGACCGTCCCATGGGACTGCTCGACGGAAAACGAATCCTGGTGACCGGGGTACTGACTGACGCGTCGCTGGCTTTTGCGGTGGCTCGCAATGCCCAGAACGAGGGCGCCGAGGTGATCCTGAGCGGTGCCGGGCGGGGTCTCTCACTCACCCGACGCACGGCTCGGAAACTGGCGGTCGAGGCCGACGTGCTCGAGATCGACGTCACCGAGCCCGAGCAGTTGGCCGAAGCGGCCGCTGTCCTTACCACCAAGTGGGACCGCCTCGACGGGATTCTCCATGCCATCGGTTACGCACCGCCGGAATGTCTCGGCGGGGACATCTTTCAAGCGCAGTGGGAACAGGTACAGGTCGCTCTTCATGTTTCCACCTATTCTTTGAAGGCATTGGCCGAGGCGTTCCGTCCCTTGCTGGTTGCCGCCGGGGAGGGCGACCGACCGGGCGCATCCATCGTCGGGCTCGACTTCGACGCCACGGTGGCGTGGCCCGCCTACGACTGGATGGGTGTTTCCAAGGCGGCACTGGAGTCTCTCTCGCGCTACCTGGCCCGCGACCTCGGCCCCGACAAGGTTCGGGTGAACCTGGTCGCCGCCGGGCCGGTCAAGACACTGGCCGCCAAGTCGATTCCCGGATTCAGCACCTTCGAGGACACTTGGGCCGAGCGGGCCCCTCTCGGTTGGGACGTGCTCGACGCCGACGTGGTGGCTCGCGCCTGTGTCGCCCTCCTGTCCGATCTATTTCCCATGACCACCGGGGAGATGGTGCACGTCGACGGAGGAGTGCATGCCATCGGCGCCTAAGCTTCCCATCGGCCTAGCGCCTATCCCATCCCAAGGAGACCACCCACCATGCTTTCCCCTGACCAACTCCGCAGCCGGATCACCGACTACGTCGACACCGTCAACTCGCGCGACGCCAAGGCCATCGCCGCGCTGTTCACCGAAGATGCACGGCAGGCCGACCCTGCCTCCAACCCGCCCAACATCGGTCGGGCCGCCATTACGGCATTCTTCGAGAGCAGCATCGGGGGAAGCGAATCGTGGACCTTCACGGCCAAGGCGGTCCACACCTGTGCGAACAAGGTGGCCATCGATTTCGAGATCGCCCTGGTGACCGGGGGTGCCTCCATGACCATCGACGGTATCGAGGTCTTTGACGTCAACGAAGACGGCCAGTTCATCTCGGTCGATGCCTACTGGGACGAATCCGACCTGAGTTTCGGTTAAGGCACGGACCCTGGCTCCCCACCGGTAGGCCGGAGAGCGCAGTCCCTACCGGCGATACCATGCGTCCGAGATGGAAACCGTCGACCCGAAGGTGAGCAGCTCGTTGCCCATGCCTGATGCTGTCGTCACAGACTCGGGTGCTACGCCGACCCGCCCACCCGGAATGGTGACGGTTGTCGGGTTGATGGGCCAACCCCGACAGACCGTCGGCGTTGAAGGCCGCGCCGCCCTGGCTTCGGCCGAGTTGGTCCTGGGCGGGCGCCGAGAGCTCGAGAGCCTCCACGGTTTGGCCCTCGGCGCCGAGTCCGGAACTTCCGGTCAGGACATACCGACTGTCGAGATCGGGGATGACGCCGACGATGCTTGCCGCCGGGCTGCATCAGCATCCCGCGACGGCGTGGCGGTCTGCATGGTGGTATCGGGTGACCCCGGCTTCTTCGGCATTGTGGCTTCGCTGGTGCGGGTGGTTGACCGGCGGTACTTGCGGATCCTTCCGGCTCCATCGTCGGTGTCCTTGGCCTTCGCCCGGCTGGCCCTGCCGTGGGACGACGCCGCGGTGGTGTGCCCCCAGGGTGGACGGCTAAGCGACTCGATACGGGCCATCCGCTTGGCCCGGAAGGCCGCCGTCCTCACCTCACCGGCTTCACCCCCCGAGGCGGTGGGCCGGTCCCTGGTGGCGGCGCGTGCGGCCGTGGACATGGTGGCGGTCTGCAGCCGCCTCGGTCATCCCGATGAATCGGTCACCGTGGTCGGTCTCCACGAGTTGGCCACCGGCACCTGGGATCCCTTCTCGGTGGTGGTTCTCGTCGGGCCGGCCGGCCGGCCCATCGCCGGATGGGGAGGGGTCGATTCCAGCACCAAACCACTGGCCTGGGGTCTCCCCGACAACGCCTACGCCCATCGCGACGGAATGGTCACCGAGGCGGAAGTCCGAGCGGTGGCATTGGGCAAACTGGCATTGCCTGCCGCCGGCGTGTTGTGGGATGTGGGGGCAGGAAGCGGAAGTGTGGCCGTCGAAGCCGCCGTCCTGTGTCCCGGGATCACCATCTTTGCCATCGAGGAGCGGGATCCGGACGTGATGCGTATCACCGCCAACGCGGCCAGTTTCGGTGCTGACGTCCGGGTCATCCGCGGCCATGCCCCTGAGGCATGCGAAGGACTCCCCGACCCGGACCGGGTGTTCGTCGGTGGTGGTGGGCTCGACGTCCTCGACTCGGCCCTGGCGCGACTGCGCCCGGGAGGGCGCATCGTCGCCACCTTCTCGGCTCTCGATCGGGCCACCGGAGCGGCCGATCGATTGGGCAACCTCACCCAGATCTCGACCAGCCGTGGTCATCCCTCTCCCGATGGCAGTTGGCAACTGGCCGCCGCCGACCCGGTCTTTTTGGCCTGGGGGCCCGAAAGCCATGAGCACAGGGTGGCGAACGACTAGCGCCGGGCTTCTCCGACCCGGCTGGGCCGAGCCGCGGCGACCGGGTCGCTACAGCTGCATGGCCTTCACCTCGAGGAACTCCTCTAAGCCGAAGCTGCCGTACTCCCGTCCGTTGCCCGACTGCTTGTAGCCACCGAATGGGGCCAGCGGATTGAATCCACCGCCATTCACTTCGACCTGGCCGGTCCTGAGCTGACGGGCAACCGCCTTGGCCCGCTCCGGGTCACCTGACCACACACCCCCCGCCAACCCGTACTCGGAGTCGTTGGCAATGTCGATGGCCTCTTCCTCGGTGTCGTAGGGGATGATCGAGAGCACGGGTCCGAAAATCTCGTCCCGGGCGATGGTCATATCCCGGGTCACACTGCTGAACACTGTGGGCCGAATGAAGAATCCCGCCGAAAGACCCTCGGGTGCCTCCACGCCACCGGTAAGGAGGGTTGCCCCTTCCCCCACCCCCTTGTCGATGAAGTTACGAACCCGATCGCGCTGAGCGCCGGATACCAAGGGTCCAAGCCGACTGGATGGTTCGAACGGGTCACCGGGCGTAAACGCCTCGGCGGCCGCCACGGCCAGATCCTCCACCTCGGACAAGCGCTCCCGGGGAACCAGCATTCGGGTCAACGCGCTGCAGGTCTGTCCCGAGTTGAGGAAGCACTTGGCAACTCCGTCAGGAATGGCCTTGGCCAGATCCGCATCGTCGAGGATGACGTTGGCCGACTTTCCGCCCAACTCGAGGGCCACCCGCTTGACGGTGCCCGATGCCACTTCAGAGACCCGCTTTCCCGCCCGGGTAGAGCCGGTGAACGACACCATGTCCACATCCGTGTGAGCGGCGATGGCTTCTCCCACCACCGGCCCGACACCGGTCACCAGGTTGAAGACTCCGGCAGGAAGGCCAATCTCTTCGAACACCTCAGCCAACACAAATGCATTCAGGGGGGCCACCTCGCTGGGCTTCAGCACCACCGTGCAACCGGCGGCCAGCGCCGGCGCCACCTTGGCGGCGATCTGGTGCAACGGGTAGTTCCACGGCGTGATGGCGCCGACCACGCCAATCGGCTCGCGCACAATCAGAGAGTTGCCCACCGTCTGTTCCCAGGTGAAGTCAGCGGCAACCTGAGCCATGGAGCCGAAGGTCGTCATCGGCAGGCCCACCTGCACCAACTGCGAGAGCATCAACGGCATGCCCACCTCGCGGGTAATGAGATGAGCCAGGTCGTCCATCCGGGTGGCCAACGCTTGCGAGACTTGAGTCAACAGTTCGGTCCGCTTCTCCACTGGCGTGGCCGACCAGGCCGGGAACGCCGCCCGTGCGGCCGCCACGGCCAAATCGACATCCTTGGTCGATCCCTCGGGGATGGATCCCATCACCTCTTCGGTGGTCGAGTCGATGACATCGATGGTGCCGGTTCCGGTGGAAGGTACCCACTCCCCTCCTATGTACAAGCGGTCACGGACAATCGGTTGCGAAGTACCCACGGTGATCCCCTTAGTAGAAGTGATGTCACCTCAGCATACGCGTGTTGGCCATGGGGCATTTCGGCCCCGGGGCCCGTCGGCCCGCATTGCATAGTGGGCACTATATATGTAGTCTCCAGTATGTATCCGCCCCGCCCGGGGCGAGCAGAGGAGCGGAATGGCCCAAACCCAAGGGGAGCGGAAGGCAGAGACCCGTGCGCGCCTGTTGGCCGCCGGGGCCGACCTATTCGCCGACCGCGGGATCGACGGGGTATCGGTAGACGCCGTCGCCGAGGCGGCGGGCCGAACCTCGGGTGCCGTCTACGCCCACTTCGGCAGCAAGCAGGGTCTCCTCCTGGCTGTGCTCGACGCGTGGAAGCAGTCGGTCCTCACGGTTCTGTTCGCCGAAGTCGCCATGAGCGACTCCCCCCTCGGGCAGTTGGCTGCCGTGTGGGACAACATCGGCAACAATCCCGACACCGACTCGGATCGTTGGTCCCTCCTCGAACACGAGCTGTGGCAACGGGCCGCCCGCGACCCCGAGGTGGCCGACGCTCTTCGGGCCCGAAGTGTCGAGTCCCGGGGCCGGAGCGCCCGCGAGCTCTCACGATGGGCGTCGACGATGAGCGTGCAGCCGGTCGCCGATCCCGACGATCTGGCCACGCTGGTCAAGGCACTCCTCACCGGTCTGGAGATGCAACGGCGGATCGAACCCGCCTCGGTCAACTGTGACCTTGCCGTCAGGGGGCTGGCGGCGTTGATGGGAATGTCACCGGTACCCGGAGATTCCGATCGAACCACATCACCGCGTCAACGCAACACCGTCACTCACGACACACCCGCCTAGAGAGAGGTAGCTGAACCACCATGAATACCGAGATCCGCCAAAAGCTGGGCATCGAATTCCCGATCTTCGCATTCACCCACTGTCGCGACGTCGTGGCTGCCGTCTCCAATGCCGGAGGGATCGGCGTGCTCGGCGCCATCGGCTTCACTCCCGAGCAACTCGAGGTGGAGCTCACGTGGATCGACGAGCACATCGGTGACCATCCCTACGGTGTCGACATCGTGATCCCTGCCAAGTACGAGGGCATGGACGAAATGGATCCGGACAAACTCGAAGCTCAAATCCGTGGTCTGATCCCGGCTGAACACCGAGAGTTCGCCCTCAAGATCCTGGCCGACCACCACGTGCCGGAAATCCCCGAGGATGAGCGCCGGAGCAACGGCATGATCGGATGGACGGCGGCTCATGCGGCCGGATTGATCGAGGTGGCGCTTCGCCATCCGCAGGTGCGCCTCATCGCCAATGCCCTGGGCACACCCCCAGCCGACGTCATCGAAAAAGTCCAAGGCGCGGGTCTGATGATCGGTGCCCTGGCCGGGTCGGTCAAGCACGCTCTCAATCACAAGGCGGCCGGACTCGACTTCATCGTCTGTCAAGGATCCGAGGGTGGCGGCCACACCGGCGATGTCGGGAGCATCGTGTTGTGGCCCGAGGTCATCGACGCGGTGTCACCCATCCCCGTCCTGGCTGCCGGCGGTGTCGGCAGCGGGAGGCAGATGGCAGCGGCGTTGGCCCTCGGGGCCCAGGGCGTCTGGTCCGGCACCTTGTGGCTGACGGTGGAGGAAGCCGATATCCCCCCCAAACAAATGGAGACCTACCTGGCCGCCACCAGCCGGGATACTGTGCGTTCCCGCTCCTTCACCGGCAAGCCATGCCGGATGCTGAAGAACGATTGGACCGACGCGTGGGAGGCGGAAGAGACCCCGGACCCGTTGCCCATGCCGCTGCAGATGATGGTGGCCATCGAAGCCGTTTCCCGCGGTCACCGGTATCCCGAGCAGGCCCGCGACGTGAATTTCAATCCCTGCGGCCAGGTCATCGGACGAGCCACCGTCGTGCGTAAAGCCAGGGACGTGGTCTTCAGCATGGTCGAGGAGTACATCGAAGCGACGGACCGCATGCAAGCGGGTGTCACCGTCTGACTCCCAAGCCGATGACAGCTCACCCCAGCCTGTACGATGCGGAGGAAATGGGGCACCGACAACGGGGTTGACGGGGCAAGGGGGTCGCCGATGGCGACATTGCATGGATTCCCGATCCTGGTGACCGGGCGACGCTGGTGCGTGGTCGAGATGCCCGACTGCTGGGCGATCATGGATGGTCTCGACGCCGTTCCTCAGGCCGCATTCCGTTTTCAGAAGGATGACTCCGGATGGCGAGACGTGGTCGCACAACTCCAACGCACCGATGCTCCGACCCCGACCAACCCATCCATTGCGCCCGTCGCCACCGCGCCTTACGTGCGGCAAGGTCGCCGACAGTTCTCACTGGCCCGGTTCGGGGTCTTCTTCAGCTCGATCATCCTCGGAGCATCGGCTCAGTTGCCCTGGGCGATCATCAAGGGCTCGGGCAGTGGCGGCGGCAACCCCTCAGACCTGCGCGGTGATCTGTTCAAGGTCCTTTCCGACGGATGGCGCAGCACTGTCGCATCGATCCTGGTCGGGTTGGCGGTCGTCTGCGCCCTCCAGGCCTTGGTTCTCCCTTTCACCCGCATCACGCTGATTTCGGGGGTGATCGGACTGATGGCCCTGGTGCCGGTGATCATCGGCATTACCCAGATCCACACGTTCACCGGCCCGGGCCTCTCCCATCCCATGGTGTCGATCGGGTACGGGGTCTTCGTGGCGTTCGGCGGGTGCCTCCTGCTCATCATGGCGTGGGCAGTGTTTCCCACCAGGCCGAGACGGCAGCGGCAGAGCCCGGTCGGCATTCACCTCGAGGGTGGCGGAACCGTCCGGGCGGGCGCAGTCATGGAAGGTCTGACCCCCACCACCCCGGCTCCACCATCCAGGCCCAACAGGGATACCGCCGAGTTCGGTGGTCTCCCCACGCTGGGCGCAGCCCTGGCCCAGCTGGCCCAGCACGATCAACCCGTGGTGGTGGCAACCCCGGCGCCGGAACCTCGGGCGGCCTATCCGGCCGGGTGGTTTGCCGATTACGCCGACCCGGCCCTGCTGCGCTATTGGGACGGCACCCAGTGGACCGAGCACACCCACCCGTCGAAGCCCGATCAGTGAGTCGTATCCCTAATTCCCTCGCAGCGCGGTGGCCTCGAACCCGGTCATGGGATCGTCCAGGGGGACCACCATCGACGGCTTGAGTGGGCGATGGTTCTCTGCAACCAGACGGACAGCTGTGCCCCAGGCCGCGAAGCCGACGGCGTGCCGGGCAAAATCCATCGGTCCCTCGGTGACTTTTACCTCCACCACCCCCGTTCCCCCCATGGTGATGGCTGAAGACTGCATGCGTTCCATGGCCGATTCGCGGGCGGCATACATTGCTTCGGTGAAGTTGGTGAGCTCGACGTTCTGAGACTTCTGCTGCAGGGCTACCCCGATGGATCGACGGGGAGCGTAGACGAAGCTGGCGCCGACGGCCAGGCCCAAGGGTTGCCACCCCGACACGTGCAACAGGGTGAAGTCACGGGCAGAGAGATCCGACACGAATACGTGGGCTGCATCCACTTGTTTGGCTCCGACCGGTCGCACCGCGGTTCCGAGCAACGTCACGTCAATATGGTGGCGATGGATCGAACGGTCGACCTGTACTCCGACCACACCATGACCCCCGGCCTTGGCGCACTCGCGGTGGATGCGGTCAATGGCCCCCTCAAACGCACGGGCATAGGCGGCGGACGCTGACGTGATCTCCCCCTGGCCCCAGTTCCAGACGCCCATGGGGACCGAATACAGGGAGACCCCGCAGACCAGCTCTATCGGCTCCCATCCGACGGAGTGCAGAATCAACTCTTCGTCGATGGAGAGGTCCGAGGTCATCGACTGCATCTTGGAAGGTTGCGGGTCGTGCAGAGTGCCAACCGCCCGCCGCAGTTCGGCCTTGATATCAACCGGGGTCGGAGGTGGGTCTCCGAGTTGTCCGCTGATGCTCACGACAGTCTCACCGTGGGATGGGGAACAGGCATCGGATCGAAGTCCTTGAACCGTCTGACCCGGTTGCCCCGCAGAAGGCACTGAATCTCCTGGTCACCCTCACTCAGCTGGTGCTCAGAGACCACCAGCTCTGCACCATGGAGCGAGTCCCCCGCCATTTGGGCCCGCACGTGCTCACGGGCAATTTGGCGAGCCGCCATCTGGGCCGAGGCCACCTGGATGATCTCCGCCCCGGCCGGCTGCATGCCCCAGGTGGAGCTGGTCCCCTCCAAGAGGAATTCAGTCATGCAGTAGGCCCAGACCCGGACCGAGGAGACCGCGGCCGCCACCGAGATCGGCATGTACCCGGCTTCGATCAGCTTGGCCAGACGCTGGCCGGCCAAATAGGTGGTCCACGGTTGCCCCCCGGCCGGAGCCGGAGCATCCGTCACCTTCACCGCAGTACCCCGGAGGTGAAACTCGAGGACACCCAGATCCCCGAGGCGGTCGGCGGTGTCCACCACGCCCACCACGCCGTGTGCGCCGACGGCGGCGGCTTCTTCGAGCATGCGCGAGTAGGCGGTCCCGAACCCCTGGCCCCAGGCGTCCTCGATCCACGACTGCTCGTAATTCTGCCCCCAGCTCCGGTGCTCGTTGGAGACGAACCCGTGTGGGCACTGCCAACTCTCCATGTAGCCGCCTTGGCCCCCACTGTAGGGAGATATGCCGCGGCGGTACGGAGAGTTGAGGCCGTACCACCCCCACTGCATCACGCAGAATCCCTGCACATATCCCACCGGCTCGAGCCCCATCTGCAGACAGGCGGCGAAGTCGGGCACGGTGAGCCCCGACGTGAACGCCTGGCTGGCGAAACGCCGGTTGGCGGCCTCGGGAAGATCAGGCGCCGTTTCCGTCATCAGTTGTCGAGCGAAATAATGGTGGTGGGGGTGGGCAGCGTCACGTCATTCGACGTCTTGACCACCGCGGTTCCCAGGGAAAGGAACTCGATGGTGTGGCTCCCCCATTGGTGGGACTTTTCCTCCAGGCGAACACCGACGATGCCGGATGCTCCCAGTCGATCGGCTTCATCCTGCATGCGGGTCATGGCCAGTTCACGCGCCTCGTAGAGGGCCTGGGTGAAGTTGGGGAGCTCGATATTCTGGCCGGCCGACCCCAGGGTCTGCCCCAGACCCCGGTGGGCGATGTGGTACACGCAGGTTCCCATCACCAGGCCCTGGGGGATATAGCCGGTCTGCATCAGGGTCCAGAAATCCTGTCCCGACAGATCGGAGGTAAAGGGCTTGCCCAGTTTGTTGCGATGTGAGACGCCACTTTCGGCCTTGACCGCGGTTCCCACCGCGATGAACTCGGCGGCATCCTTGCCCCACTCGTAGTAGTTGACATCGAGCCGGACCCCCACCACCCCATCGGCTCCCAGCTCGGCCGCCTCTTCTTCCATGCGGGTCATGGCCAACTCACGGGCGTTGTACATCGCCTCGGTGAGTTTGGTGAGCTCTTGGCTCTGTCCCCACTTCCGGGTCTGAATTCCGGTGTGATAGATCGACGAGCCCATCACGAACCCGAGTGGATGGAATCCCACTTCCTTGATCAACAGGAACTCATTGACCGACAGGTCCGAGGTAAAAAGGCCATGCTCCAATTCCTCGAGGCGATGGCTGGTGGCCTCGGGAAGTCCTTGGGGGTCGTCACTCATGTGTGTCCTCCGATGACGATGTTCTCGAGGGCCTGTCTGGCCGTTTGGCTGTGGGCCGCCTCCGCCTTGAGTGCCGCGAGGACCTTGGCGATCCACGCCTCCACGTCCACCTGATCGCTGCGAATGCGGATACCGCCGGAGGCGTGCCCGATGGTGCAGAGCAACCTGGCACCGTCGACCACGGCGTCGAAGTGGTCGGTGCCCATGGAAATCTGAACAGATTTGATCTCATCCGTCTTCCGGAAACGCCCACCGCCACGCTCGACCCGCAGCCGATCACCCAAGGTGTCTCTCAGTTGATCGACCAACACCTTCAACAAGATGTGCACGTCGGTGAGGTCGGCACGCAGTGACGCCGCGGCCATCTCCAGGTCAAAAGAGTCATCCATACTGGTCACTGACCGTCACCCTACCGCCCGGGTTGGTCTCCGGTACGGCGCGTCGGGGCCGGCCCCAGGCCGACTACTTCCCGAAATCCCAGATGTTCCCGGATTCATACTCGTGGAGGATGTTCTCGGCCATCAGAATCCTGTGGACCTCGTCGGGCCCGTCAGCCAACCGAGCACCCTGGCCGCCAGATACATGCGACCCAAGGGCAGGTCGTTGCTCACCCTGGCACCTCCCCACACCTGAATGGCCCTGTCCACCACCCGATGGTAGGCGGCCGGCACAAACACCTTGATGGTGGAGATGGCGGTGCGAGCCTGAGGATCGTTGTCCGCCACTTTCTCGGCGGCATTGATGGTCATGAGGCGGGCCGCCTGGATATCCATGTAGTTATCGGCGATGAAGCCCTGAATGAACTGCTTGTCCTTCAACAGGCCACCGTGGACCTCACGGACCAGCGAGCGTTCGACCATGAGGTCGAATGGCCGAAGATACCGATACCGCGGATGATGTTCACCCCGGGTGTCTTGCTGGGCACGATGATCTGGGTCATCTGACCGGGTTTGCCGAGCTCACCAGTTGGGTAATTGGCTCGGCACATCACGATGAGGAAGTCAGCGGCAAAACCGTTCGAGGGCGAATTCCAGCGGTCGTCAGGCGGAGTGCCGCTCGACGACAACAACGGGGATCTGACGGTCGGTCTTCTCCTGGTAGTCGGCATAGTCGGGATAGGCCTCGACGGCGCGGGCCCACCAGATCGCCTTTTCTTCGCCGGTCACCTCGCGGGCCACCATGTCCCATCCAGAAGGGCCGTCCTGGAGCTCCACCTCGGGATAGGCGAGCAGGTTGAAGTACCAGACCGGGTGCTTTGGGGCACCGCCCTGGGACGCCACCAAGGCATAGCTGCCGTCGTGCTCCACTCTCATCAGAGGTGTTTTGCGGATGTTGCCCGATTTCGCTCCCTTGGTGGTGAGCAAAATCACCGGCAGACCTCGCATGGTGGTTCCCTCGGTGCCGCCGGACCCCTCGTACAACTCGACCTGGTCCCGGACCCATTGGGCGGGACTGGGCACGTAATTTCCGATGAGGGGCATGCCGACCAGCTAACACCGGGGAGGGCTCCGCCAGCCAATCTGATGGATCGGAATCGAAGGGCTACATTCCCACGATGCCGGCCACACCTGAACCCGCTTGGGAGGACGATGGCCGGACCCGCTGCCATTGGGCCACCGGGCCGTGGTTGGCTCCGTATCACGACACCGAGTGGGGCGTCCCGGTCCACGACGACCGCCGACATTTCGAACTGTTGGTACTAGAGGGTGCGCAAGCCGGGTTGAGTTGGCTCACCGTTCTCAAGCGCCGTCACGGATACCGGCAGGCGTTCGCCGATTTCGACCCCGCGGTGGTGGCCCGCTTCTCCCCACGCAAGGTGGAAGAGCTTCTCGGCGACCCCGGCATCATCCGTCATCGCCAAAAAATCGAAGCAACCGTCGGGAATGCCAACGCCCTGCTCCGGGTACAGGAAGAGATGGGCAGCTTCGATGCCTTTCTCCGGGGGTTCGTCGGTGGACGTCGCGTCATCAACCGGTGGACGTCGCCCAAACAGGTGCCCGCCTCGACCCCGCTTTCGGTGGCCCTCAGTGCCGACCTCCGACGGCGGGGTTTCCGCTTTGTCGGACCCACCATCTGTTACTCGTATCTGCAGGCGGCCGGGTTGGTGGTCGACCACCTCACCGGATGCTTCCGCTACCCCGAACTGATCGGCGGCGATGGGTAGTCCGCCACGCGACTTTGCATGGCCCACCGAGCGTTCGAAACGCCTTCACAAAGGGAGGTCCGGTCAGTTGGGATCTTCATCCACACGAGGAGCGCTCATGTCGAGATATCAGCCTCAGGGTCATCTGGGGCGCTGGGTGACCCCACCGCCCCCCGGTTGGGGCCAATATCCCGTGCATCCAACGGCCGCCCATCCGAATCCGGTCGTCCTGGTCCATGGCCTGGCCGACCATGTCGCCACTGCTGGCGGACAACGGGTACTGCGTCTACGCAATGGCCTACGGCCTCGACCCGGTTACCGGCCAACTGCTGGTCGGGGATCGCCACGGTGGGCGGACGCCCTGGTGATGGGCACCGGCTCTTCAGCGCAGGCATCTCCCGATCGGATCGTGGCGCTCACGCCGTGAGGTCGACCGCCGGTGACCCCGATCCCGGGCTGACCCGCGACAATCGGGAATGCGTGATTGCCACGGTCGACCTACATTGAACAGGTGACCAGCAAGGCGGTGAAGGCCCACCCACAACTTGCGTCGATCCAATTGGGTGGACGGCTGTCTCGCGGGGAAGAAGAGGTGCAGCTGGCACGGGCTCAACGCCGGCTGGTGCATTTGCGGCTCATCAACGGTGGACAACTCAGCAACAAGCGGCTCGGCCCCCCGGTGTGCGTGATCTTTGAGGGATGGGATGCCTCCGGGAAAGGCGGCGTGATCAAGCGCCTGGTGGCGCCCCTCGATACGCGTCACGTGCGAGTCGCCCAGTTCAGCACACCGACGTCCGATGAGTTGCGGCACCACTTCATGTGGCGCTTCTCCCCCGCGCTCCCGGGATGGGGGGGCATGGCGATACTCGACAGGAGTTGGTACGGACGAGTGCTCGTCGAGCGGGTCGAGGGGTTGGCCACCGACGAGCAGTGGCGCCGGGCGTACAAGGAAATTTCCGCCTATGAGCAATCCCTGGCCGTCGAGGGCATGGTCCTCGTCAAGCTGTGGCTTCACATCTCTCATGACGAACAAGGGAATCGGTTCCAGGCGCGTCAGGACAATCCCCTCAAAGCATGGAAGCTGACCGAGGGAGACTGGCGCAATCGGGAGAAACGTGCCGAGTACGAAGCCGCGGTCAACGACATGCTGGCCTCGACCGATCATGCCGATGCCCCGTGGGACGTGATCGATGCCGAACAAAAGCGGTTTGGCCGAGTATCAGCCCTGCAGACGATCGTCGGCCGGATCGAGGACGGTATGCGGCGATGGGGCATCGAGCCGCCGCCTTCGACGGGAGCCGAATACGACGATATGTAGGCACCCATAGGGTGATATGGCGTCGCCGGTATGTCCTACAGCAAACAGCTGCGCTACGGCGGGCCCGCACGCTGAACCCGGCTCTCAGCCGGAAGTCATCCGACAGCTCTTTGCATCTTTCACACTCGCCAACCGTCGCTAGCCTGCGGCTATGGGAATGAGCGGGGAACGGGCCACCGGCGACCAGCCTGGCCCGGACGGGCGGAGCCACCTCCGACTCGGGGCAACGCTGATCGCGCTGGTTGTCCCCGCGTTGATGATGTGGGCCTCGACCTCCGCCGTGGGTGGGGAGACGGCCCTGTCGGCCACTTCGTCCGGAGATCCCTCGTGGCCCGTCTACCACCAGAACGCGGCCGGCACCGGGGTGGCGGCGTCGGTGGCTGCCGTCGATACCGCCAGCCCGGCCTGGACCTCGCCCAGGCTCGATGGTGCCCTCTTCGGCGAACCACTTATTTCTTCAGGACAGGTCTTTGTGGCCACGGAGAACGACACCGTCTATGCACTTTCGTCCTCCACCGGGGCGGTGCTTTGGTCGACCCACCTCGGCACCCCCGTGCCTTTGAGGTCGCTCCCCTGCGGCAACATCACCCCGACCGTGGGTATCACCGGCACCCCGGTCATCGACCAGGCCCGATCCGAGATCTTCGTGGTGGCCGACGAGCTGAGGAACGGAAACCCGACCCACATGCTTGTCGGTCTCGACACCACCTCGGGCCGCACTGAGATGACCCAGGACGTGGACCCGGCCGGCTCCAAGCCGGCGGCGCTGTTGCAACGCACCGGACTGACGCTCGACGCCAACCGGGTGGTGTTCGGCTTTGGTGGCAACTACGGGGATTGCTCGATCTACCGAGGGTGGCTGGTGGGGGTAGATGAGGCCGGCGGTGCGCCGGTGGACTTCGCAGTTGATTCCGCCGCCGATGAGAGCCAGGGGGCGATCTGGATGGGTGGCGGAGCACCGGCGGTCGACAGCCGGGGCGATCTCTGGGTCGGTGTGGGCAACGGCTCGGTCACGTCGTCCGGGCACCCGTACGACCACAGCGACTCCGTGCTCGAGTTGTCCTCCAGTCTTCAACTCCTCCAGTACTTCGCCCCCAGCACCTGGGCCTCGGACAATGCCAATGACCTCGACCTCTCAATGGAGCCCGCCCTGTTGGCCAACGGTCAGGTGGTGGCGGCGGGCAAGTCGCGTGTCGCGTACCTCCTCAATGGCAACCGCCTCGGGGGTATCGGTGGGCAGGAGGCGACCGTGGGGTCGGTCTGCGGCGACGATGTGGACGGAGGAACCGCGGTAGTGGGGACGACTGTCTTTTTGCCCTGCCTGGGCGGCATCGTGGCTGTGCAGGTGAGCGCTTCCCCCTGGTCGCTCCATGTTCTTTGGCGATCCCGAACCGGTGGTGGCCCACCCATCGTGGCCGCGGGTTTGGTATGGACCATCGGACAGAACGGCGTGCTCTACGGGCTCGACCCGAGCACCGGCGCGGTGAAACAGCAGGCATCAATCGGCGTGCCCACCAACCACTTTCCCACCCCAAGCACAGGGAATGGGGTCCTCGTCGCCACCTCTGCCAACCACGTCGTGGCCTTCGCCACTTCACCCACCAGCTCCCCGAAAACCGTGCATCGGCCGAACGGAGGCGGAATTCCAGCCAGTGCCATCGCTGGCATCGCGGTAGGGATGGGGATAGCCAGCGGGGCGACCGTTTGGCTTCTCCACAGGCGTCGACGCAGCGGTCCAACCTGAACCATCCACCGGGTCGGGTCGAACGGGGTTCTGTCTGACGAGCCAGGCCGAACCCACATTCGGTCGCTCTTAGCAAAACCTTAGTCGTCTCTCAGCTAAAGCCCTGCCTGGGGGCATAAAGAGTGGTGATGATCCATGGCCCTGACGCTGACAGTGCCGCTGGATTGAACTCGAACCGTTCGCTAGTGGGCACGGGATCTGAGCGTGCCTGACAGCCGGGTTGGCAAGAACCCGTAAGAGGCTGTCGCGAAATTTTCCCCAGCGCGATTAGCACTTCGCCGGTTCGGTCAGTCGACGGAGGAGTAGCCGGGCATGGGCCG
>Ga0208080_1000148_pt1 | contig 33963 bp, 30 predicted proteins | sample NGESurdeep092012_3_FD_184476 | JGI IMG/M metagenome (GOLD analysis project Ga0208080, IMG submission 184476) | Arctic peat soil microbial communities from Barrow, Alaska - NGEE Surface sample 210-3 deep-092012 (SPAdes) | ecosystem: Environmental > Terrestrial > Soil > Wetlands > Peat ...
CGTGATCGCCGCGGTCAACGTCGTCTTCCCGTGATCCACGTGCCCGATCGTGCCCACGTTCACGTGCGGCTTGGTGCGCTCGAACTTTGCCTTTCCCATGACCGATACCGAAACGCAAAAGGGTTGGACAACCAGTAGCCCCCAGAGGCGTGAACGTCTCCAGCGGCCAGAAAACACTCAGCATGCGCGCCATATCCACTGCGGCGCCACGCTCACTGCGACGATGCGTCGCCCAACACCCACCCGACGACCCATCCGCCAGAGGACGCGATCGGGATTGAACCGATGACCTCACCCTTACCAAGGGTGTGCTCTACCAACTGAGCTACGCGTCCGAGCCGACCAGATACCACAATCTCCCAGGAATGTTCCCCCCGAAGACAGGGAAGCCGCCGCGTGCCGCACGGCGGCCGGCTTCCCACACACACTTCAACTCCTTCAGCAACTTCCCAGAGCGGGAGACGGGGCTCGAACCCGCGACATCAAGCTTGGAAGGCTTGCGCTCTACCAGCTGAGCTACTCCCGCGAAGTACCGCCCCGAAAGTTCACGCCACGTGACCGCTGCGGCGCATGGTGGGGGAAGGATTCGAACCTTCGAAGGCTTGCGCCGTCAGATTTACAGTCTGATCCTTTTGGCCACTCAGGAACCCCACCTACTCACCTCGCGCGCCGGCGTCATGAATGCGCTCGAACAAGCACCAGCAGAGCTGACGGCGAGAGTCGAACTCGCGACCGCCTGATTACAAATCAGGTGCTCTACCAACTGAGCTACGTCAGCAGACGGCCGTTTTAGCGCGAGACTCCTAGGATAGTTAGGCGAATGGAGGGAGTCAAGGCGGCGAGGCGACAGCACTTAACTGCTTACTCGGAAGCGTTCGTCGGTTTCCGGAACGTCGTTCGCCATTGGCGCCGTTCAGCCCTCACCCCATCTTCCAGCGCGTCTCTCCGCCCGCGTCCTCGATCGTCACGCCACGCCCCTTGAGCTCGTCTCGAATCTGGTCGGCCTCCGCAAAATCCCGCCGCATTCTGGCCTCCCGGCGCGCCGCGATGCGTTCGTCGATCCACCTTGCGAGCTCTACAGCAGTTCCTTCGCGTTCGGGAACGATGTCCAGGATGCCGTCGATCCGGGCGAACGCCGCCCGAGCCCGCTCCACCGACTCCCTATCGCCACCGCGCCGGTCCAGCTCGGCGTTCGCCTTCCGGATGAAGTCGAACAGCGCGGCAAGGGCCTCAGGACCATTGAGATCGTCGAACAGCGCCGCCTCCGCCTGTGCCATGGCCTCGTCGGCGGCACGCGCCAGTTCCGGTGTGCCGCCGAGTGCCATCGCCGACTCGGAGTTGAGCCGGTCGGCGAAGTCGCCCACGCGACGCACCGCCTGGCGCGAGGCCTCGAGCGCCTCCTCCGAGAGGTTGAGCTCCTTCCGATAGTGCGTATTGAAGACGAAATGGCGCAACGCGGCCGCGGAGAAGCGCTCTTCGCGCAGCCCCTGCACCGTGCTCACATTGCCCACACGCTTCGCCATCTTCGCGCCTTCCGTGAGCAGGAACGCACCATGGCACCACACGCGTGAAAAGGGGACACCCGTCGCCGCTTCACTCTGCGCGATCTCGTCCTCATGGTGCGGAAAGATCAGGTCGATGCCGCCGCAATGGAGATCGAGCGTCTCGCCCAGCCGATCCATCGCCATCGCGGAGCACTCGAGGTGCCAGCCCGGACGGCCGCGGCCCCACGGCGAATCCCATGCGGCGCCCGTCGCCTCGTCTTCAGGCTTCGCGGCCTTCCAGAGCGCGAAGTCCTGCGCGTTCTCCTTGCTGTAATCGTCCTGGATCACGCGCGCGCCGGCCTTGATCTCGCGCGTGTCGAGCCGCGAGAGACGACCGTACCCCGGAAACTTCGCGATGGCGAAGTACACCGAGCCATCTTCCGCGAGATACGCGACGCCGCGCGCCATGAGGCGCTGGACGAGGGCGATCATCTGCGGGATGAAGTCCGTCGCCTTCGGATACTCTTCCGCCGCCTGGATGCGCAGATACTCGCGATCGCGGTGGAAGATCACGATGACCGGCTCGGTGACCTGGGTGATCGTCTTCCCCTGCTCCTGCGCCCGTTTGATGATCTTGTCGTCGACGTCGGTGAGGTTCATGACCTGATGAACCCTCCAGCCGCGCAGCGCGAGGACGCGCCGCATGAGATCCTCGAAGAGGAAGGTGCGGAAGTTTCCGAGATGCGCCGGGTTATAGACGGTCGGCCCGCACGTGTACATGCGCACGGTCGTGCCATCGGCTGGGACGAAGGGCTCGACCTGGCGGGTGAGAGTGTTGTACAGACGGAGGTCGGACATTGCGGTACTTGGTAGCGTGGGCGGCGATGCGTACAGCGCGCCGTGTGCCAGTGCGCGTGAGGCGTGCGAAGGATCGTGAGGCATAGGCTCAGCGTTCAGCACTCGCCGCCACGAAAGCTATGTAGCGGGCAAAGCTGGCGGGGCGAAGGTAGCGATTCCTTCCACGTCCAGCGACTGTTTGATGCGGGTACGGAGGTCACGCGCCACGTCGTCTCGGCGGTACGGATCGACGCGTGCGACGGTGCGCAGGGTGACGGCGCCCCCTGAGATCTTCTCGATGCCGGTGACTTGCGGCGGATCGAGCAATGAGTCGGCCCAGGCGGGATCGTTGCCGAGTGTTTCTGCGGCGCGGCGAATGGCCGCCATCGCGCGGTCGGCGTCGCCCCAGGGCACTTCGATGTCCACCGCCACTCGGCCCCACGACCGCGTGAGATTCGTGACCTGGGCGATCTGGCCGTTCGGGATGATGTGGAGCGCGCCGCTCGAGTCGCGCAGGTAGACGAGACGAAGGGTGATGTTCTCGACCGTGCCTTCGATGCCACCGATACGGATCACGTCGCCGAGCGCGAACTGGTGCTCGAGCTGGAGAAAGAATCCGGTGACGTAGTCCCTCACCAGGCTCTGCGAGCCGAACGAGATGGCCAGACCAATGACGCCGGCGCTCGCGAGCAGCGGCGAGATGTTGAAGTCGAGCTGATTGAGCACCATGAGCACGCCGACAACCGTGAGGACGGCGCGGCCCAGGTGTCGAACCAGCTTGGCGGCGGTGCGGGCTCGCTGCTCGCGTGCGGTGTGCAGGTGGTCGTGCCCGTCGCTGCCCAGCTTCTCGATGCGCCGCGAGACGAACCGAATGAAGTACCAGAGCACGAAGACCGAGATGAGCACGCCGCCCACATCGATCCCCTTGTCCACTGCGTAGTCGACGCCGTTGCGCCGCCATTCGGCAAGCGAGCGCGGGCGATGATCGACGACGGCGGTTGACGTCTGCAGCGATGAGAGAACAGGGGGCATGGCGGCAAGCTAGAGGCCCAAGCCGCCGACGGTCAATGGACAACGGTCCCTCGCGCGGGCGAAAGCGAGCGCTCCGCGACTCGGCGCACGGCGATTCGCGTCAGCGGCGAGAGGCGTCCGTCACGCAGCAGCATGACACGATCGACCAGGCCGTGCACGCTCGCCACGTCGCGCGATGCGACCAGCGCCGAGCCCTGCCAGCCGCCGTGAAGCACGGAGGCGTAAGCTCCGTCCACGAGCAGCAAGGCCTGCCCCGCCATCCGTGCTACCGTGTCAGCGTATTCATGCGGAGTTGCGAAGCAGCACCGGATCGGCAGGACGACGTCGATGCGGCCGGCGTCGGCACGGCGCGCGCCGGCGATGCATTGAAAGAGCGTCGTCTTTCCCGAGCCACGCGCCCCGACGATCGCGACGCGCTCACCGCGATCGACGTGCAGCGAACAGCCGCGCAGCGCCCAGACGCGCACAGAGCAGCCGCGCACGCCGGCGGAGTAGCTTTTCCAGAGGTTCTCGATGCGGAGGGCGGGAGGCATGACACAGAATGTTCTGCACCTGCTTCCCGAGCGTCATCGAACTGCGGCACGATGGTGGAATCTGTTGCGGCCCTGACCGGCCGCGAAGAATCAACGCGGTCGCCCGTGATGAAACGCCGCGATCGCCTCCGCGACAGGTTCCGGGCCGAAGCGCACCGTATCCGTCGTCGGCAGACCTGTCTCGCTCTGCACCGTCTCCACCGCGCGACGAGCCGCGTCTTCATCGAGGTCGTACGTGTTGAGCGAGATGCCGATGACCGGCGCGGCGCGCAGTGGTGCGGCCGCGGCTTCGCTGAGCCGAATGAAATCCACGAGCGGTGGAATCTTTACCCACTCGCACCGGTTGATCGTGGTGCGCGAGGGCTGGGCGCACATCACCTGCGCGTGTGGCAGCGATCCGTGGAGCAATCCATATGTCACACCGGAGTAGCTCGGGTGAATGATGGATCCCTGTCCCTCCACCAGCACGAGATCGGCACCCTCCGCGCACTCGAGCACGAGCTTCTCGGCGGCGCCCGCGATGAAGTCGGCGATGACCGCATCGACGCCGATGCCGCGTCCCTCGATGAGAATTCCCGTCTGGCCAGTCGCGGCGAAAGTCGTGCGAATGCCGCGCGCGCGCAGACACCCCAGGATCTGAAGCTGCGTCGTCATCTTGCCGATGTTGCTATCGGTGCCGACGGTGAGCACGATGGTGGCGTCGACATTCCGGACGCGACCGTTCGCCACGGTGAGCCCGGCTGGCGGGCGGCGAAGATCATGGATCGGGACGTCGTGCTGCTTCGCGAGTGCCGCGAGCTCCGGCACGTCGCTGATGAAGGTGTGCAGCCCGCTCCAGATCTCGAGGCCGTGCTCGATCGCGCTGGCGAGGAGACGGACCCATGCTTCCGGCAGCTGGCCGCCCACGGGGGCGATCCCGATGACGAGCGCGTTCGGGTTGAACGCCAGCCCTTCCTCGAGCGTGCCGACGACTGGAATATGGCCGCCGAATCCGAGCACCTGCTGCGCGGTTTGGCCCGCCTTGCTCGCGTCGATGATGCCGACGACGCGTTCAGGCGTGTACCGGATGCAGGCGTTCGCGGTCTTGGATTTTTCGGGGCCGAAGAGACCGTCGGCCAGAATGAGATAACGCAGGTCGCGAGACACGCGGTGCGCAGAGGGCGTGAGTGTGGTTTGGAAACTGAGAAGTGCAGGCCCTTCGCTTCGCTCAGGACGACAGCAAATCTAAGCGGAGACCGGCGCCGTGCGACGCTCGAGCATCCCGACGACGTCGACCGGTGTGAGCGGGATGATCACGCCGACCTCGGACGCGGGGAGCCGGAGGATGAGCGGCCGTTCGCGCGTCGTGCGGCGGAACCCCTGCCCCTCGTAGATGCGCGAGAGCAGAATGCGCTTGACGATCACCATGATCACCGCCAGTCCCGGCACGGCGACGAGCAGGCCGAGCGGTCCGAGCAGCTTTCCGACGATGAGGACGAAGACGATCGTCAACACCGGCGGGAGATCGACCTGCTTCTGCATGATGTACGGCGACACGAGGTTTCCCTCGAGCAGGTGCACCAGCATGCCGAGCCCGATCACCCAGAGCGCGCGCGAGCCGCTTTCGGGCCCTGTGAGGACGAACAGCACCGGCAGCGTGGTCGCGAGCAGCGTCCCGAAGAAGGGGACGATGGTCGCAAGCCCGGTGAACACGCCGAAGGTGAGGGCGTACGGCACGTGAAGGAAATACAGCCCCGTCGCCGTCAGCGTGCCGAGGAAGGTCATCGTGAGCAGCAGCCCAACGATGTAGGCACGGAGCGAACTCGCGCAGTCCGAGAGCACGTCGCGCACGAGGTCACGATGAATGGGCGGAAAGAGCGCGATGAGCCACTCGCGATAGAGCGCCGGATGGAGCGACAGATAAAGCCCCATCACGATGACCGAGAAGATGCTGACGAGCACCTCGACGAGTCCCAGCACCCTGGGCACGACGCTCCCGAACTGTTCCGACACCTGATCGTAGACAGCGGTGAGGATCTTATGCTCGCCAGGCTTGTACACCGACTGCAGTGCCGGCACTCTGGCCGCCAGCCGGTCGAGAGCCGCCTCCCATCCGCTGATATAATTGGGAACGGCCTTCACCAGCTCCTGCGTCTGCGCGATGAGCGGCGGGACGAGGACGTAGAACAACACGACCAGTCCGCCGACCGAAAGCAGAATCGCGACGAGAAAGGCAATGCGCTCGGGGAGCCGCGCGCGGCGATGCAGCACGCCGGCGAGCGCCCCGAGGTACAGCGAGATCAGAATGCCGAGAAAGAGAAGAAGAAAGACGTCCGCGACGCGCACGGACAGCCTGATCGCGACTACGGTGAAAACGGTTGCCGCGAGGATTGGGCCGAACTTGAACTTGACGACCCGGCTCGCGTTCTCCTTCACGGCGACTTCCGCTCACCCGGCCGCTCGATCTCCGCGGCTATCTCTTCCTCATCGCGCTGGCCGGCGCCGAGCGCCTTGCTCGGCGCCGCCGAACCGGAGGGGAGCATGCCCATCTTCTGCTTCAACGCGAGGAGCTGCGAGTCGACCGAGACTGCGCCGGCGCCGCGCTCGAGCTGCTTGAAGTCGCGCTGGAGCGTATCACCGGTGAACTCTTCCTCAATCTCCGAAGCCGCCTTGATCTGCCGCTCGTTGGTCTCGATGCGCTCTTCCATGCGCGCGAACGCCTCGAACGCGCTCTTCTCCGACAACGACGACATCGTCTCGGCGATGCGCTGCTGCGCCTGCGCCCGGCGCTGGCGGGCGACGAGCAGATTCTTCTTGCGCTTCGCCTCTTCGATCTTGTCGTTCAGATCGCGCAGCGAGTTCTTGAGCTTCTCGGACTCCGAGCGCTGCGACTCCCAAGTCTGCTCGTACTGCTGGCCGTGCGCGAGATGCTCGGCATGGCGCACGAGGGCCTGCTTGGCGAGATCGTCGCGCCCCTCCTGCACGGCGAGCATGGCGCGGCGTTCCCAATCCTGCGCCTGCTTGTACTCGCCGTCGGCCTGGTCGCGGAGACGCTTCTCGTCGGCGATCGCCACGGCGACCTGCTGCTTGGCCTTGACGAGCTGGCCACGCATGTCATCGAGAATCTGCGTCAACATCTTTTCCGGATCTTCCGCCTTGGAGATCAGGTCGTTCATGTTGCTCTTGAGGAGCTGCGAGATACGATCGAAAATGCCCATGGGTCAGCGTGCCTCGCGGTACGAGCCGAACTCGCGCAGATGCGACGCGAGCGCGAGCGTCATGCTCTCATAGCTCGCGAGAAATTCTTCGAAGTCGAGGGCCGAGAGCTCGAGCGCTTCGGTGAGGACGATGTGCTCGTCCTGGATGCCGTACGCGCCGTGCAGGAGATCCGACGCGTTGAGCTCGAGGAGCCGGCGGGTGAGTGTGGCCGTCTGGGTCGCATCTTCGGGCAACGTCATGACGTCGATGCGGAGGAGGACGACGGGCGGCGAAAAATTAACGGCGAGCGAGAGATCGCTCTCAGGGCTCGGGCGTACGATCCAGAAGCCCGGCTCGACCTCGGAGTAGGTCGCGCCGGTGGCGCTGAGGCGAATGAGAAAACTCTCGATGTCGTCTTTCGTGAGCATTGACACACCTGAGTGCACTGGTTGCCTGCCACTACGGGATCGCTACGCCGCCAGGTTTCATCCGGCCGTTGCGAATGCACGCAACTTATGAATATGCACGCCCCTCGGAAAGACAACGGTGCGCGTGTTACTTCGTCTTGATCTGTACGAGCCGCTCCCTCGCCAGGCGCCGCCCCGTCGGCGTGGCAGCGAGACCGCCACCTGCCGTCTCGCGATATCGCACGTCCATCGAACGGCCGATCTCGCCCATCACGTCGATCACTTCGTCCACGGGGATCTTGAACTCGACGCCGGCCATCGCGAGCTCGATGCCGGTGAGCGCGATGGCGGAGCCGGTCGCATTGCGGAAGACGCAGGGCAACTCGACGAGCCCTCCGAGCGGGTCACAAACGAGACCGAGCATGCCTTGCATGGCGAGTGCAATCGCGTGGCCGACCTGGGCGGGCGTACCGCCGAGCATCTCCGTCGCGGCGCCGGCGGCCATCGCCGCGGCGGCGCCGGTCTCGGCCTGACAGCCTCCCTCCGCTCCGGAGAGGCAGGCGCGTTCGGCGATCACGGCGCCGATGAGGCCGGCGACGGCGAGTGCGCTCACGAGCGCTTCGTCGCCGATGTTGCGTGCGGCCGCCAGTCCGGTGAGCACGGCGGGAAGTACACCCGCGCCGCCAGCGGTCGGCGCAGCGACGATCACACCCATGGCAGCGTTGACCTCCTGCACGGCGAGGGCACGCGCGAGGATGTCGCGGAACGGCGTACCGGCCAGCGGGCCGGCGGGGCCGGTGCGCAGCTTGGCCGCGTCTCCTCCAACCAGCCCGGACGCGGAGTACAGGTCGCCGGTCATGCCCCGCGCCACCGCGCCGCGCATCACGTTGAGCGCACGAAGCAGCGCGGCACGGATGTCTTCGACGGTGCGACCCTGATCCTTGGCTTCCGTCTCGAGCGCGAGTTTGGCGAGAGAGATCTGCTGCGCTTCCGCATCGCGAATGGCGTCGGCGAGTGACTTGTACATCAGGCACTCACCTTGTCGAGGCGGAACGCCCAGCGCACCCAGGGCAAGGCGCGAATCGCATCGCGTACTTGCTCGCCGGGTTCTTCATCGATCTCGCTGACCATGAAGGCGTCGCCGCCGCGCTGCTTACGAGTGAGCTTGAGCGTCGCGATGTTGAGTCCCTCGTCGGCGATGAGGGCGGCGATTCGCGCGATGGATCCGCGAACGTCTTCAGCAACAAGCACGATCGTGTAGTGATTGCCCGTGAACTCTACGGGAAATCCGTCGATGTCGGTGACGAGAACGCGCCCGGCACCAAGCGAGGACCCGGTCATGCTGGCTTGCCGGTCGCCGCGATCGAGGGTGATGCGCACGGTGTTCGGATGTGAGCCTTCGTCGAGCGTCGTCTTTTCGAACCTGTAGTCGAGTCCCTCTTTCTCGGCGATCTCCAGCGCGGTGCGCAATCGTTCATCGTCGGGACGAAAACCCATCAGGCCGCCGACGATCGCCTTGTCCGTTCCGTGTCCCTCGCCGGTGCGCGCGAACGACCCCTGCAACTCGACGCGCGCACGCTCCGGCGTGCCGCCGACAAGCCCGCGCGCGAGCAGTCCGAGGCGACACGCACCCGCGGTGTGCGAGGACGACGGGCCGACCATGACGGGGCCGATGATGTCAAGAAGGGAAACCAATGGAGCGGGATGACAGGATGACAGTCGGACAGGAGGACAGGACTACCAGCTATCCCGCCTTGCGTTGGCGCAGATGCTTCTTCAACATCGGGCTCAAGTAGTGGCCGGTGTGTGATGCTTCGACGCTTGCGACGTCCTCCGGCGTTCCAGCGGCAACGATCGTTCCTCCGCGAGTGCCGCCTTCCGGGCCGAGGTCGATGACCCAGTCCGCCGTCTTGATGACGTCGAGATTGTGCTCGATGACGAGAACTGTATTCCCACGGTCGACCAATCGATGCAGGACAGTGAGCAGCACGCGCACGTCCTCGAAGTGGAGACCGGTCGTCGGCTCGTCGAGGATGTAGAGCGTGCGGCCGGTGTCCCGCTTCGACAACTCGGTCGCGAGCTTGATGCGCTGCGCCTCACCACCAGAGAGCGTCGTCGCGCTCTGGCCCAGATGGATGTAGCCGAGTCCGACGTCGTTCATCATCTCGAGCTTCTGGCGCACGCGCGGCTGATTCTCGAAGAAGGCGGCGGCGTCTTCGACGGTCTGTTCGAGCACGTCCGCGATGCTGAGACCGCGGAAGCGAACTTCGAGAGTCTCGCGATTGTATCGCTTGCCCTTGCACACCTCGCACGGCACGTAGACGTCGGGCAGGAAGTGCATCTCGATCTTCACGAGTCCGTCGCCCTGACAGGCTTCGCACCGGCCACCCTTCACATTGAACGAGAAGCGGCCCGGCCCGTATCCGCGGATCTTCGCTTCGGGCAGCTCGGCGAAGAGCTCGCGAATCGGCGTGAAGAGTCCCGTGTACGTCGCGGGATTGGAGCGCGGCGTACGACCAATGGGACTCTGGTCGATGTCGATGACCTTGTCGATGTGCTCGAGGCCAGTGATGCGATCATGCAGTCCGGGAATCACTCGCGCGCGATAGAAGTGCCGAGCGAGCGAGTGATGCAGGATGTCTTCGATCAGCGTGCTCTTGCCCGACCCTGACACGCCCGTGACGGCGACGAAGAGGCCTAATGGAATCTCCGCATTCACGTTGCGGAGATTGTGCTCGCGCGCATTCTGGATGCGAATGACTTTCCTGGCGTCGGGCTTTCGGCGTTCGGCCGGCACCGCGATCTTCGCCTCGCCGCTGAGATACTTGCCGGTGATCGAGCGCGGATTCCGGATGATCTGCTCGACCGTGCCCGAGGCGATCACCTCGCCGCCATGCTTGCCGGCGCCGGGCCCCATATCGATCACATGATCGGCGGCGCGCATCGTCTCTTCGTCGTGCTCGACGACGATGACGGTGTTGCCGAGATCGCGCAGCTGCTCGAGCGTGGAGAGCAGACGGGCATTGTCGCGCTGATGCAGACCGATCGACGGCTCGTCGAGGATGTAGAGCACCCCGACGAGGCGCGAGCCGATCTGCGTCGCCAGACGGATGCGCTGCGCTTCACCACCGGAGAGCGACTCGGCGGAACGGCCGAGCGTGAGATAATCGAGCCCGACGTCGACGAGGAATCGCAGACGCTCGCGCACTTCCTTGAGGATCGGGCCGGCGATCTCGGCGTCGAGGCCGTTGACGCGCTCCTCGTCCTTGATCGGAATGCCGTCGAAGAACGAGAGCGCTTCGGTGATCGCGAAGTCGGTGACCTCGCCGATGTTGCGGCCATCGATCATGACGGCGAGGGACTCGGGCTTGAGGCGATGACCGTTGCACGCCGAACATGGCACGGCGAGCATGTACGCTTCGAGTTCCATGCGCACCATGTCGGAATCGCTCTCCTCGTAGCGACGCTCGACGTTGGCGATGATGCCCTCCCAACTGGTGTCGCCCTTTTTCCTTTTGCCGTTCGATCCGTCGCCATGCAGCAGGCAATCGCGCACCGGCTGCGTGAGCTCGCCCCATGCGGTGTTGAGATCGAACTTGAACTGCCGAGCGAGCGTGGGCAGCACGACCTTGCGCAGATAGCCGGTCGGCTCGCCCCACGGGAGCACGACGCCCTCGAGAATCGAAATGCGCGGATCGCCGAGCACGAGCTCCTCGCTCACGCGCCGCCGTATGCCGAGTCCGCCGCATTTCGTGCACGCGCCGAAGGGCGAGTTGAATGAGAAGTGACGTGGCTCCAGCTCAGGCATCGAGATGCCGCACGCCGGACAGCCATACTTCTCGGAAAAGGTCTCGACCGCATTCGTATCCGCGTTCACGACCTCGACGAGTCCTTCGGCGAGCTTGAGCGCCGTCTCGATCGAGTCCGTGAGGCGTCCGCGATCGTCAGCACGCACGACCAGCCGGTCGACGACGACGGAGACGGTGTGGTTCTGCCGGCGATTGAGCTTCGGCGGGTCGGCAACCTCGATCAGCGCACCATCGACATAGGCGCGAATGAAGCCCTGCTTGCGCACGGACTCGAACAGCTCGCGAAACTCTCCCTTGCGTCCCTGCACCAGCGGCGCGCGCACTTCGATCTTCGTTCCATCGGGCCAATCGAGCACGACCTCGGAAATCTGCGCCGGGCTCTGCCGTTGCACGAGGCGGCCGCAGTTCGGGCAATGCGGCGTTCCGGCGCGAGCATAAAGGAGCCGGAGATAATCGTAGATCTCCGTGACGGTCCCGACCGTCGAACGGGGATTGTGCCCAGCCGTCTTCTGCCCGATGGAGATTGCGGGCGAGAGGCCTTCGATCGCGTCGACGTCGGGCTTCTCCATGAGGCCGAGAAACTGGCGCGCGTACGCGGAGAGCGACTCGACGTAGCGCCGTTGGCCTTCCGCGTAAATTGTGTCGAAGGCCAGCGAGGATTTCCCCGAGCCTGACAGCCCCGTGATGACCGTCAGGCGGTCGCGAGGAATAGTTACGTCCACATTGCGCAGGTTGTGCTCGCGCGCGCCGCGGACGATCAGTGCGTCTTCTGCCATAACCAGGGAAAGCTCGCTTCAGGACCGGGGAGAGACAAGGCGATGGGGTCGCGCGCCGAGACCTGCAGCGAGACCCTGATTAGATTACCCGGCGATGCGTCGCAAGATTCCACGCGACGCGTTAGAGACTCAATTGACCGCGCTGTCGCCCAAGCCTTCAACGAGATCATGCCGCACACTGACGCCATCGTTGTGATGACGACGCTCACCTCCGCTGACGAAGCGGTGAAGCTCGTGCGCGCACTGCTCGAGCGACGGCTGATTGCCTGCGGCACCGTGCTGCCGGGCGGCCGCTCGATGTACAGATGGCAGGGAAAGATTTCCGACGAGCAGGAGGTCGTGGTGTTGCTCAAGACACGCTCGGCCCGGCTCGAGATGCTCCAGATCGCCTTCGACGAGCTGCATCCATACAAAGTGCCGGAGCTGCTCGCGCTATCCGTCACCGCTGGTAACGCGAAATACCTGGAATGGATCAATGCCGAGACGACCCTCGCGCTCACGTGATCCGCACACGCCGGAGATGAATCGCAGCATGTCGCATCCGAAGTCCGAGCACCCCGCCGCGGCCTCAGATCCCGCCGCAGCTCCGCAGGCCTTCCTCGACCCGGCGGAGCAGGAGCTTCCCCTCCCCGCGACCGACGAGCGTCCAACTGCTCTTGGCCCGGATCCGGTGGAGCAGGCGACCGATCTTGCCGCGCGCGGCGAGATGAGCGCCGCACTGACGATGCTGCGCGCGCTCATCGCGCGCGAGTCGGCGAACGCGCGCGCCCGCGCCGCGCTGGCCGGCCTGCTCGAGAAGCGCGGCGACGTGGAGAGTGCACTCGGCGAACTGGGTCGCGCGCTGGAGACCACGCCGGATGACGTCACGATCCTCTGTGCACGCGCCGCGATGCTCGCGTCGCGCGCACGATACGATCTGGCGGAGGTCGACCTGCGGCGTGCCGCCAAGGTGAATGACCGGAGCGCCGAAGTGCAGGTGCAGCTCGGCATGCTCTTCTCGAAGCGCGCGCGCTGGCGTGAAGCGATCGAGCCGCTGCTGGCAGCCGTCGCCGCGGACCCCACGCGGGACGACACGCACTACTACCTTGGCGAAGCGTACAACCACATCGACGATCTGCCGGCGGCGCTCGCGGCGTACGAGGCGGCGTCCACGCTGCAGCCGGGGAACATGCGCGCGTTGCAGGGAATCGGCATCGTGCTCGACCGGCTCGGCCGTCCCGCGGAAGCGGCGGCGGCGTACCGCCGAGCGCGCGAGTCGCAGAAGCGGTAATCGCGTGGCCCGCCGGTTCGGCAAGCGCGGCCTGCTGGCGGCCGGTATTCTCGCTCTCTGGATTGGAGGACTCGGGCTGCTCACGCAGCGCGAGCTGTTCCGACCGCACACCGAGCAGCTCGCCGAGGCCGGGCTTCGCGTCACGCCGAGTGCGACCTATTTCGCCGTGCTGCAGAAGGGCGAACAGATCGGGTTTGCGTCGACGACGATCGACACGGCTGACGGCGGCATCACGGTCGCCGACTATCTCGTCGCCGACCTGCCGATCGCGGGCAAGCTGCATCGCGCCAGTGCGCGCACGACCGTGCGTCTCTCACGTGCGCTTCGCGTGAGCAGCTTTTCGATCGACGTCGACGCGGATCTCACGCCAATCAAGGCGCAGGGGCGCGTGGTCGGTGACTCGCTGCTGCTTCTGACGTTGAAAGGCATCGCGGGTCAGCCGACGGATACGCAGCGAATTCGCCTCAGCGGACCGATTCTCCTGCCCACGCTCGTACCTCTGGCGGTCGCGCTTGGGGAGCGACCAAAGGTCGGGAAGAGCTACACACTGCCAGTTTTCGATCCCGCGTCGATGGCGGCCATGGATGTACGGATTGCTGTCCAGGCGGAGAGCGTGTTCGTGCTGCAGGACAGCAGCGTGATCGACCCTGCGTCCGGGCGGTGGCACGGCGCGCTGCCCGATACGGTACGCGCCTGGCGGCTTGCGTCGGAGGGCGGCTCGACGGGCGGGTTCGCGGGATGGGTGGACGAGCAGGGACGCGTCGTGCTCGCGACGCAACTGCTCGGACTGACACTCGAGCGCAGACCGTACGAGGTCGCATTCGAGAACTGGAAGATGGACGCGGCGAAGCGAGGCACGCGGGTCGCGGCCGATCGCGACATCTACGAGACGACGGCGATCAGCGCGAACAAGGCGCTGCGCCAGAATCTCTCGGAGCTGAAGTTGCGGCTCACCGGCGTGGATCTCGACGGCTTCGACGTGAAGGGATACCGGCAGCGCCTGCGCGGCGACACACTGACGATCACCCGTGAAGCACCCGAAGCGCTACAAGCGGCGTACACGCTGCCGGATGGCGCGAAGGCCACCGTGATGAGCGTCTTCATGGACGCCGAACCGTTGCTCGAGGTTGACAGCCCGGCGATAAAGACGTTTGCCGTGCGACTGCGTGGCACGGACACCGATCCGCGCATCGTCGCCGCGCGGATCAACAAGTGGCTCTATGATTCGCTGGAGAAGAAGATCACCGTCGGCATGCCGAGCGCGCTTGGGACGCTGCGCTCGCGCCGTGGCGACTGCAACGAGCACACGCAGTTGTACGTCGCGCTCGCGCGGGCCGCGGGCATTCCGGCGCGCGTGGCCGCAGGTCTCGCCTTTCTCGACGGGAAATTCTATTACCATGCCTGGCCGGAGATCTGGCTCGAGCGTTGGGTCGCTGTCGATCCGACGTTTGGCCAGTTCCCCGCCGACGCATCGCATCTGCGATTCACGATCGGCGGATTGGGCAAGCAGGCCGAGCTCCTGCGTCTCATGGGCACGCTGCGCATCGACGTTCTCTCGGCGCGCTGACCGCCGCCGCACGTTCTTCCCTCCTTCGCTCTCTATGATCAGCCTGCGCAAGCTCACCAAGCGATATGGCAGCTTCACCGCGGTCGACCAGATCGATCTCGAGGTGCCGCGCGGTGAGCTGTTCGGCTTCCTCGGACCGAATGGCGCGGGGAAGACGACGACGCTGCGGATGATCGCCGGGATTCTGAAGCCGAGCGGTGGCTCGATCTCGATCGCGGGCGTGGATCTCGCTGCCGATCCGATCGGCGCGAAGATGCGGCTCGGCTTCATTCCCGACCGGCCTTTCATCTATGAGAAGCTGACCGGCGCGGAGTTTCTGCGATTCGTGGCCGGCCTCTACGACCAGGAGGGCGCCGAGGTCGAGCATCGCGCGCGCGAGCTGATGGCGCTGTTCGATCTCGAGGAGTGGCGGGACGAGCTGGTCGAAAGCTACAGTCACGGCATGCGGCAGAAGCTCATCATCTCGAGCGCATTCGTGCACCGGCCGGAGGTGATGGTCGTCGACGAGCCCATGGTGGGACTGGATCCGAAGGCGACGAAGATCCTCAAGGATCTCTTCCGCGAGTACACGCGGCGCGGCCACACGATCATGATGAGCACGCACACGCTGGAGGTCGCGGAGACACTGTGCGACCGCGTGGCGATCATCGCGAAGGGGAAGATTCTCGCCTGCGGCACGATGCCGGAGCTGCGCGCATCGGCGGCCGGCACCGGAGGCGCCGAGGGACTCGAGCAGATCTTCCTGCGACTCACGGGAGACAACGCGGCACGCCAGCTGGTGGAGGTCCTGGATGCCTGACGCGGGCGCTCGGCCAGATCCGTCGCTCGAGCTGCTGCTTCTCCCCAAGTGGCTGACCGCCCGTTCACGCACGATGTCGAACGAGCATGGCCGCGGGGGGCGCTTCACCATTCTCGGTGGAATCGGCCTTCTGTTCTGGGGCTTCATCTTCACCGTGCTGTACAAGCTGCTCGTCTACTTCCGCAACGTGCCCGACCTCGGGCCGTTTCTCGCTGGCAAGCTGCTCGGGCTGATTCTGATCGGCTTCTTTTCGATCCTGCTGCTCTCGAACATCATCACGGCGCTGTCGAGCTTCTTCCTCGCGCAGGACCTCGATCTGCTCGTCGCGGCGCCGGTGGACTGGCTCACGCTGTACAGTGCCAAGCTGTTGGAGACGGCGGTCGCGTCGACCTGGATGGTGGTGCTGATGGCGGTACCGATGTTCGCCGCCTTCGGCGTCGCGTATCATGGCGGGTTGGTGTTCCCACTGCTCGTGGTCGCGGCGTTCCTGCCCTTTCTCGTTGTGCCCGCGGTGATCGGGAGCGCGATCACGCTCATTCTCGTGAATGTGTTTCCGGCACGCCGCACGCGGGACATCCTCAGCGTCATCGCCGTGCTCGCGGCGGGCGGCATCGTGCTGCTCTTCCGCATCGTGCGGCCGGAGCGGCTCGCGCGCCCCGAGGGATTTCGCTCGCTCGTCGAGTTCGTGACGATCCTTCGCACGCCGACCTCGCCATTTCTTCCGAGCGAATGGGTGCAGCGCGCGGTGCTCGGCTGGCTGAACAATCGGCCCGACTACCTGCCGTTGTATCTGTTATGGAGCACCGCCGCGGCGGCGTTCGTGGTCGGCGCACTGCTGCACCGCGCGCTGTACATGGACGGATTCAGCAAGGCGCAGGAGAGCGCGCAGCGCTGGGCGCGCAACCACGCCACACATCGCATCGGCTACCGGGTGCTCGCGCCGCTCGGGATACTGCGGCGCGAGCTGATGCTCAAGGAGCTGCGGCTCTTCTTCCGCGATACGACGCAGTGGTCACAGCTCATCCTGCTCGCGGTGCTCGTCATCGTGTACGTGTTCAACATCAAGTATCTGCCGCTGCGCGGCGAAGGAATCACCTTCTTTCTGCGAAATGTGATTCCGTTCTTCAACGTCCTGCTCGCGGGCTTCGTGCTCGCGTCGATCGCGGCCCGGTTCATCTTCCCCAGCGTGAGCCTCGAGGGACGGACGTTATGGCTGCTCAAGTCCAGCCCGATGCCCGTGCGCGATCTCCTGTGGGCGAAGTTCTGGGTGGGCACACTGCCGCTGTTGATTCTCGCGCTCGGCATCATCGGCGTCACCAACGTGCTGCTGCAGGTGAGCGACTTCATGTTCGCCGTCTCTGTCATGACGATCGCGATGATGACGCTGGCGCTGTGCGGGATGGCGCTCGGCTTCGGCACGCTCTATCCGCAGTTCGAAACGGAGAACGCCGCGCAGATCCCGACGTCGTTCGGCGGGCTGCTGTACATGATCGCGTCGGTGGCCTTGATCGCGGTCGTGATCGTCCTCGAGGCGCGTCCGGTGTACAGCTATCTCTCGGCGCAGTTCTACGGCACGCCGACGTCTCGCGGCGAGATGGTGCTGGGATTCGGGCTTGCGGCGGCGGTGTGCGTGGCGGCGACGCTGGTACCGATCGGGATCGCGCAGCGGCGGCTGGAGGCGGTGGAGCGGTAGGCCTGTAGAATCCGTACAGTCTACGCGGCAAGCTGCCGGCCGCACGCTCGGCAAAAGGCGGCGGCCGGTTCGCTCACCGCACTCCCGCAGAAGCCACACGCGCCCGGGAGATACTGCCCGCAATTCGAACAGTAGATCGCATCGGGCTCCGGCCGAGGACCGCAGGTGACACACCGCTTGAGCCGCGCGCGATAGGCACGCACTGCCGCCTCCACCGGATCATCGGCCACGGCGTTCGCGCTTCCGCTACGCATGGCCTGGAGCGCGCGCTCGGTGTAGCGCGCATGCAGCTCACCGTAATCCGAGTCGGAGAGCTTGCCCGTCGCACGGTCGAACTCGATCTCGCGCAGCGCGACTACCGCCTCCCGCTCCGCCACGCCCGCCGCCTGCTTCGTCGTCAACGGCGCGCGAAATGGCGTGAGCGCGACGCCGGCGAACAGCGGATAGAGCACGAAGGCGAGCGCGCCCACGGCGAGCAGTGTTCCGATCGCGAGCGCGAGCACTATTCGTCCTTCCGGATGGCGGCCTGCAACTTTGCCATCTCGTCATCGGTCGCGCTCACGCCGACAGGCGGGTCCACGAGCGGGCCGCCGGGCACTGGCAAAGGGCGGCGCGACATTCCACGCAGCACGACGGTGAGCGCCACGGCGCCTGCGCCGAGCGCCGCGAACGGGACGAGATACCCCGCGAGGTTGAACCCCTCGCGCTTCGGCGCCATGAACGCCCGCTCGCCATACGTGCTGACGAAGGCATCGAGAATCTCCTGCGCCGAGTAGCCGCCTTCGACGAGCGCGATGATATCGCGATGCATCGCGGGCGACACCTGACACGAGAAATCGGTCGTGCGGCAGATGTAGACATCGAGCGTGCAGCCGCACTGGCAACGAATCTGACGCTCGAGCGCATCGCGCTCCTCGTCATTCATCGATCTCGTTGCGCCGGGCTTTACCGGACGACGCACGGTCTTCGCCGCCTCCTGATTCATGTCGAACAGGTTCGATGTGTTGCCCTGCGCGGGCGCCGGCGTCGCGGCGGTCTGCTGCGCATAGAGAGCGCGCGCACTCACGAGCCCGACGCCGCCGAGCGCCGCCCGTACGAGAAAATCGCGACGGTGCATCACGTCGCTGTCGCCAGCTCGTGCGCCGGTGCGAGCGTCGCGACGTAACCACTCGGCGCACGACGTCGCTCGGCCTGCGGCCACATCACGATGAGGCCACCGATCGCCATGACCATTCCGCCGAGCCACACCCACACGACGAGTGGGTTGAAGCTGATGCGCAGCTCCGCGGTGTCGTCGCGCACACCCGCCAGCACGACGTACAGATCCAGCATTGCCGACGTGCGGATGCCGACTTCGGTGCTCGGCTCGAACTGCGGCTGCTTGTCGCTATCGAAGTACTGCCGCTTCTCGCTCGTCAGGATTCCCTGCCGGACGTCGTCGCGGAAGACTTCGAGGCCAATGACCGTGACGAATCGGTTGAGTGTCTCCGACGTCGAGACGCCCTGACTGACGAAGCGCCAGCGGTGGCCGAGCGGATCGACGAGCTCCTTCGTCTCGCCCGCCTTGATCTGCACGTCGTGATCCTTCTTGAACGCGAGGCCGGCGAAGGCGGAGAACATTATGACGATGCCGGCGTGCGCGATGTAGCCGCCGTAGCGACGGCGATTCCGAGCGACAAGGCGCACGACCGCGATCGGCAGTGACTCGCCGTGGATCGAGCGTCGCGCTCCGATGCCCTTATAGAACTCCTGACCGATCGTTCCGGCGACGAAACCCGCCAGTGTGTAAGCCACGAGCGCGTGCCAGTTGCGCATGCCGAGCGCGGCGAGGAGAACACTCGTCGCGATTCCGGAGGCGCATGGAAAGATGAACTGGCGCTTCAGGTTGGACGTCGATGCTTTGCGCCAGGCGAGGAGCGGCCCGACGCCGGTGAGCGCGAGCAGCAACAGACCCAGCGGAATGTAGATCGTGTCGAAGATCGGAAGACCCACCGTGATCTTCGAACCCCGCACCCACGCGCTTAGAATCGGGAAGAGCGTTCCCCAGAGCACGGAGAAGGCGATTCCGACGAGCACGAGATTGTTATACAGGAGGGTAGCCTCGCGGCTCACCATGCTCTCGAGCACCGCGGTCGCCTCGAGATCCTTGAGCCGAGTGGCGAAGAGGTAGATCGTCGTCCCAGTGGCGAGAACGAGAAAGGTGGCGAACCAGGTGCCGACTGGCGACTGCGCCAGCGAACGCACGCTCTCGATCACGCCGCTACGCGTGATGAAGGTGCCGCAGATCGCGAGGAGGAAGGTCGTCACGACGAGCACGACATTCCACTTGCGCAGCATCCCCCGCTTCTCCTGGAGAATGATGGAGTGCAGAAACGCCGTGCTGGTCAACCATGGAAGGAGCGATGCGTTCTGGACCGGATCCCACGCCCAGAAGCCGCTCCATCCGAGCTCGACGTACGCCCACCGCATGCCGAGCGTGATGCCGACGGTGAGGAAGAACCAGGAGATGAGCGACCATCGACGCACGACGACCAGCCAGGACGAGTCGAGCTTGCGCGTGATGAGCGCGGCGATGGCAAAGGCGAAGGGAATCGCCGTCGCCAGGTAGCCGAGGTACAGACTCGGCGGATGAATCGCCATCCCCGGATTCTGGAGCTGCGGGTTCATTCCCAGTCCATCCGCCGGGACAAGGGCGAGCCGGGCGAAGGGGTTCGCCTTGAAGCAGATCGTCGCGATGAAGAAGAGAAGGATCAGTGCAAGCGTGCCGCAGGCGAAGGGCGCCAGCTCGCGAGCATTCTCGCGCACCGACCAGATGGCGAGCGACGAATAGCACGAAAGAATGAGCGCCCACAAGAGCATCGATCCCGCCTGCCCGCCCCAGAAGGCGCTGAAGACGTAGACCGTCGGCATGTTGGCGCTGGTGTTTGACGCGACGTAGCTCAGAGAAAAATCATGAGTGAGCAGCGCGGTCCACAGCCCGATCGACGCGAGAACGACCATCAGCGTCGTGGCGTACAGGCCGCGCCGTCCACTGATGATCAGGTCGTCGCGCCCCAGCGTTCCGCCGGCGAACGACGTTACTCCCGCCCAGGCCGCCATGAGGAGTGCGACCCAGAGCGACAGTTCGCCGACGAGGATCACGCTCTTGCTCCGCCCTTGTATCCTGGCGTCTGCTTGTACTGCTCGCCGCCGGGCGCTCCACCGGGTGCGTTCTCGTAGCGCGAGGCGCACTTGGCGAGCAGGGTCGTGGCGTGGAAGATTCCGTCTTCACCCATGCGTCCTTCTACGACGACGTCGACGCCGTCGGTGAAGGTGTCGGGCGCGATGCCGCGATAGACGACGGGAAAGCTCTTCGCGCCGTCCGTCACATTGAACGCGTACTTCTTGCCGTCCGGCACACGCGTAATGGAGCCGGGAACGACACGCGCACCGATCTTGACCCCGGCATTCCGAAAGGTCGGGTCGACGGTGAGCTTGGTCGCCAGCTCGGTGGGCGTGAGGTAGTACATGCCGGTGTCCTTGATGGACGTCGCCATGAGATACCCGGCCGTGCCAAGAACGAGGGCGCCGCCGATGAGAAACTTCGTTCGAGCCGATGTCATGCCAACTGCGCTCGCATCATAAGGAACGTGACTTCAGCCAATATAACGCTGCCGGAGGGGGCTAGGAGCTCGGCATTTCCCTTACAGCCATGCGAGTCAGCGCTTCGTCCTCACCAGAAGCACGGTCGCGGCCCCTGCCCCGGCGGCATCCCAGGTCAGGTCGCGCAGGCTGAACTCCCCCTTCGTGTGGAGGTCGTGCACCTCCTTGCCCACCCCCACCACCACTGAGACAGCCGTGGCGCCTGCAAGCGCGGCGCCGTGACTGACCCCCGCTGTCCTCAGCGATCCATATGACATGCTCTGCACGAAGGCCGAGGTGAAGAAGTGCTGTAGCTTGTCGCCTGCAAACCAGTGGTCGCTTGGCAGTGCTGCCGGGCCGAGCGAGAATACGAGCCACAGTCGATGCATCAGGCCACGCTCCGCGTTTTCATGTTCAGCAGTCCGAGACGATTGCCAAGCAGGTCGAGCGAGCGGTCGAGCAGCGCGCGGTGCTCCGGCACGTGTATCCAGCTACTCGCTCCACTCGGATGCGGCAACGGGATGACGACCGAGCGTCCCCCCTCGTGCTCGACGTCGTGCTCCCGCCCCACCACCTCATTGAGGGGAAGTGGGCCGAGGAATCTGTCGATCGCCAGACGTCCAATTGGTATGATGACGCCGGGCCGAATGATGTTGAGCTCGTCGGCGAGCCAGTCGCCGCACCGCGCTCGCTCGGCCGGCGAAGGCACGCGGTCGCCTCGGCCGCCCGGATGCGGACCTGGATAACAGCGCGTGATGGCCGAGATGTAGAGCCACTCGCGCGCGGTGGGCTCGTCGAGTCCGGCTCGCTCGAGCCACTTGAAGAGGGTCTTTCCCGCTCGGCCGGCAAAGGGCCGCCCGCCGCCGATCTCTGTGTTTCCGGGCGCTTGTCCCACGAGCATGGCGCGCGGCGCGCGAGCGAGCGACACGATGGGCATGACGTCCGGCGCATTGGCGCAGCGACGGCATGCGCCAAGTCGCTCGCAGTGCGCGTCGAGGGCGCGTGCGAGGGCGAATGGTGCGCGAGCGTTGCGGGGGCGAGGCATCCCTGCTCCTACACCTCACCAGAGCCAGCGTGCCGGTCGGCGACAAAGCAGTATGGCGGGCGCACGATGCCGCGGTCGGTGATGATGGCAGAGATGAATTCCGCGGGCGTCACGTCAAAGGCGGGATTGTAGACGGCGACTCCGGCGGGCGCGATCCGGGTGCCACACCACTCGCGGATCTCGTCCGCATCGCGGTGCTCGATCGCAATGTCTCGGCCGGCTGGCGTGGCGGGATCGACCGTTGACCACGGTGCGGCGACGTAGAATGGCACCCCGTGATGTCGCGCGGCGAGCGCCAGGGCATAGGTGCCGATCTTGTTCGCCACGTCGCCGTTCGCGACAATGCGGTCGGCGCCGACGATGACGAGGTCAATCGCGCGGTCGCGCATCAGCGAGGCAGCCATGTTGTCGGCGAGGACGGTGACGTCGATGCCGGCTTGCGAAAGCTCCCATGCGGTGAGGCGGCTGCCTTGGAGAAGAGGACGTGTCTCATCCGCGAAGACGATTACTCGCCTGCCCTGCTCGACGGCGAGGTAAATCGGCGCCAGCGCGGTGCCGATGCCGCCAGTGGCCAGCGCGCCGGCGTTGCAGTGCGTGAGCACGCGAGCATTCGCCGGCAGCAGGGCAAGTCCGTGCTCGCCGATGCGGCGGCACATGGCGCGATCTTCCTCGAGTATCTGCGTCGCTTCACGGTGCAGCGCACCGAGGATAGTTCGGCCATCGCCAGCGGTAGTACGAGCGATTCGACGCATGCGCTCCATCGCCCATGGCAGGTTAACCGCCGTGGGTCGCACAGCGCCAATTCGTTCGCTCAGCACTCGCACTGCGTCGAGAAAGGGTTCTCGCGCGTCGTCCTCATGTGTCGCAAGAGCGACGACGAGACCCATCGCGCCCGCAATGCCGATGGCGGGCGCACCGCGCACGGCCAGCGTCGCGATCGCATCGCAGACGTCGGCGACGGTGTGCAGCTCTCGCCGGACGAGTTCGGCGGGAAGCCGGCGCTGATCGATGATATCCACCGCGTCCTGGCGCGCTGACCAGCGCACCGCTTCAACTGCCGTCATACTGGAAAGTTAGTGGACAGCTCGGCAACTTGGCTCAAGTGCCTGCGGTGCCGTCCTTCCAATTCTGTCGTCCTGAGCAACGCGAAGGACCTGCACCTGCATGCCCCTCCAATTCTCCTGACACCCGAATGCGACTCATCTCACGCCTTGCCGCGCTCGTCGTTCTCGCGCTGCCGGCTGCCGCACAATCTCCCGACCTCGCGGCTCGGCTCCCGATGGACACCGCGGTGCGTCGCGGGAAGCTGCCGAACGGGCTGCAATACATCATCCGCCGCAACGCGAAGCCGGAGAAACGCGCCGAGCTGCGGCTCATCGTGAACGCGGGCTCCATTCTCGAGGACGATGCGCAACGCGGCCTCGCGCACTTCGTCGAGCACATGGCGTTCAACGGGACGCGGCGCTTTCCGAAGAGCGACATCGTGAACTTCCTCGAGCGCGTCGGGATGCGCTTCGGCGCCGACCTGAACGCGTCCACGTCGTTCGACGAGACGGTGTACACGCTCCAGATCCCTACCGATACGGCGCGACTCGTCAACACCGCGCTCGACATCATGGAGGACTGGGCGCACGATCTCTCATTCGCTCCGAAGGCAATTCAGAAGGAGCGCGGCGTCGTGATCGAGGAGTGGCGAACTGGCCTGAGCGCCGAGACACGGGTGCAGAACAAGCAGTTTCCCGTGATGCTGCACGGCTCCAAGTACGCCACGCGTCTGCCAATCGGTACCAAGGAAAATCTCGAGCGCTTTCAGGGGAAGCTGGCGGAGCAGTTCTATCACGACTGGTATCGTCCTGACCTCATGACTGTGGTAGCAGTCGGCGACTTCGACGTGAAAGAGATGGAAGCCGCCATTCGGGAGCGGTTCGGACGCATTCCGATGCGCGCCAAGCCGAAGCCGCGTACGTATGCGGCGGTGCCGAGCCACGATGAGACACTCGTCTCCATCGAGACGGACAAGGAATACCCCAACTCTTCCGTCGCGCTGCTGTGGTTGAAGCCGCGCGACAGCACGCGGACGGTGGGCGACCTGCGCCGCCAATACATCTCGTCACTGTACGACGGCATGGTGAACGCGCGATTCGGCGAGCTCACGCAACGTCCCGACGCAGCGTTCGCGTACGCCGGCTCGGGTCGTGGAGAGTTCGTGCGCACTCGTGATGCCTACCAGCTCTACGCCGGCGTGAAGGAGAGCGGCTTTGAGAAGGCGGCGGAGGCGCTCCTCGCGGAGGCGGAGCGCATCTCCCGCTTTGGATTCACGCAGACGGAACTCGACCGGCTACGCACCAACTATCTGCGCAGCCTGGAGCAATCGTATGCGGAGCGCGCGAAGACCAACTCCTCGCTGTTCGCGGGACAATACGTCGACGCCGCGCTGTCCGGCGGCCCGATCATCGGCATCGAGAATCGGCAGGCACTCGCGCAGCAGCTCCTGCCGACGATCACCCTCGCCGAAGTCAACGCCCTCGCGAAGACCTCGTTCAGCGACAAGAATCGCGTAGTGCTCGTGGCTGCGCCGCAGAAGCCCGACGTCATGGTGCCCACCAAGCAGGCGATGCTCGCCGTGTTCGGCAAGGCGAAGGGCACGACGCTCACCGCGTACGTGGATTCCACCTCGGATTCGCCGCTCGTGGCGAAGCCGCCCGCTCCGGGCAAAGTGGTGTCCGAGCGGACGCTCGAGGGCACGGGCATCCTGGAGTGGAAGCTGTCGAACGGAGCACGCGTGTTGCTCAAGCCCACCGACTTCAAGGCGGACGAGGTGCTCTTCTACGCGCAGAGCGCCGGCGGTGAGTCGCTTCTGCCCGACAAGGACGTCATCGACGCGGACCTGAGCAGCGTGCTGCTCTCGGTGAGTGGCGTCGGCGAGTTCAGCCAGATCTCGCTCGGAAAGAAGCTCACCGGCAAGCGCGTCGGCCTGGGCGCCGCACTCGGCGACGTCAACGAGACGCTGCGCGGCTCGGCTTCGTCGAAGGATCTCGAGACGCTCTTCCAGCTCATCTGGCTCCGCATGACGCAGCCACGCGTGGACTCGAATGCTTTCGTCGCGTTCAAGAACCAGATGCGTTCCGTGCTGGCGAACCAGCGCAACACACCCGAGTCGGTGTTCGAGGACACGATCACTGTGACGATGGCGCAGCATCATCCGCGCGTGAAGCTCATGTCGCCCGAGCTGCTCGATTCGGTGGACATCCACCGCGCACTGGCGATTCAGAAGGACCGTTTCGCGGACGCGAGTGGATTCACCTTCTTCGTCGTCGGGAGCTTCACGCCAGATTCGCTACGGCCGCTCGTCGAGCGCTACCTCGCCTCGCTCCCTGCGCTCAATCGCAACGAGAAGGCGCGCGACGTCGGCATCCGGCCGCCAACGGGAGTCGTGGAGCGCACGGTGCGGAAGGGCGTCGAAGCAAAGGCCCAGACCCAGATCACGTTCACCGGCGACTGCTCGTACAGCTACGAGAACAGGGTCGTGCTGAGCGGTCTGCGCGATCTGCTCGACATCCGTCTTCGCGAAGCGCTGCGCGAGGACAAGGGCGGCACATACGGCGTCGGCGTGGACGCGAGCTGCCACCACATTCCGACCGACCGGTACGAGATCACCGTGTCGTTCGGCAGCGCACCGGACCGCGTGGACGAGCTGACGAAGGAAGTGTTCGCAGTCATCGACAGCATCAAGGCCGGTGTGGTGAGCGACTCGAACATGACGAAGATCCACGAGCTTCCAATTCGCGCTCACGAAACGGCACTCAAACAGAATGGGTCGTGGATTGCCGCCATGGCCGACGCGGACGAGGATGGCCGCGACCAGCGGGACTTCCTGCGCAAGCCGGCGCTCGTGAGCGCGATCACGCGCGAACAGTTGCGCGATGCGGCGCGGATTTATTTGCGCACGAATCAGTACGCCCGCTTTACTCTGCTGCCCGAGGGAAAGGCAAAGAAGTAGGCGTCGATATTGATAACAGCAATCCTGCTATTGCACCGGGGAGGACGCCGAGGGTCGCAACGCGATTCAGCTACAGTCCACTAATGATGCATGTGTCCGCCGCGCAGGACGGTCCATCGTGCGATGAGAGCGGAATCGCCCGCGCTGTGACGTAGTCCGACGACATACGCCGACTCGGCTGCGACGCGATTGCCCCGTTGCTCCTCGGCAACGCCGAGGAAGAGCGCGGCGACGGGCGCGGTCTCGGAGTGAAGCAGCGGCGTGGCCGCACGCACGACGGCGTCGGGACCCCCGGCGCGACCGACCGCGTCGAGATAGAGCGCAACGAAGCCGCGCTCCGATCGAGCGTCTCCGTCGTGCAAGAGCGGCGTGAGAGTGCGCACTGCGGCGGCGTACCGTCCAGTCGAGTACTGCACCTGCCCGAGCTCGAACCGGATCTGTCTGTCCGCCGGCGCCATCGCGAAGGCGCGCGCGAGCAGCGGAAGCGCGCGGGAGGTGTCGCCGCGCGCCCGCGCATCCATTCCCAGCAGCTTGTAGCTCAGGTGCTCATTCGGCAACACCTCGGCGAGGCGCGTCCACAGCGCGCGATGACTCGTCCAGGCCACGGCGTAGTGCGCGCTGACGATCGCAGCGCGTGCAATCACGATCGCGAGAAGTACAGTGGCGACGCGTCGTCCGAATGGCGGCAGGCGATCGAGCGCCCATGCAATGCCGAGCGCAACGCCGACCGTGGCGCCGAACAGCGTGCGATCGGAGAGAATCTGCCCGGTCGCGGCGGCGAGATTGGACGCGGGAAAATACGTGAGCGCCACCCATCCGATCGCCACGAGTGGGCGGCGATCGCCGCGCCGCGCGAGGACGACGGCGATCCCGACGAGAGCCAGGGCAACGATCGCGCTCAGTATCGCGAGACCCGCCGTGTGCTCGGGAAAGACAGTCGGTCCATAAAACGGCGAGAGCGACGTCGGCCAGGCCAGCATGCCCGCGATTCGTGGCCAGAGAGACAGCATGACGCCGACACGCTGCGGACCGGAGAGAGAGCTCAGTCCCTGCGCCGCTATGGACGCATGCGACACCGGCGCGCCGAGCACCATGAGGCGCGAGAGAAGCACGGCGGCAACGCAGACGAACGCCGCGCACCATGCTCGAACGTTGCCGCGCACGAATTCCACCAGCGGCAACGCGCGCTCCGATGCCTGCCGCCAGCCCCACACCGTGAGCGCGGCGAGCGGCAGTGCGAGCAGTCCCGATTCCTTGGCGCCGAGCGCGGCACCGGCGAGCAGGCCAACGGCGATCGCGCGTCTCAGATCGCGGGATGGATGGTCGGGCAGCGGTTCGGGCGAGCCGAGCACCCACACCAATCCCGTCGTGCAGATCATGACGATGAGCTCCGACGTGTTTGCGACGCTGGCGATGGCTTCTACATGCAGCGGATGCGTCGCGAACCATGCCGCGCCCACCAGTGCGGCGGCAGTTCCCACACCTCGGCGAAGCATCCACCAGACGGCGACCGCGGTGAGCGCCGCGAGCGCGAGTGCGTACAGGTGAAACCAGAGTGCCGAGCCGCCACTCGCGTTCCACACCGCCGCGAGCAGCGCGATGTGCAGCGGTCGATAGAGTCCGAGTGCGTCCACCCCATCCGACGGCCAGTACGGCTCCGACCACACGCGACCCAGCGCACCCCATCCGCGCAGGAGCACGTTGTCGCGAATGATCGTCGTGTCGTCGTACACGAAGGCCGCGCGAAGCGTGGGCAGCAGCGGCGCGATCGCGAGAACGAGCAGGGCGAGTGCGCCGAGCAGGTGAGTTCGCCGCGACATTGCGGGCGTTTCGGAGGGCGTTGTCACGGGCGGTGAAGGTAGCCGCCATCATCGCGTCTCGATACTATCGCGCGCGCCGCCGGCGCTCGGGAAAGTGCGTGTCGAGGAAGCGAATGAGCGCGCGCTCCTCGGGAGAATGCGCGTACACGTCGGCCCTGGGAGTATGTCGTGCCGGGAGCTTGATCGTCTCGCCGTCGTCCACATACCGCGCGACGACGAGAGGATGCACGTAGGACTTCCGGCAGATAGCGGGGGTGTTTCCAAGCTCCGAGGCGACGAGCCGCATCGTGGTCGCGACGTTGCGCTTCGTTTCGGTGGCCGAGCGTCCGGCGCCGAGTTCGGCGAGCACGGTCGCCGCGCGCAGCGTGCCTCCCCAGGTGCGAAAGTCTTTCGCGCTGTAGGCGACGCCGAGCGTGTCGTGGAGATAGGCGTTCACGTCGCGCGCGGTGAGGTCGCGCCATCGAGCGCCTTCCTTGTAGCGAAAGAGCCGCGCCCCAGGTGTCTCGAGCTGGCGCTTCACGAGCACCGCGAGCTCCCGGTTGGCGACGACCTGCCGTTGCCTGATCGACCGCTTGCCGACGTACGTGAACACGGCGCGGCCATCGGCGATCTGCACGTGGCGCTTGCGCAGGGTCGCAATACCGAAGGTCTTGTTTTCCGTCGCATAGCGCTCGCTGCCGATGCGAAAGAAGCTCTCGCTGATCAGTCGCACGACCGCCGCGGCAGCAGTCCGCTTCGACGGGGCTCGTGATGCCGCGTGCGTACGTACGCGACGGCGTATGTCCGGGAGGTCCTTGGCCAGCTCGCGCACCCGATAGTATTTGCGCAATTGTCCGCGCTCCACCGCACGGGCGTGATAGCGATACTGCTTTCGTCCCTTCGCATCCATCCCCCATGCCTGCACCACGGCCCGCGCACTGGCCGCGACGTGCACGTCCGTCCAGGCGGGGGGAATGGCGAGCATGCGAATGCGCTCGAGTGTGCGCTCGTCGCGCACGAGCGTCCCGTCCTTCCGCACGTAGCGAAAGCTGGTTTTTCCGCCTGCGCGTTGGATCAATTCAGCCATGGCGAGCTGGAGGGCAAGTTGCGGTCCGTCTGTGTAGCTTTAGGGCATGTCCTATGAGCTTCTCACCTTCGACGTCGCCGGCCGGATCGCCACGATCACGGTCAACCGCCCCGACAAGCTGAACGCGCTCAACGACGCTCTCATGGCCGAGCTTGGATTCGCCATGACGGAAGCGATACGCCGCGCCGACGTCGGTGCCGTGCTGCTCACCGGAGCCGGCAGAGCATTCGTTGCCGGCGCGGACATCGGCGAACTGGTGGATCAGAGCGCGACCGAAGGGAAGGCGCGCGCCGAGCGCGGGCAGCGCACGTTTCGCCTGTTCGAGACGTCGCCAAAGCCGACGCTCGCCGCGATCAACGGCTTCGCGCTCGGCGGCGGCTGTGAGCTCGCCATGGCCTGCCACCTTCGCATCGCCTCCGAGAAGGCGAAGTTCGGGCAGCCCGAGGTGAAGCTCGGCATCGTACCGGGGTACGGCGGATCGCAGCGTCTGCCTCGGCTCGTCGGAAAAGGTCGTGCGCTCGAGCTGCTCCTCACCGGCGACATGATCGACGCAAACGAGGCGCTTCGCATCGGGCTCGTGAATCGCGTCGTGAGCCCTGACGCACTCCTTGAGACGTCGCGCGCGATCCTGACGACGATGCTCGGCAACGGGCCGCTGGCGGTTGCGCAGTGCATCGAAGCCGTGGACCGCGGACTCGACATGGGCCTGGACGACGCGATCGCGCTGGAGGCGTCCTACTTCGGTCTGCTGTCGGCATCGGCGGACAAGGCCGAGGGTATGCGCGCGTTCCTCGAGAAGCGACCGGCGAAGTTCTCGGGCACGTGACCGATGCTCGCGTCGTGCTGCGCACACTCGCGCTGCGCGACTTCCGCAACCTGGCGCGGCTCGACCTCGCCTTTCCCGCTGCCGGTGTCGTCGTGATCGGCGACAACGGGCAGGGCAAGTCGAATCTCCTCGAAGCGATCTACTACCTGCATCTGCTGCGGTCCGTCCGTGGCGCGCGCGACGTGGACGTCGTGCGCTTCGGAGCACTGGGATTTCACGTTTCCGCTCGCACGGACGGTGGCGCGAACCACGAGCTCTCGGCGGGCTTCGAGCGGCAGGGCCGGCGCAAGCGCGTGAAGCTCGATGGCGCGGAGCCGCAGCGCCTCAGCGACGCGCTCGGTGCACTGCCCTGCGTGCTCTTCTCTCCCGCCGACGTCGAGCTCGTGGCGGGCGCGCCAAGCGCGCGGCGGCGCTATCTGGATATTCTGCTGGCGCTGTCGTCGCGGCCGTACCTCACGGCACTCCAGCGCTATCGTCACGCGCTGGCGCAAAGAAACGCGGCCCTGCGCGATGCGCTGAGGTCAACGGGTGCGAAGGCCGAGCAGCGGATTGCGGTGTGGGAGGCGCCGCTCGCACAGCATGGCGCCGTGTTGTGGCTCGAGCGCGTGCGGTGGGCCGAGCAGGCTGCACCCCGATTCGCGACCGTCTGCGCGGCAATCGGCGAGCAATCGCCCGTCTCGATGCGCTATGCGACGTCGCTCGAGCCGCCGTCGCGCGACTTGTTGGATGTACAGAACGCGCTCGCAGCCGGCCTCGAGCAGAAGCGATCGCTCGACGTGCGCCGCTGTCTCACTCACTCCGGGCCGCACCGCGACGATCTCGCGCTCTCGCTTGGCGGCCGCGAGCTGCGCGCGTTCGGATCGGCCGGGCAACAGCGCACCGGCGCGATCGCGCTACGTCTGCTCGAGGGCGAAACGCTTCGCGAGCGGCTCGGCGTCGCGCCGATGCTGCTGCTCGACGATCCCTTCGCCGAGCTCGACGTCCATCGCTCGGGTCGCATTCTCGAGCTGCTCGCCGAGCAGGCGATGGGACAAACGGTGCTGACCGTGCCCCGTGAGAGCGACATCCCGCCTGCGTTGACGCAGCTCTCCCGGTGGCGCATCGAGGACGGCGTCGTGCGCGTTGATGATGTGACTGGTGCGCAGGCTGGCGCGGCATGACGCCGGCGAAGAGGAAGCCAGCCGCACTCGGCGACGTTCTCGCCAACGTGATCCAGAAGGCCGGCATCGCGGCGCGCGTCGAGCAGGCGGGGATCATTCCAGAGTGGAGTTCGCTCGTGGGCGCGAACATCGCGCGCGTGACCGAGCCGCAGGCGATCACGGCAGATGGCACGCTGTTCGTGCACGTCACGACGAACGCCTGGATGATGGAGCTCTCGTTGATGGAGCCCGAGCTGTTGCGCGCGCTGAACGCGAAGCCGGAGCGCAGCGCGGTGAAGAAGATTCGGTGGTTGCTGAAGCAGCGGTGAAGGCGTGGTCTGAAAGGCGTTGTCGACGGCGTTGATCGGAGGCAGCGCGGATCAGGCGGATCCACGCGAATCGTCGCGGATTTCTTTCTTTGAATTCGTGTTCTCGACGAGAGTCCGCCCCCGCACATTCAAGAAGAATTTGTTTTTTGATCCGCGTGGATTCGTGCAGATCGCTTTGAGATCCGCTATGGCCCCGAACAACGCTCTTTCTTAGCGGTTTTTCCGCGAGCCGCATGCATCAGTTTTGCCAGCGTTCCAAGCTATTGTGGCACAACACTTTACGAGCTACATCAGCTATTGCATATGGGGCGGAAAACGGTTATCTTTCCACGTCTGGAACAGAACCCGATTTTCGGCTTCTGTTCGGGGTCTATTTTTTCGTCTCTTCGCGAGTGGAGTGCATGACCAAGTCGAACGAAAAGCCTGCGACGAACGAGTACGGTGCAGGCCAGATCACTGTGCTCAAGGGGCTCGAGGCGGTTCGCAAACGTCCGGGCATGTACATCGGGTCGACGTCCGAGCGAGGGCTGCATCACCTCGTCTATGAAGTCGTCGACAACTCCATCGATGAAGCGCTCGTCGGGTATGCCGATCGCGTCAACGTGATCATTCACGCCGACAATTCCATCACCGTCGAGGATAACGGCCGAGGCATCCCGGTCGATCTCCATCCGATCGAGAAGATCCCTGGTGTCGAGCTGGCGATGACGGTGCTGCACGCCGGCGGAAAGTTCGACAAGGCCACGTACAAGGTGTCCGGCGGACTGCACGGCGTCGGCGTGTCCGTCGTGAACGCGCTCTCCGAGCTGCTCAAGGTGTGGATCAAGCGCGACGGAAAGGAATATTACATGGACTTCATGCGTGGCGACACGCAGACGAAGCTCAAGGTGATCGGTGACGTGCCGAAGAAGCCGACCGGCACGAAGGTGTGGTTCAGGCCCGACCACATGATCTTCACCGAGCTCACGTACAACTACACCACGCTGGCCTCGCGTCTCCGCGAGCTCTCGTTCCTCAACAAGGGCGTCACGATCACGCTGAAGGACGAGCGGCCTGGCGAGGAGAAGGACGAGACCTTCCTCGCGAAGAACGGACTGCGCGAGTTCGTGCAGCACCTGAATGCGAATCGCAAGCCGCTGCATCAGGAAATCATCTATCTCGAGACGATGAAGGACGACGTCGGCATCGAGCTCGCCATGCAGTACAACGACGCCTATCAGGACAGCGTCTTCTCCTTCGTCAACAACATCAACACGCACGAAGGCGGAACGCATCTCACCGGCTTCAAGAGCGCGCTGACGCGCGTTATCAACGCGTACATCCAGAAGTCGTCACTCTCCAAGAAGGACAAGGAGACCACCCTCTCCGGCGACGACGTGCGCGAGGGACTCACGGCGGTGCTCTCGGTGAAGGTGCACGAGCCGCAATTCGAGGGGCAGACCAAAACGAAGCTCGGCAATTCCGAGGTCGAGTCGGCGGTGAAGACGTGCGTCAACGAATGGCTCGCGAGCTACCTCGAGGAGCATCCGCGGACGGCGAACATCGTGATCGACAAGGCGATGTCGGCCGCGCGCGCGCGTGAAGCAGCACGCAAGGCACGCGACCTCACGCGTCGCAAGAGCGCACTCGAGATCGGCAACCTGCCGGGCAAGCTCGCCGATTGCTCACTCACCGATCCGGCGCTGTGCGAGATCTACCTCGTCGAGGGTGACTCGGCGGGTGGTTCGGCGAAGCAGGGACGCAAGCGCGAATTCCAGGCGATCCTCCCGTTGCGCGGCAAGATCATCAACGTCGAGAAGGCCCGCATCGACAAGGTGCTCTCGAACGAGGAAATCCGGACGATCATCACCGCGCTCGGCACGGGCATCAAGGACGAGTTCACGATCGAGAAGGCGCGCTACCACAAGGTCATCATCATGACCGACGCCGACGTGGACGGTGCGCACATCCGTACGCTGCTGCTGACCTTCTTCTATCGGCAGATGCCGGAGCTCATCGAAGCGGGATTCGTCTACATCGCGCAGCCGCCGCTCTTCCGCGTCGCGAAGGGCAAGGAGGCGTACTATGCCTACGATATGAAAGAGCGCGACGACATCGCGAAGCGTATGGTGCCCGACGGAAAGACGGGACTCAACATCCAGCGCTACAAGGGGCTCGGCGAGATGAACGCCGACCAGCTCTTCGATACAACGATGGATCCGAACACGCGCACGCTGCTCAAGGTGAACGTGGACGACGCGGTGATGGCGGACAATATCTTCCGGACGCTGATGGGGGATGAGGTGGAGCCGCGCCGGGTGTTCATCGAGGTGAATGCGAAGTTTGCGTCGAATCTGGATATCTGAATCGAGACGAAACGCATCCTGCGCTGAGAATAGCAATCAAGACATGGATACGAAATTGCAGACGGGGTAGCCAATGGTTGTGGCTGCCACGTCGTTGATGGCGCTTTCGAGCGACTTGTCATCTTCAGCTGACTCTCCGCTGACGGCACGTGTTGGAGCCTAAGGGTCAGGATATGCCGGAACCGGGGGACACATGCTTGCTGCCCACAAAAGCACTGCTGAAGCGGCTGATGGCAACGTAGACGTCCGACACACGGAAGCTCTGCTGAAAACGGGCGCCTTGCAGAGTGCGATCTTCAACAGCGCCAACTTCTCGAGCATCGCCACGGACGCGAAGGGCGTCATTCAGATCTTCAACGTCGGCGCCGAGCGGATGCTGGGCTACACG
>Ga0208080_1000153_pt1 | contig 33625 bp, 31 predicted proteins | sample NGESurdeep092012_3_FD_184476 | JGI IMG/M metagenome (GOLD analysis project Ga0208080, IMG submission 184476) | Arctic peat soil microbial communities from Barrow, Alaska - NGEE Surface sample 210-3 deep-092012 (SPAdes) | ecosystem: Environmental > Terrestrial > Soil > Wetlands > Peat ...
GCCGCCGCCGGCCGCGAGCTCCACGAGGGCCCGGTGCTCGGAAGGCGTGAGCGGGCCGAGCGTGAGCGCCGCGAAGCGGGGATCGCCGCGGAACGACTCCAGCATCTTCACGAGGGGATGCCGCTTGTCGACTTCCGTCTGCCGGTAGGTCCCGACGATGAGCGTCGGCGTCGGGCCGAGGCGCCGCGCGACATACTGGAGCGCCTCGATCGAGAGCTGCGCTCCGTGCAGCTCTTCGAGGGCGAGGAGAAGCGGCTTGCCGCCGGCGATCCGCGTGAGGGTGCGGGCGATGACCTCGAAGATCGCGATCTTGTCCTCGACCTTCCGGTCGCCGGCCTTGACGGCTCCCGAATCGCTGCTCGCAGCAGAGCGCAGCTCGCCGATCTCGGAGAGAACGGGGAAGAGCGCGAGGAGGTCACCCGCGAGGTCGGAGAAATCGGGACGGGAGGATTCCGAAAGGCCCGTGTCCTTCGACCGGAAATAGTCCTGGATGAGCTCGCAGAAGCCCTGGTGCGCGAAGGCGCGGTCGTGCTCGACGAAGCGTCCCGAAAGGACGCGGATCTTCCGGGCGCGCGCGAGGCTCTTGAGCTCGTCCACGAGACGGCTCTTGCCGATGCCGGGCTCGCCGGCGAGGACGACGAACTCGCACTCGCCCGCGATGGCGGCGTGAAGCCGGCGCTGCAGCTCGGCCATCTCCTTCTCGCGCCCGATGAACGGCGCCGCCGCGGCCGGGCGCGGCAGCATGCGGCTGGCCGTGAAGACGACGGACCGCCCGAAGTCCTCGTCGCGGAGCTTGCTCCGATACCGCCGGAGCGCTTCGGCGAGGTGCCCGGCGCGCTTCGGTCGCTTCTCGGGATCCTTCGCGAGGCACTGGAGAACGGCGGCCTCCAGCTCCTCGCTCACGTCGGCGCCGAGGGTCCGCATCGACTGCGGCAGCTCGTGGACGATGCGATAGAGGACGGCCTGCACCTCGCCCGCGAAGGGCGGCTCGCCCGCGAGGCACTCGTAAAGCACCGTCCCGAGCGCGTAGATGTCCGAGCGCCCGTCGAACGACCGCGAGGTGACCTGCTCGGGGCTGAAGTACACGACGGTCCCGACGAGCGTCCCGGTCTTCGTGAGGCGGTCCTCGGTGGTCGCGAGCGCGAGGCCGAAGTCCATCACCCGGGCGCGGACGTTGCCCGTGTCGTCGCGCGACGTCATGATGTTTTCAGGCTTGATGTCGCGGTGGACGATGCCGCGGGCGTGGCTGTAGTCGAGCGCGTCGGCGACCTGCGTCCCGACGTCGAGGACGTCGCCGAGACGCAGCGAGCCCTCGCGGAGGAGCTGCCGGAGGTTCGTGTTCGCGAGCACCGGCATGACGAAGAAAAGCGACCCCTCGTGCCGCCCGAGGTCGTAGATCGGCACGATGGACGGGTGGTCCATCTGCGCGACGATCTGGGCCTCCCGCTGGAAGCGATCCTCGGCGTCCTTCGTGAGATTCCCGGGCGGGATCAGCTTGACCGCGACGTCGCGGTTCAGGACAGGGTCTTTCGCGCGGTAGACGACGCCCATTCCGCCGCGCCCCAGCTCGGCAAGGATCTCGTAGCGGTCGGAGAGCTTCGTACCGATCACGGGGTGAGGATTCGGGCGCACCGGAGCGATTGTGCGACTGAGTCCGATGATAACCGACGCCGAGCGCGGCGCCCGCTCCTATTCTTGTGGAGCGAAGCTACTCGTACCGGAGGGCCTCGATCGGGTCGAGGCGCGAGGCCTTGAGGGCGGGATAGAACCCGAAGCCCACGCCGACGAGGGCGGAGAAGACGACCGCCATGACGATCGCCTGCGGCTGGATCGCGACGGGCCAGCCCGCGAGGCGCGCGACGAGGCGCTGGATCCCGAGCCCGGCCGCGACCCCCGCGGCGCCGCCCGTCACGGCGAGCGCGACGGCCTCGACGAGGAACTGCGCCTGGATGTCGCGCCCCTTGGCGCCGATCGCCATCCTCACGCCGATCTCGCGTGTCCGCTCGGTCACCGAGACGAGCATGATGTTCATGATCCCGATGCCGCCCACGAGGAGTGACACGCCCGCGATCGACCACAGGAGCGCGCTCATCGTCCGGTTCTGCGCCTCCGCCTGCTGGATCATCTCCGTCTGCGACCGGATCAGGAAGTCGTCGTCTTGCCCCGCGGCCTTGTTGATGCGGTGACGCTGCCGGAGAAGCGCCGTGAGCTCCTCTTGCGCACGCGTCACGAGTTCGTCAGAGGCGGCCGAGACGAGAATCTGGCCGACCGCCGTCGTCCCCATGAGCTTCTTGCGGACCGTCTCGTAGGGCGCGACGACGAGGTCGTCCTGGTCCTGTCCCTGCGTCGAGCCGCCCTTCGACTCGAGGACCCCCGTGACCTTGAACGGGATGTTCTTGATACGAATCACCTTGCCGACCGGATCCTCGTCGCCGAAGAGGTTCGTGACGACGGTCTGGCCGAGCACGCAGACCTTCGCGGCGGCGTGGTCGTCCTGATCGGTGAAAAACTGACCGGAGGCGAGGTTCCACGAGCGGACGAGCGGCCAGTCGACCTGGGCCCCCTGGATGGACGTCGACCAGTTCTGGTTTGCATAGATGACCTGAGCGACCGTTCGGATCGAAGCCGAGACATAGGAGACGGTCGAGACCTCCTTGCGGATCGCGTCGACGTCCTCCTCGGAGAGCTTCGAGCTCGAGCCGATGCCCGCGCGCGCGCCGGAGGAGGTCACCGTTCCGGGCATGACCATGAGGAAGTTCGTGCCGAGGGCCCTGAGCCGGTTCTCGGACTGAAGCCGCGCACCTTCGCCGATGCCCACGACGGCGACGACGCAGGCGACCCCGATGATGATGCCGAGCGACGTGAGGAGCGAGCGCAGCTTGTTGCGCGAGAGAGCCCGGAAGGCGACTTTGAGGATGTTTCCGGTCTTAGTCACGGCTCTGTCAGGCCCAGCCCCCCAGCGACTCGTCGAGGATCTTCAGCGCCTCGTCCACCTCGCCCGCGCTCACGATGAGCGGCGGGGAGATGCGGATGACGTTGCCGTAGAGGCCGCCTTTGCCGATGAGGAGGCCGCGTTTCTTCGTCTCCTCGAACAGGCGCACCGCCTTTTCGGGCGCGGGCGTCCGGTCCTGTACGGTCTCGTCGGCCACGAGCTCGAGGCCCTGCATGAGGCCCATGCCGCGCACGTCGCCGATCGTCTTCGGGTACTTTTTCTTCAGGCGGTCGAGGCCCTCACGCAGGCGCCCGCCCATTTCGGCGGCGCGTTTCGGCGCGTCCATCTCCTCCATGACTTCGATCGTGGCGTTCGCGGCGGCCGAGGAGATCGGGTTCCCGCCGAACGTCGAGATCGTGAGCGCCTTGAATGAGTCCGCAACCTCCGGCGTAGCGATCGTGACCCCTAGCGGCATCCCGTTGGCCACTCCCTTGGCCATCGTCATGATCTCGGGCTCGACGTTCCAGTGCGAGATGCCGAACCAGGAGCCGCCAGTGCGCCCGAAGCCCGTCTGCACCTCGTCGCAGATGAAGACGCCGCCATATTTCCTGACGATCCCGACCGCGATCTCGAAATACTCCTTCGGGGGTGTGATGAATCCGCCGACGCCCTGGATGGGCTCGGCGATGAAGCCTGCGATCTGGCCGGTCGTCGTCGTCTTGATCAGCTCTTCGAGGTCCTTGGCGCACGCGACGCCACAGGACGGGTACGTGAGCTTCAGCGGGCAGCGGTAGCAGTACGGCGAGGGTGCGTGCTTGATGGCGGCGATCTGCGTCGGCACCGCGCGCCACGGCGCGTGCCCGGTGAGCGACTGCGCGAGCATCGACCGGCCGGAATAGCCGTGCCGGAGGGCGATGATCTCGAGCCGCCCCGTATAGACCTGCGCCATCATGACGCCGGTCTCGTCGGCCTCTGTGCCCGAGCACGTGAAGTACGACTTCTGGAGCCGCCCCGGCGTCAGCCGCGCGAGCTTCTCGGCGAGCTGAACGATGGGCAGCGTCGGATAGAGCGTCGAGACATGGCCGAGTCGGTCCACCTGCGCCTTGATGGCGGCGTTCACCTTGTCGTTCGCGTGCCCGACGGAGATCGTCAGGATGCCGCCGAAAAAGTCGAGGTACGTCTTCCCGTCGGCGTCTCGAACGTGCATCCCCTTGCCGGATTCGAGGACGACGGACTCCTTGTAGTAGTTCGTGACGGAGGGGAAGAGAAACTCCTTGTGCTTCGCGCGGACGTCAGCGGAAGAAAGAGTCTTTGCTTCGGAAATCGTGCTCATGTGCGTACCTTTCTCTTGAGGAAGCTTCCTCTTCCGGCCCTGCCGACGAACGTCCCGTTCTCGACGATCACCTCGCCGCGTGAAATGACCGTGTCCGCGGCGCCCTGGACGACGCGGCCCTCGTACGGCGTGTAGTCGACCCGCTGGTGGAGGGTCTTCGCCGAGAGAGTGAGCTTGCGGTTTGGGTCGAAGACGACGAGGTCGGCGTCGGAGCCGGGGGCGATCGTTCCCTTCTTCGGGAACAGCCCGAAGATCTTCGCGGGCGACGTGGAGGTCAGCTCGACGAAGCGGTTCACGGAGATGCGGTTCCTGACGACGCCGCCGTCGTACAGGAGAGACATCCGCGTCTCGATGCCCGGCGCGCCGTTCGGGATCTTCGAGAAGTCGCCCTGGCCGAGCTCCTTTTGCCCCTTCATGCAGAACGGGCAGTGGTCGGTCGACACGGTCTGCAGGTCGTTCGTCGCGAGGCCGCGCCACAGCGCCTCTTCGTTGCCTTTCGCGCGGAGCGGCGGCGACATGACGTACTTCGCGCCCTCGAACCCCGGCTCCTCGTAGTTCTCGTACGAGAGGAAGAGGTACTGCGGGCAGGTCTCCGCGTGCGCGGGCAGGCCGCGGTCACGCGCCTCGGCGATCTTCTCGAGCGCCTCGGCCGCCGAGAGGTGGACGACGTAGAGCGGGACGCCCGCCATCTCGGCGAGGCAAATCGCGCGGTACGTCGCCTCGGCTTCGGCGCGAGGCGGCCGCGTGAGCGCATGCCACTTCGGCGCCGTGTGGCCCTCGGCGAGCGCTCGCCTCACGAGCACATCGATGACGTCGCCGTTCTCGGCGTGCATGCAGATCGTCCCGCCGTTCTCCCCGGTCTTGAGGAGGGCGCGGAAGATGGAGCCGTCGTCGAGCATCAGGACGCCGCGGTACGCCATGAAGAGCTTGAACGACGTCACGCCCTCCTTGACGAGGACGTCCATCTCCTTCTCGACGGCGTCGGGGAGGTCCGTGATGATCATGTGGAAGCCGTAGTCGATCGCGGCCTTGCCTTCCGCCTTTTTCATCCAGGCGTCGCGCGCCTCGCGCAGCGCCTGGCCCTTGTACTGGATCGCGAAGTCCACGATGGACGTCGTGCCGCCGTGCGCGGCGGCGATCGTGCCGCTCTCGAAGTCGTCGGCCGACGTCGTGCCGCCGAACGGCATGTCGAGATGCGTGTGCGCGTCGATGCCGCCCGGGATCACGAGCTTGCCCGTGGCGTCGAGGACGCGGGCGTCGAGAGCGGGCGCGGTGCCGGCGGCGAAGATCGCGCGGATCGTCTCGCCCTCAATGAGCACGTCGCCGGGGTAGTCGTCGACGGCGGTGACGATCCGCCCGCCCTTGATGAGGAGACGGCTCATGCTGCTCCTCGCGGGGCCGGAGCCCCTCCTCCTGCTCGCGCGAACTCGCTTCGCTCAGACAGCGCGCTCGGGCGTCGGAGGAGCTTCGCCCCCGCTCGGCGCCTCACAGTGCGACCAGCCGATCGTAAGTCTCCGGCCGGCGGTCCCGGAAGAACTGCCACGTGCGGCGGACGTCTTCGATCATGTCGAGGTCGCACGTCGCGACGACGAGCTCGTCCTTGTCCTCGCTCGCGGTCGCGAGGAAGTTGCCCCGCGGGTCGACGATATACGACGACCCGTAGAAGCGGCCGATGTTCCACGGCGCCTCGGTGCCGACGCGGTTGCTCGCGGCGACGAAGTAGCCATTCGCGACGGCGTGCGCGGGCTGCTCGAGCTTCCAGAGGTACTGCGAGAGGCCGGCGACCGTCGCCGACGGGTTGAAGACGATCTCGGCGCCGTTCAGGCCCAGCGCACGCGCGCCCTCGGGAAAGTGGCGGTCGTAGCAGATGTAGACGCCCACCTTCGCGAAGCGTGTCTGGAAGACCGGGTAGCCCATGTTGCCCGGCTTGAAGAAGTACTTCTCCCAGAAACCGGACGTGTGCGGGATGTGATTCTTGCGGTACTTGCCGAGGTACTTCCCGTCCGCGTCGTAGACGGCGGCGGTGTTGTAGTACACGCCCGCGTCCTCGCGCTCGTATACGGGCACGACGACCGCCATGCGGTACTTCCTCGCGACCTTCGCGATCGCCTCGGTCGTGGGTCCGGGCACGCTCTCGGCGGCGTCGTACCAATGCGGGTCCTGCGACGGGCAGAAATACGGGCCGTTGAAAATCTCCTGCAGCCCGAGAATCTGCACGCCCTTTTTCCCCGCCTCGTGGATGAGCGGGAGGTGCAGGTCCATCGCGGCCTTCTGCACCTTCGCGAGCGGGGCCTTCGGGTCGGAAACCGGGTTGTGTGCCTGGATCAAACCGACCGTGACGTTCCGCGGCATCAGAACCACCGCTCGATGACGACCTTCTGCTCCGTGTAGAAGACGACGCCGTCGCGGCCGTGCACCTTCACGTCGCCGAAGAAGCTCTCTTTCGAGCCCCCGAACGGGAAGAACGCCATCGGCGCCGCGACGCCCACGTTCACGCCGATCATCGCGGGAGGCGCCTGCATGGCGAAGTCGCGCGCGGCCTTGCCGCTCGTGGTGAAGATTGACGTCGTGTTCGCCTGCGGGTGCGCATGGAGGAGCTCGAGCGCGCCGGCCATGTCCGGCACGTTCATGATCGACAGCACGGGCCCGAAGATCTCGTCGCGCCCGACGGACGACTTCGGATCCACCTTGTCGAACACCGTGGGCCCGAGGAAGAAGCCCTTCTCGCGGCCCTTGACGGTGTGGCCGCGCCCGTCGAGGAGAAGATTCGCCCCCTCGGCGATGCCCTTTTCGATGTACGACACGACGCGCTGCCGCGCGCTCTCGCGGATGACCGGGCCCATGGAGATGCCGGGCTCGGCGCCGTCGCCCACGCGAATGGACTTCGCCGCCGCCACGAGGCGCTCTCTCACGTCGCCGTGCGATTTTCCGATCGTCACGATGACCGAACCCGCGAGGCAACGCTCGCCCGCGCAGCCGTAGCAGGATTCCGAGATGATGCCGATGGATTTATCGAGATTCGCGTCGGGCATCACGACGATGAAGTTCTTCGCGCCTCCGAGGGCCTGCACGCGCTTTCCCGTGTGCGTTCCCGTGCGGTAGACGTGCTTGGCGACGGGCGTCGAGCCCACGAAGGACACGCCGCGGACGTCCGGATGCTCGCAGAGGCCGTTCACGACGTCGACGCCGCCGTTCACGATGTTCACGACGCCGGGGGGAACGCAGCCTTCGAGCAGCTCGTGGATGCGCTTCTGCGAGAGCGGCACGAGCTCCGACGGCTTCAGGACGAACGTGTTTCCCGTCGCGACCGCGAACGGCAGGAACCAGAGCGGCACCATGGCCGGGAAGTTGAACGGCGCGATGGCTCCGAAGACGCCGAGAGGCTGGCGGTGGACGTTGCAGTCGATGCCGCGCGCGATGTCCTCGAGGCCCGAGCCCACCATGAGCGAGGGCATGCCGCACGCGACCTCCACGCACTCGATGCCGCGACGCACCGAGCCGCGCGCCTCGTCCAGCGTCTTGCCGTGCTCGGTCGTCACGATCCGGGCCAGCTCCTCGAAGTGCTCCTCGAGGCGGTTCTTGAACGCGAACATGGTCCGGGCGCGCTCGGCGACGGGCGTCGCGCGCCAGGCCGGGAACGCGGCCTTCGCGGCCGCGACGGCGGCGTCCACGTCGCCTCGGGTCGAGAGCGGCGTCTTCGCGATCACCGCGCCCGTGGCCGGATTGAAGACATCGACGGTGCCAGAGGCCCGCGCGTCGACCCACATGCCGCCGATGAAGTTCGAGAGAACGGGAACGTCGGCCGCGTGAGAGCCGGACGACGTGCCTCGTTGGGTGCCGGGTGCGGTCGCGGGGGGGGCCGGAGAAGCCATGCGTCACCTCCAGAGGGGAACGCGATTCTAAGCCCGGGCCGCGAGCAGCGCCGCGACCCGGTCGAGAATTCTCTCGGCAACCTCGGCCTTCGAGAGAAGCGGCAGCTCCTCGGCCCCGGCCGCGTCGATCAGCGTGACCCGGTTCGTGTCGGAGCCGAATCCCGCGTCCTTTCGCGTGACGTCGTTCGCCACGACGAGGGAAAGGCATTTCTCCTGCAGCTTCTTTCGCGCGTTCGGCACGAGGTCGTCCGTTTCGGCCGCGAATCCGACGACGCACGCAGGGCGTCCGCTGCGCGCGCGCGCTTCGGCGACGGCCGAGAGGATGTCGGCCGTGCGCTCGAGCTCGAGCACCGGTGGGCCCGCGTCCTTCTTGAGCTTGTGAGCCGCAGGGCGCGCCGGGCGGAAGTCCGCGACCGCCGCCGCCATGAGGAGAGCGTCCGCTCCGGCGCTCGCCTCGAGGACGGCGTGAGCCATCTCGTCCGTGGTTCCCACGTCGATCCGCAACGCGCCCGCCGGCGTCGGCAGAGGGCACGGCGCGGCCACGAGCGTCACGTCCGCGCCCCGGTCGAGAGCGGCCTGCGCCAGCGCGAAGCCCTGCTTGCCGGAGGAGCGGTTCGCGATGACGCGCACGGGATCAATCGGTTCCTGTGTGCCTCCCGCCGTCACGACGACGCGCCGTCCGGCGAGCGGACCGTTCCGGCCGGCCGCGCGCCTCACGTGGCCGAGGATCTCCTCCGGCTCGAGCATGCGGCCCCGTCCGGCGAGGCCCGAGGCCATTCGGCCCTCGGCGGGCCCGATCACGCTGGCGCCGCGCGCGCGGAGCGTGGCGAGATTCGCCTGGACGGCGGGATGCTCGAACATGCCGGCGTCCATCGCGGGAGCGACGAGGAGCGGGCACCGCGCCGCGAGGGCCGTCACGGTGAGCAGGTCGTCGGCGAGTCCGTGCGCGAGCTTCGCGAGAACGTCGGCCGTTGCGGGTGCGACGAGGAGGAGATCCGCCCCCTCGGCGAGACCCACGTGCAGGACGTGCGCGTCCGCGCTCCAGAGGTCCGCGTGTGCGGGGCGGCCCGTGAGGGACTGAAACGTCAGAGGTGTGACGAATCGGGCCGCGGCCGCCGTCAGGATCGCGTCCACGTGCGCGCCTGCCTGTGTCAGCAGGCTCGCGAGATCGGCCGCCTTGTACGCGGCGATGGAGCCGCTGACGCCGAGGAGGATTCTCTTGCCGCGGAGGATCGGGATCACATCCATCAGCCGCCCGCATTCATCTCGTGCACGAGGCGCAGGCCGTCCAGCGTCAGCCACGGGGCCACGACGTCGATGACCGGCGTCTCCTTCGCGATCGTCTCGGCGAGGCCGCCCGTGGCGACCACTTTCATCCCAGGTCCGAGCTCTTTCCGGAAGCGCGCCACCATCCCTTCCACGAGGCTCACGTAACCGAACAGCAGTCCCGACTGGATGGAATGCACGGTGTTCTTCCCGATCGGGGACGGGGGGCGCACGAGGTCCACGCGCGGGAGCTTCGCCGCGCGCTGGAAGAGGGCGTCCGCCGCGATGCCGATGCCGGGCGCGATGGCGCCGCCCAGGTAATCGCCTTCGGCGGAGATCGCGTCGAACGTCGTGGCGGTGCCGAAGTCGACGCAGCACGCGGGCCCGCCGTAGAGATGACGAATCGCGGCGGCGTCCACGACGCGGTCTGCGCCGACCTGCTTCGGATCGTCGTACCGGATGCGCACTCCCGTCTTCACGCCGGCGTCCACGACGAGCGGCGCCCGGCCGAGATACCGCTTCGCGGCTTCCTCGAGGACGCCCGTGAGAGGCGGGACGACCGACGCCATGACGACCGCGTCAACGGCCTCGACCTCGAAGCCCGCGTGCTCCAGCAGCGCGTCGAGCAGCATTCCGTACTCGTCCGCGGTGCGGTTGTGCACGGTCGCGAGGCGCCATCTCGGGCCCGGCGCGGGTCCGTCGTAGAGGCCGAGCGTGATGTTGCTGTTCCCGACGTCGATGGCGAGGAGCATCAGGTTCCTCCGAGGATGACGTTGTCGATGAGCCGCGTCTTTCCGATGCGCGCGGCGAGGGACACGAGCGCGGCGCCCTCGACGCGTTCGAGCTCGACGAGCGTCGAGGCGTCGGCGACGGAAACATAGTCCTCTCGTACGAGGGGCTCGCCCGCGAGCGTTTCCGTCAGGATCGCGCGCAGCCGGCTGGCGTCGCGCTCGCCGGAGTCGAAGGCGGCGCGGGCGGCCTCGAGGGCGCGGTGAAGTACGGGGGCCGCGCGGCGCTCGTCTGGCCCGAGATAGGCGTTCCGGCTGCTCAGGGCGAGTCCGTCCTTTTCGCGCACAGTCGGACACACGACGACGTCGACGGAAAACGACAGGTCCTGCACCATCCGCCGGATCACCGCGACCTGCTGCGCGTCCTTCTGCCCGAAATAGGTGCGGGCCGGCTGGAAGACGTTGAGGAGCTTCGCCACCACGGTCGCGACACCGCGAAAGTGGCCGGGGCGCCGGGCGCCTTCGAGCGGCGCGCTCACGTCGTCCACCGTGATCCACGTCTGGAATCCCGGTGGGTAGAAGTCGCCCGGCGACGGAGCCCAGACGGCGTCCACGCCGAGCGAGGCGAGGAGCCCGAGATCGCCGTCGAGCGGCCGGGGATAAGCGGCGAAGTCTTCCGCCGGGCCGAACTGGGCCGGGTTGACGAAGATGCTCGCCGCGACGTACTCGTTCTCGCTTCGCGCGCGCGCCACGAGCGACAGATGTCCCGCGTGCAGGGCACCCATCGTCGGCACGAGGCCGAGCGACCCTTCCCGGGAGGCGCGGAACGCACGCACGTCGGAAACGGCCGTGAGGACCTTCATGCCGCGGCGCGAGCGGCGAGAAGGCGCAGGAGCGTCTCGTTCGCCGGCGTCGGGACGCCGAGGCGCGCTCCCTCGCGCACGACGGCGCCGTTGATCGCGTCGATCTCCGTGGGCACGCCCCTCAGGACGTCCTGGAGCATCGAGGAAAGGTTTGAAGAGGTGGCACGGGCGACACGTCGCGCCTGGGCGGCGGCATCCGGGAAAGGAAGCGCGATTCCCTTCGCGCGCGCGACCTCCGCGACCTCGTTCGCCGCGCACTCGAGGAGCGTGAGCGCTTCGGGGCGCGCGAGAAGCTGGCCGTTCGGAACTCTCAGGATCGCGCTCAAGGCATTGATGCCCGCATTCACGGCGAGCTTCCCCCACGCGAGCGAAGCGCCCCGGGCGGGATCGACGGCGCGCGCGTCGAGACCCGCGGAGCGAAAAACCGCCGCGACGGAATCCGGACCGGCGATGTGCGTGGGCCCATCGCCGCATGGGCGCACGCGTCCGGGCGCGACCAGCGTCGCCCCCTGCTCCGTCACTCCGAGGAGAGCTCGCGTGCCGAGCTTTTCGACGTTCCCGAGGCCGTTCTGAAGGGTGAGGACGTGGCCGTCCCGGGCGGTCAGCGCGGGAACCTCGCGCGCCACGCGGTCGGTCTGCCAGGCCTTGACGAGGACGAGGACGAGACCCCCGGCGTCGAGCGGCGCCCCGAGGCGCACGGCCTTCACGGCGAAAGCCTCCTCCGTGTGAGGAGTCTCGAGGACGATTCCGCCGCTCGCGATCGCGCCGACCCCTTCAGTCCAGGTTCCGATGAGCGTGACCTCCGCCACGCGCGCGAGGCGCGCCCCGAAAAAACAGGCGAGCGCTCCCGTTCCGAGGACGTGGATCCGCATCGGGTCAGTGCGCAGTCTCGCCATCCCATTCGCGCGCGATCGCCCGAAAGACGTCCTCGTCGAGCGCGTGGGCGTGGGCAGGCTCGGGGAAACGCCCCGTGGAGACGTCTTCGACGTAGGCGGCGAACGCCCGCGCCATCTCTTCGTGAAGATTCGCGTACTGCTTGACGAACTTCGGCGCGAAGCCGTCGGTCAGGCCGAGCAGGTCGTGCGTCACGAGAACCTGGCCGTCGCATGCGGCCCCGGCGCCGATTCCGATCGTGGGAATCGAGAGGCGGCGCGTGATGAGGCCGGCGAGCCGGTCCGGGATCGCTTCGAGGACGAGCGCGTGACAGCCCGCGTCCTCGAGAGCGTGCGCGTCCTCGATGAGGTTTCGCGCCGCGGCGGCCGACTTACCCTGAGTCTTGAAGCCGCCGAGCTGGTTCACCTTCTGCGGCGTCAAGCCGATGTGGCCCACGACCGGGATTCCCGCTCCGACGAGGGCCCGAACCGCCGGTACGACCTCGCGGCCGCCTTCCAGCTTCACGGCGTTCATGCCGCCCTCCTTCAGGAATCGGCCCGCGTTTCGCACCGCGTCGCTGACCGAGGCCTGGTACGAGAGAAACGGCATGTCGCCGATGAGATGCGCGACCTTCGCGCCGCGCGCGACGGCGCGGGCGTGGTGGAGCATCTCCTCCATCGTCACGGGCAGCGTGTTGTCGTACCCGAGGACGACCATGCCGAGCGAATCGCCCACGAGGATCGAGTCCACGCCCGCGCGGTCGAGGGCGCGGGCCGTGGGGAAGTCGTACGCGGTGAGCATCGTAATCGGCTCGCCGCGCTCCTTCTTCGCCTGAAGTGTGTGAAGCGTGATTTTCCGCTGGGGGGAGGGAGATGTCGTGGACATGGCTATCTTCTCCGTGGAAGTAAGACGCCCTTCGAAAAGATCTCGAGCCGTTGACGCGTCCGGGTCGCATGACGCGATCCCGGCGCAGGCAGGATCATAACCCCGGCGCCGCCGCGGCCCTTCGATTTTCCTCTTGAACACACGGCCATTTGTGACAGAATTCCGGCAGCTTCAGTTCGGGGTACCAGACCCGTGGTCCGTGCGGGCGTGGTGCCTCCGGGAGTCGTCCATGGCAACGTGGGACACGACAGACGGTATGGGGCTGACGCCGGCTCTCGCCGGTGGCGGCTCGATGTCCGAAGCGTCGGTCCTGCGCGCCGTTCTCTCCGACGAGCTTCCCGTCTCGGCAGACGTCTCCTCTGAGGCCGCGGGCGTCACGCCCGGCGACTGGGACTGGACCGCGCTGAATAACGTGCTCCGCCCGAAGCTCATCGGCCTCGCGGTGAGGAAGTACAACTTCAGCCGCGAAGAGGCGGAAGACGCCGTTCAGACCGTCTACATGCGCGTCCTCGCGCGCGATCCGCGCGTGAAAGACCCGATCGGCTACGTGAAGATCGCGTTCCTCAACACCTGCCTGAACATCGCGATGGCGAAGGAGCGCAGCGTCCAGCAGATGCCGGAAGGCATGGACGTGCCCGATCCGAAGTGCGAGCGGGTCACCGCGCACCTCGAGGCCGTGCGCATGGTCAACAAGGCCATCCGCAGCGCCGGGCCGAAGTGCAAGCGCATCGTGCGGCTTTACTTCGGGCAGGAATACAGCTTGGCCGAGATGACGAAGGCCACGGGTTACTCCAAGAAGACCGTCTGGAAGCGCATCTGGGCCTGCCTCGACAAGATGCGGAAGGTGCTCGCGTGAGCGCGGAATTCCGGAGCGGCGCGTCTTCCCACCCCGAGCAGTGGGAGCTCTTCGAGCTTCTGACCGAGGGGACGACCGAGCTGAACGCGCACGTGAAGGCCCACGTCACCGCGGGCTGCCCGTCGTGCGGAAAGCACCTCGACGACATCCGCACGCTGTCGAAGGCGCGCGAGATGAAGGAAGAGTTCGACGCCTTCTTCGACGAGCTGCCGGAGGATGACGCCCCGGCCGGCGAGCGCGAGGAGTTCCTCCTCAAGTTCAAGAAGAAAAGCCGGCCCGCCGACCGCCTCGGCCGTCTCGCTCACGATGGCCGTCAGCTCGCGGCCGAGATCGTGAAGGCAGTTTCGGAAGAGGGGGCTGGCGGCCTAGACAAGGCGAAAGAGCTGCTCGGGAAGATCGAAGCGGATCCGAGCCGCGGCTACGCCTACCTGTACGCCTGCCAGCTCGCGATGCCGAAGGTCTCCAGCGACCCGGCGATGTACGTCGCGTTCGCGGTGGCGGTCTCGGAAGCCACCCGCAGCCTCCCGTACCTGAGGGACAAAGGCCCAGCGCAGCCCGTCTGCCGCGAGCAGGTGCTCGGGGAAGCTGCGCTGCTCGAGTCGAACGCGCTGAACTTCCTCGGCAAGCCCGCCGAAGCGCGTGTGGCGGCGCAGAAGGCCCGGGTCAGCTTCGTGGAAGCCGGCGAGGACAGCTTCGCACTGGCGCTGGCGGATTACTTCGAAGGGTCCGCCGCGAGCTTCGAGTCCGACTCGAGGGCTGCCTGGAAGCTCTTGCGCGGCGCGCATTCCGAGTTCCAGCTCTACGGACAGGAGAACTGGCAGGGAAGGGCAGAGGCGGCGATCGGAACGCTTCTTCAGAATCGGGATAGTTCAACCTCCGCACTCGGCTTTTTTGATAGTGCTCTCCGTAGTCTTCACCCGGAGAAGGATGGAGCTGCCTACGCTTCGACCCTCATCAATCGGGGTTATGCACTCGTTCGCCTGTCGCGCTTCGACGCGGCAAAGTCGACCTACGCGAAGGCCCTGATGATCGCCCGGCGCCTCGACATGAAGGTGAGCCTCCTCATCATTCGCTATGGCCTCGCGTCCATCGAACTGCTCAAGGGCAACGTCGTTCGGGCGCTCGCCGCGTTCGAGCGGCTCTCTGCCGACGCGCACGGGGTCGCGCGACATGTTCTGTCGGCGGACCTGCGGATCGCCGAGTGCATCGGTCGGTTAGGAAACGAGACGGAGATGGTTGCGCGCGTAGAGAAGCTGCGCGCGCAGGAAGGGTCTCGCTCGCTGGAGTTTGATCCGGCCCTTCGCGAGCTGTTCGCCTCCGTGGACGACCGCTCGATCAGCTACGAGCTTCTCGCGCATGTCGCCCGGTTCACCGAGGCGCGCGACCGTGGCGTCCGGGCCTCCTATAAGCCGTTCCGTCTCGTGGCGAACGGTTACGGAACGGTCTAGCGAAAACGTACACCGATCAGGGACGGCGGGTGCCATGAACTGGGCGCCCCAAAATAATTCTTCTTCGAGGGGGGTCAAAGGTGCGACCCCGTCTGTCCGTGTATATAGCCCACCTCTGAAGGAATACAGAGGTGACCAATTCACGGCTTCCTCAATTGAGTTTGTCTAGGAGGACGACATGATTTCAGCCTTTTTCTCGATCTTTTTTGACCTCTGCGCCGGAACTGGACCTATCGGCGGCTGACAATTAAGTCCCAATAACTGACCAATTGGCTGGTTGGTGCCAGCTCTGTGCGAGGTGTGTTCGCGCGGGTCGGAATGCGTGTTTTTTGGCGTCTCGCGGCGCCGGCCTCTCCACGGGACACTCCCCGAGTCAGCCTCTTCGAGCCTCCGCGAACGGATTTCGGACGCGTATCGCTCCGAATGCCTGCCCGGCGTTGAGGTCTTCCGACCAGATCGTCCGGCAGCGGAGCTGGTGGGCGCTCTGCACGATGAGGGCATCCCAGAGGGAGATGCGCTTCCGCCGATGCAACTCGATAGCCGCCAGGACGTCCGTGCGAACCGGCTCGTGAAGGGTCCATTGCGATAGATCCTCGATCAGCGCGGCGGCTCCCGCCGCCGGCATCGGCTTCGGGACCTTGCGGGTGATCGTGACGAAGAGCTCCTGCAGGACCTGAAGGCTGAGGCAGCCCTGAGAGGAGCGCCACAAACCGGCGACCAGTTCTCGCGCCTGCTCTGCTTTCGCGCCCGCGCCTCCGTCGTACGCGTAGAGGAGGACGTTCGTGTCGACGAACTCGCGGGCCGGCTCAGCGCTCATGGAGGGACTCGCGGGTCCACGTGACCCGGCCCCGGGTTCCCAGATTCACGGGGCGCGTGAGCCGCACGAGCGCGCGCTCGCGAGCCGCGGCGTAAGCATCCTCGCGCTCGACGATCTCTTCCAGCAATCCGGTGAGAAGGGCCGAGACGGAGGTCTGCCGTTCGACCGCGAGGATCTTCACCTTCCTCAGAACCGGCTTCGGAATCGAGAGCGTGATGTTCTGGATGGGCTCTTTCACGCAAAAGAGTGTATCACGTGTTCACGTGAACTTCAGCCCTTCGGCGCCGCCTCGGCGCCGCGGTTCGGCTGCAGGTTGTGCTTGATGACCTCGCCCTCGGCGATGTAGATCGCCTCCTCGCCGATGTTCGTGGCGAGGTCACCGACGCGCTCGAGGTTCTTCGAGACGCTCATGATCTCGATACTCGCGCTGATGAGAGCCGGATTCTCGGCCATGTAGGTCAGGAGCTCGCGGATGATGGACTTGTTCTTCTCGTCGAGTAGGTCGTCGCGCTTGCAGACGGCGAGAGCAAGCGCGCTGTCTTTTCGGACGAAAGCGTCGAGCGACTCCTGCAGCATGCCCCGCGCGATCTCGGCCATGTGGGGGATGTCGATCCACGGCTTGAACGGGCGGAAGCGCGACAGCCGTTCGGCGCTCTCGGCGATGTTCACGGCGTGGTCGCCGATGCGCTCGAGGTCTGCGTTGATCTTAAGCGCCGACACGAGCAGGCGCAGGTCGCTCGCGACGGGCTGCTGCGTGGCGAGGAGGTCGATGGCGTCCTCGTCGTTCTTGATCTCCATCTGGTCGATCACCTTGTCGCGGTCGATGACCTTCCGCGCCTTCGTGGCGTCGGATTCGACGAGCGCTTCGACGGCGAGGCGGATCTGGTTCTCGACCTCTGCGCCCATGCCGATGAGCTGCCGGCGCAGGCTTTCGAGCTTCTCGAAAAAATGTTCTTTCATGAGGTCTCCTTGGTGCGTTCCAGGGCGACGTCGCGCGGCACCGCCGCCGGCAGCGTGACGGTGAAGCGGCTGCCCTTGCCGGATTCTGAATCCACGCGGATCGTGCCTCCGTGAAGGATGAGGAGGTGCTTGACGATGGCGAGCCCGAGGCCCGTGCCCGGGACCGCCTTCGCGCGCGACGGGTCGACGCGGTAGAAGCGCTGGAAGATACGGTCCTGCTCCGGGCGCGGGATGCCGATGCCGCGATCCACGACGTGGACGATCACGGGGGACGCGCGACCCGGGCCGATCGGCATTCCCCCCTCGGCGAGGATGTCCACCCGCTGGCCGGCCGGAGAGAACTTGACCGCGTTGTCCACGAGGTTGCGAAAGACCTGCGAGAGGCGGCGGGTGTCACCGACGATCTCGAGATTCTCGACCGCCTCGACCGCGACCGTCACGTTCCGTGTTTCGGCGGCGGGCGCGAGGTCGCGGACGACGGAAAGGAGCAGTGGTCGCAGCGCGATCGGCTCGATCGCGAGCTTCACGGCGCCGGACTCGATCTGTGAGAGGTCGGTGAGGTCCGAGACGAGCGCCTCCATCTCCGACGACTGCCGCTCGAGAATGCTCATGAGCCGCGCGATGTCCGGCGGCAGGTCGCTTTCGCCGGCGAGCGTCTCGACGGCGGCCCGGATCGCCGCGATCGGAGTCCTGAGCTCGTGGGACACGTCCGAAACGAAGCGCCGCCGCATCGTCTCCGTGCGCTCGCGCTCGGTCACGTTTCGGACGACTCCCACGGCGGCGGGCTCGCCGGCCGCCGCGCCGTGCGGGACGGCGCGGACGTTGACCTCGAGGACTTGCTCGGGCGAGATCTCCCCGCCGAGGCGCAGGACGGCCGTCTCGTCGGACGAAGTCTCGCCCCGGATGCCGGCCGTAAAGAGCCGGAGCGTCTCCGGGTCGCGCACGAGATCCACGAGCGCATGCCGCGGAGCGCCCGCGGGCGCGCGGAGGAGGGCGAGCGCGGCAGGGTTCGCGTCGAGGAGCGCAAGAGTCCGGTCGACGACGAGGAGACCGACCGGGACCTGTTCGAAGACCGTGCGTGCGAGGAGACGCGCTTTCTCCCTGCCCTCGCGCTCTTTCGCGACGAGGCGGGCGAAGCGGGCGAGCGCATTGAAGACCTCCTGCGTCTCCTCCGAGCCGCCCGCGGGCGTCGCGGGGTGGCGGCCGGCCGTGGCCTCGGCGACGCCCGCGCGCACGCGCTCGAGATCGTTCGCGTGACGCTGGCGGATGGCGAAGACGAGCAACCCCACGAGGAGGCCGGCCGCAAGCGACACCTGATACAGCGTGCCGCGGAACGGAGCCTCGATCAGGTCGAGCTGGTTCTGGCTGATCGCGAGCCGCAGATAGCCGTACGGCGCCGCCTCCGGCCCGACACGGCGCGCGACGTAGAGGAACGGCTCGAGGACCGTGGCAGACGTACGCGCGCCGAAGCCCACCAGTTCGCGCCGCGCTGCGAGGACCTCCGGGCGCGACGCGTGATTCTCGACTTGCTCGAGGCGCTCGGGCGAGACCTCGCTGTCGCCGAGCACGGTCCCGTCGGCGGCGATGAGGGTCACGCGCGCGCCGGCCTGCCGCGCCGCCTGTCGGATGCGCTCGACGGGATGGGCCAGCGTCCTGAGGTCTTCTTCGAACTCGGGCGATAGGCGCTCGAGCTTCTCGACGAGCTCGCGGCGGCTGTGCCCTTTCACGACAGAGTCCAGCACGCGTGAGAGGGCGAACGCGAAGACGCCTCCGAGGACGACCCCGAGGAGGACCGGCACGAGCGAGCGGCGGAGGATTCGACTCATCGGGCGAACTTGTAACCCACGCCGACGACCGTCTCGATCACGCCGTCGCCGATCTTCTTGCGAAGCGAGCGGATGTGGACGTCCACGGTGCGCGTCTCGATGTCGGCGGCATAGTCCCAGAGGCGGGACAAGATGGTCTCGCGCGACACGACGCGGCCGCCGCTGCGGATGAGGAGCCAGAGGAGGTCGAACTCCTTCTTCGTGAGGTGGACCGGTGCCCCACGCACCTCCACGGTGTGGCGCGAGCGGTCGACCTTGAGGCGCGCGTCCTCATGGACGTCGTCCGGCGACTCCGCGGAGGCCGCGCGGCGGAGGTGGGCCGCAATGCGCGCGAGGAGCTCCTTCATCGAGAAGGGCTTCGTGACGTAGTCGTCCGCGCCCAGCTCGAAGCCGAGCAGCTTGTCGCGCTCCTCTACGCGGGCCGTGAGCATGATGATCGGGATCCGGCGCGTCTCCTCGTGCTTCTTCAGCTCGCGGCAGATCGTGAGGCCGTCCACGTCGGGAAGGTTCAGGTCGAGGACGATCAGATCCGGAGGGCGCGCGAGGAGGTCGTCGAGAGCCACGAGGCCGCCGGCGAAGCGCTCGATCTCGTAGCGGCCGTTCTTCTTGAGGTTGTACGTGAGCGTGAAGGCGAGATCTTCGTCGTCTTCCACGACGACGATCCGCAGCCGCGCGGAGGTCACGGAGGTCATCCAAACCTCCCGGTAATGTAATCCTCGGTCGTTTTCTGCCGCGGCTTCGTGAAGATGATCTCGGTCTTGTCGAACTCGATGAGCTTGCCGAGCATGAAGAAGCCCGTCTCGCCAGAAACGCGCGCGGCCTGCTGCATGTTGTGCGTCACGACGACGATCGTATAGCGTTCCTTGAGCTCGAAGATGAGCTCCTCGATCTTGCTCGTTGCGCTCGGGTCGAGGGCCGAGCAGGGCTCGTCCATCAGGAGGATCTCCGGTTCGACCGCGAGCGCACGCGCGATGCAGAGGCGCTGCTGCTGACCGCCCGAGAGGCCAAGGGCCGACGTCTTGAGGCGGTCCTTGACCTCGTCCCAGAGTGCGGCGCGCACGAGTGCCGACTCGACGCGCTCGGTGAGCTCCGAGCCACTGAGGGTGCTGTTGATCTTCAGTCCATACGCCACGTTGTCGTAGATCGATTTGGGGAACGGATTCGACTTTTGGAAGACCATTCCGACGCGCCGTCTCAGGTCGACGATGTCGACGTCGGACCGGTAGATGTCGCGCCCGTCGAGGAGGACGTCCCCGTCGACCCGCGTGTCCGGGATGATGTCGTTCATCCGGTTCAGGCACCTCAGAAACGTCGACTTGCCGCAGCCAGAGGGCCCGATGAACGCCGTCACGGACTTCTCGCGGATCAGGATCGAGATGTCGTGCAGTGCCTGGCTCGCCCCGTAGAAGAAGTTCAGGTGCCGCGCCTCCATCCGGACGGGGAGGGAGGCCGCGCCCATCGCCGGGTGGGCGGCGGTCGCGGACAAATTCACGAGGGTTTCGGCGGCTCTTTCGTTCACGACGATCTCCATCATGTGCGGTGCATCCTCTCGAGGCGCTTCGTGACGACGCGGGCGAGGACGGAGAAGAGGAAGACGACCGAGACGAGCACGAGCGCGCCGGCCCACGCCTGCCGGTGCCAGTCCTCGTAGGGAGAGATCGCGTACGTGTAGATCTGTACGGTCAGGGACGCGATCGGCTGCGAGAGCGTCGTCGACCAGAACCGGTTCGAGAAGGACGTGAACAAAAGGGGCGCCGTCTCTCCCGAGATGCGCGCGAGTGAGACGAGGATCCCGGTCATGATGCCTGGGAGCGCGGCCGGGAGCATGACCGTGAAGGCGGCGCGCGAGCGTGTCGCGCCGAGGGCGAGGGCGCCTTCGCGGAGAGTCGGGGGGACGAGGTTCAGGAGCTCCTCCGTCGTCCGCGTGATGATCGGGATCATCATGAACCCCAGGGCGACGCCGCCCGCGAGTGCGCTGAAGTGCTTGACGGGTAGGACGACGAGCGCGTACGCGAAGATCCCGATCACGATGGACGGAATGCCGTTCAGGACGTCCGCCGTGAACCGGACCGCAGTCGCGAGCTTCGACTTCGGGTACTCCGACAGGTAGATGCCCGAAATGAGCCCGACGGGAATCGCGACGAGCGAGGCGAGGCCGATCAGGATCAGCGTGCCGACGATCGCGTTCGCCATGCCGCCGCCCGCCTCGCCGACGGGCTTCGGCATCTTCGTGAAGAAGTCCCAGCTCAGGGAGGAGAAACCCTGCTTGACGACGTAGAAGAAGACGAAGAAGAGCGGGACGAGCGCGAGCGCGACGGACGCGCCGCAGAGCCCGACGACGGCGTTCGAGAGATGCTTGCGCCGAGCGTTGCGGTTCATGCGGCCTCCCCGACGGGCAGGGTCGCCCTCTTCGGCGCGGGGGCTTTGACGTCGCGGTTGACGCTCCAGATCAGGAACCGCGACGCCGCATTGATGAGGAGAGTGATCGCGAAGAGGACGAGCCCGATCTCGATGAGGGCCGACAGATAGAGGTCGTCCGCGGCCTCCGTGAACTCGTTCGCGATGACGGCGGCCATCGTGTACTGCGGGGCGAAGAGCGACGTGGTGATCTGCGGGCTGTTGCCGATGACCATCGTGACGGCCATCGTCTCGCCTATCGCGCGGCCGAGGCCGAGGATGACGGCCCCGATGACGCCGGTCCGCCCGTATCGCAAGGCGACCTGGATCGCCTCCCAGCGCGTCGCGCCGAGCGCATACGCGGCCTCACGCTGCGTCGCGGGCACGGCCTTGAGGACCTCGCGCGCGACCGAGGACGTGAACGGAATGATCATGACCGCGAGAATGAGGGCGGCCGAGAGCATCCCGACGCCGAGCGGCGGACCGGAGAAGAGCGGGAGGGTCCGCGCCCAGGCGGGGGTGAGCACCTCGAGCTTCCTCACGAGCGGGACCAGGACGAAGACGCCCCAGAGGCCGTAGACGATGGAGGGGATGGCGGCGAGGAGCTCGGTCAGGAACGCGAGAGGCGTCCTCAGGAATCGCGGGGAGAGCTCCGAAAGGAAGATGGCGATCCCGAGCGCCACGGGTGTCGAGATCAGGAGGGCGAGGAACGAAGAGTAGAGCGTGCCCCAGATGAACGGGAGCGCGCCGAACTCCCCGGCGACGGGATCCCAGATCGTCGTCCGCCAGAAGTTGAATCCGAACTTCGCGATCGAGAGACGCGACTCCCTCCAGAGGACGAACGCGATCCCCGCGACGAGGAGGACGACGAGCGCCGCGAAGAAGCCCGTTCCCGCGCGGAAACCGAGATCCTCGCCTTTCCGTCGCGGCTTTGGGCTCTTCGGCATCGTTTGCTCTCCGGGCCCCGGACCTAGAGCTTGATCTTCTCGAGCGCCTTCAGCTCGAGGGCGACGACCTCCTTCGGAAGCGGGGCGTATCCGAGCCGGGCACCGTACTTCTGGCCGTCTCCGAGAGCCCACTTGAAGAAGTCGACCATCACCTTCGCGCGCGCCTTGTCCTTCGGGCTCTGGTAGAAGAGCATCCACGTGAAGGACGAGATCGGATAGGCGTTCGCGCCCGGCGCGTTCGTGATCGAGACGCGGAAGTCAAGCGGCATGGCCTGCGTAGCGCCAGCGGCGGCCTCGGTGACGCTCTCGAGCGAAGCGCGCACGAACTTTCCGTCGTGGTTCTGAACGTCGCCGTAGCTAATGTTGTTCTGGATCGCATAGATGAGCTCGACGTAGCCGATGGCGCCCGGAATCTGCTTCACGAGGCCGGCGACGCCTTCGTTCCCCTTCCCGCCGACGCCCGCAGGCCAGTTGACGGACGTCGCGACGCCGACCTTCTTCTTGAACTCGGGATAGACCTTCGAGAGGTAGTCCACCCAGATGTAGGTCGTTCCCGAGCCGTCCGACCGGTGGACGACGGCGATGTCCGTGCCGGGGAGGCTCACGCCCGGGTTCAGCTTCGTAACCGCGGGGTCGTTCCACTTCGTGATCTTCCCGAGGTAGATCTCGGCGAGGACGGCGCCCGTGAACTTTAGGTTCGCCGTGACGCCCGGAATGTTGTACGAGGGGACGACGCCGCCGAGGACGGTCGGGAAATGGAGGATGGCGCCCGGCGCGGCGGCGAGCTGCTCGTTCGTCATGGGTCCGTCGGAGGCGCCGAAGAAGACCGTCTCGTTCATGAGCTGGCGGATGCCGCCGCCCGAGCCGATCGACTGGTAATTGATCTCCACATCCGGGTGCTGCTTGTGGTATTCGTCGAACCACTTCGAGTAGATGGGGAAGGGGAACGTCGCTCCCGCGCCGTTGATCTGGACAGTCTGCGCCCGGGCTGGCGCGCCGAGGAGCAGCGCCGCGGAGAGCCCGAGGAGGACAGCCTTGAAGCGGATGTTCATGCTCACGTGATCTCCTTGTTGTCTCGCGTTGAAGGGCACGGCGGTTACGATGTGTGCCTCAAGTTAAGGCCGTGTGAAGCGATGCGTGCAAGCTGTTGCGTTTTCAGAAGTTGAAGAGCGTGTGAAGCGCATAGAACTTGTTGTCGACCTTCGCGGGCGTGAAGTTGTCGAACTTCTCCTGAGTGTAGTCCGCCATGAGGGCGGAGACGATGCCGTGGCCGAAGTTGAACCAGTAGGCAACGCCCACGATCGTGCGCTTCTGCTTCTGGTCGAGATCCTTGTTGGGCTTGAGCTCGTCGTAACGGATCAGGGCCTCGAGACCGAACGGCGTCCTGGGCGTGACCCAGACCGAGAAGTCGCGCGGTTTGACCTCGGCCGCGCCGGGCGAGGCCTGGTTTGTCGCCTCGACGTACGTGAAGCCGAGGTTCACGTAGGGATGCTCAAACGTCGTGTCGACGAGCCAGCGGTCCCTCTTCTGGTCCTTCGCGACGTGGTCTGTATTCCAGTAGCCCGTAATCCGCCAGCCCTTCGCGACGGCGACGCTCGCGAGCGGACGCAGCGAGGCGCGAACTTGGAAGCCCTTCTGGTCGTTCGCCTCGGTCTTGCTGTAGCCCTCGCCGTTGTAGACGCCGACGTGGACGTCGCCGTAGTTGTCCGGGAAGTTGGCGTGGCTGGAGAGCCCGAGGTCGGACGACGTGAGGAAGCCGTCGCGGTCGACCATGATCGCGCTCTGGAACCGGTAGCGGTAGATGCCCTCGGCGTAATCGATATAAGGGGTCTGCTGGAGGCCGAGGCGGACCCAGGAGCCCTTCGGGAGCCAGTCGTCCATGTTGAGCTGGCCGAAGCCGTACTTGAGGCGGAACGTGTAGCTCCCGTTCAACGAGCTGCCCGTGCCGGTCTCGCGCGTGATGTCCGGCGTGATGCGGAACGAGAAGAGGTGGTGGAGCTGGCCGGTGATGTTGATGTACGCGCGCGAGACGTTGAACGCGTTCGGGTTGTAGTCGCTCCCGTCGGCGTTCTTCGCGGTGGGCGAGTCCGTATACGTGTAGTCCGCGAACAGCGTGAACCCGACCTTGATCGCGGGCTTGTCGTCCGGCGGAACGTAGCCGGCTGCCGCTGTGACCTGGGCCGGGGCGACGGGCGAGAGCGCGAGTCCGACAGCACAGATCGCGACCGCGAGGCTCACGCGTCGGGCGAGGGTCGTCTGCTTCTGCATAGAAATTCCTCCTTTTGCATTGCAGAGCCTCGCGGAATGAGATGAAGGGACCGGGAGGACTCGGTGAAGACTTGATGAAGAAGGGATTCAGAGCACGGCTGCAATCAGGCCCGGGAACACGCGCGCCAGAGGGGAACGTGCCGGGCCCCGCGGGCCAGGGGTCGGGCGCATGATCGAGGCGTGGGGGGCGCCGAAAAAAACTACGAGCTCCTGGAAGTCCGCGACGGCGTGCCGGTGAAGGCGTGGGTGAAGGGCGTGCCGTTCGAGGAAGAGGCGAAAAAGCAGCTCCTGAACGTGGCGCGGCTGCCGTTCGTGTACCGCTGGGTGGCGGCGATGCCGGACGTACACCTCGGCATCGGCGCGACCGTGGGAAGCGTGATCCCGACCGTGGGCGCGATCATCCCCGCCGCCGTCGGCGTGGACATCGGCTGCGGAATGATGGCGACACTCACGACGCTGAAGGCGAGCGAGCTCCCCGACGATCTCAAGGGAATCCGGAGCGCGATCGAGCGCGCGGTGCCGCACGGCCGGACGAACAAGGGCGGGCGCGGCGACCGCGGGGCCTGGGGACACGCGCCGGAGCCGGTGGCCGAAGCCTGGGCGCGCCTCGAGCCGGCCTACCGCCGCCTTCTCGACCGCCATCCTTCGCTCGACCGCGGCGCGCCCCCCGCGCAGCAGCTCGGCACGCTCGGCACCGGAAACCATTTCATCGAGGTCTGCCTCGACCTCAAGGACCGCGTATGGTTCCTCCTCCACAGCGGCTCGCGTGGCGTGGGCAACCGCATCGGGACGCAGTTCATCGAGATCGCCAAGGACGACATGAGAAAGGCCGGCGTGAACCTGCCCGATCGCGATCTCGCCTACCTGCCCGAAGGCACCTCGCACTTCCGCGACTACATGGAAGGTGTCGGCTGGGCACAGACCTACGCCGCCACGAACCGCGTGCTCATGATGAACCGCATCGTGTCGGCCGTGGCTTCTTCGGGAGACGTGCCGCCCTTTACGGTTGGAGAGACCGTCGTGAACTGTCACCACAACTACGTTGCGAAGGAACGCCACTTTGGGCGTGAGGTCTTCGTGACGCGCAAGGGCGCCATGCGCGCGGGAAAGGGCGAGCTCGGCATCGTCCCCGGCAGCATGGGCGCGCGCTCTTACATCGTGCGCGGCCTCGGGAACCCCGAGAGCTTCGAGAGCTGTTCCCACGGCGCCGGCCGGCGGATGTCGCGCGGCGAGGCCAAGCGCCGCTTCACGGTGGCCGACCACGAGGAGGCCACGCGCGGCGTGGAATGCCGCAAGGATTCCGGGGTCATCGACGAGACGCCCGCCGCCTACAAGTCCATCGACGCCGTGATGGCCGCGCAGCGCGACCTCGCCGAGCCCGTCGAGACGCTCCGGCAGGTCGTCTGCGTCAAGGGCTGACACGGAGGACGCGGACGCCCAAGAGCCGCGGCCGGTCGGGGAACGGGAAGGCGCTCACTTCACGTCAAGATAACAGGGCTACGATACGGTCGAGACGATCAAGAATGGCGGCGAAGACCCTCGCGGCGATCGATGTGGGATCGAACTCGATAAAGCTGCTCGTCGCGCGGCGCGATCCTTCGGACGGCGGCCACTGGTCCGAAATCCTGCGTGAGAAGGAGATGGTGCGGCTCGGACAGGAGACGCTCGCGTCGGGATCGCTCTCGGAAGAGGCCATGGCCGACGGGATCGACTGCCTCGTCCGCTACGCGGCTCTCGCGCGCGCCGCGGGGGCCGGCGCGATCACGGCGGTCGCGACGTGCGCGGTGCGCGAGGCCGCGAACGGGGACGAGTTCGTCAAGCGCGTGCGCAAGGAAACCGGGCTCCGCCTCGCGGTGATCTCCGGCGAGGAGGAGGCACGCCTCATCACGCGTGCCGTGCGCTCGGAGCTGCCGCCTTCGTGCGACCCGCTCTTGGTCCTCGACATCGGCGGCGGGTCGACCGAAGTCGTCGTGGCGAAAGGCGACCGGATCCTCCTGGCCGAGAGCCTCGACCTCGGAGCCGTGCGCCTGACGGATCTCTTCGTCTCGTCCGACCCCCTCTCGGCGAAGGACGAGCGGCGCCTGCGACGTGCGGTGAGGAGCCGCCTCGAGCGCCTCCGCAAGCCGGTGCGCCGCGCGAAGGTCAAGACCGCGGTCGGAGCGTCGGGCACGATCCTCGCGGTCGCCGCGATCGCCGCCGGGCTACGCGGGCGATCTCCGGTCGGGGCGGGCCACCGGGCGCTCGACACCAAGGACGTGACGCGGATCGCGAGCCTGCTCGGAAAGTCGACCGCCCGGCAGAAGCTCCGCATCCCAGGGCTCGAGGCCGACCGGAGGGACATCGTGACCGCGGGAGCGATTCTCCTCGAGGAGCTGCTGCGCGCGTTCGACGTGGAAGCTCTCCTCGTGTCGGACCGCTCGCTCCGCGACGCGCTCGTCCTCGAGGCGCCAGCGTCGGCGGGGCGGGGACGCAACGCAGAGCGGAACATCCGCCGCGAATCCGTTTCGCGCCTCGGCAAGCGCTCGGGCCTGTCGCGGGTCCACGCCGGCCGCGTTCGGGACCTCGCTCTCGCGCTCTTCGACCAGACCCACAGCCTCCATCAGCTCACCGCGCTCGAGCGCGGGTGGCTCGAGCATGCCGCCGTGCTGCACGACATCGGCCTGTCGGTCGCCTATGCGCGCCACCACCACCACTCTTACTACCTGATCCTGCACGGCGACCTGAAGGGCTTCACGCAGGCCGAGGTGGAGCTGATCGCCCTCGTGGCCCGGTACCACCGCAAGGCGCCTCCTCTCGACGCGCACGAGCCCTTCCGGGCGCTCGACCCCTGGAAGAAGCCCGTCGTCGAGAAGCTCGCGGCGCTCCTGAGAGTCGCCGACGCGCTCGACCGCACGCACCGCGGGCTCGTCAAGCGGATTCGCGTGACGTTCCGCGGCAAGCGGGCTCACATGGCCCTCTCCGCGCGCCAGCCGCTGGACCTCGAGCTGTGGGCGCTGAGGAAGAAAGGCCGCCTTTTCGAGAAGACCTTCGGCGTGGACCTCGTCGCACGCGCGGTTGTCGGATGATCGCGGGGTGCTGCCCGCCCGAAGTAACGGCTCAGCGCGCGGGCGGACGGCTTTTGGCGAGCAGCTTCTTCGTCTGGATGTAGCCGCTGAGGATGCGCAGCGTCGCGGCCCGGGTGCTCGGATTGCGGCTGAAGACGGCGGTCGTGGCCTCCGGGCCCGCAGCCTTGTTCTGCCAGACGAAATCCTCGATGAACTTGTTCGGCTGCTCGGGTTTGCCCCATCCGGCGTGGAGATCCTTCAGGACCCGGTCTGCCGACGAGGAAGGCATCTCGATGAAGACCTCCGCGAAGCGGTTTTCCCAGAACTCGTAGACGATCTTGTCGACGGGCGCGCCGCCCCACGTGAGATCGTCGTTGGCGATCCAGCAGAACTTCGCTTCGGCGTGGTCGTCGAGGACCTCCATGCGCGGCCCCAGTCCGTCACCCCACTTCAAGTCCCTGAAGCCGGGTTTCATCCCACCGCTCGCGCCGCTCTTCCCGCCGAAAAGCCCCATCGCGTCTCCTCCGAAAGGAAAAGGATAGCGCGTCCGGGCCGGTGCGGCCCGCTCCCTGGTGAAGGCCGCCAGCCGGTCGCACCCGCGGTGCGGGATGAATTCTCCCTCTTTTTGAAAGTTGGAGAAAGTTGGAAAATGGTACCCCCAGAGGGATTCGAACCCTCGATCTCCACCTTGAAAGGCGCGAGCGATGCGTAAGTGTAAGCAAACGCTGATAAGCGGTGAGACGGGAAAGGCCCGGTTTTATTGGCTTTTCTTAGCGGTGACGAATCGTGACCAAGTGCGAGAATCGAATCGGTGAACGAACGGTGAACGAAGGAACGCGACTCGTTCTCATGGAATAGCAGTCCGCCGGGCGGGATAGGCGCCGGTCGCTCCGGCGCTGACAAGCGCACCCGTGCCTCGCGCTTCCCGTCGCGGCCTTTCCCTTCGAGGAGGCGCGGGGAGGCACGGCGATGTCGAAGATACGGAGACGGTCGAAGGCGCACGGGCCGCCCGACGATGCGCGGTGCCTCGCGGCGCTTCGAAAGCTCGGAGTGAACGTGGACGCTTTCCTCCTCGCGGCGGTGCAGGCCGAGGGGTACGTGCAGAACTACCTCGGCAAGACGCCCGGCGCCACGCTCCGCGCGGAGCTGCCCGAGCTGATCCGCCGGGACTGTATGACGGCGCCGAGCGTTCTACTGGAGCTGAGGCTCCTCCGCCTTCTCAAGCGAGACGACGCGGCGCTCCGTCGTGCCGGCGATGCACTAGGCGAACCCTCGCGCCTCCGAAAGCGAAAGCCGCGAAGCCGCGAAGAGCTAGAGAGACTTGAGACGCTCGCGCGCGCCTACGCGCAGGGCGAGAAGCTGGCGCAGCGCGCCGAGAAGCTGGCCCAGAAGCCGGCGCTCTACTCGCCGTTCTTCGGCTCGCTCACCGCCGCGCGTGACGCGATAGCGCGCTCGGCCGGCTTCGCATCCGGCGCGTCTTTCGTGCGACAGCTCTACGCGGCGAGGAAGAAAGCGAAACCGTGAACGAAACGTCAGACGATGTTTTCGCTCACGTCCCCTCAACTCGGCCCCCTACCGTGGGGGTATGGATAAGCACCGCTCACTCGAAGCAAGAATTGAGGAACGACTCGCCCCATTCGACGCTTTCGATCGCACGAAGGGGAGACCGCCCGCCGAGATCGCCTCGTGGCTCGGGTTAAGCCTCTCGACGACATATCGAAGAATCGAGCGGGGAGAAATCCGCGCGGCCAAGCTCGCGGGCGGCGAGAGGCGAGGCGGGCGCGGCACCGCGGGGCGCGTGCTCGTGTCACTCGTGGACGCCGCGCGCTTCTGGGCTGAGCACGAACCCGGCGGCGAGGTGGCCGAGGCGGTTAGCGAGGCGGCGTCGAAGTGAGCGCCGCAAGCGAAAAGCCGGCGCTTGCGACGCCGGCCGAAACCGAAACGAAACTCCCGAACGCGAGTGAGGATAGCAAAGTCTCGCGCCGCGCGTCAACGTCGGCGTGGCGGCCGCTTGCCGACTTGCAGCACGCTACGCTGCCCCAGGACGGCCGACCGGAGACGAGCGAGGCCCAGGGCATCCCCCCCGGCGGCGCGACGTGAGCGCGGCCGCGTTGACGACCTTGGAGCGCGACTTCTCCGATGCGCTCGCGAAGGCGACCGGCTACGAGCCGCGCCGCGTGGGGAGCGAGTGGAAGGGGCTCTGCCCGGTACACGGCGACACGCATCCGTCTCTCGATTTTCACGAGGAGAACGACAAGATCCTCGTGACGTGTCGCTCGCGCGGCTGCGAGGGGGAAAGCATCTTCGCCGCGACCGGCTGGAAGTCGAAGACGAACCACGACACGTTCGCCGGCCGCCCCGTTCGCGCCCGCTACACGTACCACGACGGGAAGGGCCGCGAGATCGTGCAGAAGATCCGCTTTGACGACACCGAGGAAGCGGGGAAGAAGTGCAGGTTCTCGGAGAAACTCCACGGGGCGAAGCTCGACCTCTACCGGTTGCCCGACGTGCTCGCCGCCGTGAAGGAAGGCCGGGCGGTCTACGTGACCGAAGGCGAGAAGGACGCCGACGCGCTCGCGGCGCTCGGGCTCGTGGGAACGTCTGCGCCTTACGGCGCCGTGACGGGCGCGAAAGTCTCGGGCAAGTGGCTCGGGGCGCACACGGACGCGCTCGCGGACGCCGACGTAGTTCTGCTGCAAGACGCCGATCCTGCGGGAGCCGAGCACGTTGAGAACGTCGCGCGCCTCCTGGCCGGCCGCGTGAAGAGTCTCCGCGTCGTCCCGCCGTTTCCGGGGCCGAAGGGAGCGGACGTGTCCGACTACCTCGCCGCGAACGGCCGCGAGGCGACTCTCGCCTTCATCGCGGCGGCGGAGGAGCCGAAGCTCACGACCGAGGCCGCGGAGCCTGCCGCACCCGCGCCGGCCGAGAAGAAGGCGACGGAGCCGGAGAACGGCGCGAAGTCCGAAGTCGAGACGACCTCTGAACCTCAGTTCCCCGTTCCACCGGCACCCGAAGCGTTTCACGGACTCGCGGGCGAATTCGTGCGGCTCGTCGAACCTCATACGGAGGCCGATCCGGTCGCGCTCCTGGCTCACTTCTTGGTCTACTTCGGAAACGCCGTGGGACGGGGGCCATTCTTCCGCATCGGGACCGGAGGACGGCACCATACCAATGAGTACGCCGCGCTCGTTGGCCTAACAGGAGCCGGGCGAAAAGGGACTGCGGAGAACGAAGCGCGACACCCGTTCGTCCTGACGGGGGACCCGTGGAGCTCGCGGATTATCTCGGGCTTGTCCTCGGGCGAGGGGCTCATTTCGGCGGTCCGCGACGCCGTCAAGGAACAGAAGTCCGTGCGCGAGAAGGGCGGCGGCACGCACCCCGAGAACGTCGTTTCCGATGCTGGTGTCGAGGACAAGCGAGTGTGCTTCCGGGAGACTGAGCTTGGGCGCGTCCTCAGGATCATGGACCGCGACGGAAACACACTCTCGGCGACGATCCGCCAGCTCTGGGATGGTGAGGACGTACTCCAGACAATCACGAAAAACTCGCCGACCGTGGCGACGGGCGCGCATGGCTCCATCGTCGGGCACGTCACGGCCGAAGAGTTGCGCCGCGAGCTCGACCGCGTCGAGGTGGCAAATGGATTCGGAAACAGGTTCATCTGGCTCGCCGTCAGGCGGACGAAATTCCTTCCCGATGGTGGCTCGCTCCGCGACGGGGACCTCTACCAGCTTGTGGAAAAACTTCGCGACGCCTTAGCCCGCGCGCGAGCCGTGCGGGAAATGCAGCGCGACGATGAAGCGACAAAAGCCTGGCACATCGTCTACGAACCGCTCGACACCCCACGGCCGGGGCTCTCGGGCGCAATGACCGCGCGGGCGGCGCCTCACGTTCTCCGCCTCTCCATGATCTATGCGCTGCTCGACGGCTCGGCAATCATCGGCCTGCCACACCTTGACGCAGCCCTGGCGCTCTGGACCTATGCCGAGGACTCCGTGCGTTTCGTCTTCGGGGACGCAACCGGGGACCCAGAGGCCGACACGATCCTTTCGGCACTTCGGAGGACAGAGCGCCTCAGCCGAAACGACATCTATAACGACCTCTTCCACCGCCACACAACCGCCCCGCGCATAGAGGCGGCACTTGGGATTCTCAAAAAGTACGGCCTGGCCCACATGACCACCGAGGCGACGGGTGGCAGACCCGCCGAATTCTGGCGCGCCGGGCGCGCGGAGGGGATCTCGTGAGGGACGACCTTAATGCGCTTATAGCGCTTAACGCGCAGCCCCTAGAGAATTTCAAAAGAGTGATTTTCTCTTCAAAACAACAACTTCTTTCGGACTTTAAAGGGGGTATGCGTGTCAGTAGCAGGTGCGCGTTAAGCGTCTTAAGCGTGCAAAGGGTGTCGCCGTGAGCAGCCGCTACCTGGACCTCATCAGGCAGGCGACAAGTCCCGAGACGAGAACGGAGGAGAGACACGTTCATCCGTGCGTGGGCTGCCACGCCGAGACGGACCCCGAGGACCTCTACTGTCCCGGATGCTGGGAGAAGCGGCTCGCCCGGATGCCCCTGGACGTAGCAGAGCGTCGGAGACGCCTGGACCACGCTCGAAGGGAAAAACACGCGGAACGCCTCGCCACGCTGCCCGTGGTGACACGAACGGCGACGGGTCCGGCCCGTAACACTCCCCCAAATACGAACCCCAGGAGAGGCGCCTGATGGCCGCCGAAAACGGGACGCCTGGCGGGACAAGCGGGACGGCTCCCCTGAGATTCCGCTGTTCGACATGCTCCTCCAAGCACAAGGAGGCGGTGGCAGCGGCTTTTCTCGCTCACACACCGCTCCGGGAACTTTCGTCCCGGTTCGGGCTCTCGCGATCCAGCCTCAGCCGTCATCGCCGGCACGTGGGCTCCGCGATCGTTCGGGCGACGGCGCGGATAGAGCAGCCGCCCGTCGAGCCCGTCGAGATCGCCGCTTACGAAAACCACATCTTCGCCAAGTCACAGCGCGTCGAAACCGAGAAGTACGAAATCTATAAGGAGCAGCGCGCGTTAGGCGATCTTCGCGGGGCGTCGCAGACTCTTCAGGGGATCGTCGATATTCACCGCTGGCAGTACGAATTGATGCCGGCGAGCGAGACCGAGCCCCCCGTCGAGGTGAGGTTCATTTTCCCGGACTCCGGCGCCTCGCGCCAGGACGCGGCGTTCGAGACCGCGCGGGCGAGCCCGGGCGGGGCAGCCACGGGCGGAACGGCGGACGCCGCGACCTCGGCTATCCCCGAGATCGTCGAGGCCGCCACGCCCCTCCTGGCGCGCGAGGAGCCCGTCTCCGTCGCCGCCGAGCCGTCACCGCCGCCCGCGCCTGCCGCGCCTCCGCCGCCGCCCATGCTGCCACCGCTCGATTTGACGTTCCGCACCTTCGACGATCCAGACGTGCCGCGCCCGCCTTCGGCCGATGCGTTGGCACGTACAGACAGGTGGCGGCGATGATTCGACGGCCGGTTCCGCCTGAGGCGACGGCCGCGCTGAGGCTCGCGTGGGCCGTGGCACGCATTGCCCGGAATGGCGCGCCCCGGAACGTGCGTGCCATTGTGGATTGGCTCCTTGAGCGCGCAGAGCCGAACTATCGCACCATTGAGCCTGCCAAGGAGTTTGCCGTCGAGATCGCGCGGGTCGGGAAGCATTGCGGAGTGTTTCTACCGCGCGGTCGCACGGTACTAGAGCAGCGCGATCTTCTACGGCGGATCTTGAACTACTTCCAAGCGAGTACGGGCACGCGCACGCCCGTCGAGTGTGAGGCGGTCCTTGCGTTCTGCAAGTTGATTGACACGTGGGAGCCGGGTGAGGCGGTGAACTGATGCAGCACGTCCAAGAGTGGGGCTCGCATGGGCGGGACCTAGCTTGTGACTCGACGGTACAAGCTCCGACGTGTGCAATGCGTGAACCGTTTCGGTGTTTGCGTGGTTTCGGGGTGCTAAACATTGCCGATGATGCGAACTGCACGAGGCGTGAGCACGAGCGCATGAGGCATAATCGCCTCAGTCTACGCGTCGGATCGGATAACGCTTTCATCTACAGCGGATACGGCCAAAACGGCGACTTAACAGAATCAACCTTATCGGACGTTGCCAATTGGGCACGTGTTTTTATCACGACAAGTAGAGGTCAACCTTGACTGGCACTAAACTTGCCAAGCGCAAGCGCGCCGTGTCTTATTCGGGCGGGTCCGCTTCCGTCCTGCCCGAGACCACCGCCGCGCCACGGAGACGCGCGAACGACAGGCGCCGGGCCTTTGCTATCGACCCCCCCCC
>Ga0208080_1000154_pt1 | contig 33609 bp, 29 predicted proteins | sample NGESurdeep092012_3_FD_184476 | JGI IMG/M metagenome (GOLD analysis project Ga0208080, IMG submission 184476) | Arctic peat soil microbial communities from Barrow, Alaska - NGEE Surface sample 210-3 deep-092012 (SPAdes) | ecosystem: Environmental > Terrestrial > Soil > Wetlands > Peat ...
CGGCCGCGGCGTCGGTTTGAGCCTGCTCGAGCTCGCGGCGCGGAATCGCGTCGTTCTTGAAGAGCTGCTCATCGAGATCGGCGATGCGCTGCAGATTGCGATATGCCGATTGCGCCTTGCGATACGCTGCCGTCGCCGACGCGAAGTCCGGCGAGGTCACCGTGGCCAGTGGCTGACCTCGACGTACGATACTGCCCGGGTTGACGAGGATCTTCGTGATCGGCCCGGAGACCGGAGCCAGTACCTGCGTTGACAGGTCACCATTGAACGCCACGGTGCCTGTCGTCTGAATCGAAGAGCGATAGGCTGACATCTCGACGGGCGACACGCGGATGCGCGCGCCCTGCTCGGGCGTGAGCGTTACGTCGTGTGCGCTCGCGCTCGTGTCGCTCGAGACAGGAGCGCGAGCGGTGTCGCCGCTCGTCGCCGTCTTTGCCGCATCCTTCGAGCACGCCGACAGTGCGACGCACGCCAACGCCGGCACGAAAAAGAATGCAGCGCCGACACCGCGCGGTAACGCGCGCTCGAAGGTCTGGCGCAACGTCGTGAAGCAGGTCATGGATTTCTCCGCATTTCAATTCGAGCGAGTGGTGTGGCGGCGGCGCGCTCGAGGTCGGCGCGGGCACTGTTCGCCGCGGCGAGTGCGTCGGCGTATTGGGTTTCGGCGTCAAGCAGATTTCTCCGCGCATCGAGCACGTCGAGCGCGGAGGATCCGCCGAGCCCGTAGCTCACCGACGCGACGCGATAGGCCTCGCGCGCACTCGGGAGCAGAGCGTCACGGATGAACAGCGCCTGTCGCAACGCGGCGTCAGCGGCCGCATGCGTCGCGCGCACGTCCTGCGAGACTTGAGCGCGCAGATCACGATAGCTTGCGCTCAGCTCGCGTTCACGATGCTGGCTTTGGGCAATCTCCCCTTTCGAGTGCTGCCAGTAGAAGATCGGGAATGGCAGGGCGATGCCCGCCGAGAACAGCGCTCCCGACCCGTCGGGACCGTAGTCCCGTTGCGCGGAGAGCGTGAAGTCCGGAAGCCAGAACTCGCGCGCCAGACTCGTTGTCGCACGTGCGCCGACCTGCTGGCTGGATAGAGCGGCAAGCTCGGGCCGCGCATCCAGTGCCGCCTGCTCCACGAGCGCGACGTCCGGTAGCGGCGGAGGAACGGACAGAGAATCCTGCGCCGCGATCGGTGTCCCGAGCGGCTGTCCGATGAGCCGATCGATGGCGTCGGTCGCGGTCACGACGTCGCGCTCCGCACCGATCAGGCCGTTGTCGGATTGTGCAAGCGCCACCTGCGCCTTCAGGACGTCGAGCTTTGCGGCAGTTCCTCCCTGGAATCGCGCCTGCGTCTTGGCCAGAAAATCTGCCGCCAACGTCCGATTCGTTTGAAAAATCTCGCGATGCCGGTTCGCGACGAGGAGTGTGTCGTAGCTGCGCGATGTCTGCGCCGCGAGTTGCTGTCGTACGCTCGTGTACCCGAACTCCGCCGAGCGCACGTCCGCCGTCGCGATCGTATTGTGGAGACGAAACTTGTCCGGGAAGGGCACCGAGAGTCCCAGGGCGGCATTCTTCTGCTGTGCGCTACCGAGGTGCAGAAATCCGGGTTGATTGTCGAGCGACGCGGTCAGCGAAGGATCAGGGATCGCGATCGCCTGAACGCGACGCGCCCGCGCCTGGGCAGTCTGTTCGCGCGCCACGTCGAGCTGCGGATTGTTCGCCAGTGCGGCGGCGATGGCCGCGGTTCTCGTGAGCACGAGGGAATCGCGGCGTACGATGCCGGGTGCCTGCGCCGCGAGCGTAGTGGCATGCGCCACCACGACGAGCGCTGCCGTCGGGAATTTCATTGTCTCTGTTGTGAGGTAAGGCACCGGCGCGGCGACTTGCCGTGCGGCGCAGTGCTAGCGGCTCACACGCAGAGGGGGGGCGCTCGCGAGCTATTGGAGGGTGCGCGCTCGACACCGATCGCATGCATCGCGGTCGCGACATAGCACGCGCCCTGGAGGCGCGCGGGCTCGGGTAGCTGAGCCCGCTCCTCCGTGCGACCGTGCATGGACAGCAGCACGCATTCCGCACAGGAAGTTGGTCGATGCCCGGGATGCGCGAGCGTCCTCGGCGCCTCGACATGCGGGTCCAGCAAGTGCTCCTCGCGGCCCTCGGCAACGGGGGCCAAGAACAGCACGAGCTGCGTCACGATGGCGAGAGCTCGGCCAAGGCGATGCATCCAGTGACGACAGGCGAGATTACGGGAGGCGGTCAGCATGAGAGGCAGCAGTAGGATACCCCGAAGCGACGATGTGTGCCAGCGGACACGTCGTTTCCTGCCCTCCACTCCGGCGCTCCGGGCGACTATCTTTACCGTCTGCCCATGACCAAACGCGAAGAAGCTCTCGACTATCACTCACGTGGACGGCCCGGCAAGATTGCCGTCGTCCCCACGAAGCCACTCAACAATCAGCGGGATCTCGGGCTCGCGTATACGCCGGGGGTCGCCGAGCCCTGTCTCGCGATCAAGGACAATCCGGACGACGTCTACAAATACACGTCGAAAGGGAACCTCGTCGCCGTCGTCTCCAACGGCACGGCCGTGCTCGGGCTCGGCAACATCGGCGCGCTTGCCGGCAAGCCGGTCATGGAAGGCAAGGCGAACCTCTTCAAGCAGTTCTCCGACATCGACGTCTTCGATCTCGAGATCGGGTCGGAAAATCCGGACGACGTGATCAAGTTCTGCCAGCTCCTCGAGCCCACCGTGGGCGGGATCAACCTCGAGGACATCAAGGCGCCCGAGTGCTTCTACATCGAGGAGACCCTTCGCAAGACGATGGGAATTCCCGTCTTCCACGACGACCAGCACGGCACCGCGATCATCTCCGGCGCCGCGCTGCTGAATGCGCTCGAGATCGCGGGCAAGGACATCGGTCAGGTGAAGGTCGTGTTCTCCGGTGCGGGCGCCGCGGCTCTCAGCACGGCCGAGCACTACGTGCGACTCGGCGTGAAGCGCGAGAACATTCTCATGTGCGACCGCGCCGGGGTGATCTACGAGGGCCGCACCGCCGGCCACATGGATCCCTACAAGGCGCGATTCATCGCCAGGACCAGCGCGCGCAGCATCGCCGATGCGCTCGTCGGAGCAGACGTCTTCGTTGGCCTCAGTGCCGCCGGCGCGGTGACGCGCGAGATGGTTGCCCGGATGTCCGCCCGTCCGATCATCTTCGCACTGGCCAACCCCGTTCCGGAGATCACGCCCGAAGAAGTCCTCGCTGTCCGCAACGACGCCATCATCGCCACGGGGCGCAGCGACTATCCCAATCAGGTCAACAACGTCCTCGGCTTCCCGTTCATCTTCCGCGGCGCATTGGACGTCCGTGCGACGGAGATCAACGAAGAGATGAAGATGGCGGCGACGCGTGCGCTCGCATTGCTCGCCAAGCAGGACGTGCCCGATTCCGTCGCGGCGCTGTACGGTCTGCGCAACGTGCAGTTCGGCGCGAACTATCTCATCCCCTTCCCCTTCGATCCGCGCGTGCTGCTCTGGGTGGCGCCGGCGGTGGCGTGGGCGGCGGTCGCGAGCGGTGTCGCTCGCGACTTCATCGATCTCGAAGCCTATCGCGAACAGCTCGAGGCGCGCCTGGGCCGGGCGCGCGGCATCATGCGCGGGCTCATCAATCGCGCCATGCGCGACCCCAAGCGCATCGTCTTCCCCGAGGGCGAGGAGCCGAAGATCATGCGCGCCGCCTCGATTCTCGTCGACGACGGCATCGCGCACCCGATCCTGCTGGGCAATCGCGATACAATCGAGCGCATCGCGGCCGAACACCGCATCTCGCTCGAGGGCATCGTCATCGACGATCCCGCGACGTCGCCGAGCCGCGAGGCGTACGCGCACTACATGTGGCAGTTGCGTCAGCGCAAGGGACTCTCCCTCGACGAGGCGCGTCGCCAGCTCTTCAACGGCAACTACTTCGGTTCGTGCATGGTCGCGCGTGGCGACGCGGACGCGTTGCTTTCCGGCGTCACGATGCACTACCCGGAGACCATTCGGCCCGCGCTCCAGGTCATCGGCGCGCATCCGAGCTCGAACCTCGTGAGCGGCATGTACATGCTCGTGACGGAGCGCCACGTCGTGTTCTGTGCCGACACCACGGTGAACATCGACCCGACGGCGGAGCAGCTCGCGCAGATCGCATTCGCCGCCAGCCGGATCACGCGCACCATGGGCATTCTGCCGCGCATCGCCATGTTGTCGTTCTCCAACTTCGGGTCGGTGAACCACCCTGACGCGGAGAAGATGGCGCGCGCCACGCAGATCCTGAAGGAGCGCGACCCATCGCTCATCGTCGATGGAGAGATGCAGGCCGACACGGCGTTCGATCCGGAGATCCTCAAGCGCGACTATCCGTTCAGCACGCTCAAGGAACAGGCGAACGTCCTCATCTTCCCGAACTTGAGCGCCGGAAACATCGCGTACAAGTTGTTGCATCATCTAGGTGGGGCAACGGCCATCGGCCCGATCCTCGTCGGGATGCGTCGCCCGGTGCATGTGCTCGAGCGCGGCGCGGACGTGCAGGACATCGTCAACATGGCCGCCGTGGCCGTCGTGGACGCGCAGGACCGCATCCAATCGGTGGAGTCCGCCTTTGCAGCGGCGAGCCCCGCACCGACCATCTACTCGAAACTCTAAGCTCGGCAGGCGCAGCCGCGCCGCCGGATCTCACCCCGAGGGAAGACAGCGATGGCCACAAAGACAATACCGCAGACTGAGACGAGCCCTGAAGGCGGCCTTGGCGGCCAGGGGCTCACCCCATCGGGGAAAGTGCACTGGAGCCACGTCGCGCCCGCGCTGATCCAGCACGCCATCGAGCTCGGCGAAGGACAGCTCGCCGACATGGGCCCGTTCGTCGCTGTGACGAAGCCGCACACCGGCCGCTCGCCGAACGACAAGTTCCTCGTCAAGGAGCCGGAGTCCCAAGCGGACGTCGACTGGGGGAAGGTCAATCAGCCAATCACCCCCGAGCACTTCGAGACGCTGCGCGCCGATGTGCAGCAATATCTCAACGAGCGCGACAACCTGTTCGTGCAGGATCTCTACTGCGGCGCCGATCCGAAGTATCGTCTCTCGGTGCGGTATGTCTCTCCGAACGCGTGGCACATGGCGTTCGTCCGCAACATGTTCGTGCGTCCGGAGTTCGCGGCGCTGAAGGGCTTCGCGCCGAACTTTACCGTGCTGCACGCGCCGGAGTTCCAGGCCGACCCGGCACGGCACGGCACCCGCACGGGCACGTTCATCGTGCTCAATCTCGCCGAGCGCGTGATTCTCATCGGCGGCACGCGCTACGCCGGCGAGTTGAAGAAGGCGATGTTCACCGTCATGAACTACTACATGCCGAAGCAGGGCGTGCTCTCCATGCACTGCTCGGCGAACATCGGCCCCGCGGGCGATACCGCGCTGTTCTTCGGTCTCTCCGGCACCGGCAAGACGACGCTCTCCGCCGATCCGGCGCGCTCGCTGATCGGCGACGACGAGCACGGCTGGGCGCCCGAGGGCACGTTCAACTTCGAGGGCGGCTGCTACGCCAAGGTCATCAACCTCTCGCCCGAGAGTGAGCCCGATATCTACCGCACGACGCAGATGTTCGGCACGATTCTCGAGAACGTCGTGCTCGATCCGTTCACCCGAAAGGTGAAGTTCGAGGAGCAGAGCATCACCGAGAACACCCGCGCGTCGTATCCGCTGCCGTACATCCCGAATCACGTGCCGTCCGGCCGCGGCGGGCACCCGAAGAACATCGTCTTCCTCACCGCGGACGCATTCGGCGTATTGCCCCCTGTCGCGAAGCTGTCACGCGATCAGGCGATGTACTACTTCCTCTCCGGATACACCGCGAAGGTGGCCGGCACGGAACGCGGCGTCACCGAGCCGCAAGCGACCTTCTCGTCCTGCTTCGGCGCCGTGTTCCTCGTGTGGCACCCCACGAAGTACGCGGAGATGCTCGGCCGTCTCATCGACGAGCATGGGTCGAACGTGTGGCTCGTGAACACCGGCTGGAGCGGCGGCGCCTACGGCGTCGGCAAGCGCATGAAGCTCGGCTACACGCGCGCCATGGTGCACGCCGCGCTCGATGGCAAGCTCGATGACACCGCAACGCGCACCGATCCGGTGTTCGGACTCGCGATCCCGCAGTCGGTCCCCGGCGTGCCGAATGAGGTTCTCGATCCGCGCGGCACGTGGAGCGATCCGGCAGAGTACGACACGCAGGCGAGGAAGCTTGCCGAGATGTTCCGGAAGAACTTCGAGAAGTTCGGGAGCGTTGCGGAAGCGATCAAGGCATCGGGACCGCAGGGATAGGAGAGAGGAAGACAGGAAAAGAGGAAGAAGGGACTGCGAAGGGCACACCGGACTGAACCTGGTGTGCCCTTCCTTCCTCTCTTCCTCTCTTCCTTTCCTCATCGGGCGCAACGCGCGAGCTTTCAGTCATGCACGACGAAATCATCCGCGATCCCCTCTGGAACAACATCCGCGTCGACCCACTCGCCCTTCAGCTCGTGGACTCGCGGGCGTTCCAGCGGCTGCGGTACGTGCGGCAGCTCGGGTTCGCGTATCTCGTCTATCCGGGCGCAAGCCACTCGCGATTCGAGCACGCGCTGGGCGCATATCACCTGGCGCGTCGCACGCTCGGGCTCTTCGCGGAGCGCGAGCTCACGAGCGGGCTCGAGCCCGAAGCGTGCCGCATCGTGCGCTACGCGGCGCTCCTGCACGACATCGGGCACTATCCCTTCTCCCATGCGCTCGAGGAGATTGGCGCGCTGCATCACGAGGAGGTTGCGCGCCCACTCGTCATGGGCGGCGAGGTCGCCGACATCCTTCGCAGCGAGCTTGGCGACGACGCGCCGACGCGCATCATGGACCTCATCCGCGGACGAAGCGAGAGTCCGTTGCAGGGACTCATCTCGGGCTCACTCGATCTCGACAAGATCGAGTACCTGAAGCGCGACGCGTTCATGTGCGGTGTGAACTATGGCGACATCGACGTCGATCGTCTGCTCGACTCGCTCACGCTCGTCGAAGATCCGGAGCGCGGTTCGCCGATGGTCGGCATCTCCGAGAAGGGTCTCTCGGCGCTCGAGTCGCTCCTGTTTGCGAAGTATCAGATGTACCGCAACGTCTACTGGCATCACGCGGTTCGCAGCGCGACGGCGATGTACAAGCGCCTGGTGGACGGCGCATTGCGCGCCGGCTCGTTGGGCGCCGAGGCGCTCGCGGGCTACACCGACGAGGGGCTGCTGCACGAGATGGCGCAGCATTCGCCCACGCCGCTGCTGTCTGCGATGCGCGAGCGACGGTTGTACAAGCGCGTCTTCGAGTGTCCCGCCGCGGAGCTTCCGCCCGACATCGGCGAATGGATTGCCGACGACCGTGCGCTCGTCGTCGCCGTGGAGGACCAGCTCGCCCGCGAGCTGCATCTTCAGCCCGGCCAGGTCCTGCTGGACTATCCCGTGAAAACGCAGATGCTCGGGCTCGACATCCCGGTGCGTCGCCGCGATGGCAGCGTTCGCCGCCTCACCGCCGCCGGATGGGAGGGCGCGGTCAATCTGCCAAAGCTGTCGGAGGAACTCTATGGCAGCGCGCGGTGGCTGCGCGTGTTCACGGCCGTCCGCGTCCCGATCGATCGCGACGCAGTCATCCGTCTCGCGTCACTCCCTGCGGACGAAGTAAGAGCGAAGCTGGACCGCGGCCATCTGCTGAACTAGAAGACGCCGTCCTGTCAGACCGTCCGACCGTCCGACTCTTTCTTCTCCCGTCCATGCGCCTCGGCCAGCTTGCGACCGATACCGCGATAATACCCGGCGTCGTCCGCCTTTCCCTGCTGATCGAGCGACATGGCAGCCAGCTCGATCGCGTAAAGGATGTTGCCGAGATAGAGCTGCGCGATCGACGCGACAGTTTCGCCGTCAGCCAATCGAACGAATCTCCATCGTCTTGGCACCGGCGCGGGCGGGAGGTGGTCCCGACTCCTGCATCTCGACGATGATCGCCGTGATGTTGTCGAGTCCGCCGCGTCCATTCGCCTCGGAGATCAGCGCCTGCACCTTGCGCTCCGGCTCGGCACGCGAGCCAAGGAGCTGACCCAGCCGGCGGTCGTCCACCATGCCCGTCAGGCCGTCGCTGGCGACGAGAAAGAGATCGCCCGTGCGCACTTCGCCGCGATAGACGTCCGGCTCGACATCCAGGCTCGCGCCCACGCAGCGCGTGATGACGTTGCTGTACGGGTGGTAGCGCGCCTGCTCCGGCGTCAGGAATCCCGCGTCTACCTGCTCCTGGACGTAGGAGTGATCCTTCGTGAGCTGCGACAGCGTACCGTCGCGCATCAGATAGACGCGGGAGTCGCCCACCTGGCCGATGAGATAGCGCGCGCCGGAGATGAGCAACACCGACGCGGTCGTCCCCATCCCCTGCTTGTCCACCTCGGTGAGGGTGCGATCGTGGATCGCGCGGTTCGCCTTTCTCAGCGTGTTGCCCACCAGCTGTGCGACATCCTCTCCCTCGAGGTCCGCAACGGGATGCAACTCGCGCTGGATGATCTGGACCGCCATCTCGCTCGCGACTTCACCCGCGGCGTGACCGCCCATTCCGTCGGCCACGACGTAGATGCCCCGCTCCGGGGTCGCATCCACAGTGAAATTATCTTCGTTGCCGGAACGTATCATTCCGACGTCCGTCCGCGCTGCATGGAGACGCTTCACGCGCGTCCCTTCAGCACGAAGGAGACCACGCCCGCCACCACGACGAGACCGACAACGATCCACACCCACGCCGGGATGCCACCGCCACTCTTCGCTGGTTCTGACGCGGGCGTCGAGCCAGCGGGGATCGGTGTCTTCGCCGTTGACGGCGCGGCTTCCATCGCGGAGGGTCGTCCCATCGCCGTGATGGCGCGGGTGCCCTTGGCCTCGAGCTCGGCAGCGCTGCTCGGGCCGACCGCCGTGAAGCGGAACTTCATCCCGCCGAAGCGTACGTCCGACGAGCCCTCGATCTTCCGCTCGCCGCTCACGCGCGAGCCGCCGACGTAGGTGCCGTTGGTGGAATCCATGTCTACCACGTACCAGCCGTCGTCCCGTTTCTGCAGCTTCGCGTGCGTCTCGCTGACACTTTCGTCCGAGAGACGCACGTCGTTGTGCGCGCCTCGGCCAACGTGCCCCAGCGGCGTGCGCAGCTCGTATTTTGTTCCCTTCTCCGAGCCCTCGTTCCTGGACTCCAGTATCGCCACAACAGGCCTCGGATCTTTCACGGCCGGCGGAGAGACCGGCGCCGGGGGAGAAACCGGGGCCGCGGCCGGCGCTTGGGGTGCGGCCGCCGGCATCGCCACCATAACCGGCAGTATGTCCATGTCCATCAGCCCCGCGTCTGGAGCCTTTGCGACCAGCGGTGCCGCCGGCGCGGGAGGCGCGGCGGGTGGTGCAGCCATGGGTGCGCTCGGCTTGGGCGCTGAAGCCGGCGTGGCGGCCAGCACGTCAGCGTAGAAGCGGAACTCCTCGCTTCCGATACGCAGCACGTCGGCGCGGGCGAGCTTGTGCGAGCCCTGCACCCGCTCCCCATTGACGTAGAGACCATTCGCGCTCGTATCGCGCACCACGTATCCCTCGTCGCCAATCACGATCTCGGCGTGCCGGCGCGAAACCTCATTCTGCGCGACGACGACGTCGCACGACGCATCGCGGCCGAACACCAGTCCCGAATCCGCAACGGCGTACTCCTTTCCATCGACGAGCGATACGAGGCGGCCTCCAGCCGCCGCCGTCGCCCGTGCCGCGCCGGTTCGCCTGGCGCCGGCCTTCGCCGCAATCTCGCTGGCGCTCACAAACTGCGTCGCGCCACCCTTGGCGTCATCCGCATATCGGAACTCCAGCCCGGCGACTTCGATCTTGTCGCCGTGCATGAGCGGAGTGGGCTCCGCGCCGAGCAGCACACCGTTCACGCGGACGTGGGCGGCTTCTTCTGCGCGTCGGATCGTTGGCGTGGCTCCGCCGTCGATGACGGCTTCCACCGCGATGGCCGAGTAGCCGGGCACGATGACGTCCGCACCGGCACCGGCGCCGATTCGGGTGGCACCCGCTTTGAGCGGGAACTGCTGATCGTCGAGCTGGAGGACGGGCATGGAGGGCGATGCGCGGTCGGACTACGGCGCGAACGACACGAAAGGGTCTCGCGCCGACTGCGCCCGGGACCCCATAGGGGCGGAAACTATCCGGCGCCCGGGACCCCGTAGGGGCGGAAACTATCCGGCGCCCGGGGGACTGGCAAGCGTGGGGGAGTCCGATTGCTCCGCTCTTGCCTCCCCCGCCTGCAGCCGATAGAGGCGATCGTACAGTCCGCCCAGCACTCGGAGCGCCGAGTGCGTGCCCCGTTCTCGCACTTCCCCGTGATGAAGCACGAGAATTTCGTCAGCCTGAACGATGGTGCTCAGGCGGTGCGCGATGGCGATCGTCGTGCGTCCGCGCATGAGTACCGCGAGCCCGCGCTGGATCTCCGCCTCCGCCTGACTGTCCACGGCGCTGGTAGCCTCGTCCAGCACGAGGACAGCGGGATCCAGCGCGATCGCCCTGGCGAAGGAGAGCAGTTGACGTTCACCCACGCTCACCGACGCGCCACGCTCGCCGAGCACCTGATCGAGCTGCGAGGGCAAACGCGAGATCACGCGATCCGCGCCAACACGTGAGGCCGCAGCCATCACCGCCGCGTCGTCCAGCGGCGCGTCGAGTCGCAGGTTCGTGCGCACGTCCGCGGCGAACAGGAAGATGTCCTGCTGGACGTAGCCGATGAGCCGGCGCCAGTCGTCGAGCGGCAGCAGGCGAATGTCCACACCATTCGCCGTGATGCGCCCGCGCTGCGGCTCGTAGAAGCGCAGGAGGAGATTGACGATCGTCGTCTTGCCAGCGCCCGTGTGCCCAACGAGCGCGATCGTCTCACCCGGCCGGGCGACGAAGCTGATGCCGCGCAGCACCCACGCGGGATCGCGTACGCGCTCGCCGTAGTGAAACCAGACGTCCTCGAACGCAATCGTGACCGGCTCGGTACGTTCGAGCAGCACCGGCTCCGACGCGCCGCTCGCCGGCCGCGCCGCCGCGACCTCCGCGCGGTCGGTGTCGAGCAGCAGGAAGATTCGCTCCGAGGCGGCCATCGCCTGCTGCAGCGTATTGAACTTGTCGGCGAGGTCCTGTAGCGGCTGATAGAAACGCCGCAGGAGCTGGAGAAAGGCAGCGATGGTGCCAACGGTGAGCGACCCCACTCCCACGCGTCTGGCGCCGGCCACGAGGAGAATCGCCAGCGCGAGCGACGTGAGAAATTCGATCGCCGGAAAGTAGAGTGCGTAGATGGTGATCGAGCGGAGGTTCGCGTCGAGATGTCCCTTGTTGAGCACCGCGAACCGTGCCGTCTCGCTCTCCTCGCGCCCAAAGAGCTGCACGACGCGAATGCCCGTAATGCGCTCCTGCAGGTATGCGTTAATGCGCGCGAGCCGCGCGCGAATGTCGCGGTAGGCCACGCGAACGCGTGTCTGAAAGAGATGCGAGGTGAGATAGACGAGCGGGATCACGGCGAATGCCGGGAGTGCGAGCCGCCAGTCGGTGTAGATCATCATCACCGCGATCGCCAACAGCGTGAACAGGTCGCCCAGTCCTGCCACGACACCGGCGGTGAACAGCTCGTTCAGCGACTCCACGTCCGATGTCACGCGCGTGACCAGTCTGCCCACTGGCGTGCGATCGTAGAACGCGATCGAGAGCCGCTGGACATGCTCGAACAGCTGCTGCCGCAGATCGCGCATCACGCGCTGCCCGAGCATCGCGGTGAGCATCGTCTCGCCATACGAGCATCCGAAGGCGAGCACGAGCGAGCTGGCGTAGAGCAGCGCCGCGCGCATCGCCAGCCCCGAGTCGTGCGCCGGCAGCGCGACGTCGATGACGCGCCGCGTGAGAATCGGCCCGACGAGCTGCAGCAGCCCTTCGACCATCAGCAGCACAAGCGCGCCGGCGACGAGCAGCCGATACGGTCGCACGTAGACGATCAGCCGTCGCGCGAGACGGCGGTCGTATCGTTTGGCGGAGGAATCCTCGTCGGAGGCGTGAGGAGAGAGGCTGGCGGCCATGGATGAATTTTAAGTGGTACGGCGGTTGCGATAGAGCCCGATGTCGTCAACACCAACTATCGGAGGCTGTGCTATGGGTATCCTCGCTTGGATCGTGCTCGGGTTGATCGCCGGTGCGATCGCCAAGGCGCTTATGCCCGGGAAGGATCCCGGGGGCATCATCGTCACCATGCTCATAGGTATCGTCGGCGCATTCATCGGTGGCTTCATCGGCAACACCATCACCGGTTCGGGCCTCAACGGCTTCTCACTCTGGAGCCTCCTGCTTGCGGTCGTCGGCGCGATGCTGCTGCTCTGGGTCTACCGCCTGACGACACGGAATCGTACTGCCCTCTGAAAGCTGGCGCTCAGCGCTACGCGCTGTGCTCTCGGGGCGCACACGACCCGCGGCAATGCCGCGGGTCGTTTTGCTCTCTGGGCACGCGACCGCGCGCTAGCACGCGCATCGGTGTTTATTCGGTGCCTCTCCGGCTAGATTGAAGACCGATGAAGGACAAGATCGTCGTCCGCGGCGCGCGGCAGCACAACCTCAAGAACTTCGACCTCGAGATCCCTCGGCGCAGCTTCACGGTCGTCACGGGGCCTTCCGGTTCCGGCAAGTCGTCGCTCGCCTTCGACACGATCTACGCCGAGGGCCAGCGCCGATACGTGGAATCGCTGTCGTCGTATGCGCGCCAGTTTCTCGAGCGCATGGAAAAGCCCGACGTCGATCGCATCGATGGGCTGTCCCCCGCCGTCGCGATCGAGCCGAAGAACCCCACCAAGACCTCGCGCTCGACCGTCGGCACCGCGACGGAGATCTACGACTACCTGCGGCTGCTCTGGGCCCGCGTGGGCCACACGATCTGCTCCGTCTGCGGCCGCGAGCTCAAGCCTGACACCGTGCAGTCGGTCACCGACGCGGTGCTCTCGCTTCCGGCCGGTGCGCGCTTCTACGTCGCCGCCCCGCTCGAGCTCTCGAGCGAGGTCTCGCACGAGGTGGTCGTCGAGAATCTGCGTGCACAGGGATTCGTCCGCATCAGCCTCGACGGGCGGATCATGCACCTCGACGAGCTGAACACCGCGCACGTGGACGTCACCTTCGCGAAGGAGTTGCTCGTCGTCATCGACCGGCTCGTCGTCACGGAAGACACGCGTGGCCGCCTCGCCGACGCGGTGTCGACGGCGTTCCGCGAGGGCGATGGCGACGCGGTCATTCTCTTCACCGACGTGGTTGGCTCTCCGTTCGACGGATCGCGCGTCGACCGTCTGCGATTCACCGAGCGCTTCGAGTGCCCGAACGACGGCACGACGGCGCCCGCGCCCACGCCGCAGCTCTTCTCGTTCAACTCGCCGCGCGGCGCCTGCCCGCAGTGCAACGGCTTCGGCGCGATTCTCGAGTACGACGAGAAGCTCATCGTCCCGTATCCCGACCGGTCCCTGCGCGACGGTGCCATCGATCCGTGGACCAAGCCGCGCTACGACAACAAGCGCCGCACACTCGCTGAATACGCGAAGAAAGAAGGCATCCCGATGGACGCTCCCTGGCAAACGCTCTCCGCGAAACATCGCGAGCGGCTGCTGCACGCGAACGTTCGCGGCTTCAAGGGCATCTTCCCCTTCCTGCGCGATCTCGAGGACAAGCGATACAAGCAGTACATCAGAATCTTCCTGCGGCAGTACCAGACGGCGCAGGAATGCCCGAGCTGCCATGGTACCAAGCTCCAGCCGGAATCGCTGCAGGTGAAAGTCGGTGGTCGCAACATCGCCGAGATCTGCGATCTTCCTGTCGGCGTGCTCACGCAGTGGCTTGATACGCTCGCGCTGTCGGAGTTCGATCGGCAGGTCGCCGCGCACATCCTCACGGAGGCGCAGGATCGCGTGCGCTTTCTGTGCGACGTGGGGCTCAACTACCTCTCGCTCAACCGCGCGACGCGCACGCTCTCGGGCGGCGAGGCGCAGCGCATCGGCCTGGCCAACTCGCTCGGCTCGCGCCTCGTCGATACGCTCTACGTGCTCGACGAGCCGTCGATCGGACTGCACCCCCGCGACATGGACCGGCTGCTCAAGCTGCTGCTTCGGCTTCGGGACGGCGGCAACACGGTGCTCGTCGTGGAGCATGACCTCGACGCGATCCGCGCCGCCGACTACATGATCGAGCTCGGGCCCCAGAGCGGCGAGAAGGGCGGCGAGCTCGTCTTTGCCGGTCCGATGTCGCGCGTGAGCGAGAGCCCGCTCACCGGGCAATACCTCACCGGCGAGCGGCAGATTCCCCTGCCCGCGTCGCGACGGCGCATCGGCCCCCAGTGGCTCACCCTCACCGGCGCGCGCGAGCACAATCTCAAGAGCGTGGACGTGCGCATTCCGCTCGGCACCGTCACCGCCGTGACCGGCGTCTCAGGTAGCGGAAAGAGCACGCTCATTCACGACGTCCTCATGCGCGCGCTCGAGACGAAGCTCACCGGCGAGCACTCGGCGAAGCAGCATCTCGGCGAGCGCGTCGGGGACTTCGACACTCTCACCGGCTACGAAGCGCTGGACGACGTCGTGCTCGTCGATCAGAGTCCGATCGGCAAGTCGCCGCGCTCCAATCCGGTGACCTACGTGAAGGCCTTCGACGAGATTCGCCGCATCTTCGCGTCGCTGCCCGCCGCGCGGCAACGCGGCTACACGGCGGGGACGTTCAGCTTCAACGTCGCCGGCGGCCGCTGCGAAACGTGCGAGGGCGCCGGCTATCTCGAGGTCGAGATGGTGTTCATGGCCGACGTCTTCGTTCCGTGCGACGATTGCGCCGGCCGCCGATTCAAGCCGGAAGTGCTCGAGGTCAGGTACTTCGGCAAGAGCATCACCGACGTGCTCGCGATGACGGTGGATGAAGCGATTCGCTTCTTCCCGTACGAAGAGAAGCTCGGCCAATCGCTCTGGCAGCTCCAGCAGGTAGGGCTCGGCTACCTGCGCCTCGGCCAACCGGCCACCACGCTCTCCGGGGGTGAGGCGCAGCGTCTGAAAATCGCGCGCGAGCTGGTCTTCGGTGCCAAGAAGAGCGGACGCAAGCTGTACATCATGGACGAGCCCACGACCGGTCTGCATCTCGAGGACATCCGAAAGCTCGCGAAGGTCTTCGACCGGCTCGTCGATGCGGGACACACACTGGTGCTCATCGAGCACAATCTCGACGTCATCAAGCTGGCCGACTGGGTCATTGATCTCGGGCCGGAAGCGGGAGACGCGGGTGGCCAGGTCGTTGCGACTGGGCGGCCCGAGGAAGTCGCCGCCGTCGACGGCTCACACACCGGCCATTGGTTGCGTGGCGTGCTGCCGGATTGGGACAAGCCCTCTGGAGCGAAGCGCGCGTCGCACGGTGGCAAGCCGAGCATCGCTGCGACTGCTTCGAGACGGCGTGCGAAGGCGTCGTGAGTCCGCGGCAATTGACTTCGCACCTTGCTCCGCTAAATTTCATATGTTGCACCCGATTATTCCCCAGTAGCTCAGTTGGTTAGAGCATTCGACTGTTAATCGAAGGGTCGTAGGTTCAAGTCCTACCTGGGGAGCTTTGAAAGAGCCGCAGCGCCTGCATTAGGCGCTGCGGCTTTTTCGTTTGGCGATGGATGCTGGGATAGCTGACCAAAAAGCGTGAGGAGCGAATCTAACGGATTCGAGTTCCCCGCTTTCGGTGATCCGGTCACTCCACCACGAACTCGTTCACCTTCTCCAGCACCCGGCGCGCCGAATCCTTGAGCATGTGGCTCGTCGCCTCCAGCTCTTCCACCGACGCCGACGTCTCCTCGGTCGCCGCCGCAACTTCCTGTGCCGACGCGGCGTGGCTCTGCGCGGTATCCCCAGCCTTCGCGATCGCCTCCTCCACCATCTGGATCGCCGTCACATTGCCGGACACCGCTTCCGAGACGCGCGCCGATGCATCCTCAACGCGCTCCACCGCCGTCTGAATCGACGCCAGCGCGTGCCGCGCCGCATCGGCCACCTTCGTCACGTCCTTCATCTGCGTCGTTCCACTTTCCACGGCGCGCGACGTACCGAGCACCCCTTCGCGAATCCGATTCACATTGGCCGTCACTTCGTGCGCGGCGCGCGAGCTCTGCTCCGCCAGCTTGCGCACTTCGTCGGCGACGACGGCGAATCCTCGGCCCGCGTCGCCGGCGCGTGCCGCTTCGATGGCGGCGTTGAGCGCGAGCAGATTGGTCTGCGACGCAATCTCCGAGATCGTCGTCGCGAAATCGTCCACGACGCCGAGCGATTCCCTCAGCCCATTGATCTCCTTGGCGCTGCGATCGAACACTTCTCTCGCGGCGAGCAGCGTGTCCACCGCCTTGCCGATCTCCTGCGCCGTTCCCGTCGCCGACATGCGAATCTCGCGGGCGCGCGTTTGGCTCTCGCGCACCGCCTCGTCGATCGTGCGTCCCGACGCGGCGAGCTGCGCCACCGCGCTCCCCGCGCTGCCGAGCACGTCGAGCTGCAATCCCGCGCCGTGCGCCATCTCCGTGACCGCGGTCGCGACATGCTGCGTGCTGTCCGACGCACCTCCCGCCGCGGCGGCGAGCTCGGCGGCTGCCGCAGCGACGTCGTCTGATTGCTGCTTCATCTCAGCGAGCAAGCCGCGCAGCCGCTCGCGCGCCTGATCGAACGCATCGGCGAGCGCTTCGTACTCGGCAGCCCCAAGTGTCTCGCGCTTCAAGTCGCTTCGGCGCAGGTCGCCGCGTCCAATCGCGAGCAGGTCGCGCGTGAGCGCATCGAGCGGCCGAGTGACCGCTCGCGACATCATGACGCTCGACAGAATGTATCCGACGATCAGTGCCGCGAGAATGACGAACGCGAGCACCGCGATATTGTCGCGCAGTGTGACGGACGCGGCGTGCTGCTGCTCGCTCAGCCGCTGCGCACCTTCCTGCCGCAATGATTCGAGCGTCTTGTCGACGTCGTCCAGAGCGCCGGCCGTCTTGCCGAGCGCCGCGGTCGCCTCCGCCGAGCGGCCGACCGCGTCGTACGCATGCGCGACGCCAATACCCGCCTCGACCGTGGCCTGCAATGTTCCGAGGTCCTTGAGCTTCTGGCGCTCCGCGCCCGAGAGTGCATCGAGCTTGATCGCTTCGCGGCGCAGATGATCCGCCACGTCGGCGAGCGCCACGTAGCGCGCCTCGTCGGCCGCGGTGCCCGTGCTGAGATAGCGCATCCCGGCCGTCGTTTCGCGAAGAATGCGAAACGCAACCTGCTGCATCTTCTCCTGCTGGAGCCGCATGTCGGAGGCGAGCGCTTCGTTGCGCGAGCCGGCGCGCAGCAGCCCGTAGCCGGCGAGCAGCCCTGCGGCGAGAATGAGCCCAAGGGTGACGCCGAACCCCACGCGAAGGCGGGAGCGAATCGTCGTGAGAGGTTTCATCGTCCCACCTGCGCGACGACGACCGGCTTGTTCACCGCATCGTGCTTGTCATCGAAGGCGATCGGTCCTGCGGCGCCGGCCATCGCCGGACGACCACCGGCCTTGCCAATCGACTCGATATAGTCTCGAATCTTCGCGCGATCGGAGCCAACCTCGAGCGCGGCGCGGCCGATCAGCATCGCCGCATCGTACGCGAGCGCCGCACGCTGGTCGGGCTCTTCCTTGAACGCCGCCGTGTACGCCGTGATGAACGCCTTTGCCTCGGGCGAGGTGGCGCGGCGCGCGAGGAAGAACGCCACATAGCGCGCCGTCGGAAACTCCTTCGCGTACGCCTCGAGGCCGGAGGTCGCGTCTCCACCCACCAGCGGCGTCGACACGTTCACCGCGCGCATGGCTCGTAGCGCGAGCACCGCATCCTCGGTGCTTCCCGGAAAGAGCAGAACGTCCGGATTCAGCTTCTTGAGATAGGCCGCGTACGCATCCCACTGCGTCACGCCAGCGAGATACGGATCGCGCTCGAGGATGACGCCCTTCCCCTCGCGGAATGCGTCGGAGAACGACTTCGACCAGTCCTTGCCGTAGGCGTCGTTGCGGTAGATGACGCTCGCGCGGCTCGCATGGAGCGAATCGAGGAGATAGCGCGCCATCGTGCGGCTCGTCTGCACGTCGCTCGGGCATACGCGGAAGAGCCACTTGTTCGCGCCGGTGAGTGCGGGGCTCGTGCCCGTCGGCGAGATCGCGACGACTGCGTTCCGCCCACCGTTCTTCGTGTCGGCGTATTCGCCGATCGCGTCGAGCGTCGTGCCGCTCTCCGGATGACCCACCACGCCGACGACGTTGGGATTGTCGCGAAATGCCTCGGCGATGCGAATCGGATCGCTCACGTCGGGCGCGCCCTTGATCATCTTCAGCGGCGCACCGCCGTGGCGCTGGCCATTGAGCTGATCCACGGCGAGCTGCACGCCGTTGTAGATCGTCTGCATCCCCTGGCGATGCGGATCCAGGGCGACGGCGATACCGATTTCGTCCCCTGCCGCGGCGCGGGACGAACAGCTGACTAGCGATGCGCTGGCGGCGAAGAGCGCGAGAATGCCGGCGACGAAATGTGCTCGGCGAAGAATGGCGTGCATGCGTGGGGGGCGAAGTGCTGGAGGCGCGGGCTTCGTCGCCCGCCACAGTATGGTAAGCGCTCGCGCAGCGGCGCAAGCAATTTGCTCTCGCGAGTGGTGGCTTTCGCCACGCCGGCCGCGCTATCTTTCGCTCGCCGCCGATTCGCCGCCTCTCGCCCGCACCGTGCATGGCTTCCCACCCAGAAGAATCCGCTGGCACCGCCGGCCAGAAACCCCTCGTCGGCGTGATCATGGGAAGCCGAAGCGATCTGCGTGTGATGACCTCCGCGGTCGAGCTGCTCGACGCACTGGGCATCCCGCACGAGGTACGCGTAGTATCGGCGCATCGCACCCCGGACTGGATGTTCGAGTACGCGCGCACCGCCGAAGCACGGGGACTCGAGGTCATCATCGCGGCCGCCGGTGGCGCGGCGCATCTCCCGGGAATGGTTGCCGCGTCGACGATTCTCCCTGTGCTCGGCGTGCCGATTGCGGCAACGCAGCTGAATGGCGTCGACGCGCTGCTCTCCATCGTGCAGATGCCCAAAGGTGTGCCCGTCGGCACCCTGGCCATCGGCGAGCCCGGTGCCGCGAACGCGGCGCTGCTCGCGGCGTCGATCCTCGCCGGCAGTCGCCCGGAGCTGCGCGAGCGGCTTCGCGCGTGGCGCGCCGAGCGGACCGCGGGCGTCCTCGCCGACACCGATCTCTCCGCGCCACCTCGCTGATGGCCATCCTGCCTCCCGCGACGATCGGCATCCTCGGCGGCGGGCAGCTCGGGAGGATGACCGCTCTGGCGGCCCGATCGCTCGGCTTCGGAGTGCAGGTGCTCGACCCAAATCCCGACTGCGCCGCGCGGCCGGTCGTCGACCGCGTCGTCGTCGCCGCATTCAGTGACCCCGATGGCGCCGCGGAGCTCGCGCGCGGGTGCGACGTGATCACCATCGAGATCGAGCAGATCGCCCCCGCGGCGCTCGAAGCCGCGCAACGGCACGCGCCTGTTCGGCCCAGCGCATCCATCTTGCGAATGGTGCAGGATCGCGCGCGGCAGAAGGCCTGGCTCGCGTCAGAGGGCGTTCCGATCGGCGCGTACGCCGTCGTCGAATCCGCGGAGGCACTGGCGGATGCGACACGCACCTTGGGCGCGTCGCTGTTCATCAAGGCCTGCGAGGGTGGCTACGACGGACGCAGCCAGATCCGTGTCGGCTCCGGCGACGACGCCGCATCCGCGTTCGAGGCGCTCGGCCGGCGCCGCGCGGTTGCGGAACAGGGTCTATCGCTCGCGATGGAACTGAGCGTTCTCGTCGCGCGCCGCGCGTCGGGCGAGACACGCGTGTTTCCGCTGGCGGTCAATCATCACGAGCGCCAGGTGCTCTCCTGGAGCGTCATGCCGGGCGACGTCCCCCCCGAGATCGTGGGAGAGGCGGAGCGACTCGCGCTCCACATTGCGCACGCGCTGCAGCTCGAGGGTATTCTCGCCATCGAGATGTTTCTGCTCCAGGACGGACGACTCCTCGTGAACGAGCTCGCGCCGCGACCGCACAACTCCTTTCACGCGACCGAGCTCGCCTGTCCCACGAGCCAGTTCGAGCAGCTCGTTCGTGCCGTGTGCGACCTGCCGCTCGGTGCCGTGGAACCTGCGCGTCCCGCGGCGATCGTGAACCTCTTCGGCGACCTATGGGCGAACGGCAATACGCCGCATTTGGAGCGAGCGCTCGGCGTGTCGGGTACGCGGCTGTTTCTGTACGGAAAGGGTGGCGCGCGTCCCGGCCGCAAGATGGGACATCTCGCCGCGATCGGTGCGAGCCCGCAGGAGGCGCTCGAGCGCGCTCAACGCGCTGCCGCGCTGCTGTGATCAGCCCGCGACCGGCGTCCGGCACTCCCCTTGCTCCGGCTTCGGGCATGACGCAGCTCACACCTGCCCCGGCCGGCCCGAGTCCGTCTCTTGCGCTGCTTCTCGCAGCGGTGGGAGGCGGAATGATTCTCGGTGCGCGGCCACGTGGCGACGCACCCTCTCGCCCGTTCCTTTCACTCGCCGGAATGGCGCTCGTCGGCGTGGCCGCGCACCGTCCGATCGCCGATGCCCTTCGTCACGCCGGCACGCGCCGACGCGCTGCTGACGTCCGATTCTCCTTCGTCATCGAGCGGCCCGTGGAGCAGGTGTTCGACTTCTGCGCCGACTTCGAAAATTTTCCACGCTTCGTCGGCGCGTTGCGCGAGGTGCGCGACACCGGCGACGGTCGGTCGCACTGGTGCGCGTCCACGCCGAGCGGCGGGGAGATCGAGTGGAACGCGACGACGACCAAGTTCGTGACGAATTCGGTGATCGGATGGAAGAGCGTCGCGAACGCTCCGGTCGAGACGTCCGGCTTGCTGCGCTTCAGCCCGGAAGGCGGATCGACCTGCGTTCGCGTCGCGATCAGCTATTGTGTCTTCAGCGGCAGCATGGCCGACGCGCTCGCCGCACTCGCTGCGCCGCGGCGCGCCGATGAGCTCGAGGCTGACATTCGGCGGATGGATGCCCACATGAACGAGGTTCAGTGGGCGATACCCGCCGCAGTAGAGCCCAAGTGACGGAACCGCGTGAACCCAGGTACCTGCGTGACTAATAACGCCGTTCAAAAGTGAAGGTCCTTCACTTTGCACAGGACGACGAGGCCTACGACGCAACCTGCTCCGGCGCGAGTCCGAATCGCCGGTTGCGGCCGCGGAAGTCGGCCATCGCCTGGGCGAGATCCTCCGCGTCGAACTCGGGCCACATTTTCTTCTCGAAGCGCAACTCGGCGTAGGCGCACTCCCAGAGCAGGAAGTCGCTCAGGCGCTGCTCGCCGCCAGTGCGAATCACGAGGTCGACGTCGCGCGCCGGCATCGCGTCGTGGTCCACGCGCGCGAGCAGCTCGGTGAATCCCTCGCGCGATACCATCTCGCCGCGCATGGCCGCCGCGGCGCGGAGCATCGCGTCGCGCGCCGAGTAGTCCACGGCGACGCGGAGATGCATGCGCGAGCCGCCGATCGTCAGCGACTCCACCTGCTCCACGGTGTGACGCAGCGACGATGGCAGGCGGTCGCGACGACCGAGAATCGTGAGGCGAACACCGTTCTCGAGACATCGCTTGGCTTCGCCCAGCAGCGCGCGACGGAAGAGGCGCATGAGCGCCGTGACTTCAGCGGAGGGGCGCTTCCAGTTGTCGGAGGAAAAGGCGTAGAGCGTGAGCGTTCCCACACCCTCTCGCACTGCCGCTTCGACGATGTCGCGCGCCGTGAGCAACCCAGACTCGTGGCCCGCCGAGCGAGAAAGTCCATGTGCGGTGGCCCAGCGGCCGTTCCCGTCCATGATGATGGCGAGGTGCGGTCCGTTGAAGCTCGCGTGCACCGGCGTTCCTGCGTGTCGTGACGTCGGCATCGCGTCTCAGCGCTCCCGGGTGGCGCGAATGAGCGCCTCCATGTGATCCAGATATCGCTCGAGAGCGAGCCGCCCTGTCGCGGTGATGCGGTATTCCGTCTTCGGTACGCGGCCCTCGAACGACTTCTTGCAGGTCACGTACGCGGCGTCCTCGAGCTTGCGCGCGTGCACGCTGAGATTGCCGTCGGTCGTCTGCATCAAACGCTTCAGCTCATTGAACGTCAGTGACTCGTTCACCGCGAGCGCGCTCACGATCCCGAGGCGCAGCCGCTCGTGAATCAACCGGTCGAGCGCCAGCGCGCCCTCGTTCGATCCCGCCGAAGGTGCGTCTACCGAGCGAAGAGACCGCGTCCCCTGCGGACGCTCGCCTCCTGCGTGAGTGGGACGTTTCGTTACTGCGCCGTGTTTAGCCACCGTGCCTCCGTGCGATCATCGTTCCGAAAAAGAGATGCAATGCTCCGAACCCCACCGCCATGCACGCCGTCGCCCAGGAGGGCGGCGCGAACAGAGCCACCACACCCACGACCATGAACGCCATTCCCATGACAGGGACGACGCGCACCGAAAAAGTCCCCGCCGCGATGACGGCAACACCATAGAGCAGCATCCAGACGCCGGGCAGCAGGCTGAGAAGCCCGCGCTCGAAGAAGAGAAGCGTGAGCAACGCACCGACTATCATCGGCGGCGCGAAGCTGAAGACGATCTTTCGCGCCGGCTCCGACCAGAGCGGGAGCTGCGCGGCGCGCGCCTTGAGCGCCATCGTGTAGATCGAGATGGCCATCGACAGGCAGGCTTCGCACAACCAGATGAAGACCCAGCGCGTGGGGCTGTGCGTCGCCGCCGAGAGGAGCGCCGCCCCGATCGACGTCGCGCCGATCAGGACCGTTCCCCATCCCGACACCGTGGTGAACGTCGCCGCCGCCTCCATCGTCTCGCGGATGAACCGGAGATTGTCCATCGCCCGGGCCTGCATCTCGGGCGGATCGGGCGGATGGAGGGGCAGGACGCGCGTCATGGATGGAGAATGATGACGAAGGGGGGCGCTGTCAAGTGCTTTGCAATGCAAAGCATCCGGCGCTCCTACCCGCGCGCAGCTCCCTCCCCTCCAATCGCCGTCGGCCCCGGCGGCGGATCGCTCGCCGGAAAGCTCTGCTCACTCAATGAATCCACGCGCGCGTCGTCCAACCGCTGCGCGAACGCCTTCACGATCGTCGCGCAAAACTTCGGCAGATCCTCCGGCTTCCGGCTCGTGATGAGCTTGTCGTCCACGCGCACGACCTCGTCCACCCATTCGCCGCCGGCGTTGCGAATGTCGGTCTTCAGCGACGGCCACGACGTCAGCGTGCGGCCCGCCACCGCCCCCGCCTCGACGAGCATCCACGGAGCGTGACAGATCGCCGCCACAGGCTTGTCGGCCACCATGAACTCGCGAACGAATTGCACCGCCTTTTCATCCGTGCGCAGCTTGTCCGGATTCGCCACGCCGCCCGGCAAGAGCAGCGCATCGTAGTCGCCAGAGCGCACCTCGCCGAGTAACCGGTCCACTGGAATGCGCGCGCCCCTTTCGTCGTGATTCATCGCCTGAATGGAGTCCTGCTTCGGCGAGATCAGATGCGTCACCGCGCCGGCAGCGTCCAGCGCGCGTCGCGGCTCCTCCAACTCGACCTGCTCCACACCATCCGTTGCCAGGATGGCGACCTTGCGTCCCTTCAGTCCGGGGTCCATATGGCGCCTCGCGTTGTGTTCGCGCGTGAAAACATCACGAAGCGTGCCGCTTTTGACATTGTTCGGACGGGCTCGCCGCTCTTACCTTGTTCGGGTGCCTCTGCTTCCCATTCACGGCCACGACACTCTCCGCGCGCGATTCGACGACGCCATCCGTCGCGACGCGCTCCCGGGCTCGCTTCTCCTCCATGGCCCAGCCGGCGTCGGAAAACAGCGCCTCGCCCTGTGGCTCGGCCAGCGCCTGCTCTGTACAGGTGCGAAACCGCTGCCGTGTGGAACATGCCAGCACTGCCGCTACGCGCTGGCCGGGACGCATCCTGACATTCATTGGTTCTTTCCACGTCCTCGACCCAAGGACTCCGACGCCTCTCCGGCGAAGGTCATCGACGACTTTCGCGAGGCCATCGGCGAGCGCGTCAAGACGGGCGTCTACTCGCCGCCGGCGCCGGAGGAGGGCATCTACGTCTCAACGATACGGGCCATCGTCCAGTCGGCCGCTCTCGCGCCTGCGCTGGCGGCGCGAAAGATCTACATCCTCGGTGAAGCCGAGCGCATGGTGCTGCGCGAGGGCTCCGAGGACGCCGCTGGTGCGTTTCTCAAGCTGCTCGAGGAGCCGCCCGCCAAGGCGAACATCATCCTCACGACGAGCGAGCCCGGCGCGCTCATCCCCACGATCCGCTCCCGCCTCGTGGCGGTTCGCGTCCCTGCTATGGGGTCCGCCGACGTCGATGCGGTGCTCGCCGAGCCGGCGATGCGGGAGGCGATCGCGGCCGCTGGAGGCCCGAAGAAGCTCGAGGAGCAGCGCCGAGTCGCGAATGGCGCGCCGGGAGCGCTCGTCGCCGGGGCCGAATGGGCCGACGCGCTCGTCCGGGCACGACGCATGCTCGACGCCGCGTCCAACGGCGACCGCCGGGAGCAGACGCGCACAGCGCTCATGCAGGGGTCCAGCAAGGCCCGGGGCGCGTTCAGCACGTCGCTGGACGCCCTCACGACGCTCCTGCACGATCGCGTGCGAGCCGCGGCAGAGCGCGGGAACGCCGCCGCGGCCAACTCGGCGGCTCACGCGCTCGACGTCGTGGAAGCCGCAAAGAAGCGCGCCACCGGCAACGTGAATCCGCAGCTCATCACGAGCGAGCTGCTTCGCCAACTCGAGAGGCTGATGGCATGACCGGGAAATCCACGGATCGGCTCTCGCACGTCTCGGCCGACGGAACCGCCCGCATGGTGGACGTCAGCTCGAAAGCCGACACGGCGCGAATGGCGCGCGCGACGGGTTCGATCGCAATGGCGCCAGCGACCCTCGAGGCGATCGTCGCCAACACCCTGGCAAAGGGCGACGTACTCGGCGTCGCCCGGCTGGCGGGAATCATGGCCGCAAAGCGGACGGCCGACCTCATCCCGCTCTGCCATCCGATCGCGTTGACGGACGTCGCCATGACGCTCTCTCCCGACCGGTCTCTGCCCGGTGTGCGGGTGGAGGCAGTGGCTCGCACGGTCGGAAAGACCGGCGTGGAGATGGAGGCGCTCACCGCCGCCAGCGTCGCGCTGCTTACGATCTACGACATGGCGAAAGCGATCGATCGCGGCATGACGATCGGCGAGATCGGTCTCACCGAAAAAACAGGTGGAGCGAGCGGAACCTTCGCAAGGGCTTGATGGCATAGCCGTTGTCGCTTAACATGAAGGAGCAGCGAGCTGGGCAACTATACGTAACCCTTTACCAGGGTTCAACTTATGCGAAATCTCCGAGGCACGTACGTGCATCGCGGAGACGGCTTTCGGCGGCGCACCCGCATTAAACAAACGGTGCTTGCCATCAGCTTCTTCAGCGCGTTGGGCTTTCTTTTGGGGAACCGCGAGCCGGCCGCACCTGACGCAGAGGCGGCTCCGGTCGCCCGCCGTGGCGCCTTTCACATCGACCTCAGCACCGATCGCACCCTGACCGCGCAGCTCGACTCAGCGCGCGGGGAGTTGGAACTTGCCCGTGCCCAGCTCGATCGGGCGAACGGGATCATCGGCTTTTCGACGCAGTACAGAATCAGCGCCGAGCTTGCCGGCAACATCGCTGACGTCGCGCGGGCGGAGGGGATCGATCCGGAACTGGCCTTCCGCCTCGTCAAGCTCGAGAGCGATTTCAACGTCCACGCCACCAGCCCGGTGGGTGCGGTTGGGCTGACCCAGGTCATGCCCTCCACGGCCCGGTTCTACCACAAGGGAATCACTACGCAGCGGTTGTACGAGCCCAACACCAATCTGCGGGTCGGGTTCCGGTACCTGCGAGGGTTGGTGAAGGAGTATCACGGCGACATGAACACCGCCCTGCTCGTGTATAATCGCGGGCCGGCGGCGGTGGCCAAGTCGCGGGCGCAGGGCAACAACCCGTCGAACGGCTACGACCGGATCCTCACCAAGGGGTACAAGGGTCGCGGGATCGTCAACTGATTAAACGCGTTGAACGGCGTACCTCATGTACGTTGTAACTCTGTACCAGGAATTAGTTTAGGCCACTGGGAGCTGTAGACACATCGCAGACGGCAGACGGTGCTTGGTCACACTGCGTCAAACGCAGTTGGTAGTTGCCCGGAGTCCCTGCGACGACAATCAAGCCTGCAGCTTTGCTCTGGATCGGGCGCCCGCTTTCGAGCTGGCGCCCGATTTTTTCTTTCCGCTGGCGGTCACGATCAGCGACTGCCCCGGAAGGATCATCGGCTTCTTCAACCCGTTCAGCCGCATGATGCGCTCGGGCGTCGTCGCGTACTTTCTCGCGATGGCGCTTACGGTCTCGCCCTTCTTTACTGTGTGCAGCTTCATCCGCTTCGTGCTGCCGGGATACTTCTCAATCGCCGGATCCGGAATGTTCAGCGCCGCCACAGCGACCACCGCGGTCGGCAGCAGGATGGCCTGACCCGGTGCGAGCCGTCCGCTTTTGAGCTTTCGCAGCTTGGGATTGAACGACCGGAGGGCCGACTCCGATATCCCGCGCGCATGCGCCAGCCGTTCCGCCGTATCCCCCTTCTTCGACTCCACGGTCTTCGTGGCGATGAGATCTTCCTTCGGCAGCGCGGCAAACGACGAATCGAAGCTCGCCGCGCCGCCAACAGGAATACGCACGAGATAGGCATCGCACGGCGGCGTCATGCCTCGCAGCAGATGCGGATTGAGCTCGCTCACCTCCGCAATGGCGACGCCCGCCGCCGTGGCCACCGCGGCGAGGGGTGTGCTCCCCGGCACGCGCACCGAGTCATACGCGAAGGGCGCTCGCACATGGAGCTTCATTCCATAGCGTGCCGGCTCCTTGCCGATGAGCGCGGCGGCGATGAGCTGCGGGACGTAGTCGCGCGTCTCATTCTTCAGATAGTCCTTCTCCGCGAGCACGAAGAAGGCGTCTTCGCCCTGCGCGCCCTGAATGTCGTCGGCGTACCTGGTCAGGCCGCGCGCCACGCGTCCGGGCCCGCCGTTGTAGGCGGCCGCGGCGAGATAGAGCGAGCCGAACTGATCGCGCAACCCGCGGATCAATCGCACCGCCGCCGACGTCGACTTCACGGGATCGCGTCGCTCGTCCACCCACCAATCGACGCGCATTCCCATATCGCGCGCCGTGGAAGTCATGAACTGCCACATCCCGACGGCCGCGGCGCGGGAGTAGGCGTGCGGGTCGAACCCGCTCTCGACGAGGGCCAGGTAATACATGTCCTGCGGCACGCCGCCCGCCTTCATCCTGGCGCGAATCATCGGCTCGTATCGCGAGCCTGCTGCGAGCCGCTCGGTGATCCACTCCTTCTCTCGGCCACTGAACAGGCCGACATAATGCGCGACGCGATCCTGCGTCTCGTACGAGCGCACGTCCATGTCCCACGTCGGCTCTGCCGCCGCGGAGTCGGACGCGCTTTCTGGCCGAGCGGGCGCGGCCGACATCGGAGCGCCTGCTGGAATGACGCTGGGTCGGGTGAGGCTGTCTGACGACTGGGCCGCGGCAGCGGGCCCGGCTCCCAGCGTCAGCGCAAGTGTGCCGAGGAGGGCTGCGGTACGGCGCAACTGCATGTGGTTCAGCGACCCAAAATGAAATTGCCGAGTGCGCGATTCGTGGCGTTGAGCACGGACAGAGCGGCACCGCGCGCCAGATCGCCTTCCGCGAGATAGCAGCCTAGCAGGCGCTCCGGCCCATCGTCGCCATGCTGAATGAGTGAGGAGATGACGATATTCCCGTCGAAGGCACGAACGACCTTCACACCGATCAGCTCGAAGGTGACAGCCCCATCGGTGAAGGTCTCGAGCGCGCGAATGGCCGCCTCGGCGCCGAGGCGGGTGTCACCGGCTGGGCTCGCCTGCCCCGCCACCCGGCCCGAGATCACCTCGCCGGGGCCGAACTCGAGCGTCACCTGACAGGTGACCTGTCCGGCGCGGGTTCGCTCGAATGAAAAGTTGGAGAAACGAAGTCGCTCTTGTCGAGCGACGGAAGTACCAGTGGCGCGGGGCGTACCCGCGGCGTCATCGGGAGTCATCGCTGCCATCTCGGAGGAGGGCGGAACAGCCTAGTCCACGAGTTTTGAGTTTGGAGTCGGAGAGTAAACTACAGTTGTTAGTTGAAGCTGACTCCAGTTTGCAGTTGAGTTTAACTGCGGCAACGTGGTTCCGTCCGCAGTCAAACTTCACTCACAACGGTGGTCCACTTGAACTAATAACTGAAGGTGACTCACCCACCCACAACTGAATAACTGCGAGGGGTGTCCTGGTGCCGGAGCAGCCTCGCCCCGTGGTGAGTACGAGCCAAGTGCATCAAACGCAACGTGCGAATCTTTCGCCGGTTAGCGGTGCCCCTATATTTCGCCTCATGCGACAATTCTTCACCGTGATGGCCGTCACCATCCTCGCCTTCTGTGTCGCCCCTTCGCGCGTTGTCGCACAGGGACAACGCACCGCGGATCTCCAGGCCAGGATCGCTGCACGGATTGCGGCCGTGCCGGGTGGGGGCGCGCAGGTCGCCGTGAGCTATCGCGATCTCGGGAGCCGCGATTCGCTCGACATGAGCGCCGACGTGGATTTCCACGCCGCGAGCACGATGAAGATTCCCGTGATGATCGAGGTGCTCCGCGCCGCCGACGCCGGGCGCATTTCCCTCGACCAGCGCATCCTGCTCGTCAATCGCTTTCACTCCATCGTGGACGGGTCGCCGTACTCGCTTGATGCGCACGACGACAGCGATTCGACGGTGTACATGCGCGTGGGTGAGCGGGTTTCCGTGCGAGAGCTCATGGAGCGGATGATCGTGCGATCGAGCAACCTCGCGACGAATGCGCTCATCGCGCTCGTCGGCGCGGAGCAGGCCGACGCCACCGCGCACGCGCTCGGCGCAACGCACATTCGCGTGCTGCGCGGCGTCGAGGACGGCAAGGCATTCGCCGCCGGAAGGAACAACACGACGACGTCGGCGGATCTCGCGACGCTGCTCGAGCACGTCGAACGCGGCGACGCGTTGCGGCCCGAGAGCGCGCGACTGATGAAGGACGTCCTGCTGCGGCAGGAGCTCAACGACGAGATTCCCGCGGGAGTTCCGGCAGGAACTCCCGTGGCACACAAAACAGGCTGGATCACCGCGACCCTCCACGATGCGGCGATTGTGTATCCGAAGGGTCGCGCGCCGTATGTCCTGGTCGTCCTGACGCGAGCGATTCCGGACGAAAAGGTTGCGCGCTCGCTGATCGCGGACATCTCGCGCATCGTGTGGACGCACGCCAACAGTGGCGTCGTTGCCGCCGCCATACCGGGCGGACGATGAGAGTGGCCTTCGCCGCCGACCATGGTGGATGGCCGTTGCGTGCGCGCGTGATCGCGGAGCTTGCCGCGCTGGGACACGAGCTCGTCGACTGCGGGCCGGCAGCCATCGAGCCGGGTGACGACTATCCCGACCGCGCGGAAGCGGTCGCCCGGGCCGTCGTGGAGGGCCGCGCCGAGCGGGGAATCGTAGTGTGTGGCAGCGGGGTGGGCGCCGCGATTGCGGCGAACAAGATTCGCGGCGTGCGGTCGGGCATGTGTCACGATTCCTTCTCGGCGCGCCAGGGGGTCGAGGACGACGACATGAACGTGCTCAGCCTCGGTGCCAGGGTGATTGGAGAGGAGCTGGCGGCCGAGCTGCTTCGGGACTTCCTCGGCGCGCGCTTCTCGGGCGCGGAGCGGCACCGGAGGCGGCTCGGGAAGATTGAAGCGCTCGAACGGGGAGCACGCGACGTCTGAGCGTTTTTTCGGCTGGTGCGGTCGCGTCCAGGCACTAGCTTTGCCTGTGATGGCGTCGCCGCTATCGCTCCCGCCTCTCCACAGTATCGTGGAACCTTCCGCTCGAATCGGCCAGACCGTGCTCCTCGTTGAAGACAACGAGGACAATCGGATCATCTACACCACCGTGCTTCGGCATGTCGGATACGACGTGATCGAGGCGGTGGATGGTGTGCAGGCAATCGCGCTCGCGCGCAGCGCGCGACCGGATCTCATTCTGATGGACATTTCCATCCCCGAGATCGACGGCTGGGAGGCAACGCGCATTCTCCGGCAGGATCCCGCCACGAGCGCCATTCCGATCATCGCGCTCACCGCGCACGCGATGCCGGGCGATCGCGCGAAGGCCATGCAGATGGGATTCACGTCGTACCTCGCGAAGCCTGTCGAGTCCCGCACGGTGGTTGCGGAGGTGCGACGGTGGATCGGAGGCGGAGGCGTCACCGCTGGCAATTGACGTGATCGCGCCGCCGAGCCGGGGACACGCACGCTGGCGGCTGGTCCTTGCAGTGGCAGCGGGCTACGCGGCGGCATGGCTCGTCGGTATCGGATTCGGCTTCGCGCTGTCACGGACGAATGGCTGGCGCGTCGGCACGGAATGGGAGCAGGCGATGATTCAGTGGTTGCACGCGCATCCGCTGCCCTACCTGCTCGACCTGCTCATGCTGGCGATGCCGTACGTTGGTACGAACCTCACGATACTGCCGCTGATGATCGTCGTCGGTTTGGTGTTGTGGCGGAAGTACGATCAACCGCTCATCGCGATCCAGCTGCTCGTGGTGTCGATCGGGTCGCTCTCGCTGAACCCGACGATGAAGCATCTACTCGACCGGCCGCGTCCCGCGATGTTCCCGCTGCGCGGCATGTGGACGTGGACGTCGTACCCGAGCGGCCACCTCATTCTCACGACCGCGCTGTACGTCACCGTCTCGTTGATGCTGCACGAGACTCGCGGATGGCGGTGGCCGTTCGTCGCGACGTTCGTGATCGTGGTGCTGACGGCGTACTCGCGAGTGTATCTCGCGGTGCACTGGCCCACGGATTTGATTGGCGGACTGCTGATCGGCGTGACGTGGCTGGTCGGAACGTGGACGGCCTTTGCGAAGTACCGGCGGAGGACGCATTCGACCGATCTAGTGGTCTGATTTTTTCGGGGCGCGGCCTGAAAGCGTGAGGAGCGGATCCGCTCCTCACGCTGTTCCTTTGGGAGCCCCGCTCAGTCTCCCGCCGGCTCGGCCGTCATGCCATGTGCGGGGCGAGGTGACTGCCGCCACCCCCGCCGCCCGACCCACGTTTGCAGCTCGTCGAGGTACGTATAGAAGACGGGCGTGACATACAGCGTCACGAGTTGCGAGAACGCCAGTCCACCCACCACGGCGACGCCGAGCGGCCGCCGGCTTGCCGCCCCGGCGCCCCAACCGACCGCGATCGGCAGCGCGCCCATCAACGCCGCCATTGTCGTCATCATGATCGGCCGGAAACGCACGCTCGCGGCTTCCACGATCGCGGAGGCCGGAGCGCGATTGTCTGAGCGCTGCACCTCGAGGGCGAAGTCGATCATCATGATCGCGTTCTTCTCCACGATGCCGATGAGCATGATCATGCCGACGAAGCCGTACACGTCGAGGTCGAGGCGGAAGAGCATCAGCGTGACGAGCGCGCCGAACGCGGCAAACGGCAATCCGGAGAGAATCGTGATCGGATGGATGAAGCTCTCGTACAACACGCCAAGAATGACGTAGATCACGAACACCGCGAGGATCAACAGAATGACGAGGCCCTGCTGCGTCGAGAGAAATGCGTCGGCGGTCCCGGCAAAGCTCCCGTTCACCGACGCCGGGAGGATGCCCTTCGCTTCTTTCTGCACGTCACCGAGCGCCGACCCGAGTGAGACTCCATCCGCAAGGTCGAAGGAGATCGTGACCGACGGGAGCTGCCCCGAGTGGTTGACCGTGACGGGGCCGACGCCTGTGGTGAACTTCGCCACCGCGCTGAGGGGCACCACTTTCCCTTGCGTCGAGCGAACCCAGAGCTTCCCGAGCGATCCGACGTCCCGCTGGAACTCGGGCAGCAGCTCCATGACAACCCAGTAGTTGTTCGTCGATGTGTAGATCGTCGAGACCTGCTTCTGGCCGAAAGCGTCGTATAGCGTATTCTCGATCTCGGATGCGGACACGCCGAGCTGGCCGGACTGTTCCCGATCTATGTCGACGGTGACCTGCGGGTTCTCGATCAGAAGGTCGCTCGTCACGTTGACGAGCTGGGGCAACTGTCGCAGCCGCGTCTCAAGGGCCCGCGCCGCGCGATTGAGCGTGGCGATGTCTCCACTGAGGAGAGTGTATTGATACAGACTCTTCGACGCGAGTCCTCCGATCGAGATGGCCGGCGGGTTCTGAATGAAGAGTGAAATGCCGCCAACCTCGAGCGCCGCCTGTGACAGGTCGCGCGCGATCTCCTGCGCGTTCCGCTTGCGCGCGCTGAGCGGCACGAGGTCGATCGTGAGCTGGCCCTGATTGGCCGCAGCCGTAGTTCCCACCGAGGAAGTGACCGAGCGGACGTCGGGATCCTTGGCGATCTTGGCGGCGAGGCGCTGCTGATCGGCAATAAGGGCGTCGAATGAAACACCCTCTGCCGCCTCGGTCGTCGCGAGCAGCTGTCCCGTATCGTCGGTGGGAAAGAGTCCCTTGGGTGCGACGACAAAGAGCACTCCCGTGAGCACGAGGACCACGAATGAGAACACCATCGTCGCGCGCCGACGCTCCATTACCCAGGCGAGACTGCGCTCGTAGCCGTGCAGCCACCGTTCATAGAAACGCTCGGTGGCCTGATAGAACCGCCCTTGCTTCTTTCCGTGCGAAGAACGCAGGAACCGGCTGCAGAGCATCGGCGTCAACGTGAGCGACACGACGCCCGACACGAGGATCGCGACGCCGATCGTGACCGCGAACTCGTGAAACAGCTTGCCGATGATCCCCCCCATGAAGAGAACCGGGATGAACACCGCGGCGAGCGAGAAAGTCATCGAGAGGATCGTGAAGCCGACCTCGGCGGCACCGTCAAGCGCGGCCTGCATGCGCGTCTTTCCCATCTCCAGGTGTCGCACGATGTTCTCGAGCATCACGATCGCGTCGTCGACGACGAAGCCGACGGCCAGCGTAAGCGCCATCAGCGACAGGTTATCGAGGCTGTAGTGCAGCAGATACATCACCGAGAAGGTGCCGATGATCGACATCGGCAGCGCGAGACTCGGGATGATCGTCGCGGAAATATTGCGCAGGAAGAGGAAGATCACGATCACGACGAGCAGGAGCGTGAGCTCGAGCGTGAGCGTGACGTCGTGCACCGATTCCTGAATGCTGATGGAGCGGTCGTAGAGCACGGCGACGTTCACCGACGGCGGGATGTCGCCCTGCACCTTCGCCAGCGCGGCCTTCACCCGACTGGCGACGGCGACGGTGTTCGTGCCGGGCTGCCGCTGGATGGCGAGCACGATCGAGCGCGAGGTGCCGTACCAGCTCGCCGTCTTGTTGTTCTGCACGTCGTCCGTCACGCGCCCGATCTCGCTCAGATGGACGGGTGCGCCGTTGCGATAAGCGACA
>Ga0208080_1000155_pt1 | contig 33432 bp, 31 predicted proteins | sample NGESurdeep092012_3_FD_184476 | JGI IMG/M metagenome (GOLD analysis project Ga0208080, IMG submission 184476) | Arctic peat soil microbial communities from Barrow, Alaska - NGEE Surface sample 210-3 deep-092012 (SPAdes) | ecosystem: Environmental > Terrestrial > Soil > Wetlands > Peat ...
CCTCAGGTCATTTCTGCCGTTGCACCGATTCCCGTGCATCCTTCATGCCTCACCCAAAGAAGACTTTTTCCACGGGCTGCTAAGCAGCGGAGCATCTGCCGGGTGCAGAAAGAACGGGACCTTCCAGCGTTCCGACAGCGTAGCGGCAGCAGCTATGTGATCATGATGCCCATGCGTTGCGAGCAGCGCCGCAGGGCGAGCGGAATGGAGTTCAACTTCCTCTGCCACGCGTTCCGGGTCGTCGCCAGGGTCGATGACTATCGCGATACCCGCCTTCCCCTCGACGACCCAGCAGTTTTCCCCCCACCGCCCCGTCTTTACGCGGTAGACAGCGTTCTCTTTCAGGCGCCCCCCAGGTGAATTACCTGCCCGGTGATCGATATTCCGGGCGCTGAGATAATAAAATCGATCGCATGAATCAGTTCCTGAATTGTAGCGTGCCCCTTCGAGGGGAGCTGACCCATAGTCGCCTCGATTCGCTTCTCGCCCAATTCTTCGGCCATGCCGCCGCCATCCAACGCTGGAAGCCCGACGGCATTGATCGATACTCCTGAAGGCCCTGCCTCCCGGGCGACCACTCGAACCATCTGTTCGACGGCCGCCTTCGTGGCGCCGTACACTGCCGTACCTGGTGTAGCCAACGGCACGTGGGCTGACGAAATGCAGATGATCCTGCCAGACCGATGGCGCATCATCATCTTCAGCCCATCACGAACTACATAGAACGTTCCCGCGAAATTTGTCTGGAGTACCCGCCGAATCGTCTCTCCGGGCGTCAGAGCCAGGTAGTTTCCACTCGTGACACCAGCGTTGCAGATAAGGACATCTAGTCGACCTGCCCGCTTCTTTACTTCACCGAACATTCGAGCAACATCCGCTTCCTGGCCCACATCTGCCACGATGTGTTCTGCTGGGCCTGTACTCTCGTCCAGCGCACTCCGGCCACATCCAAACACCCGATAACCCGCCGTTGCATAATGCCCAGCAAGAAGGCGACCGATTCCGCGGCGGGTCCCGGTGATCAACATCACCGGTGGAGCGTCAGGCACCACGTGCCTCTGACACGAGTCGCGCCGCGTAGCCCGTTAAAGCCTCTATTGTCCTGAAAGGGTTTTCCGTTGCCTCAAGTGCATGTTCGTCAGCGATGGTTACCACAACGCCTAAGTCCGCTTCGATTGCTTCCTCTACCGCCACAATGAGGTTCACGAGTCCCAGAGAGTCGAGCACGCCGCCTTCCCCGAAAAGCACCACGTCTTCGCGTGCGTCCAATCCCGGATACTCTAGGTGGTCATTCTTGAACTGTTCCACGGCGTCGTAGACGACTCGGTCTATTTCTCGCATCCATGCGTTTCCTTTCTCAAGCTCGCAAGCGAAGTTTCCCCAGTCACCCTCGGGTTACAACCCAGTTTCCCATCACCAGCCGGTCCATCTTCGTCCGCAAAAAGCAGGCGAGCGCCTCTTCCGGCGTATTCACGATCGGTTCGTTCTCGTTGAACGACGTGTTCAGGACGACGGGCACCCCCGTCAGGTCGTCGAACGCCTTGATCAAGGCCCAGTAGCGGGGGTTCTGCTGTTTCGACACGGTCTGCAGACGCCCCGTCCCGTCCACGTGGGTCACGGCAGGGATCTCGGCCCTCTTCTCCGGTCGGATCGGGTAGACCTTGATCATGAAGGGGTCCGGGTAGCTCTCCTCGAAGTAGTCCCCGGTCCTCTCTTCCAGGATCGACGGCGCGAACGGCCGGAACGGCTCGCGCCGCTTGATCCGGGCGTTCAGAACGTCCTTCATCTCCGCCCGCCTGGGGTCCGCCACGATCGACCGGTTCCCTAGCGCCCGCGGTCCCCACTCGCTCCGGCCCTGGTACCACCCCACGATTTCGCCCGCAGCGATGGCCCCGGCCGTCTCGCGGCACAGCGCCCCCTCGTCCACGTGCCGCGCCACGTCAAACTCGCCTGCCCTCACGCCAGCCAGGCCGGGGTCACCGTCCAGCGCGGGGATAGCCCCCTTCAGGGCCGACACCACCCTGGACTCGGGGTATTCCGGTCCCCAGTAGCTGTGCTCCATCACGAACCCGCGCGGATTCCCCAGCACCTGGTGCCACAGGTACAGGGCGCTCCCCAACGCCGTCCCTGCGTCCCCGGCTGCTGATTGAATGTAGACGTCCGTGAAGTCCGTCTGCCGGAAGATCTTCCCATTCGCGACGGAGTTCATCGCGCACCCGCCCGCCAAGCACAGCGCCTTCAGCCCCGTCTTCTTCTGCAGCCAGCGAAGCCTGTGGAAGAAGGCTTCCTCGTACATCGCCTGCAGAGACGACGCGAGGTTCCGGTGGCGGTCCGTGATGTCGGACCCCGCCTCACGCTCCGGCCCCAGCAGGTCGCGCAGCTTCTCGCTCCAGAGTGACCCAATCACCGGTTCCCCGTCATCCCAAGACATCGTCACGCCCTCGGATGCGTGTCGGAAGAAGTCCGGATCCGTCTCGAATGCCCCGTTCTCACCCAGTTTCACCACCTGCCGCAACTGTCCGAGGAACTCCGGCTCCCCGTACGAAGCCAGACCCATTACCTTGTACTCGTCTCCGTACTTCGGGAACCCCAGAAACTGCGTCATGGCGGTGTAGAAGATCCCGAGCGAGTGCGGGAATGCCACGGTGTCCAGGACGGTCAGCCGGTTGCCCCGCCCCACCGCACTCATGGAAGAGAGAAAATCCCCGAACGCATCTACCGTAAGGCAGGCGGCTTCGTCGAACGGCGAGCAGAAGAAGGTCGAGCCCAAGTGCGCCAGGTGGTGTTCTATGTTGTAAACCTTCCCGCGGAACTTCCCCCGGTCCAGCTCGGCGAGGCGGCCCTCTATGCCGGTCACCTTCATCTGGTTCGACAGCCGCGAACGAACCGCATCCAGCGACGGACGTCTGCGGAACGCGAACAACACCTTGTCCAGCAGGTGCGCCGACGGATCTCGAGAGATCGTCACGGCCTCGAGGTCGTCGAGCTGCCAGCCGGCGTCATCGAGAACTTGCCGCGCCGCAGCCGACGGAAACCCCGCCCAGTGCTTCACGCGGTTCAGCCGCTCTTCCTCCACGCCGGCCAGGAACTGCCCGTGGTCGAGGAGCGTTGCCGAGGAGTCACCGTGGAACGCATTGACACCCAAAACCCTCATTTCTCCCTCTTTCGTTCCCCCACAACCAGCCGGATAGCCTGTGCGACGGTGGCTATTCCTCCACCCGCTGGGAGCTCCCCGGGTAACGAACTCCGTGCCCGCATGATAGCCCCAGGAAGATCTTCCGCCTCGTAAGCCGGAGCTACGAGACCCCGGCCGGCAAGCGCCGCCACGAAGCGGATCTGGTGCCCGTTGACGATCTCTCCCAACTCAGGGCGGCGGGGCATCGCCACTGGGAGCTTTCCCGAACGCGCCACGGTGACTAGCGTCGAACCTCCATGGGAGATCACAAGAGTCGCCTCCGCAACTCTTCGGGTGAACTCATCCACCGGAAGGAACGCCGCGATTTGCCACCTCATCGGAATCCCGTCTGGAACCGACCTCGCCTGCACCAAGATCTCCTCGGATCCGAAGAGACCCTGTCTGTCCGCATCCGCCGTCGCCAGGAGCAGCCGGTCGAATCCGGCACCCCAACTTCCGACTGTCACGAAGATCACCGGAGCAGCCCCACGCACTCGCCCCGCGGGAAGAATCCCGAGAGCTCCGGCCACTGGTAGAAGAACCTGTTCGCGAGGTAGTACATCAGGCGGCCCGTAAGAGACGGTGCGTCGACCTGAGCGATGCTCTCGACGAAGATCACGGGGATACGCCGGACGCGGCAGATCACCGCCATCGAAACCGCAGGTCCTGCGCCGGCCGAAAGCATGGCATCCGGCCGCTCCGTGCGGATGATTTTCCATGCCTCCCAGAGGTTCAGAAGAACGCGCCAGTCACGTTCCGCGTGCGCGATCCTGTACGTTTTTCCCGACAGCCCTCTGCTCTCCATCAGCTCATCGTCGTTGACGGCCCAAATCACCTCGAACTCCTCCAGGCGGGAGACGATCTGGCGGACCTCTTCGAGATGGCCGCCGACCGATGAAACAACTAAGAGCTTCACTTTAGCGATCTCTCCACTGTCCAGAGGCAAGGTCGTCACCGCACTTCGCGGCCCCCACGCGCCTCGCTCGAGGCCGTACGAAAGGCTCCAGCCTCGCCCTCGAACGTCACGATCGTTACTCCGCGGTCTCACAATCGAGGGCGACGCAGGCGGGACGATCCGCCACGCCGACCATGAAATCGAGCGCATCCCGGAAGGCCCTCCCCGCTACACACCACGAGAACTCCTCCATCATCCAGTTGCGCCCTCGCGCGCCCATCTCTCGGAGCCCCCCCCTCGGCCGGGAGACCGCTTCCCGCAGCGCTGCCCCTAGCCCCTCGGCGGTCGCCGGGACGCACCAGCCTGCCTTCTTCTCTACGAGCCGGCCCCATGGCGCCGCCTCCGTCGTGATGACCGGCGTTCCAGCGGCGAGCGATTCAGCGACGACCATGCCAAAGTTCTCGCTCCGGCTCGGAAGGAGCACCACGTCCGCCGCGGCCATCGCCACGTCGCGGTCCCGGCCCCAGAGTGCCCCCGGCAGGACAAGTGCCTCGGTCACCTTGCGGCCGCGAACCAGTTCCTCGAAGTAGGTCGGGCATTCCTTGGAGACTGGCCCCGCGATCACCAACCTCCACCCGGAGCTCACCTCGCCAGCTCCGGCCCATGCGTCCAGGAGGAGATCCAGTCCCTTTATCGGATGAAGCCGGGAGATGAACAGCACGAACCGTTCCGTGGTTCCGAGACCGAGCCGTGTCCGCAGTTGTTCCACCTCCCCCGCGGGTGGCGGCGCCGGAATGTCCACTGCATTCGGCACGAGAGCAATCGGGCCACGGTATCCCCACGCCCGGACCGCGTCGGACTCGGCCTGGCTCGTCGCACGAAACATTCGCGCGTCGCGCGCAAACCGCGCTGCCCAGAGCTGGGCCGCAATCCACTTCCGGCCGCCGTGGTGCCGCAGCGCCCAATGTTCCAGCGCGCCGTGCGGATGCACCACATAGGGCACACCCAGCCTTCCGCACTCCCGAGCAACGAGGGCGTCGTTCAGCTCCCACAACCCGTGAAACGAAACGAGACGATGTTCAGTATCCGGGGCATTACTGCTCCCGAGGCTGGCCGCCAAGGCCGCCACAACACCCTGCCATCTGTCCGCCTTCTTGAAGCCAACCGGACGAAGGAAGGCCGCCCTGAGCGGGGCCAGCCTCGACGCCCTGTCCCGGTTCTCCTCGGTGTCGTCGAGGAGAAGCGTGACATTCGCTCCTGACTCCGCCACGTCCCGCCAGAGGCGTGGAACCGAGACGACAGGGCCCCCGCCACCCGGGTCGAGGGACCGTAGGACTACCGCAGCATTCAGCGCCACGTGTCGCCGCCAACCTCTTCCCGCGCCGGTTCCACGTCGCGGCAGGCGCCCCCCATTCTCACCGCCCGAACCTGCCGCCACCCCTACCGGCCGTGTGCCCGGCACTTGGAGATAGCATTTGGGCCTTCCCCGCGAACATCCTTATCACCGCCTTACGAGGCATCACGAAATGTCACTCCAATGAAATGTCCGGCGGAAGCCTGCGACCGCATCGCCGGATCTCAGGCTCTCCCATCGGATCCGAGGCTCCCGCTCCTTCCGGAACAACCACTTCCCAAAGCCCGTTCGCGTCCGTCGTGACGATCCGCACGTCGGGTCATTGGGCAGGACGTAGACGGGAAGTCTGCAGTTTGCGCTCATCCGGGGATCACACCCCCCTCCGACGCGTGCTTGAAGTAGTCGATATCCGTCTCGAAGCCCCCGTCCTCGCCGGGCCTCACCACTTGCCGCGGTTGTGGAAGGAAGGTGGGCTTCCCGTGGGAGGCAAGCCCGATAACCGAAATATCTGACGTTCAAAGCAGTGAGACCGATCAGCGCGCCATTCAGACGGAAGAGTTACTCGGTCGCAGAGGCGTCGGCACAGGTCCAAAGGATCCAAGAAAGTCGGGGACGTCGTTGACCCGATGGCATGCCGACCGAGTAGGCAGTAGCTCTCTTGCCGCTGGGCCGAAAGCGGTACAGCCTCGTCATGGGCTGCCGACAAGCTCGATTCGCGTGATGTTTCCTGCGCTGGCGAGCTTCTCGAACCGCAGCCCATCGCGGATGGCGCTCTCGCCTGGCTTCAGCCGGGCGAGGCTGCTAAGCGCCCACTCCGCCGGGTCTCGGTTGTAGTTCGGGTACGCCATCAAATAGTCGACCTTCCGTACCCTCAGATAGCCGACGTGGTCGAACGACCCATCGTGGAAAAAGCGCAGCAGCACCGGATCTACTCGGCCGTCGAGCGATCGAATGGTGAAGCGTTCATCCAGCCGATACCGCGCCTGTACTTCCTGGTATGCCAGCACGACCGGGCGTGCCCATTGGGCGCCAAGCTCCGCCATGAGCCGGTCGCTCGCTGCCTTGCGGTTCTCCGGCGCCGCCATTGCGTTCGCCAAGCTCCGCCGTGACCCGCCCTGCTCGGTCCTCAGTTTCATCTCTATAGCGAATACCGCCCCCAAAAAGAGCGCCGCCCCCAACAGGACCGGCACAGTGAACCTTCCCATCCGCGCCAGCACTGCCCCTTCCCAGAAGACCTTGACCCCGATCACTGCGGGCATTACCACCAACGGCATCAGGAAGATCGTGTAACGGGCCAGATGCGCTGCGCCAAATACGAACGTGTACAGCATGAAGTAGACTCCCAAGATGAGCCCGTAGACCACCTCCGCCGTTCGCTTCTCCCCGTTCCTTACGGCCCGGATAGTACGCGAGTAGCCCACCGCCGCAAATGCGGTGAGCGGCAGGTACATGAGCAGCCGCACTGTAAATTTTGGGTCGACGCGTACGGGCCCGAAACTGAACGACTCGAGGGAGGCCATCATTATCCGCGCCTTCCCCGAGCCTGGCAGCCACACCCCGGTGTAGTGGTGATGGAACCCTGCCAGAGCCCCAACCAGGAGCAGGAAGGAAGAGGCGCTCCACACCGTCGGCCCTATTGCGCCCGCCAGCCGCCGCTCGGAAGCGGCAAGGACAAGGCCGTACACAATCGCCACCGCCTCTAGGAAGGCTGCCTCGGGGCGGATCCACACCGAAAGTCCCAGGGCCGCGCCAAGAGCGAGTTCCTTCGCAAGCCCGCCCCTGGAGCTTGCTCCCTGTGGTTCAAAATAGCCCCACCTGAACGCCAGCAGAAGCCAGGCGAGCATCAGAGACGCGAAGAGCACGTTCTCCATACCGACCACGGAGTTGTAGGCCGTGCCGGGAAGAAGCCCGAGGACGACTCCGCCCAGGACCGCCCACCGACGCTCGAGCCCCGCGCGCCGGAGGTGCTTGTAGACCAGCAGCAGCAGCAGGTACCAGGCGACGTAGCCGAGTCCCACGAGGATGACCGGCACGAACCGCGCCGGAATGACGGCGAAAAGCGACGCCACCAAGAGCATGTACCCTGGAGATGTCACCCCCGGAGAGGTCTCGCCTGGATTGAACTGGAAGAACCGCCCGGCCGCGGCGCTCTCACCATAGACCAGATGAATCTCAGCGTCGCCTGCGAAGAAGCCGGCGTACAACCACGGGTGTGCGAGGACAGCCAAAATCACTGCTGCCCACGCGAATCGTCGCGTCGTCACTATCGTCCGATCATATCGGCGACTTCCGTTCGCTACCACCGCACCTGGTCCAACGTGGATCTCGAAGTGCCTGGTGACGGCGCGAGGCGCCACGGCCGCGCACATCAACAAGGTCGAAGGGCTCTCGTACGGAAGTGTCTCTGGGCTGCTCGAACGGCTGTTCGACGTGACAGTCTGCCGGTCGGGCCTGGCGCGCAGCCTGGGCCGTCTGGCGGAGAGGGGCGAGCCGAGTTACGAAATCCTGAAAGCGCAGTTGAAAGCCGCCCCAGTCGTCTACCCGGACGAGACGGGGTGGAAGATCGGCGGCAGGAACGCCTGGCTGCACGGGGCTGAGGACGGGGCGGCCACGGGCGGTCAAGGCGACCCTCAAGCGCGCCTTCGTAGTGCACGACCTTCGCGACGAGGGGGCCTTGAATCCCCTACGGCTCCGGCGCGAGAGGGCGGAACTGGAAAGGGACGTGGGGCGGCTCCTCGTGGGTCGCTACCGCGATCCGGAAAACCGGCGGCTGGTGAAACACCTCGAAGCACTGCAGCCGGACCTTTTCCGGTTTCTGGAGCAGCCGGGGCTGGAGGGGACGAACTGGCCGTTGGAGACGGAGTTGCACTACGCGGTGACCAACCGCAAGACGTGCAGGGGTGGCAACAAAACGAGTCGCGGAGCGCGGACGCAGTCCGCCCTGATGACGATCGCGCGCACGGCACGCAAGCGCCATCTCGACGGCGTCCGGATTCTCGCGGACCTGCTCCGCTCTCCGTACGAGATCGTTCATCCCGCTTTGCTCATCGCGTCGGGCTGATCAACGCCCATTGATCCGGTAAACAGATAACCTGAGCCATACCGAAGGCTTCTTCAGGATGCCGCCAGCCAGGCCGTAATTCCGCTGTGCGAGGCGCGGCCTCGCGCGACTCACCGCGTCGCCTTCACGGGTAATGGCCGGCGAGTTCTCCGTCTTCACCCGGCGAACCTCTGGATGAAGCCGGCCATACGGGGTCCTACGATCCCCGGGGCGAAGTTCGCAGCGGCAAACCCGCGTGCCGCGCAGCCCATGGCCGCCGCCTCCTCGGGCGCACGGCCGAAGCCAGCCAGCGCCTGGGCCAGCTCCCCGCCGTTGAACGGGCGCAGGATCCGGATCACTTCCGGGGGGAGCTCGCCGAGATCGCCAACGTCTGTTGCGACCACGGCCTTGCCGGCGGCAAGGAACTCATAGGCTTTCGAGGGGGTTCGGAACGGCCCAAACCTGCCGTAAGGTTCCTGCAGCGCAAGGCAGACGTCGGCGTCACTCAACAACCCGTCGTAGTCTCGATCTGTCACGAATCTGCGGTACGTTACCCCTTCGAAGCCCGTATCTCTCAGCGCCTCTTGGAGACGGCTCGCACTAGGGGTCGATCCACAGACGTCGATCTGCATCCGCTGTGCCCCGATCCCCACGGCGGCCAGCTGGCGGAGGGCGTCGAGAAAAGGCCCGAGTCCGTGACCGGTCATGATCTTTCCGGCCCAGAGGACTCGGACGGTCTCCCGCGTGATTTCGGGGCAGTGCTCCTCCCGTCTCCTCGTCCCTGTCGGGGCCGGCACACACCCCGAAATCACGGCGACCGGCATTCCGCGCGGGAGGAACCGGACGAACTTGCGCGTCGGCGTCAGGGCCGCGACCGCCAGTCTACATAGGACGTGGCGACCGACGACATCCAGGAGCTCTGGAAGGGCACGCGCCTCCGCGCCAGGAAGGAAGTCCCGCATCTGTACGATCCCGACGTCCTCCAGGTCCAGCACGACGCGCCCTCGGAGAACGCACCTCCAGAATGCACCTACGAAGGCGTTGTTAAGGCTCGTGTTGTAGACGATCGCGACGAGCAACCCGGCATACCGCCGGCGAAGGGCGAAGAGAGAGGAAGCCACGAGGAATCCCTTGAGGAGAGCCGAAAGGAACCGAATCCCCACGCAGGGCGCGAAGACGACCGTCACGGAACCACGTTTCCTTGCACGGCCGGGATGGAAGATCTTCCCACGCCATCCCATTCGCATCGCAGCGCCCGCGCTGACGATGATGGGCTTCAAGCCCCCCGCAGCCGCCGCCTGTGCCAGGCGCAGGATCCGCCGGGATCCCCCAGGGTTGCTCGTCGGTAGTCCCCGCTCCGCCACGAGGTCTTCCTCGAGGTAGTCGCCAATGAACAGGATGGTTCCCCGATCCTTGTCCGTAGCGGACGCCCTCGCGGGCGGAGGTCTCATCGGATGAAGATCCCGTCGAACTGCAGGACGAAGCCCGTCCCGGGCTCGAGGAGGACTTCATCGAAGGAGATCGGTTGAAAGCCAAGGTCGTCCAGCTTGTCCACGAGGCTCCGGAACAGAATGCCTCCCTCGTAGAGCTTCCGTGTGCTCAGCTCAACCTCGACGGCGCGCACGAACTCCATCGCCGCCGTCGCTCCGCCGAGAACGTGCCCCTCGTATCCCTGGACGTCCAGCTTGAGGAACGAGGGAAGGCCCATGAGCCCAATCCGAGAGAGGAGCGAATCGAGCCTCAAGATCTCGATCTCCTCCGTCCCGGCCGGACCCGATCCCGGCGCCACCCGCTCGTGCTCTGGAAGCATCTGCAGAAGCGAACTGCTCGTTCCTCGCCGGCTCAGGGACAGCGTCCCGGATCCGTCCACTTCTCCGAGAGCCGCCCTATAGCACCGCCAGCGCTCATCGCCGGAGGCTTCCCGGACCAGATCCCTGAATGCGTCACTCCGGGGCTCGACCGACACGATCTCTCCGGCGAATCCACATCTTCTCGCATTCCGTGAGTACCCGCCCCGGGCGGCCCCGACGTCGACGAGGAGCTGGGTCCGCTGATCGCGGAGGATGACCGTTCGCCGGGTCTCGGGTGCGGAGAACTCCGCCGGGATCCGAGTCACCTCGAAACCTAGTCTCCTCAACAGACCACGGAGGGCTGCCTTCATTATTGTTGCCCGACCGTCCGCCGCTGCCGCGCGGCCATCAGCGCCAGAGCTAACCCCCAGCAGAACCAGGGCAGCCCCGCCTCCAGGCGGCCGCTCGCCAGCGACCAGACGAGGTTCGAGACGAAGAGCCCCGAACAGGCCGCGACGACGAACTGTTCCCGCGGCCCCGCGGGCGATCGCCTGGCGAGGGACTCCGCGGCACGCCACGCGGAGAATACGCACGCGGCGAGGAGCGCCGCCGGAAGTATGCCCACCTCGACGGTCACGGATGCGAAGAGGTTGTGGGATGGATTGGGCTTCGCTCTGTTGTTCACCGAAGAGAATCCGACGCCTTTGCCGAGAAGTGGGCTCGAGAGCGCGATCATCGTGTCCTCCAAGAGCACGTTGACGCGGCCGCGGGAAAAGACGAGGCTGGCTGGTTCATCGCCAAACCCCTCCCTCCTTCTCATGACGTGGGATCCCAGCGGCCCCAGCGCATCCTCGACCAGTGGCAGCAGCGCGGTGGCTAGAATCAGTGCGAGAACCGTTCCCCACCCGACTATACGAGCCTTCTGTCGAGAGATCCTGTGTACCACATAGCCAGCCGCCAGCAGGCCGATCAGGGCCTGTCGCGTCCCGGTTGCGATCATCAGCGCGGTGAACTGCACGGCAACGAGTGAGACGAGGACCCGCGCCATCAGTCCGACATCGGACCGGTAGACGAACGCTAGGCACGTCACAACGATGGGGACGGCGAACTCCATTGCGATTGTTATCTGGTTAAAGTCGCCGAGCGTCACTCGCCCCCCCTGAACCGTCCAGAAGTCGCTCCTGAAGTCGAGCAACGGCCGGAGCGAGGCCGACGAGGCCACAACGTTCAGCGCGAGGCCGAGTCCCTTGATCCACGCGGAGACAATCACGACCCGGCCGACGGTGCGGGAGATGTCGGGCACGGTGGACAGGTATCCCCACCAGATCCACACAGACGAGAAGAGGCCGAACGACAGGTACTGCATGAGCAGGAGGTCGCCGGGAATCCAGGTCCGCCGGAAGGCGATCTGCCCGATGATCGCGATGCTCAGGGCCGCGACCGCGACGGCCCAGATGTCGAGCCTGGGTCGACGGGGACTCTCCCCGAGGAACATGCCCCGGATGACGACGCCCGCGAAGAGGGCGACCCCGACGGCCACGGTGTACCGGAGCGACGTGACCCCGATACCTAACGGGCCGAACAGGATTTCGGCTTGTCCGATGCTCGCGCCGCAGGCCGCTACGAGCAGCTCCGGCGCGGCGGCGCTTACCGAAACCGCAAAGCCCAGGACGGCAAGAGTGCCGAGGGCTGCAGACCCCGCCCCGGGGAAGGGGAGACCCGTGTATGCAATCGCGGCGGCACAGGACCAGAACATCGAGACCACCAGGAGGAATCCGCCCCTCTGGACGGGCTGTCCCTGCCTCTCAATCGCTCGCAGGGGGCACCCCCGTTTCTCGTCGGCGCCGTGCCGGTCTCGCCCACGCCATCTTCAGCCACGCCGTGACGCCATACGTCGTCGCGAACATGAGGTTGCCGAGGACCCGGGCCCCAAAACCTGCGGGTGGTTTCCCACCGCTCAGTTTGTACCCCTGATTCAATCTTCGTATCCAGATCCTCCAGGAGATCTTTCGCCGTACCCCGCCGTGCGTGAGGCGGAATGGGACGTCCTCGAGTATGAATGTGTCTCCCTCGCCTGCGAAGCGCTGGTTTTCTACCGTTTCCTCCGCCTTTCGCCGGCCTGCTTCCGTGTTCCCGAAGGAGTGCGACGCGGGCGGGTGATCCTGGTGAACGACGCGAAAGAAACCCGTCGCATCCACCACGGTGATGCCTCGGCGGAGGCTGTCCCAAATGAGCCAGTTGTCCCAGCCGGCACGCCCGACAAGGAACGGCGGCATGGAGGAGATGGTGCCGCGTGGAAAGACGAAGTAGTCCGAGCCCGTCGGTGGGTGGATCCTTCCGTGCTTCTCCACGCTGGCGAGAAGTCGCCGTCGCGCCGACTCCGATCCGTCGTATTCCCAGTCCACGTTCAGGTCTATGCGCCGGCCAACCGCCAGGAAGGGGCGTTTCCCGAGGGCCTCCGTCACGCTGTCCAAGCGGTCGGGGAGAAGGACGTCACAGTTCACGTACGCGAGGTAGGGATCCTCCGAGATTTCCTGAGCGAGGCGGAACATGGAATCCAGCCTTGGTATGCCGTGAGGGTTTCCGCACACCTGCGGGATGTGCTCGATCGAGAAATCCTTCGCCACCCGCTCGGCACCCAGGGAGTCCCCGAAGAGAATCACCCTCACGCTCGGCCCCTGTGCTCGCCAGCTGGCCAGCGCGTTCCGCTGCGCCCTATCCGCCAGTCCGGTGAACGGCTTGGGCGTGGTGAAGACAGTGATCATCCCGCCACCCGGCCCGCTGCCGTGTTCGGCAAGAGTCGCCAGAAGTTCGAGAAGAACCCGTGGGGCGCAAGGAACTCTTCCCAGACTGCCCGACACCGCTTTTGTCGCTCCGCGAACTCCGCGGGGGTCAGCCTGCGGTGGTAAGCGAGCAGCCTGCGGCCAGCATCGCCGACGTCCTTCTCGTCCACGAAGGGCATCAGCGACCGGTAGGGGACCACGTCCTCCAGCGGCAGAACGCAGTCCGTATCGACGAAGAGAGGGATCCGCCCGAGTGACATCGCTTCGTACAACCGGTAGGAGAAGTTCCCGGCGCCGCGGGCGACGAGCGCGTAGTCGGAGGCGAGCAGGTTGTCCACGAACTCCTCGCGCTGCCGGATGGTCGCCGTTCCCGTCAGACCCGACTCGCGTCGAACGAAGTTCAGGCGGAGACCGGGAGTCCTACCAACTGCCCTCAGGGCTCGGCCCCTCAGGCTGACGGCCTCGTCGGAGGCGCTCCTGGGGCGACGTCTCCCGGTCCAGAGGCCGAGGACCGACTGCCTGGCCCGACGAAGGAGCCTGCGCAACGTCCTCTCGTCGGAGTAACCCGAATAGCCGACCGTCGGGACCTCTGCATAGGAACGCACGGCCAGGGCGCCGCCGCAGCGCGTGACGAGATGGTCATCCGACCAGGCGGGCAGAGCGCACTCGTTCGGACCCCGTCGCCGCCGGAAGAGCGACGTCCGGACGACCCGGCCGTACGCCAAGTCGAGTGGCTCCGGCGAGTCCGCGTTGTAGAGGACGAAGAAGGGCTTCCCGGCAGACTCGGCCTGCCGCGAAAGCTCCCGGGTCCATTCCTCCCTCCCGTCCTCCTGCCATTCCACCGGGGAGACGACGCAGTCCGCCTCTGCGATGGACGTCAGCTGCAGGAACGAGGGTCCCCGTTCCATGAGGACGTCGAATCGCTGGCGGTCAAACTTCCGTTTCTCGGCCTCCGACTTTCCGAGAAACGGGAAGAGAAGCGGGATGTAAGGGTCCGTCGGCTTCACCCGATCCTGATCCGCGAAGACGCGGAGGGGACGGTCCAGCCCCGGTCTGCCGGAAGAAGGCAGGGCACGCCCGGTCATCCGGCACCTTCCTTTTCGAGTAGCTCGAGGAACTCGCCGGACCGACGCTCCCACGTGTGCTCTCGAAGCGTCCGCGCTTGGCCTTCGGCCGCGAGGGCCTCCCGCTCCCGATCGTGGTCGAGGTAATAGCGGATGAGGTCGACAGCCTCCTCTTTCGTCCCGTAGGAGATGACCTCCCGCCCGTCGCGGAACAACTGCCCGAGCCCAGCCATCCGGTCCGTCACCAGGAGGCAACCGCAGCCCGTCGCCTCGTAGAGCCTCATGTTGCACGACTCGTCGAAGATCATCCTCGTCTGCGCCGGGTGCCAATATCCTTCCGCGTCGAGAACCGCATCCGAGTGCCGGTTGAATGCGACCCTGGTACGACGGAGGAGCCGGACCAGCTCGAGCCCCCATGCCGGCCCCCGGTAGCTGCGCCGGATCGCCTCGGCGCCGGCGAGCCCGTCCGGGCTGCTTCCCCAGCATCCCATTGGGACACGCCCGGCCACGTATTCCGTATCCGAGAGGCCTCGTCCCCACTGCGAGCCGTAGGAGCCCGCGAACGTCACCGGCTCCGGGCGGTCCTGCGGCACCTCCGTTTCGAGAAGCGTCCGCGCGTCGAACGCGAGCGGCAAGTACTCGGCACGACACCCGGACTCCCGCAGCAGCGAAACCCATCGCCTCGACAGGGAGAGGACGAGGTCGTACTCCCGCACGACCTCGGGCGGCGGGCTCTTCTCCGTCCCGATCCATCCCGCGAGAAACGGGCGCAGCCCGCTCACCCGCAGGCACTCTGGCGGTACCGCTCCTAGGCTGAAGTTGAAAACGACGTCCGGCCTGAAGGCCTCCACCTGCCTCCGCATCACCAGCGCGTGCCAGCGTCCCGAGTCCCTCAGCGTTGGGATCCTGAGCCCGATCCGCGTGCGGCGACTTCCCAGGGACTTCCGGAACGATAGGGGGAGCCGAAGACCGTTCTCCCGTGCCCATGCGCTCTGTATGCCGTCGTGGCCCCACAGGACAAAGGCCGTCTCGTGCCCCCGGGCCCGCAGCTCATGGGCGAGTGCGTCGCTCGAGGCCGGTCGCTGCCGCAGGGCGCCGTCGAGCATCTGGGCGTAGGAGGAGTCCTCGGGCCCATCCGCGCTCGAGGTCGCGGGGACGAAGTAGTAGTTGGAGTGGACGACCAGGATCCGCACGCCCGCCCCTCATCGCCCCACGGGTAGCAACGGGGCCGTCTCCGGGCCGTCTCCGTCGTACAGGTCCCCGCGATAGAGAAAAAGGGCGAAGTCGTGCGGGAGATAGGTATGGTCCAGCCGGAGGTTCGTGGTGAGCTTTCCTGCCTCGGCAACGACCCATGCCGGGTCGTAGTAGTGGGTCCCGGGTCGCGGGCGGCGCGACCAGCCGGAGGTCATCGTGATCGCGACGCCGCGGCGAGCCAGCCCCCAGCAGCGCTGCAGGAACCGGACTATCACCGCCTCGTTGTTTCCCAGATCGACGTTCAGGGGTCCGTTCGAGATCACGTAGTCGAATACACCCCCTCCGTCCTCCGTGAGGACGTCGAAGATCCGGATCCGTCCCTCCAGCCGGGGGTACTTCTTCACGGCGCCCGCCGCCATCGCCGGCGTGATTTCGAACCCCGTGTAGTCGACCTCGAAACCCCGGGACTCCAGATAAGCAAACAGGTCGCCGAACCCACAGCCGACGTCCAGGACGGACTGCCCGTGGAGGTTCCCTACTTCGACGAGCTTGGAGAACCGCTTGATCTGCGACCGTTCGGTCCAGCCGACGCCCGCCGCCGTGAGGCCATGCCGTGCCGCGAGCTCGGAGAAGACCTCGATATTCCGCTTGGCTGCTTGGTGAACCCCCTCGGCGGGGCCCACACCCGAACTGTCGCCGGATGCCGTCTTGATCACCAGTCCTCCACCTCGCCGTTCAGGAGATCCGCGGCTGCCGCGCCGCAGTGGCACAGGGCGTCCAGAACAGACAGGTAGGGAATCCACCCCCTCCCGTCGCGGGGGTAGGGCTCCGCCCGAAACCGGGACACCTTCAGCGAGAGCCGGGCCGCCGCATAGACCTCGGCGTTCATGTACTTCCGGCCGGAGGGCCCGGCCAGATAGCTATCGCCCCCGACCGTGCGGACGAGTTGCGCGAGCCGCTCGTCGCGGTCCTCTACGTCGCACGGGAGGAGCTCCGACTGGAGCCAGAGAGGCTTCGAGATCCCCAGCAAGGTGGCGCTCCAGCGGAGAAGCGGAACGTTCAGATCCACCAATCTGGGGCCCCTCCACGACATCACGACGTCACGAAACCCTGAGAGGACCTCGGTTCCGTGCCTCGCCCCGCGGTAGTCGTTCCGGACGCGGTCAACGAAAGATCTTGGGTTCCAGCCGTCGACCACCACCGCGTCGGAGATCGACTGTCCGAATCTCCTCACGACGGGAATCGTGTACCACCTGCCCCCGTCGAGCGCGCACCGGTTCGCATAGTGGAACTTCGCGCTCTGGCTCACGAACTGAGCCTGGTCGAGGAGCACCAGCCCGTCCGACGCCTTCCACTTCGCGAAGAACGACAGGGCCGGCAGCAGGTACGCCTGGTGGCACGTCACGAGCATGGTGCAGCTCCCTTCTCCTCCGAGGCAGCTCGACCGTGCCGCCAGCGAGCTGCGGAATACAAGAGCCGTGCGGTCAGCGAGACCAGGCGATGCAGCCGGCCCAGAAGACCCCGGAGGAGACGGGACAGCCATGCCGGACGGACGTGCCTGGCCACGACGTACTGAAGGTAGCGGTCGAGACGGTCCGGCCGAACGACTCTCCACCCGGCATCGCGAACGCGCCGCTCTGCCCGGCTGACGGCATCCTTCTCGAACGTCAGCTCCTCCGCATAGTGAGCTGAGAGGTTCGCGAGAATGTGCGCGAGGGGGTCTCCCGCAAGGCCCCCCAGTACCGGGGCGGGAATCAGTTCCGCCACGCCGGAGATCCCGAGTGCCGCCGGCTTGCGCGTGAAGACGTCCAGGTCGAACCGGAACCTCCGATTGCAGTCGGGTCGCGCGCGCGCCAACACCCGACGATAGAGGACTGTTGGGCGTTCCGGCTCTGCCACAATCGTGGCTGCAGCGAGCGTCAGGAACAGGTAGTCGGTCCCGACCTTCGAGAGGATCTCCGCCCTCCGGTCTTCCCGCCAATCGACTTTCCGAAGGCAATAGGTCGACAGCTTTGTGAACTTGAGGATGGCTTCCAGGGCCTGGCTCGTGTCGTGGCGGAGTTCGATCTCTGGCCCGTCGCCCAAGCTCGAGAGGACCTCCCCGTAGGGTGGCTGAGCGAAGCCGAAGAGAAGCATCGCCGGTTCATTCCGCTCGATGATCTCGAGCAGGCAATGGATCAGGTCCCGTTCCGGGAGGTCGTCGTCCGAGAAGAACAGGACATACAGCCCTCTCGCTTCCTCGTAGACGCTCAGGGCGTTGAGGTCGAAGCCCCGGTTCACCGCGTGGCGGACCACCCGGACCCCTCCGCCGAGCCGGTTACAGATCTCTGGCGTCCCGTCCGTCGAGCCGTTGTCTGAGACGACGATCTCGACCTTTCCCGACTCGAGGGCCTCTGCCGCGAAAACCTGGAAAGCGCGTACCGCTTCTTCGAGATGCGCCCCTCGGTTCCACGTCGGGATCGCGACCGAGAGCAACGGGCGTTCCGCGGCCGGGAGCGGCATCAAACCTCGATCCCTCGGCAGCGGCTCGGGGAATTGCTGGAAGGCGCTGGGGGAGCTTCGGTGAACCACTTTCGGACTTCCCTCAGCCCGGTCTCCAATCCCCGGGCCTGCCAGCCCAACTCCGTTCTCGAGCGCTCCGGGTTACCCCAAAGGGTTTGCGCCTCCGCCTCCCTGTGCGGGATCGCACCGAAGCGAAATCGTCCCTGGATGCCCACCGCCGCAGCAATCGCCTCTGCCGTAGCCCGGATGGTAGTCGGAATGCCAGTACACGCGTTGTAGACACGTCCAGGCACTCCCCGCAGGGCCGCGGACAGGAGCGCGCTCGCCACGTCGTCCACGTGCACGAAGTCCCGGACCTGGTTCCCCTCTGTCATAAGGACTTCCTCCCCTCGGAGGCAACCCAGCGCCACCGAGGGAAAGAGCCGGGAGACGTTCTCGCCGGGGCCGTAAACGCCGAAAGGCCGCACGGCCACGGCCGCCAGTTTTCCTCTCTGCTGAAGGGAGAGCAGGTAGAGCCATGAGGAGGCCTTCGACGCCGCGTACTCGCTTCGTGGGACAAGGGGGGCGTCCTCCCGGATCGCCGCCCCTTCCCCATACTCGAAGCACGATCCGCAATAGACAACGCGCCCGGCTCCGCCCTTCTGCGCAGCCTCGGCGACCGCGAGCGTGCTGCGGATATTCTGTTCCAGGACCTCGCCCACGGGTCGAGGCCGGGGATCGACTCCGACGGCGGCCAGGTGGAAAACGACATCGGCCCGTTCGCAAGCCGCTACGAGGTCCGGATGAGCACCCGAAGAGAGGTCGACCGCGAGGACGGCCTCGGCTCCGGGGACGGATTCTTGCGAGGCTTCGCCAGACGGCCGGTCTACCACGGTCACCCGCACACCAGAATTGCCGAGATACCGGACGAGACGTGTCCCGAGAAACCCGAGCCCCCCGGTGACGACGGCCCTCATCACGTCAGACCTTCCAACGGATGCACTCGAACGCTTCCGCGAACTGGGCCCCGCACTGCTCGCCGCGGAACCTGGCGATCGCCCGGACCGTGCCCGCTTCGAAGAACGATCGACCACTCTGGCCGACGTATCGGGACAACGCGGCCTCCTTCCTCGCGACGTCGCCTTCTTCCAGCGGTACAAAGAAGTCGATGCGGGAATCGCCCACGGTGTTCCAGGGCAGATCGAACCCGAGGATCCGGGTTTTCTTGAAAGCCCGGACGGACTCTGCCACGACCACCTGGTGGTCCTGGTGGCAGTCGTAGCGGGCCGGAACCAGCACGACATCGAAGGCCGCTCGATCGCGCAACGAGATCAGGCGGTCGAGAATCTCCTGCCGGTGGTCGGCCAGCCGACGCACCGGCAGGTCCCAGAAGCTGATCTCCGGTACCCCGAGCTCGCGCATCGCAGCCCGGCACTCCGCCAGGCTGTCCTCGCCCGAGTTCGGCTCCGCGCGGGACAGTGCGACATAGTGAACACTCGCGCCCCCTCGGACGAACCGGGCAATGGTGCCGCCGGCACCCAGCTCGACATCGTCGGTGTGCGGGCTGAGGGCCAGGATCGCCAGCCGGCCTCGCTCACCACGACCGAGCTCCAGGAACTCCGTTCCGTTCGTCACGCTACCTCCCAATCCTGTTCCACTGCCACGAGGTCCTGTCCCGCACCAACGGTTCGACCCGTTCCGAAGTAGTCTCCGTCGACGACCCTCACTCTGCCCGCACCCCGGACCCAGTCCGCCACCGTCATCCCTACCTCCGCGTAGACGTTGAAGACATAGGAGCCGGCCAGGAGCGGCAACCGAGGAACGCGGCAGATCACCTCGCCGGCCGGGGGTAGTTCCCGGAACTGTCGGCCGGGCAGCTCGTTCCAGAGGTTGAAGACGGGCTGGTTCAGCTCCGTGAAGAAATGGAGGCTGAACTGAACGTTTCGTAGAGGCGCGGCCCGCGCTGCCTCGTACCGTATCCGGAAGATTGCATCCTCGCCCGTCCGCAGGAGCGATTCCCCATCGGCCGCTGGGGTCCCGACCAGAACCGAGAGAATCCTGAGGCGGCCATCGCCAGATCTGTCCGTCCGCTCTGCCAGCCGGGAAGACTGACTGCTCCTACACGAGGCTACGTAGGCGGACACGACGTCGGCCATGGTCCCCTCCTGGACGAGCCTACCGCCTTCAATCAGAAAGCCTCTGCTGCAGAGGCCGGAAAGGATGGCCATGTTGTGGCTGACGAAGAGGACCGTCCGGCCTCCCGCCCCGACCTCGCGCATCCGGCCCAGGCATTTCTCCTGGAACGCGAGATCCCCGACCGCCAGGACCTCGTCGACCAGGAGGATCTCCGGTTCCAGATGAGCCGCGACGGCGAATGCGAGGCGGACGTACATGCCGCTGCTGTAGCGCTTGATGGGTGTGTCCAGGAACGGCCCGATCTCCGCGAAATCGACGATAGCGTCGAACTTCGAGAGAACCTCTCCCCTTTTCATGCCAAGAATCGCCGCGTTGAGGAAGATGTTCTCACGGCCCGTCAACTCGGGGTGGAATCCGGTGCCGACCTCGAGCAGGCTCCCGACTCTGCCGTTCACAAATGCCCGCCCTTCCGAGGGTTTCGTGACGCGACCGAGCAGCTTCAGAAGGGTGCTCTTCCCGGCACCGTTCCGTCCGACGAGCCCAACCACCTGGCCCTGAGCTATCTCGAAGGTCGCATCGCGAAGCGCCCAGAATTGCTGATCCTGTTTCGCCCTCCTCTGCGGCCGGCTCCAGATCGGGGAACGACCGGACGGCCGCGCGCCAGGTTCCCCAACCGTCGCCCCGGACAGTCGGGATTGCGTGACCATGTAGCACTTGCCGAGCCCCTCAGCCCGGATGACGGGGTGCTCCAACGCCGCGGTCCTAGAGAACATCCACCACGGTCGCCTCTGCGCGCCGGAACAGCTGGATTCCGACCCAGAGGCATCCGACTGCGATCAAGATGCCAACTGCCAGACCTCGAGAGTCGGGAGCAGCTCCGGATGGAAGCAGGCACCAGCGAAAGCCATCGATCGCCGACGTCATTGGGTTCAACTGGAACAGAGGTCGCCAGCGCGACGGGACCATGGTGGTTGGGTAGACCACCGGCGACGCGTACATCAACAGCTGGACGGCGAAGCCGACGCCGAAGCCGACATCGCGAAACCGCACCGACAGGGCCGCCACCGAAAGCCCCAGGCCCAGAGCGAAGGCCAGCGCGAGAATCATGAACGCCGGTAGAGCGGCCAGGCGAGCCGTCGGGAGGACCCCATAGAATGCGCCCAGCGCGAAGAACGCGAGGACGGAGGCTCCCATCTCGGCGCTCGAACCTGCCGCGGCAGCTATCACGACGATCGCTCTGGGGAAGTACACCTTGGAGATCAGCGGCATGTTGTTGACTAGGCTCGAGGCGGATCGAGTCACGGCAGTCGCGAATCCTGTCCAGACTGAGACGCCGGCCAGGCTGAACAGAGCGTACGGACTGCCGTCGGAAGGCAGCCCCGCGAACTTCCCGAAGATCACGGTGAAGACAAACACGTTCAGCAACGGAACGAGGACGATCCAGGCTGGGCCCAGCGCCATTTGCCTGTAGCGACCTTTCAGCTCTCGACCCACCAGGATTCCGATGAGGTCTCGGTAGCTCCAGAGCTCCAGCCATTCGGCGCGCAGCGTGGTTCGTTCGGCCGAGATCTCCAAGCTCTTCTGTTCCCCTTTTGTCTTCAGCACGCAGCGGGTGTCCTGATGAACATCAACGGTGGCGCGGACACGAGACCTACTCGGTCCCTGAGAACGCACTATTCGGACACGCCGACACGGCGCTTCGGAGACTATCCACGATCCATTGTCGGCCCGCTTCGGAAATTCCCGGGTACACACCGACCCAGAACGATCGCTCCATCACTCGATCCGTCTGAGTCAGGTGTCCGACAACCCGGACTATTGGGTTTCCTCCCAGGCCCTTCGCTGATGCGTCGATCGCAGCCAGCGCGGGCTGCCGGGTGAGATTGCCTGCGAAAAGCATTCGGGTCTGGATCCGCCGCAGCTCGAGGTACCGCACAACATCGTCACGCGTGAACGGTGCCTCTTCCCGAATGGTCAGCATGAATCCGAACCAGCTGGGATCCGCGCCCGGGGTCTCCTCCGGGAGGATGAAGAACTCCCCGAGGTCCGCGAGCGCCTCGCGATAGAAGCGCCAGTTGGCCCTACGAGCAGCACCGAACAAGGCGAGCTTTGCGAGCTGGGCGCACCCCACCGCGGCCTGCATGTCGGTCATCTTCAGATTGAAGCCGAGGTGGCTGTAAATGTACTTGTGGTCGTACCCCTCGGGAAGGTCACCTAGCTTCCAACCGAAACGCTTGCCGCAGGTGTTGTCAACGCCTGGCGCGCACCAGCAATCGCGGCCCCAGTCGCGCAGGCTCTCGACCACCCGGCTCATCTCATCCGAGCGGCAGAGGACGGCGCCTCCTTCTCCCGTCGTCATGTGATGCGGCGGATAGAAGCTGAGAGTTGCGAGGTCGCCGAAGGTGCCCGTCTTTCGTCCGCGGTAGAGCGAGCCGTTGGCATCGCAGTTGTCCTCGACCAGCCACAGCCCGTTCCGGTCGCAGAAGGCGGTCACCGCGTTCAGGTCGAACGGGTTGCCGAGCGTGTGCGCCAGGACGACAGCGCGGGTCCGGGGAGAAACGGCCTGGTCGAGGAGCGAAACATCGACGTTGTAGGTCGGCAGCGAGATGTCGACGAAGACGGGGACGGCGCCGAGCTGGATGATGGGGGCGACGGTCGTCGGGAATCCGGCGGCTACCGTAATGACTTCGTCGCCCGGCCTGAGCCGGCGGTCATCCCAGGTCGGGCTCATGAGTGCGGCGACCGCCAGCAGGTTCGCGCTGGAGCCGGAGTTCACGAGCCGCGCGTGGGGGAGGCCGTACCACGCGGCCAGGTCGCGCTCGAGCTTTCGGTGCCAGCGCCCGGCCGTCAGCCAGAACTCGAGGGAGCTCTCGACGAGGTTGACCATCTCGGCTTCGTCGTAGACGCGCCCAGCGTACCGGATAGGAGTTTTCCCCGGCACGAAGGGATCGTCCCCCTCCTTCCGAAGCCGTGCGATCTCGCGAACGCGCTCGAGGATCTCGGCGTTCAGCTCCTGCTCCCTCTTCCGGGCGTCGCTCACGCTCGCACCTCTCCGAGATAGTCTGCAATTTGCTCCCCGCACAGAGAACGCAGTTCTTCGGTCCCTGCCCCCCGGTGAAAGGACCGATACCACGCAACTGTTGCCCGCAAAGCCTCGTCGAGGCTCCACCGCGGCGCCCAGCCCAGGAGATTCCACGCCTTGTCGATCGAGAGCCGAAGAAAACTGGCCTCATGGGGAGCCGAGGGATCGTGCCTGTCTTCCCACGCGCCTTCTCCCCAGTGGTGGATAAGCCTTTCGACCAAAACAGACACGGGCTGCGACGCGTCGAGCGAGGGTCCGAAATTCCAAGCTTCACAAAGACGCGCGGCAGAACCTTTATCATCGTCCAAGAGTCGCGCGCCCAGGAGAAGGTAGCCACCGAGGGGCTCGAGGACGTGCTGCCAGGGTCGAACAGCATCCGGATTTCGGACCGGAATCGGCCGGCCCTCCGCGAGAGCTGCGACGGCGTCCGGGACGATCCTGTCCCGCGCCCAGTCTCCCCCACCGATCACGTTGCCTGCACGGACAGAGGCAACCGCAACCCCATGCTCCCCGAGCCTTTCTGGCGAGAAGAAGCTTCTGCGATAGCTCGCCGTCACCAGCTCTGCGGCGGCCTTGCTCATCGAGTAGACGTCGTGGCCACCGAGGGGGTCCTCCTCGCGGTACCCGTGAACCCACTCACGGTTTTCATAGCACTTATCCGACGTGATGATGACGATAGCGCACTTGTGACCTTCGAGGCGAATGGCCTCAAGAAGGTTGGCCGTACCGAGCACGTTCGTCTGAATCGTCTCGAGGGGCTCAGCGTACGAACGGCGAACGAGGGACTGCGCGGCAAGGTGGAAGACGACGTCCGGGGAGACCTCCCTCAGCGTCCGACGGAGCGAAGCGAGATCGCGGGTGTCCGCGATCCGATGGTCGCAAAGCGAGTCGATTCCTGCTGCCACGAAGAGCGACGGCGAGGCGGCGGGCTCGAGCGCGTACCCAAAAACGTGCGCTCCAAGGCCCGACAGCCACAGGGTAAGCCATCCCCCCTTGAATCCCGTGTGTCCGGTAACCAGGACGCGCCGGCCCGCGTAGGCCGCTATCAGTTCCTCGGTCGTCGGCGACGTCACGGCGCGCTTTCCCAGGTACGCCAGGGGGCCCGGCCCTCCGCCCAGAGGTCGTTGAGAAGCTGGAACTCGCGGTGCGTGTCCATGGGCTGCCAGAAGCTCGTGTGCCGGAACGCCCGCAGCTGCCCCTTCGCTGAGAGGCGCTGGAGGGGCTCGCGCTCGAAAATCGTCGCCCTCTCGGGTCCCAGGTAGTCCCAGATCCTCTTCGAATCGAGTATGAAGAACCCCCCGTTGATGAACCCCTCGGACGCCTGTGGCTTCTCGTTGAAGTCGGTGACCGTCTCGTCCTCGATCCGCATCTCGCCGAACCGGCCCGCGGGGCGCACGGCCGTTACGGAAGCCACGCAGCCGTGACCCCGGTGGAAGGCGGTGAGGGCGGTCAGGTCGACGTCCGATACCCCGTCGCCGTAGGTGAGATGGAAGCAGTCGTCAGCCTCCACGTAGCGACGGATCGCCGCCACGCGGCCTCCGGTCTGCGTCTCCTCCCCGGTCTCAGCCAGTGTCACACGCCAGTTCTCCTCGCCGTTCCCGCCGTTGAACTCGATTTCCCCGTGGCGACCCAGTGTGAGCGTGATGTCGCTCGTCATCGCGCGGTAGTTGAGGAAGAACTCCTTGATCTGCCAGCCCTTGTATCCGAGGCAGAGCACGAACTCTGTAATCCCATGGTGCGCGTAGCCCTTCATGATGTGCCAGAGGATCGGCTTCCCGCCGATCGGGAGCATCGGCTTGGGAAGAGATTCGTTGGCATCACGGATCCTGCTTCCCTGTCCGCCGCAGAGAATGACAGCTTTCATGCTTCCCCCCTCCCTTTGAAGAGGACGAGACCGAGCGGCAGGCTGGCGTCGCTGGGGCAGATGGCGACGACTACCCTCGAGGCGATTGCGCATTCAGCGCCAACGCGGAGTCCGCCCTGCCCATACAGGATGACAAACTGGTCAATGTCCGTATGACGTCCGATCTCGACAAACGCGTTTGGGCCGTTGGCGTTCGGATACGCGTTTCCATAGAAACAAACATCCTTTCCAAACCGAAACCTCGACGCCGGTCCAGCGGACGAAACATTGCGACCGACTTGCCATCTATACCCGCCACCGAGCAGCATCCCGCGCACGACCATCTCGACACCGTGCCGGTCCTTGCCCGCCACAGCACCAAGCCACCCTGCCAGCCGAACGAGGGGCTCCAGAAGCTCGAGCAGGAAGAGTCTCAGGGAGCTTAGCGGGCGCAGGGGCACGGTCTCCTCCGTCAATCTGTTCTACCGCTCGACCGCTCCGATGCCCCATTCATTTATCCACGCGTTCAGGGCCACCAGGCACCAGATGCGCGAGGCCGTCGAAAGCGAGTCGCCTGACGCGAAAGCTTTCCATCTTCTTTGGATGGTTTTTCGTTCCAGTACTTCGCCTTCCGTTCCTGAGGAATTCACGTGATCCTCGGCCCACCTCGTCATAGAGCCGCGAAACCAGACGTCCAATGGCAGGACAAAACCCATTTTCTGTCGGTTCGCTATATGTCGAGGGATCTGTGGTGCCGCGTCGACCAGAAGCGGCTTCTTTCGGCTCCGGTGTACCTTGAGATCTCCAGGGATGAGCAGCGTCGTTTCGACGAGGCGATGGTCCAGAAGTGGCGCCCGCACCTCCAGCGAATGGCGCATGGACATGACGTCGGTGTCACGGAGGAGAGTGTTTCGAAGGTAACACGAAAGCTCGAGACGCGAATATTCGTTGACGGGATCCTTCTCGAGGGGCAGCGGGGGTCCGAGCGCGACTCGATCGTCGTCGGCTTGATTTAATCCACGGAGCACGGCCGGCTTAACGAGGTCCTCGACCTGTCGCGGCGTGAACATGCACCGCATAGCCTGGTATGTCTTTTCCGGCTCCAAGCCGTTCGAGGCGAGGGACAGTACCCTGCTGATTCGCGGGCTTGTACCCAGGCCGAGGAGCACACTCTCGACGCCGGAAAGAAGAGCAGAAGGAACGTGCGAACCGATGCGTCCCAGGCGGCGGAGGCTGCCGAATGCATGGAATGCCGTGTACCCCGCGAACACCTCGTCGCCACCCAGCCCCGAAAGCGTCACCGCGAGCCCAGCCTCGCGCGCGGCCTCGGAAACGAAATACGTGTTGATGCCGTCAGCGGAAGGCTGGTCGAGAGACTCGACGACCTTGTCCATCTCCTCCGCAGCTCGGCTCGCCGGGAGGTGGACCTGGTGGTGGTCGCATCCGAAGGTGGCAGCTACCTCGGCGGCCCACGTCTCCTCGCTGTAGGCCTTCTCGTCGAACGTGATGGTGAAGGTGTGAACCGGACGGTCCAGCTCGCGCGCGGCGATCGCGGTGATGACGGAGCTGTCGATGCCGCCCGAGAGGAATATACCGAGCGGGACGTCAGAAACCAGCCGGAGCTTGACGGCTTCGCGGAGGACCGGGCGGATTTCCTCGACAGCCTCATCGAACGTCATCTTCCGTTCTGTGGGGGGCGGGAAGTCCCAGTACCGGCGGAGCTTCAGCTCACCGCTCTGGAATTGGAGCACGTGTCCCGCAGGAAGGAGGTGGACGCCCTCGACGAGCGTATCGGGCTCCTGGACGGAGCCGAAGCGAAGGTAGCCGAGGAGGCCGCGGGGCGAGATCCCGCGCGAGGTGAGGCCTTGCGCGATGAGAGGGCGCAGTTCGGAGGCGAAGGCGATGCTCGTCGGCGCTTCGACGTAGTACAGGGGCTTGATGCCTAGGCGGTCGCGCGCGGCGAAGAGGCGCCCGTCGTCGCGGTCCCACACCGCAAACGCGAACATGCCGCGAAATCGGTCGACGCACGCGGCGCCCCAGCGGACGAAGGCCTTCAGGACGACTTCGGTGTCGCCGGTGGAGTGGAAGGTGAACCCTTCTTTCTCGAGCTCGGACCGAATGTCGGGGAAGTTGTAGACCTCGCCGTTGTATGCGAGCGTGAAGCGGCCGTCCGGCGTGGTCATTGGCTGGTGAGCCGCTTCGGAGAGGTCGAGGATGGCGAGGCGCGTGTGAACGAGAACGCATGTCAGCCCCTCGTCCTCGGGGCGGCGGCTGCAGCCCGTGTACTTCCCGTGGCCGTCCGGTCCCCGGTGACGGAGCATCGAAGCGGCCTTCTCGAGGTCGAGCAGACTGGCCGCCTCTCGGTTGCCGACGAAACCGAAAATTCCGCACATATATTTTCAGTTTTTCAGCGCGCCGCCTGCTTCAGATGCCATACCCTACGCCCTCACGACATGCGGATTCCCGTTCGAGGACGCCACGACGTTCCGCGCGTCGACGACGAGCCTGACCTTCGCGTAGAGCGCCGCGTCGCGGAACTCGCGGTGGGCCGTGGAGACTACGAGGGCGTCGTACCGTCCGAACTCGTCGGCGGTGCACGGGACCGACATCAGGCCGAGGTCGTGCTTGCGCACCTTCCTCGCCTTCGGGATGTACGGGTCGCAGTAGGCGACATCGGCCCCCAGGTCCTTGAGCAGCTCGAGGATCTCGAAGGAGGGGGATTCGCGGTCGTCGTCGATGTCGGCCTTGTACGAGAGGCCCAAAACGAGCACCTTCGCGCCGCGGACGCTCTTGCCGTGCTCGTTGAGGGCCTTGACGGCCTTGTCGACGACGTACTGGGGCATGGAGGTGTTGATCTCGCCCGCCAGCTCGATGAAGCGGGCCCAGACACCATGCTCGGCGGCCTTCCAGGCGAGGTAGAAGGGGTCCAGCGGGATGCAGTGCCCACCGAGGCCCGGGCCCGGATAGAACGGCATGTACCCGAAAGGCTTGGTCTTCGCCGCCTCGATCACTTCCCAGACATCGATGCCCATCCGGTCGAAGACGATCTTCAGCTCGTTGACGAGGGCGATGTTCACCGACCGGAAGATGTTCTCAAGGAGCTTGGCGCTTTCGGCCACCTCGGGGCTCGACACAGGGACGACGGAATCCACCGCGGCGCCGTAGAGGGCGCAGGCGGCCTCCTGCGAGGGGGCATCGAGGCCGCCGACGATCTTGGGGATGTTCTTGGTGTGGTACTTCGGGTTGCCCGGGTCCTCGCGCTCGGGCGAGAAGGCCAGGAAGTAGCCCTCGCCAGCCGTCAGCCCTCGTGCGTCGAAGCGGGGCTTCAGCTCCTCGCGGGTGGTTCCGGGGTAAGTGGTGGACTCCAGGACGACCAGCTGACCGGGACGGAGGCGGCGGGCGATCTCGTCCGCCGTGTTCCGGATGTAGGAGAGGTCCGGGTCTCGGTGCTTGCCGAGGGGCGTGGGGACGCAGACGAGAATGGCCTCGCACTCGGACAGGCGGTCGAAGTCCGATGTGGCCTGGATGCGGCCGCGGGCGAAGGCACCGGCCACACGGTGCGGGCCGATGTGCTTGATGTAGGACTCGCCGCGGTTGAGTGCCTCGGGTTTCTTCGGGTCGATATCGAAGCCGATCACGGGGAAGCCCGATTCCTCGAAGAGGAGGGCGAGCGGGAGGCCGACGTACCCGAGGCCGATGACGCCGACGCAGGCCTGTTTCGACGCGATCCGCTCCTTCAGAGTAACAAGGCAGCTCATGTCGGGTTGCTCAAGCTCCGCCCCCTTCGGTGTACAAACCGAAAAGAGTGCGACACATTCCTCCGCGCCTTCCGGCAGGCCGGCTACGCGGCCCTCCTCGAGACGCGTCCAAACCTCTCGACACGCGCGGCCACGGGGGCTATGGCCTCGCGGTCGAGCTCGACTGCGAAACTCGTTCTGAGCAAGCTGATCGAGATGACGATTCGGAGCCGACCCTTGGCGCGGATGACGATGCCCGAATAGCCCCGGAAAGGGCCGTCGGTGATCGAGACCGCGGAGCCGGGTTCGATGTATGGGTGAGAGACGAGCGGAAGGCCGCTTTCCTGAAGGGTCCGAAGACGCCCTAGCTCTGCGTCGAGGAGCGGCTGGTCGACCACTTCGATCATATGCACAACGAGGTTTCTCCGAAGGGCTGCGTACCGGTCGTCGTCCGTGCCCCGGAAGAAGAGGTACCCGGGGAAGAGCGGCAGGTATGAGACGAAGTTCCGCCCGGCGCGCCGGATCTTCTGTTCGCGCTGAGGGAGGTAATACGGAATGCCGAGGGGCTGGAGGTGCCTTGCGAGCACCTTCTCCTGCCGGCTCTTGACGTGCGCCACCCGCCAGGGGTGGCTCTCGACCGGGAGGTCGAAGAGGTCCTGTGGGAAAAGGTCCGGTTCGCGTTTGAGGAGGGGCATCTTTCGGTTACTCGGGTGTCGTGAGTATTGATTGAACAGAACCCGTTACTTTATACCATTAACGCGAGCGACGCCGCGCTTCATGGAGGCCAGTATGCGCGAATCGGCGCCAGAGTCGGAGCTACGACCTCACAGCTCACCCCGAGTCCCACGAGCTGCCAGTAAAGGACGTATCCCGTCGGCCCGGCTTCGTAGCACGCCCGCAACCTCACGAACGTAACTTACGGCCTCGCGAACTGGACCGGTCGCTCCATATTGACTAGGCTCCGTCCCATGCGCTGCCCCTACTGCGGCGCGGGAGACGACCGCGTCGTCGACTCGCGCGAGAGCCGCGAAGGAGCGGCGATCCGCCGGCGGCGGGAGTGTAACGCCTGCCAGCGCCGCTTCACGTCCTACGAGACCGTCGAGGAGATCCCCCTTCTCGTCGTGAAGAAGGACGGCCGGCGCGAGCCGTTCGACCGCAACAAGCTGCTCCGCGGCCTCATGAAAGCCTGTGAGAAGCGTCCGGTCGAGACGAAGACGCTCGAGACCATCTGCGACGAGATCGAGGCGGGCCTCTCGGCGCGAGAGCCGCGCGAGATGACGACCGTGGAGCTCGGCGCCGAGATCATGGAGAAGCTCAAGGAGCTCGATCAGGTGGCGTATGTACGGTTCGCGTCCGTTTACCGCCGGTTCGAGGATCTCGGCGACTTCGTGGACGAGCTCAAGGCCCTGCTCGGGCGCGCGCCCGGACCCGGGAGAACGAAGTGAGGAACCGCGAGAGGCCCGTCTTCTTCTTCGGGACGGAGACCTCCCTGCCGGCCGCCCGTCCGGCCCTCGAGGCCCCGGTGGACGTCGTCGAGGACGCACAGGGCTGGCGGCTCGTTTTCGAGATTCCGGGAGCCGATCCCGACCAGATATCCGTGGACGTCCAGGGCCGCGTTCTGACGCTGCGCGGGGTTCGGCGCGGCACCGACCGTGCCGGCGGCGTCTTCCTGAGGGTGGAACGCGCGGCGGGCGCCTTCGAACGCGTGCTCGAGCTGCCGCAGGACCCCGACCCCGAGCGCACCCGCGCGACCTACACGGACGGTCTGCTCGTGCTCGAGGTGCCGAAACGGTCCGCGAAAAGCGGCCACTCCATCCCCATCGTGAAGGGAAAGAAAGGCGCATGAGCGCGGAAGCCCCCTCGGCCGAGAAGGTCGTCATCCCCGACATCCTCCCGGCGCTGCCGCTGAAGGACGTCGTCCTTTTTCCCTACGTCATAGTGCCGCTCTCGGTCTCGCGCGAGAAGTCCATCGCCGCGGTCGACGCGGCGCTCGCCGAGCAGCGCGTCCTCCTTCTCGTCGCGCAGAAAGACTCCTCAGTCGAGGAGCCAAAGCCGGAAGACCTCTACACGATCGGGACCGCCGCGGCCGTGATGCGGATGCTCAAGCTTCCGGACGGCCGCATCCGCCTTCTCGTGCAGGGTCTCGCGCGCGTGAGAATCGACTCGTTCCTCGCCGAGACGCCCGCGCTCCGCGCGAAGGTGACGCGCCTCACCGAGCCCGAGGAGCCGACCCCTCCCTCCGAGGAGACCGAAGCGCTCACGCGAAGCGTCAAGGAAGCGCTCGAAAAGACGGTCACGCTCGGGAAGTCGATCTCGCCGGAGGTCATGATCGTGGCCGCGGGCCTCGAAGAGCCCGCGCGGCTCGCCGACCTCGCGGCCTCGAACCTCGAGCTGAAGATCGACGAGTCTCAGAAGATTCTCGAGACCATTCCCGCGGTCGACCGGCTGCGCATGGTGCTCGAGATCCTGCGCCGCGAAATCCGCGTCCTGACCGTCCAGCAGGAGATCACCGGCGCGGCCAAGGGAGAGATCGACAAGAGCCAGCGCGAGTACTTCCTGAGGCAGCAGCTCAAGGCGATCCAGCAGGAGCTCGGCGAGACCGAGGACATCTCCGGAGAGATCGCGGCCTACCGCAAGAAGATCACGGAGAAGCAGATCCCAGAGGAGGCGGCCCAGGAGATCGAGAAACAGGTCAAGCGGCTCGAACGCGGCAACCCGGACTCGGCCGAGAACGCGATGCTGCGCACCTATCTCGACTGGCTCGCGAACCTGCCGTGGGGAAACGTCTCCAAGGACAATCTCGACCTCGCGCGCGCGCGGAAGATCCTCGACGAGGACCACTACGACCTCGAGAAGATCAAGGTGCGGATCATCGAGTTTCTCGCCGTGCGCAAGCTCGCGCCCGACTCGAAAGGCCCGATCCTGTGCTTCGTGGGGCCGCCCGGCGTGGGCAAGACGTCGCTCGGGCGATCGATCGCGCGCGCCCTCGACCGGAAATTCCTACGGCTCTCACTGGGCGGCGTGCACGACGAGGCCGAGATCCGGGGCCACCGCCGCACGTACGTCGGCGCGATGCCGGGCCGGATCGTGCAAGGCCTCTCGCAGGCCGGCACGTCGAACCCCGTCTTCATCCTCGACGAGGTCGACAAGATCGGCGCCGACTTCCGCGGCGACCCGTCCTCGGCGCTCCTCGAGGTCCTCGACCCCGAGCAGAACAAGACGTTCCGCGACCACTACCTCGGCGTGAACTACGACCTCTCGAGGGTGCTCTTCATCACGACCGCAAACGTCCTCGACACGATCCAGCCCGCGTTCCTCGACCGCATGGAGGTCATCCGGCTGTCGGGCTACACGCTGGAAGAAAAGCTCGCGATCGCCGAGGCGTACACGGTGCCGAAGCAGATGAAGGAGAACGGCCTTCCGACGGGGGCGGTCACGTTCAACGAGGCGGCGCTCCGGGCAATCGTGGAAGGGCACACGCGGGAGGCGGGCCTGCGCAGCTTCGAGCGCGAGATCGGCTCGTGCTGCCGCAAGGTGGCCGTGCGCTGGGCCTCGGGCCGCAAGAAAAGCGTCACGGTGACGCCGAGGCGGGTTCGCGCCTTCCTCGGGAACCCGAAGTTCCAGCGCGACGAGGCCCTCAGAACCGACGGGATCGGCACCGCGACCGGCCTCGCGTGGACGGCGGTGGGCGGCGACGTCCTCATCGTCGAGGCGCGCGCCGTACGCGGCAAGGGCCTCCTGCAGCTCACGGGCCAGCTCGGGGACGTCATGAAGGAGTCGGCGCACGCCGCGCTCACGTTCGCGCGCTCACGGGCGGACTCGCTCGGGCTGCCCACCGACTACTTCGAAACGCACGACATCCACGTGCACGTGCCGGAGGGCGCGATCCCCAAGGACGGGCCCTCCGCGGGCGTCACCATGGCCACGGCCATGATCTCGGCCTTCGGGCAGCGGCCCGTGCGCCGCGACGTCGCGATGACCGGCGAGATCACGCTGCGCGGAGACGTCCTCGCGATCGGCGGCCTGAAGGAGAAGGTGCTCGCGGCGCGCCGCGCGGGGATTCGCACCGTCGTGATGCCGAAGGCGAACGCGCGCGACCTGACGGAGATCCCGAAAGAGCTGAGCCGCGACCTGAAGTTCATCTTCGCGTCGCGCGTGGACGACGTCCTCAAGGCGGCGCTCGGGAACGCCCGGGCCCTGAAGCTCGCGAAGCCCCCCAAGAACGGGAAGAAAACGGCATGAAAGCGGGACTGCCGCTCGAGGACGCGATCGTCCAACGCCTCGCGTCGGCCTTCGCGACGCGCCGGCGCGACGTGAAGACCGGCATCGGCGACGATGCCGCGATCGTCGCCGCGCCCTCGCGCCTCGCGGTGACGACGGACGTGCTCCTCGAGGATCACGACTTCCGCCGGGACGCCGACCCCCGCCGGCTCGGGCGCAAGGCGATCAACGTGAATCTCTCCGACCTCGCCGCGATGGGGGCGACACCGCTCTGGGCCGTCCTCGCGCTCGGACTTCCGAAAAAAACGCGCCCCGACTGGCTCGACGCGCTCGTCTCGGGGGTGCGCGAGGCGGCTGTCGAGCATGGCGTGGCCGTGGTAGGCGGGGACCTGTCGGCGTCCGAGAAGATCTTCGTCGCCGTGACGGCGCTCGGGCAGGCGCCGGAGAAGCCGCTTCTGCGCTCGGGGGCCGAGCCGGGAGACGCGCTCTACGTCTCCGGAACGCTCGGCGCGGCGGCCGCCGGTCTCCGATTGCTCGAGGCCGGCTACCGTCTTTCCGCGGAGAAGGACGTTCTCGACCCGAAGGGGCGGCGCGTCCCGGCGCCGCGCGCGCCCGAGAAGGCGCGGCTCATCCGCCA
>Ga0208080_1000158_pt1 | contig 33365 bp, 28 predicted proteins | sample NGESurdeep092012_3_FD_184476 | JGI IMG/M metagenome (GOLD analysis project Ga0208080, IMG submission 184476) | Arctic peat soil microbial communities from Barrow, Alaska - NGEE Surface sample 210-3 deep-092012 (SPAdes) | ecosystem: Environmental > Terrestrial > Soil > Wetlands > Peat ...
AAGGAGGGATCGTACGAGCCCTCGGCCTTCAGAATCGTCGCGTCCGTGATCCGGAACGCGTCGCGCTCGAACGCGATGTCGTGGTTGCGGGCGAGCGCTCGAGCCGTCGCGTCGGCGAGCGAGAGCGGCACGCCGGCCGGAGCCGCGGGCGCGGCGGGAGCGGGAGGCTCATCGGCCGGCAGCGGGAACGCGAGGAGAAGCAGAGCGAGGGCGAGAGCCTTGCCGATCACGAAGGTCTCCTTTCGTCGTCGGGGCGTGGTCCCGCGCTCGGGCGAAGGCTCGCCTTCTGGAGGCGGGGATCGATGGTCTCGGCGAGGCGCTCGAAGAGCGCGCCATTCGTCGCGAGGAGCGCGTCACGCTCAGCCTTCGTCAGCTCGATACCGCATGCGGCCAGCTTGTCGAGCGTCCTCAGGGGGTCCCTGCGAAATTCCCGGCGAAGCTCCTCGTCCGTCGCGAGTCTCCCGAATATCAATTCCACGCATTTCTGGGACATGGCGATCAGATCTCCCACCCGCGCTCTTCACATGCCGTGCCAGCAGATGTGGACTTTCGTTCACTGCGGAAGGAAGTATTTCCTAGAAGGTGATTTAGGCTCGGGAGTTGGTGAAGCTCGAGGGGCGCGGTGGCCATCCGCCTGGTGCTGATTAATCGACACGTTGAGCTCTTGCGGCCCTTCTTCCTACTCCTCGGCGAGGCGATTCATTTCCGCCGCGAGGCGGAAGTCGAGCTCCGTGAGGCCGCCGGCGTCGTGCGTGCTGAGATCCACCGTGACGCGGTTCCATGCGTTCGCCCAGTCCGGATGGTGGTCCAGCTTCTCGGCGGCGAGCGCGACGCGCGCCATGAAGCCGAAGGCCTCGGAGAAGTCGGCGAACGTGAAGATGCGGTGGAGCTTTCCGTTCTTCCGCGTCCAGCCGGGAATTGCGGACAGCCTGGCGTCGGTGTCGGCGGCGGAAAGTTTCTTGGGGCGTGTCATGGGACCCATTCTGCCTCGTATCATCGAGCGCCGCGAATCGCGGAGGGAGTTTCATGCGCATCGGTAGAACAATCGGGTTTTTCGTTCTCGCCCTCGCAGGGGCGGCGCTCGTGTGGCTGGGGGCCGGATCGCTGAGAGCCGCGCGCCACGAGCGGGCCGTGGAGACCGCGTGGGCCGAGTCGTTCGGACCGCTCGGGGAGATCACGGCGAAGTTCCCGGCGCACACCACGAACGCCGCGGCGCACGCCCTCGAGGAATCCGGCCGGAGCCTCGGCATCGAGCTTCGCCCACGCGGAGAGCAGCCGTTGGAGGACGAACCGGGCCGGCCGAAGCAGACGGAATTGGATGACGTCCGCGCGCCGCTCGAAAAATGGGTGGACCAGCAGTCCGCGAAGGCCGAGGGCCTGCCGGACGCTCCGCCCGCCGCGGTCGCGGCGTATTTCGCTTCGCATGCGGCCACCCTCGACGCGATCGAGAAGAGCCTTCTCGCCGGCCCCGCCCCGGACTGGGCCGTGGATCTCGCGAAGCTCCACGCGGCGCCAGTGCCGAACGTCCTCGGACAGATGCAGCTCACGCGGACCCTCGTCGGACGAGCCGAGGCGAGGGCGGCGGCGAAGGACGTACGCGCGGAAGAGTCTCTTCGCGCCGCGTTCGCGCTCACGGGCGCCCTGCGCGGCCGGCCCGAGGTCGTGAGCCAGGTCGTCTCGATCGCCGCGACGCGCCTCGAGCTCGGGGCCGTTCGACGGATTCCGGTCGATGCCGCCGCCTGGCGCGAACGCCTGAAGACGCTCGACCCGCGCGGGGGCCTGCTCACGGCCCTGCGCCATGAGGTGTGGGTCAATTACGAGGCAGCGAAAGGGCTTCTCAGGGTGAAGCTCCGCGCCGGCCCGCTCTCCGGGCGTCTCGCTGCGCTCATCGGCGCCTGGCGCGAGCGGGTCGAGGCCGCCGGGGTCCTCGACGCGTGGCGGGCCACGATCGACGCCGCCGCGAAGAGCCCGGTCGCGGACGCCGAGCCGCGCTTTCTCGGCGAGACCTTCAGGCAGACCCTCGCGCGAGGCGGCGTGCGAAGGGCTCTCGCGGTCCCGAATCTCATCGAGTCCTGGCGCCGCGCGAACATCGCGGCCCTCGAGATCCGGAAGACGGACGAGATCCTGGCCGCGCGGGCGACGGTGCCCTGAATCGCGCGCGGCACGCCGGAGCCGCGCATTAGAATCCGCCCGATGCGTGTCGCGGTCGCGATGTCAGGGGGCGTGGACTCATCGGTCGCAGCCCTCCTCCTCCGCCGCGAAGGCGCGGACGTGGTGGGTCTGTCGATGCACCTCTGGAACCACGACCGTGACGGGTCCGGGGCGAACGCGGGCCGCTGCTGCACGCTCGACGACCTTTCCGTGGCGCGCCGCGCGGCCGCCACGATCGGCGTGCCGCACTTCGTCCTGAACCTCGAGCAGCGTTTCACCGAGGCGGTCGTGAAGCCGTTCGTGGCGAGCTATCTCGAGGGGAAGACGCCGAGCCCGTGCACGGTCTGCAACACCGAGGTGAAGTTCAAGACGCTGCTCCAGAAGGCCGCGGCCCTCGGCTGCGAGGCCGTCGCCACGGGGCACTACGCGCGCATCGGAGCGGACGAGGTCACGGGCGCGCCACGCCTCCTCAGGGCCCGCGACCGCTCGCGCGACCAGTCGTACTTCCTCTACGACCTCACGGAGGAGCAGCTCGAACGCGCGCGCTTCCCGCTCGGCGAGCTGACGAAGCCCGAGGTGCGCGAAATCGCGCGCGAGGCGGGGCTGCCGAACTGGGACAAGCCCGACTCGCAGGAAGTCTGCTTCGTGCCGAACGGGTCGACCCCGGCCGACTTCATAAGGAGGGAGGCAGAGGGGCTGGGACTCTCGCTCCCGGCGGCGCCCGGAGCGCGGCCGGGACCGATTTCCAACGAGAGGGGAGAGGTGCTCGGAACCCACGGCGGAACGCTGGGCTTCACGGTCGGCCAGCGCCGCGGGCTTGCTTTGTCCTCGCCCGAACCGCTCTACGTAATCGGGGTTTTTCCCGAGGCGTCGCGTCTCGTCGTCGGCCCGTCCGAGTCGCTGGCGTCGACGGCTGTTCCGCTCGAGCGCGTCCATTTCGTCGGGCGCGCGGAGGGCGGCGGAGCGGCTCGTGTCCTGGCGCGCATTCGCTCGAGGCATCCGGAGCAGCCGGCCCTCCTCGCGCTGGGCGGGGAGCGGAGCGCCATCCTCACGTTCGAGGCGCCGGTGCGCGCCGCCGCGCCCGGCCAGTCCGCGGTGTTCTTCGACCCCGACCGCCCGGACATGATCCTCGGCGGCGGCGTCATCGCGCGGCCTGCGGCCTGAGGCGGGCCAGAAGCTCTTTTTCCGGCAATGGGGCTTGACTTTCGCATTACTTACGCCTAACTTGCGCTAGGTGGGGTGATGCGATGGTTGCCATCAGGAGGGGCGTGGAAATCCCGATCAACATCAGGGACCTCATCGTGCCCGGCATCGGGAATCGCCGCATCTTCCGCATCCTCCTCACGAATGCGTGCCGCTTCTCGTGCGACTACTGCCCCATGCGTGCCGAGCGCGACCTGCCCCGGCACGCGCTCGAGCCCGCCAGTCTCGCGCGCCTCTTCATGACCGCCTTTCGCCGCGGCTGGTGCGATGGCCTCTTCGTGACGAGCGGCATCCCGAGGGACCCGGTCTTCGCGATGGAGAGGATGCTCCAGCTCGTCGAAACCCTCCGCTTCACGCATGGGTACCGCGGGTATCTCCACGCGAAGGCTCTCGCCGGCGCAGAGCCGGGGCAGATCGAACGCCTCGTGCGCCTCGTGGACCGCGTCTCCTACAACCTCGAAGCGCCGTGCCAGCGCGCGCTCGACGAGCACGCTCCCGGCAAGAGTATGGAGAGCGGCCTTGCGCTGCTCGAGACGGCGCGGGACGTGGCGCTCGCGGTGCGCGAGGCCCGGCGTGCGTCCGCGCGCCAGGCCCCCGCGCCTCTGTCGTTCGCGGAGGGACTCGAGAAGAAGCGTCTCATCCAGGCGGATCACCTGTTGCGTGAATACGGCTTCACCACCGACGAGCTCGTGTACGGCAAGGACGGCCACCTCCCGCTCGACCACGATCCGAAGCTCACGTGGGCGCTCGCGAATCCGGGTCGGTTTCCCGTCGAGCTCACGACGGCCAGCCGCGAGGAGCTCCGGAGGGTTCCAGGCTTCGGTCCCCGTGCCGTCGAACGCATCCTCGAAACGAGGGCGAGGGAGTCGCTGAGGGATCCCGCTGATTTCAAACGGCTCGGCGTTCAGATCGGCCGGGCCGGCGGTTTCGTCACCTTGCGCGGACGCCTGTTCGGCACTCGCTCCATCCAGACGCCTCTCTTCGCAAGTGTCTCCTCTGGAGATGTTTACGAGTTCAGCCCGGGCACATTTCGATGAAACGACCGGTGTGTCACGAGCCGAAAGTGGTCAGCGCGTATGCTAGAATTCCAGATTGCGTATGGTCAAGGCCACACCGTCTGCCGCGCTGATTCTCAGGGACATTCGGGCCGCTCTGGATTCCCGCCTGGACGGAAGAGGGGACAAAGCGAAGGGCATCGTCCTGAAGAGTCCGCTCAAGGCTCTCGGCGTGCGCCCGTCCTTCTTGCGGTCGATCGCGCGCGAGATCGAGGGGAAGACACGGCCCTCGATGGAGTATCCGGTGGCCCTCGCGCTCGTCGACGCAGCCGTGGCTCGCAAGGTGCGCGAGGAGATTCTCGTGGCGCTCGAGGTCCTCGAGCATCACCAGAAGGAGTTCGCTCCCGGGCTTTTTGCGAAGGTCGAGAAATGGAGCGCGGTGGCCGACGACCTCGAGGTCGCCGAGGTCCTCGGAACGCACGTCGCGGCTCCGGCTCTCAGGCTCGAGCCCGCGAAGCTGAACGTCGTGAAAAAGTGGGCGAAGCTCAAGAGCCTGGGCAAGCGGCATCTCGCCGTGCTCGCCGCGACCGGTCTCGTGATGGACGGTCACCGCGAAGCCACGGCCGTGCTGAACCTGGCGGAGACGCTTCTCGACGAGCAGAATCCGCTGATGGTCGGGGCGGTGGCGCGGCTGCTGCGCGAGACGACGCGCGTGGACGCGAAGGCCGTGCAGGACTTCCTGTTCCGCCGCTCGATCGACGGCAACCCGGACATCCTCCGCGCGGGCTCCGAAAACCTCGATGCCGCGCGCCGCGCGGCGCTCATCGCGAAGCTCGAGGCGCAGGCCGCGCTCACGGCTCCTCTCGCCGCGGCAGAGAGATAGCCTTTTTCGCTTTCGCTCCCCGAAACAGCAGATATCCCAGCCCCGCGAAGGCGGCGATCGGGAGGATGTCCGATCCGAAGAGCCCCGGCCAGAACCGAGGGCCGAGCGCGATCTTCGTCGGCAGGTCGAGGTCCTCGTCGAACCCGAGCCCGAACACGGGAAAGTGCAGGAACGCGACGAGGACGCCCACGAGCGTGCCGCCCGCGATAAGGCCGGACGAGAGGAGCGTCCCTTCGCTCTCGCTCGCGTCGTCGGGCACGCGGCCGTACCTTTTGTCGGCGAATTTCCGCACGAGGCCGCCGATGAAGATGGGCATCGTCGTGGAGAGAGGCAGGTAGACGCCGACCGCGAACGTGAGCGAGTGCCCGGTCAGGAGCTCGATGAAGACGGCGATTGCGGCGCCGATGAGAACGAGGCCCCAGGGCAGCTTCTGGTCGAGAAGCCCCGAGATGAGCACGGCCATGAGGTTCGCCTGCGGAGCCGGAAAGTTCCGGCTTCCGATGCCGTCCACGCGGCGGAACACGGCGGTACCGGCCGCACGGTCCACGAGATAGTTGCCGGTTTCGAGCGCGGCGATGTCTCCCGCGTTGATCTTCACGAACGCGAACGTCTTCCCGTCGGGGCCCTTTTCATCCTCGGCCGCCGCGATGGAGGCGGCGGGGACGGCTATCGGAGTGGCGAGCCGCGTGAGCTTCGTCTCCGAGGCGTTCAGCGCCCATGTCGTCCAGCCGATCGCCAGAACGGACGTCAGGACGCCGGCGAGGATGGCGGCCTGCTGGGCGCGCGGCGTCGAGCCGACGAGGTATCCCGTCTTGAGGTCCTGAGCCGTGGTGCCCGCGTTCGAAATCGCGATGCAGACGACCGCGGCCACGACGAGCGCGAGATAGGAATAGCTCGCTCCGGTCCAGCCCACGGCGAGGAAGATGAGGCAGCTCCCGATCACGACCGCGATCGTCATTCCGGAGAGCGGGCACGACGACGAGCCGACGAGACCCGTGATCCGCGCCGACACGACGGAGAACAGGAAGCCGAAGACGACGATGAGCGCCGCGCCGAGCACGTTCATCCGGAAGACGGGCACGACCGTGATGAAGACGACGATGGCGAGCGAGCCGCCGACAACCCACGTAAGCGGAGTGTCCCGTTCGGTCCGGGCGACGGAAACGCCGCCGGCGGATCCACCCCGAAGCTGCTTCACGGAGGCGGTGAGCGAGTCCCAGATCGACGGAGCCGCGCGCACGAGCCCGAGGACCCCGCCCATCGCGACCGCCCCCGCCCCGATGTACCGCAGGTACTTGTCCTTCAGGCCGGCGTAGTCCATGTCGCGAATGAGCGTCGTCGCGGGAGCGAGCGGTTCGGTGAGTTGGCTGCCGAAGAAAACGACCATCGGCCCGAGGATGAGCGCCGCGAGCAGTCCGCCCGCCACCATGACGACGCTCGTCTCGTAGCCGATGATGTAACCCACGGCGAGGAGCTCGGGCGACGTCTCGCATTCGAGGCGGGACCCCGGATAAAAGGAGAACGCGCGCCCTACATTGTCCTTGAAGAAGCCGAAGAGTTTCGTTCCGAGCTTGAAGGCCGCGCCAAGCCCGATCCCGAAGAAGATCTTCCGCGCGGAGGTCCCGCCCTGCTCGCCGGCGATGAGGATCTCCGCGCACGCCGTGCCTTCGGGAAAGCGCAGCGCGCCGTGCTCTTTCACGATCAGGTAGCGCCGGAGCGGGATCATCAGGAGGACGCCGAGGACGCCGCCGGTGAGGGCGATCAGGAACGTCACGGAAATCTTCATCGGAAAGCCGAGGAAGATGAGCGCCGGGATCGTGAAGACGACGGCGGCCGCCACGGACTCTCCGGCCGATCCCGTCGTCTGGACGATGTTGTTCTCGAGGATCGTCGAATTCCCCAGCTTCTTGAGAATCGTGATCGCCATGACGGCGATCGGAATCGACGCTGACGTGGTCAGGCCGACCTTCAGTCCGAGGTAGACCGATGCCGCGCCGAAGACGATCCCGAGAATCGATCCGAGCGCGACGGCCCGGAACGTGAGTTCGGCCGGCGCTTCCGAGGCCGGCACCCAAGGCTGGAACACGGCAGAGGATGTCGCGGCGGGTTCGGCCATCGCTCCCGAGTCTACGGGACCGTCAACGCGAGAGAAGAAGCCGCGGGACGTTACTTGTCGGTCTTGAGGAACCGGGCCAGGAAGAATTCCTGCACCGCGGCGTCTCCTTTTCGGGTCAGAGCGGCCATCTCGCCGTGCGCGAGGACCTCGATGATGCGCGCGTCCGGCATGAGGATCACGATGCCGGGCTGTTCGGCGCGCGTGTCGATGTTGTAGCGGACGAGAAGCTGGGCGTTCGTGCCGCTCGAGACGTCGACGAAGACGGGGACTAACTGGTTGATGAACGGCTCGAAGAACTTGTCCTTGTGGAGCGCGCGGTTGAACGCGTGGCAGGGAGCGCAGTCGTTCGTGCCGAAGACGAGGAGGAGCCGGCGGCCGGAGTCGAGGCACACCTTCTGGTAGTCGGCGATCTGCTTCTCTCCGACCGCCTCCGGATCGAAGATGGGGGCCTCGGGAACGGCGGGCGTCGGTGCGGGGGACTCGGGCTTCTTTTGCGCGGGCGGAGCCGCCGCCGCGGGGCCGGCGAGAGAAAGGCAGAGGGACAGGCCGAGAAAAAGGGCGAAGAGGGTTCGAGGATTCATTGCTCGTGATTTCCTTGTCTGACTTGAGTCAATTCGGCCGAAAGGATTCCGTGCCGCTTGGCCGCGGCGCCTCGAAATCGGTGCGGATGGCGCCGAAGGTCTTCTCGTAGAGAGCCACGTTCTGTGCGAGGGCGTTGAGGAGCTGCTTGGCGTGGACCGGAGTCGTGAGGACGCGCGACAGGACGCGGACGTCGCTGCGGCCCGGCACGATTCGCCCGAAGTCGAGGACGAACTCCGCCGGGTTGTGGATGATGTTCGCGAAATTCACGTAAAGGCCGTTCGCGACCGAGTCGTCGATCGAAAACCGGAGGGACGGAGGCTGGGATTCGGGCTTGGGAGGCTGGTCAGCCACGGCGGCACCTCGCGATTCGTGCGTGTGCCTCCTCACAAGAGGCGCACCAGTATAGTGGAGGTCATGCGCCGCCTTGCCAGCCTCTTCATCCTCCCGGCTCTCCTCGCCGCTTCCGAGCCGACTCCGAAGCCCGCCGACATCGACCGGCTCTGGGCGATTCGCGGGGAGGGCTCGACGGGCGGGCGCGCTCTTCCCGGCCCGATCGATCTCGTGATCGACGCCTGTCGCGCCGTTCTCGCGGCGGAACCGGATTCGCTCGAGGTGCGCTGGCGCCTCATGCGCGCGCTATATTTCAAGGGCGAGCACACGACGGGCGACCCCGCCGCGAAGCGGACGGTCTTCGACGAAGGGCGGACGGTCGCCGAGCAGGCCCTCGCCATTCTGAGGCGCGAGGCCGGCCGCGAGGCGCGCCAGGATCTCACCAGGACAACGCCCGTGGAGCTCGTCCCGTACGTCAAGGGAAACGCGGCCGCCGTCCCGACGTTTCTCTGGGCCGCCGTCGACTGGGGCAAATGGGCTCTCGCCTTCGGGAAGACCGCGGCGGTGAAACAGGGGGCCGCCTCGAAGATCCGCGACTACGCTCAGGCCGTCATCCTGCTCGACCCCGCGTACGACGGCGGCGGCGGATACCGCGTTCTGGGCCGGCTTCACCACCAGACACCGGCAATCCCGTTCTTCACGGGCTGGGCGTCGCGCTCTTTGGCGCTGAAGAATCTCCGGCTCGCCGTGGAGACCGGGCCGCGAAACCTCGTGGGCCGCCAGTTTCTCGCCGAAGCGATGTGGGACTACGAGCCGGCACGCCGGGCCGATGCGCGCGCGATTCTGGAGAAGATCCTCGCCGAGATGGCGGACCCCGACTATCTCGTGGAGAACCGGAAAACCCAGGAGGAGGCGGCGCAGCTCCTGAAGGACTGGGCCGGCCGGTGAGAGAATGAGTCGCGTGGGCGACAACCGGCTGCGCGCCGCGATCGACCGGATCGTCACGGAGGCCGAGAACCGCCCCCTTTTGTCCGCCATCGACGCGGCGCCAAGGCCCCGGAAGAAGGAGATCATCGAGATCCTGCGACTGTTGCAGGAAGTCGTGTACCCGGGATTTTACGGGGACGCGGTGCTCTATCGCGCGAACCTGCACGATCACCTCGGAGACGTCCTCTTCCATATCCACCTGAGGCTCGCGAAGGAGATCGAAAAGGCGCTACCCGGAGAAGGAAGCCGGGACTCGAGCGCGATCGATCTCACGACGCGCTTCTTCGAGGCCCTGCCCGGAATCGCCGACCTCCTCGCCGAGGACGTGCGGGCCGCGTTCGACGGCGACCCCGCGGCGACCGGCTTCGACGAAATCGTCCTCGCGTATCCGGGGGTGAAGGCCGTCTTCACCTACCGTGTCGCCCACGCGCTCCACGACCTCGGCGTGCCGCTGATCCCGCGCATCATGACCGAGTTCGCGCACCTCGAGACCGGCGTCGACATCCACCCCGGCGCGCGCATCGGCCGCTCGTTCTTCATCGATCACGGGACCGGGACCGTCATCGGCGAGACCACGGACATCGGCGACCGTGTGAAGCTCTACCAGGGCGTGACGCTCGGCGCGCTCTCATTTCCGAAGAACGAGCGGGGTGAGCTCATCCGCGGCACGAAGCGCCATCCGACCGTGATGGACGACGTCGTCATCTACGCAGGGGCAACGATCCTCGGCGGCAAGACCGTGATCGGGAAAGGCTGCGTCATCGGCGGCAGCGTGTGGCTGACGGCGTCCGTGGCGCCGGGCACCCGCGTGACGCTTCCGAACGACCAGCTCCGGATCGAGACGCGCGCCGTTTTTCCGGCCCCGCCGCCCGTTTCTTCAACCGGATGACGCTTCTCCTGTTCGCGGCCGTGCGGCTCTTCGAGCGCCCGCCCGGGCCACGCCCGCTTTCCGCGCCCGCCTGACGCTCTCCGTCGAGCGCCGCCGGGCCTCGGCGAGGAATCGCGCGACCGTCTTTCCGGTCCCGGGCACCACGCGCCGCGGCGCGACGTCCGCGAGCGGGACGAGGACGAAGAGGCGACTCGTCATGCGCGGATGCGGAACCTGAAGCCGGGGCGTCGCGATGCGCCGGCTGCCGTAGAGGAGAAGGTCGAGATCCAGCGGGCGAGGCGCGTTTCGCGTTCCACCCGGCACTCGTCCGGCGGCGGTCTCCAGTTTTCTCAAAAGGGTGAGAAGGGCTTTCGCAGAGAGAGTGGTCTTCCCCACGAGGGCCGCGTTGAGGAAGTCCGGTTGCGCGGGACCTCCGACGGGAGAGGTCCGATAGAGAAGCGAGAGCCGGGGGGCGCGGAGAACTCGCGAGAGCGTGCGGGCGGCCGTCAGGATCGCATGACGCACATTTCCGAGGTTTGCCCCGAGACCGATGGCGACCCAGACGGGCCGGCGCGGACTCGGCGTGCGAGAGACCGAGTCAATTGTCGTCTTCGGAATCCCCGGTGCCCTGGAGGGTCTTGGTCTCGCCGAGGGGAAGCTCTTCGTCGTCGTCGACGCGTTTGGCGGCGGGGTCCTCGGGCTCCCCGGTCGCGACGTCTTCGTCCTCGCGGTTGCGGTCGAAGACGTCCGGGTCGGCGAACTCGTCACGCTTGGCGCGGCGCGCGGCGTGGAGGACGACCGGAGACGTCGGCTGAGGGGGCGCGTCCTTCTGGTCCGCGCCGCACTTCGGGCAGTAGACGGGCGTCTTCCTGAGGTCGTAGAACTTTGATCCGCACCTGAAGCACGTATGTTTGAATCCGAGGTCCGGCAATGCGCCTCCTGCAAAACGGGGCCGGAACATAACATCCTTGGTTTTTCAGGGTCAACGCGCCCGGGGGACCATACACTGGGAGCAGATGCCGGCGATTCCCGAGCTTCTCCGGAATTCCGCCTTCGCCGTCTGCGCGGCGGCTCTTCTTTTTTCCGGCGCCGCACGCGCGCAGATGCCGTTCGCCCCCTTCGGCGGCCGCTCCGTCGCGCTCGGGGGCGCCTCGATGGGCCTCGGCCCCGACGTCGCGGCCGCGGTCGACAACCCCGCGGCCGTCCCGGACCGGAACTTCGCGTTCACGATATCCGCCGGTCTCCTCACGCGGGAGAGCGGCGACTTTCTGGCCCCGGTCCGCCTCATCTCAGGCAATAACCCGGTCGCTCTCGCCTCGGGCTTGCAGCCACAGAGCTACGCGGACGTCGTTCAGGCACTCCGCACGCTCGCGGATCCGGGAAACGGGTTTGGCGGCGACGGGGGCGTCGGCCTCGCGATCGCGCACGGCGGCTGGGAGCTCTCGTTCACGGACCGGGGCTACAGCGGGCTTTCGGCTCGCGCGGACCTCGTGCACACGGCGCTCGGCGCGAACCCCGCCACGTCCATCTCGTTCAACGATTCGGCGGCGGCGTTCCGCGGCCTCGAGCTGAAGGACCTCACACTCTCGAAGTCGATGTCGTTCTTCCTCGGCCGGCTCACGGTGGGCGCCGCGGTTCATGCCCTGTGGGGCTCGACGTACACGAAGGAAGAGTCGGTTTTCACGGTGGACGTCAGCGATCCCTTCAGCCTCGCCCAGCGTGCGCTGACGGGAACGGCGCGCTCCCATACGGACTGGTCGTTCGACCTCGGCGGGCTCATGTCGCTCGGAATCGTGAAGGTGGGCGGGGCCTGGAGAGGAATCAACAGGCCTTCCTTTCCATTCGCCGACGACGGCCCGGCCGCGGACCGCGGCCGCTCCGTCACGTACGGCCAGCAGACCCGGGTTGGCGCGTCCGCCAGGATCCCCGTCGTCGGCCTCCTCGTCGCCGTAGATTACGACCTCACCGCCAACGACACGCTCGTGCCGGGCCTGCGCGTGCGGCAGCTCGGCGGCGGCGTCGAGTGGGAGATTCTCCTCGTCGCGGTGCGCGCGGGCGCCTCGGTGAACCTCGAGTCCGAGGACCGCTTGCCGGCCTTCACGGGCGGCGCGGGCGTGGTCATCGGCCCCGCGAAGGTGGATCTCGGGGGCTGGTACCGGACGGACAAGAGCGCGCTCGGCGTCTCGCTCACGGCTCGCGTCGGCCTCTAGAGGCGATGCTGCGCTTCGAGCTTCTCGGCGGTGACGCGGGCGGCCCTCGGCGCGCGCGCCTGACGCTCGATCACGGGGTCGTCGAGACGCCCGCGTTCATGCCCGTCGGCACGGCGGGAACCGTCAAGGCCGCGCGCTGGAGCGACCTCGAGGCCGCGCGCGCCGAAATCGTCCTGGCAAACACGTACCACCTCCTGCTCCGCCCCGGAGGCGACGTGATCCGGCGCCTCGGCGGCCTCCACCGCTTCGTCGCGTGGAACCGGCCGATCCTCACGGACTCCGGTGGGTATCAGGTGATGTCCCTCGCGGGAAGCCGAAAGCTCTCCGAGGAGGGCGTTCTTTTCCGGAGCCACGTCGACGGGTCGGCGCACTTCCTCTCGCCGGAACGGGCGGTGGATCTTCAGCTCGGCGACTTCGGCGTCGACGTCGCGATGGTCCTCGACGAGTGCACCCCGTATCCCGCGACCGAGGAGGCCGCGCGCGCGTCCATGGAGCTCACGCACCGCTGGGCGCGGCGCTCTTTCGAACGGCGTCTCGCGCTCGGGGGAGACCGCGGCGCGCTTTTCGGGATCGTGCAGGGTGGGATTTTTGCGCGCCTTCGCGAGGAGAGCGCGGCGGCGGTCGCGTCGCTGCCCTTCGACGGCATCGCGTGCGGGGGCCTCTCGGTGGGCGAGCCCAAGGCCGAGATGCGCGCGATGGTCGCGCACACGGCCCCGCTTCTTCCGCCGGAGAAGCCGCGGTACCTCATGGGCGTCGGACGCCCGGACGACCTCCTCCACGCGGTCGCGCAGGGCTTCGACCTCTTCGACTGCGTGCTCCCGACCCGCGCGGCGCGCCACGGCCTCCTCTACACGGCACAGGGCACGCTTGCGATCAAGCACGCGCGCTATCGCGAGGACGACGCGCCGCCGGACCCGGCCTGCTCTTGCCCCACGTGCCGGCGCCACTCCCGCGCGTACCTCAGGCATCTCTTCGTCGCGGGCGAGCCCACGGCCGCGACGCTCCTGACCGTCCACAACCTGACGGCGATCCTTGACTTGATGCGGGGAATCCGTGAGGCTCTCGACGCGAAACGGTACGCGGCGTGGGCGGCGGAAACGCTCCCGAGGTGGTCGCGATCGATGGGAAAGGACTCGACATGAACCCGATCTTCCTTCAGGCGGCGCCGGCGGCGGCGACCTCGCCGCTCGTGCAGATGGTTCCGTACATCCTCATGTTCGTGATCTTCTACTTCGTGCTGCTCGCGCCCATGCGCAAGCAGAAGAAGAAGCAGAAGGAGCTTCTCGCCGCCCTGAAGAAGGGCGATCGGGTCGTGACGTCGGGCGGTATCCACGGCACGATCGCGCAGGTCGAGGACCAGATCGTGTGGCTGAAGATCGCCGATACGGTGAAGATCAAGATCAACCGCAGCGCGATCGCGGGCACGAGCGGGGAGCCCGACTCGAAGGAATCGGCCGCGTAATGCGAAACTAGGGGGTGTCCTCCGGGCGCTCCCTGACGTTTCTGCAGTCCTCCGACTGGCATCTGGGCTCTGCCCTCACGAGCGGCGGCCTGTGGCTGACGCCTGAAGCGCGCGCCGCGCGGCGCGACGAGGTGGACGAGGCCGCGGAGCGGGCCGTGGCCGCGGCGACGTCCTGCGGCGCCGAGGCGCTGCTCGTCCCCGGCGACCTGTGGGACGCCGAGAACGTCCCGGCCGCGACGATCCACCGCCTCCTCGAGGCCTTCGCGTCCTTCGCGCCGCGCCCCGTGTACGTGGCGCCGGGGAATCACGATTTCGCGGGGCCGGGCGGCTATTACGACCCGGCGCTTCTCGCCGCTCTCGGCATGAGGCCGTGGCCGAAGAACGTGGTCGTGTTTCGCGCGCCGGAATGGACGGCCGTGCCGTTTCCGGAGCGCGACGATGTCACGGTGGTCGGGCACGCGTTCCTGTCTCCGGCCATGGTCGTCGAGCGCCCGCTTGCGCCGGCGCCGCCGCGCCCTTCGACGCCCCATGCGCTCCTGCTTCTCCACGGCTCTCTCGAGTCCTACACGGGAGCCGACTCCCCGCGGGGTACGAAGCGCACCGCGCCGTTCTCGGCGCGCGAGATCGCCGACGCGGGCTTCTCGTGGGCCGCGCTTGGGCACCATCATCATGTCCACGTCGTGTCCGACGAGCAGGGCCGCCCGCTCGGGGCTTACGCGGGCTGCCCGACCGGACGGGGCCTTGACGAGGCGGGCCCGCGAATCTTTCTCAAGGTGACGCTGCCGGCCGAAGAAGGGCCGGCTCGAATCGAGATGATCCCGGCCGACACGCGCGCCGTGCGCGATGTCGTCGTGGACGTGAGCGAGCTCGAGGCGGGCCCTCTCGTCGAGCGGGTCGAGGCTGCGCTCGCCGAGGCCGGTGTCCAGGCGCCGGACCTCGTGCGCGTGACGTTGACGGGAACGCAGGCGTTCGGCGCGCGCCCGGCGGATGTCGTCAGGCCGCTCGCCGCGCGCGTGAAGCACCTCGCGGTGAGGGACCAGACCGAGCCGCCCGCGCCTGAGCCGGGGCCGCGCTCGGCCGAGGGCCGCTTCGCGTCGGACCTTCTCGCATACCGCGCGGCGGCCGCGGACGACGTGAGGCGCCGCGTCGCCGACCTGGCGCTTCGGCTCGGGCGCGACGCGCTCGCGGGCAGGCCCGTCAGGCCGCCGGAAGCCGAGGACAGATGAAGATCGAGCGCATCCGCATCGAAGGATTCGGTGCGCTTCGCGATCTCGACCTCGCATGGCCCGAGGGACGCGTGCTGCTCGCGGTCGACCCGAACGAGACGGGCAAGACGACGCTCTGCGAAGCCATCGTCGCGGCTCTGTACGGGCTGCCGAAGACGCGCGGCGCGGCGGGGCGGGTCCGCGAGGTGAGGAGGCCGCGGAGCGGCGCCCCGCTGCGCGTGGGGCTCGACGTCCTGGCGGGCGGAATCCGCTGGTCCGTGGACCGCGATCTCGAGGTCGGCACGATCCGCGTGATGGACCGGGACCGCGGGCTCGACCGGACGCAGGAGTTCTTGCGCCCGGGGAGCCGGGACGCGTTCGGCGAGACCGTGACGGGGGGCCTCACGGAGGAGCTGTTCCGCGCGACGGCCTACGTGTCGCAGAACGTCCTCGACCGCGATTCGCTCGACGCCGGCCTGACCGTCGAGCTCGCGCGCATCGCCGACTCGGGCGGCGGCGAGGCGTCGGTCATGCGTGCGCTGAAGACTCTCGACGCGGTTCTCCTGGACATGCCCGAGCCCGCCGCGGGCGCGAAGATTTCCGTGGACACGGAGATTGCGCGGCTCGGCAGGCGCGTCGAAGGTCTGAAGCAGCGGCGAGCGGACCTGGCGGCCCGCCGCGTGGTCGCGGCGCAGGCGTCGGCGCGCCTTTCCGGATGCGTGAAGGCGCACGACGAAGCCCGGCGGACCGCGGAGATCGCCGCTCTCGCCGAGGTCCTCGCGCACCGCCGTGCGCTCGCGAGGCGGCGCGAGACGCTCGCGTCGGCGCTCGCCAAGCAGCGCGAGGCCGAGAGCGAGGCGCGGGCGCTGGCGCCGGAGGCCGAGCTCTTTTCCGATGGCGCCCTGGCCGCCGTGGACCGGCTGCGCGAAGAGCGCGGGAACCGTCCGCAGGTCCTCGAGGCGGCGCGGGCCGCTTACGCCGAAAGCCTTCGGCTCGCGGCGCGGGAGGCGGAGGAAACGGGACGCCGCTTCGGGCCCGCCGCCCGCCTCGGGGACGCCGAGCGCGCGGGCCTCGAGGAGATGCTTCGCGCCGAGCTTGCGACGTCGCGCGATCTCGCGGACGCCGAGCGCTTCCTCGAGGAGCGGTGGAACAGCCTCCGCCGGGACGGTCTCGCGGAGGACTTCGTGCGTCTCGAGGCTCTTCCTTCCGAGGACCGCGGCTTTCTCGCCGGCGCCGAGGAGGAACGTGCGGCCCTCGAGCTCGAAGGCGTCAAGCTGGACCGGCGCGTCGCCGACGCGGGGGCCACCGCCGCGATCGCCGCCGGCGAGCGAGCGCAGCGGGTGAAGCTCGCGCGGTCGCTCGTGGGCGCCGCCGCGCTCCTCGTGCCCTTCGTCGCGTGGCTCGCCTGGCGTTCCGCGGGCGTGCCCGTCTATATGACGGCTTCCGTCGCGGTCTTCGTCCTGTCGCTCGGGCTTTTCGGAGGCATCGCCTGGGCGCGCGCGATCCGCTACCGGGTCGGCGATGAGGCCCGGGCGCGCGAGGAGGAGGCCGTGAGCCGGCGCAAGGCCGTCGAGCTGCGCAAGCGGCTTTCCAACATGCGCCTGAGGCTCGACCGCCTTGCGCGCGAAGCGGGCTATCGCGACACGTCGTCGTTACTCAAGGCGCACCGCCGCGCGCGCGCCGCCGAGGAGCCGCGGCGGCAGCTCGTCGCCGTGACGGCGCGCCGTGACGACGCGAAAGAGCGCCTGCAGTTGCTCGGAGAGGCCCTCCGTCCGCATCGCGCGACCCTCTCGCTTCCCGAAGGGCTTCCCGCCCTGGAGGAGGCCACGCGCGCGCTCTCTCTCCTCGCCGATCTCGCCCGCGCGAAACAGGAGGCCAGAACGCGCGAGGAAGTTCTCGCGCGCGAGAAGGAGCGTCTCGACCGCGAGGAAGCCGATCTGAGCGAAATCGAAGGGCGGCTCCGGGACGCGGTGGGCCGGACGGGCGCTCCTCTCTCGCTCCCTTTGGCCGAGAGTCTCCTCGCCGTGGAAGCCGGGCGTCGCAAGGCGGCGCGCCTTCGAAGACTTCTCGAGCACGAGCTTCCGGCACGGCGCGAGAGCGCGGGCGAAGGGGAAGAGGCGGACCTCGCGTCGCGACTCGCCGGTCTCGACGAAGAAGCCGCGGGACTCTCCGCGGTTCTCGAGGTCGACCCGCAGGCGCTCACCCTCCCCGACACTCCCGAGGCGGCGCGGCGCGAGGCCGATGGCGCCCGCGCGGCGATGGCGGCCACCGAGCGTGCGCGCGCCTCGGCGGAGCGCGAGCTCGCGGATGCCGCCCGCGAGGGGGGTGAGACGGCGCGCACCGTCGAGGAGGACCTCGCGACCGCCGAGGCGTTCCTCGCCCGCGCGGTCCTCTTTCGCGACGCGCTCGACCTCGCCCGTGGCACGCTGGCGGCGGCCGCATCCTCCGTGTACGGCGACTTTCGCCGCGGCTTGCAAAGTGCCTCGCGCGAGATCCTCGCGACCTGGCAGACGCCGTACGAAGCGCTCGAGTTCGGCGACGATCTCTCCCTCTCCGCGCTCGTGCGCGGGGGACGTGTCGCGACGAAGGCGGAGATCCAGTCGGGCCTCTCCACCGGCGCGCGCGAGCAGCTCCACCTCACGGCGCGCCTCGCGGCGCTGCGCTATCTCGGCACGGGTGCGTCGGGGGTGCCGCTCCTCCTCGACGACCCGCTCGCGGGCGCCGACGACGAGCGATTCCTCGCCGTGATGCGCTTCCTCGCCACGGACGTCCTGGGCGAGCGCCCCGTCCTCGTCGTGTCGTGCCACGGCTGGCGGCACGAGCGGCTGCTCGGGGCGCTTCCGCCCGAGGTCGTCCGGAAGCTGACCCGCGTCTCGCTGGCTCCGTATTCCACGCGCTCGGGAACTCTCGGGCCAGACGGGACCTGACGCGCGGGGGTTCTGCTAGACTCCGCCGGTTCGCCCGGAGAAGCCGGGCGCATCCCGCGGTTTTCCCGTCGCCCCGGTGGCTCCGCGCCGCCTTCGGACGGGCCCGCGCCCGGAGGTTGCGTTCGTGAACAAGCCCACCGGATGGCGCGTCGGCGTGGCGTTGGCCGTCCTTCTCGGTTCGGCCGGCGCCTACTGGTGGCGCGGCCACGAGGCGCTGAAGAAGTCGCCGACGGCCCCGCCCAACCCGACGATCTCGGATGTTCTGAGGAACGGGCTCAAGCTGGGCCTCGACCTGCGCGGCGGCATCCACCTCGTCATGCAGGTCAAGACCGCCGACGCGCTGCGCGTCGAGGCCCAGGACACGCTCGAGCGCTTGAAGGACGAGGGCGGCAAGCGCGGCGTGGCGATCGTGGCGACGGGCCCGGCCGACGGCACGGGCTTCGGGCTCAGGCTCGACGAGAAGACGGACGCCGCGAAGCTCAAGGATCTCGTGACAAGCATCCTCCCGCCGAACGCGTGGTCCGTCGACCAGCGCGGCCGCGAGTGGAGGATTTCATACAAGGACTCCGAGCGGATCACGATCGAGGACCAGGCGACGCGCCAGGCCGTCGAGACGATCCGCAACCGCGTCGACGCCCTCGGCGTCGCCGAGCCCGTCATCCAGCGGCAGGGCACCGACCGCATCGTCGTCGAGATCCCCGGCGTGGACGACCCGAGCCGCGTCAAGGAGATCATCGGCACGACGGGCCTCCTCGAGCTGAAGCTCGTGGACGACCGCGGCGGTCCGTACCCGTCCATGGACGTCGCCCGCGGGGCGTATGGCGGTACGGTGCCCGAGGACCTCGAGGTCGTCGAGGGCTTCAACGAGGACGCCGACGCCCGCACGCGCACTCCCGTCTGGTACGTCCTGAAGCGCGCCGCCGCCGTCACGGGGCGCGACCTGAAGAACGCGCGAGTCGACCGCGACAAGTTCAACCAGCCGGCTGTCATGTTCTTCCTGAACGCGGCGGGTGCCGTGAAGTTCGCGAAGGTCACGGGCGAGAACATCAACAAGCACCTCGCGATCGTGCTCGACAAGCGCGTTCAGTCCGCGCCGGTGATCAACAGCCAGATCAAGGAGAGCGGCATCATCGAGGGAAACTTCACGCCTGAGAAAGCCGACGCGCTCACACTCGTTCTCCGCTCGGGCGCGCTTCCGGCCGAGATGATCATCCTCGAGGAGCGCACGGTCGGGCCGTCGCTGGGACTCGACTCGATCAAGAAAGGCGTCCTCGCCTCGGTCGTCGGCATGATCTGCGTCTTCCTCGCGATGGTTCTCTATTACCGCCTCTCCGGCGTGAATGCGGTCGTCGCCCTTGTCCTGAACGCGCTCATCCTGCTCGGGGCGATGGCCTACATCAACGCGACGCTCACGCTGCCGGGCATCGCGGGTTTCATCCTCACGATCGGCATGGCGGTCGACTCGAACGTCCTCATCTTCGAACGCATCCGCGAGGAGATCGACAACGGCAAGGCTCCGAAGGCGGCCATCGACCTCGGCTTCAAACGCGCATGGGGGACGATCGTCGACACCCACGTCACGACGATCTCCGCCGCCCTCTTCCTGTTCCAGTTCGGAACCGGGCCCGTCAAGGGCTTCGCCGTCACCCTCGTCATCGGCCTCCTCGCCTCCGTCTTCACCGCGGTCTTCGTTTCGCACCTCCTCTTCGACCTGATCTACGGGCCGAAGGAGCGCGTCGAGACCCTTTCCATCTGAGCCACTGAGCGGAGAGAACGTGCGGCTTTTTCACAAGACCAACATCGACTTCCTGAAGGTCAAGTGGATCGCGATTTCAATCTCGATTCTCTCGATCGTCATCGGCACGATCTCGCTGGTCGCCAAGGGCGGCCCGAAGCTCGGCATTGACTTCACGGGCGGCGCCCAGATCGTCTACGGTTTCTCCAGGACCCCCGACGAAGACCAGATCCGCAAGATCGTCGAGGCCGCGAACGTGAACGTCGTCTCGGTTCAGCGGTTCGACAAAGCCGAGAAGAACGAAGTCCTCCTGCGCGTCCCGCGCCAGAAAGAGGAAGGCCGTGACCTCTCGAAGGAAGTCACGGCGGCGCTCACGAAAGCGCTCTTTCCGCGGGGCGCGGAGGCCACGGCGTTCGATCTGAACCTGAACGGCGGCGATACGCTGCTTTCCAAGCTGATCGCGGACGACCCCGAGAAGCTCGCGACGCGGCCCAGCGCCGATCCCAAGGTCGAATATGGCCGCGAGGTGCAGGCGATCATCGGGGCGCGGTCGGAGAAGGGGCTCTTCGCCTCCGTGGACGACGCCGCGAAGACGCCGGGCGTCTCCCCGGCGGTCGGCGAGTGGCTCAAGGCGAAGACCCTCGCCGGCCCGTTCACGCTCCTCTCGGCCGAGAACGTCGGTGGGGTGGTTGGAAAGGACCTTCGCGAGAAGGGCATGTGGGCGATCCTCTTTTCCTGGGCGGCGATGCTGGCCTACATCGCCTTCCGTTTCCGCTCGGCCTCTTTTGGAACGGCCGCGGTCGTGGCTCTCATCCACGATACGTGGACGACGCTCGGCCTCTGCTCGATCCTGAACCTCGAGATCTCGCTCACGGTCGTCGCCGCGTTCCTCACGCTGATCGGCTACTCCGTGAACGACACCGTCGTCGTGTTCGATCGGATTCGCGAGAACCGCGAAAAGTCGAAGCGCACGCCGCTCGTCGAGCTCGTGAACCACTCCATCAACCAGACGCTCTCGCGGACGGTCCTCACGTCGGTTCTCACGTTTATGGTCGTCGTCGTCCTCTTCTTCCTCGGCGGCGAGGTCCTGCGCGGGTTCTCGTTCGTCATGATCGTCGGCATCATTGTCGGGACGTACTCGTCGATCTTCATCGCCGCCCCGCTCGTGGTCGTCTGGGAGGACTGGAAGCAGAAGCGCGCGACGCAGAAGCCGGCGTCGGCTCCGGCCCCCACGAAGCCCGGCAAGGCCGCGGCCGCGAAGGCGCGCTAAGGGCTAGCCCGCTTCGTTCGCCTCGGGGCCGAGCACGCCCTCCCACCTCGCGACGACGACCGCGGCGACGCAGTTGCCGGCGAGATTGATGGACGTGCGGCCCATGTCCATGAGCTCGTCCACGGCGAGGATCATCGCGACGCCCGCCTCGCCCGGCAGGTTGAACGACGCACAGCCCGCCGCGATGATGACGAGCGAGGCGCGCGGCACGGCGGCGACGCCCTTCGTCGTGAGCATGAAGACGAGGCACATCGTGATCTGCTCGGCCAGCGTGAGGTGCCGCCCGGCCGCCTGCGCGATCGTCATCGTCGCGAGGACGATGTACAGCGTCGAGCCGTCCAGGTTGAAGCTGTATCCCGCGGGGAGGACGAAGCCGGCCACGCTCTTCGGGACGCCGAACTCCACGATGCGTTCGAGGGCGCGGGGAAGCGCGGCCTCGGACGAGGCCGTCGAGAACGCGATGAGGAACGGCTCGCGGATCTTCTCGACGAACCGCTTCACGGACACGCGCGCGAGCTTCAGCGCCGGGACGAGGACGATCAGCGCGAAGACGACGAGCGCCGCGTAGAGCGAGCCGACGAGCTTCGCGTAGCTGCCGAGAACCGTGATGCCGTGATGCGAGACGGCGCCCGCCATGGCGCCGAACACGCCGAGGGGCGTGAGCGCCATGACGTAGTCCGTGAGCTTGAAGAGCACGGCCACCGCGGACTCGAAGAACTCCACGAACGGCTTCGCGCGGTTGCCGACGTGCGCGGCCGCGATGCCAAGGAGCGTCGCGAAGATGACGATCTGGAGGATGTCCTGCTTGCCCATCGCCTCGATCACGTTCGACGGGAAGAGGTGGAGCAGCGTCTCGACGAGCGTCTTCGGCTTTGCGAGGCCCGTCTCGCCCGTGGACGGGAGCGTGAGGTCGAGGCCCGGCTTCACGAGGTTCGCGAACACGAGGCCGATGACGAGCGCGATCGTGGTCGCGACCTCGAAATAGATGAGCGCCTTCACCCCCATGCGCCCAACGGCCTTCACGTCGCCCGTCTTGCCGATGCCGAGGACGATCGTCGCGAAGATGAGCGGTACCACGAGCATCTTGATGAGGCTGATGAAGGCTTTCGACAGGAATCGGAATGTTTCGTAGGCCCACGGGTACGTCTCGGCCGGAAGGAAATGCCCGAGGACGACGCCGAGGATCAGCGCGTAGAAAATGAGCGCCGTCGAGGAGCGCCACGGCGACCGCCGGGCGCTCATGCCTTCCGCGCCCCCGCCCGGCGTCGGCGCGCTTTCCAGGCTTCCCAGAGGATCGGGAGCGTCGAGACGAAGATGATCGCAAGGATGACGAGCGAGAAGTTCTTCTTCACGGCGGCGATGTTGCCGAAGAAGTAGCCCGAGAACACGCAGATCGCGACCCACAGCGCGCCGCCGATCACGTTGTAGGCGAGGAAGACGCCGTAGTTCATCGAGCCGACTCCCGCGACGAACGGCGCGAACGTGCGGATGATCGGGACGAAGCGGGCGAGGATGATCGTCTTCTTGCCGTGCTTCTCGTAGAACGCCTCGGTCTTGCGGAGATGGTCCTGCTTGAAAAAGCGGATCGACCCGTCGAAGGCGCGGGGACCGATCTTCTTCCCGATCCAGTAGTTCGCGGTGTCTCCGAGGATGGCGGCGAGCGCGAGCGTCAGGAACAGCACCCACACGTCGAGCGAGCCGAGCGCGGCGAGCGCCCCGGCCGTGAAGAGGAGCGAGTCCCCGGGCAGGAACGGCGTCACGACGAGGCCGGTCTCGCAGAAGACGATGCCGAAGAGGATGACGTTCGTGAACGTTCCGTAGTCGCGGACGACCTCGGCAAGGTGCCTGTCGAGGTGCAGGAAGACGTCCACCAGCTGCTTGACGAGGTCCATCGGGGCTCCTTCGATGGCGCGGAGATTAACCGGAAAGGTCCCTCAGCCCCGATAATGGGACCGTGCTGCGCTTCGAGGACATCCTCGAGAAAGTCGAGTCCTACCACCCGGGCCTCGACGAGGACCTGCTGCGCCGCGCGTACGTGGTCTCGGCGCACGAGCACCGCAACCAGCTTCGCTCCTCTGGCGAGCCCTACCTCGTCCATCCGCTCGCCGTCGCCATGACACTCGCCGAGATGAAGCTCGACGACGCGTCGATCGCCGCCGGGCTTCTCCACGACGTCCTCGAGGACACGAGATTCTCGAAGGAGCACCTCTCGGAGCTCTTCGGAACCGACGTGGCCCACCTCGTCGACGGCGTCACGAAGATCGGCAAATACGCCTACACCTCGAAGGAGGCCCAGCAGGCCGAGACGTTCCGCAAGATGCTCCTCGCGATGACGGACGACCTCAGGGTCATCCTCGTCAAGCTTGCGGACCGCCTCCACAACATGCGAACGCTCGAGCACTTGCCGGAGCCGAAGCAGCGGGCGACGGCCTCCGAGACGATGGAGATCTACGCCCCGCTCGCGAACCGGCTCGGCATGGGCAAGATGAAGGGCGAGCTCGAGGATCTCTCGTTCCGTTTTCTTCACCCAGAGGAGTTCGCCGCTCTCCGCGGAGCCGTGGACGAGCGGATGGCGGTCTCGGCGGCGAACGTCGAGAAGATCCGCCAGGAGCTCGTCGCCAAGACGAAAGCCATGGGCATCGAAGCCGAGATCACGGGGCGCGTGAAGCGCTACTGGTCGATCCGCCAGAAGCTCATCCGGCAGGCCATTCCGCTCGAGCAGCTTTACGACGTCCTCGCCTTCCGCGTCCTCGTGGACTCGATTCCCGACTGCTACACGGTCCTCGGGATCGTCCACCAGGCCTGGCGCCCCGTGCCCGGCCGCATCAAGGATTACATCGCGATGCCGAAGCGGAACTTCTACCAGTCGCTCCACACGACGCTCGTCCCCGAGGGAGCGCCGCCGTTCGAGGTGCAGATCCGCACGCGCGAGATGGACCTCATCGCGGAGAACGGCATCGCGGCGCACTGGAAATACAAGGAAGGAAAGCCCGTGCGATCGGACGCGCGGCACGAGGAGCACGTCGGCGTCCTCCGGCAGATCCTCGAGACGACGAAGGACGTCTCCGACCCGCGCGAATTCCTGTCTTCGCTGAGGATCGACCTCTACCCGGACGACGTCTACACGTTCAGCCCGAAGGGGGCCGTCTACGCGTTTCCCCGCGGCGCGACGCCGGTGGACTTCGCGTACCGCATCCATACGGACGTCGGGCACCACTGCGTCGGTGCGCGCGTGAACGGGCGCCTCGTCCCGCTCAAGACGCCGCTCGCGAACGGCGATATCGTGGAGATTCTCACGGCGCCCTCTTCGCATCCGTCGCGGGACTGGCTGTCGTTCGCGCTCACGTCGCGCGCGCGCAACAAGATCCGCGCCTTCATTCACATCGCCGAGAAGGAGCAATCGGTCGAGATCGGCCGCCGCCTTCTCGAGCGGGAGCTCAAGAAGTGGAAGAAAAGCCTCTCGAAACTCCTCGAGGCGAAGGCTTTCGACCCGCTGCTCGCCGACTTCGGTGCCGGGAAGGTCGACGACCTCATCGCGGACGTCGGGTCCGGAAAGGTCGCGTCGCGCGCCCTCGTCGCGAAGCTGCTGCCCGAGACGGCGGTCGCGGGGGCCGTTCCGTCCCCTCCGTCGAAAGTCTCGGCGATCTCGAGCGCCGTTCGGCGGGTCCTGCCCTTCGGGCCGGCGGCGGGGATTCGCGTGAAGGGCGAGAACGACCTTCTCGCGACGCTCGCCAGGTGCTGCCAGCCGGTGCCGGGCGACGACATCGTGGGCTACGTGACGCGCGGGCGGGGAGTGTCCGTGCACGCCACGACCTGCCCGAACGTCCGCTCGCTTCTGTTCGACCTGAGCCGCGAGATCCCCGTGGAGTGGGCGACGGCGAAGGACGCCTCGGTGACGGTGGACCTCGAGATTCGCACGGAGGACCGCCAGGGGATGCTCGCGCGCATCACGCAGGTTCTTTCGGCCGCGAACTCCAACATCCGGTCGATCGAGGCCCGCACGAGCCGCGACGGCAACGCGACGATCGAGGCGAGCGTCACCACCCGGGATCGCCGACATCTCGAGCGGCTGCTCGTCTCCCTTCGCGCCCTGCCCGGCGTGACGGACGTGCGGCGCAAGCTCCGCGACTCGGATGCCGAAGCCGGCTGACGTTCAGGAGGCGGCCCGGGTTGACAATTTTCCGTGCTGTTTTTTGGAGCGGGGCCCGAAACGCCGTTCCGCGGGAGGCGCGCGCGGCTTCGCCCGTACGCTCGCGTCCGCTTCGGCGGGATGGGCGGACTTATACCAAAAGCGTTGCACAAGAGCAAGGGAAATTGTGCGGGCCCAACGACTTGACACCCCTCCGGGGGGACGAGAAAATAAGCGATTCCTTTTCGCGTCTTGCTCCCGGAGGGCCGGGTCGAGGGAGGGCAACTCTATCGTGCTGTTCCGAAAGGCGAAAAACCTGGTCGGCCTCGACATCGGCTCGTCTGCCGTCAAGCTCGTCGAGCTGAAGGAAACCAAGGAGGGGACGTTCCAGCTCGTCAAGGCGGGCCTCGAGATTCTCGCTCCCGAGGCGATCGTCGACGGCGCGATCATGGACTCCTCCCTCGTCGTCGAGACGATCTCGCGGCTCCTCGCGTCGACCGGCGTGAAGAACCCGAACGTGGCCGTGTCGGTGTCCGGCCACTCGGTCATCGTCAAGAAGATCATGCTGTTCACGATGCCGGAGGAGGAGCTCTCCGAATCCATCCGGTGGGAAGCCGAACAGTACGTCCCGTTCGACATCAACGACGTCTATCTCGACTACGTCGTCCTCGACCCCGGCGCCGTGGGCGAGACCATGGGCGTCCTCCTCGTGGCCGCCAAGAAAGAGAAGGTGGACGACTTCAAGAACGTCGTCACGCAGGCCGGGCGCACGCCCTCCCTCGTCGACGTGGACGCCTTCGCGCTCCAGAACTGCTACGAGGTGAACTACGGACCCGACCCGGGCCGCGTGGTGGCGCTCGTGAACGTCGGGGCCTCCGTCATGAACGTGAACATCCTCGCGCAGGGACAGCCGGTCTTCTGGCGCGACATCACGTTCGGCGGAAACCAGTTCACGGACGCGCTTCAGAAGGCCTACTCCCTCAACTTCGAGCAGGCCGAGTCCCTGAAGCGGGGCGAGCCGGTCGCCGGCCAGACCGCCCAGACGATCCAGCCTGTCCTCACGGGCGTCGCCGAGGACGCCGCCGCCGAGCTCCAGAAGACGCTGGATTTCTTCCAGGCCACCTCGGGTGCGGATCGCGTGGACTCGATCATGATTTCCGGCGGCGGCGCGAAGGCCGCGCACCTTGAAGACGTCCTGAAGGACAAGTTCGGCCTCCCCGTCGAGGTCCTCAACCCCTTCCGGTCGATCTTCACGGACGATTGCGCGGTCGACGCCGCGTGGCTCTCCGAGGCGTCGCCGGCGCTCGCGATCGCCGTCGGCCTCGGCTTGAGGAAGATCGGGGAGTAGCGGCATGATTCGCATCAACCTCCTCTCCGAAGCCCGGCCGCAGCGCAAGAAGAAGGGCGTCTCGGCCCTGGGGGGCGCCGGGCGGCTCAACACGCTCCTCATGGGGGGCGCGATCGGGCTCGCGGTTCTCATCGGCATCGTGCATTACTGGGTTCTCCATTCCCAGATCAAGGACCAGGAAGAGAAGATCCGGATCGCCCAGGTCGAAGTCGCGCGCCTCGAGGCCGTCCTCAAGGAAGTGAAGGATTACCAGGCGAAGAAAGCCCGCGTCCAGCGCAAGGTCGACCTCATCAACCAGCTCAAGCAGAACCAGCGCGGCCCGGTGCGCCTCATGGACGAGGTCTCGAAGGCGCTGCCCGACCTCGTCTGGCTCGAGCGCATGGAGTACCACGGGAACGCGATCTCCGTCGACGGCAAGGCCTTCAACCCGCCCGCGGTCGCGAACTTTGTCGCGAATCTCAAGCTCGTTCCCTCTTTCCAGGAGCCGAAGGTGGAATTCACGGCGTGCAGCGGGCCCACCGGCTCGTCGCTCTACTGCTTCAAGACGAACTTTGGGTTCTCGAACATCGATCGCACGCAGCCCGACGGCGGCGCCGCCGCGAAGCCGGCCGAGCCGCCGCAACCGGCTGAGCCGTCGAAGCCGGCCGGACAGCCGAAGAAGGCCTAGGGGAGAGCCATGGCGACGCTCGACCTCAAGCAGCTTGAAGGCAAGCCCTGGTACTACGGACTCGGCATCGGTGTGGCCGTCGCCCTCGCGCTCTACGCGGCCGCCTACTACCAGCTGCCCAACTTCAGCGAGATGAAGCAGACGCTGGAGAACAAGAAGAACGAGCGCGACCAGCTCAACCAGAAGATCACGCAGGGCCTGGCCGCCGAGCGCCGCCTGCCCCAGCTGCGCGAGGAAGTCCGCCGGACCGAGCTCGACCTGCAGCGGCTCCTTCAGGTCCTGCCGACGGCCCGTAACGCCGAGGAGCTCATCAAGAAGATCCAGGCGCTCGCCGGGCAGGGTGAGTTCTTCCTCAAGAAGTGGACGCCGAAGGAATACATCAACAAGGACTTCTACGCGGAGTGGCCGATCGACCTGCAGATCGACGGGACGTACCACAACCTCGCGCTTTTCTTCGAGAAGATGGCGCGGTTCTCCCGGATCATCAACATCGAGGATCTCGTCATGACCGGCTATCCCGACGCGGCCGGAGGCCGCACGCTCGGGGCGACCTTCTCGATGAAGACGTTCATCTACCTCGGCGACATGGAAGCGGCCGCGCCCGCCGCGCCCGCGCCGAAGAAATCCGGCCCATCCCCCGCTGGCGCGGAGAAGAAAGGGCTCGAGGAATGAGCGCGCGCCGCCGCTTCGCCGCCACGGCCCTGCCGGTCGTCCTCCTGGTCTTGAGCGCGCCCGCGCCCTCGCTCGCTCAGGCTCCGCCCGCCACGTCGGCCGCTCCGGCCGAGACGCCCGCTCCGGGGGCCCCCGGCAAGGTCACCGAGCAGGACTTCACCCCGTCCGTCTACACCTACGAGGTCGGAGGCCGGCGCGACCCCTTCCGCTCTCTGCTCGTGCGCAACCCGTCCGAGAAGGATCGCGTGCGCCCGCCGGGCCTCGCGGGGGTCATGGTGGACGAGCTCGAGCTGCAGGGCACGATCAAGGTCAAGCAGGGCTGGGTCGCGATGATGCGCAGTTCGGACAACAAGTCGCACCTCGTCCGCAAGGGGACGACGCTCTTCGACGGCGAGGTCATCGAAGTGTCGGCGACGGAAGTGACGTTCCGGCAGAACGTGAACGATCCGATGAACCCGAAGCCGTTCCGGGAAGTGGTCAAGGCGCTCGCACTTCAGAAGAAGTCGTGACCGAAGGGATGTCCATGACGACGAAGGTGATGGGCTCTAGGAACTCGAAGGGCACGGGAGATCTCGTGCCGTCCGGGGGAGGAAGCATGCGGCGGAACCGAAGGGGATTCATGTCCCGTTTCGCGGCGCTCGCGCTGATCGGCCCCGTGCTCGGCGGCTGCGCCTCGCGCAACGACCAGGTCGCCGCGGGAAGCCCGTCTTCAACCGGCGCGGCGCCTGCCACGCTCACGGGAGCCACCCTCCTGACCGACGGAGAGACGCCGCGGCTTCTTCTCAGCGGCAACGGTCCTCTCTCCCCAACTCTTTACAACCGCGAAGGCTCGACGAAGGTCGTCGTCGACATCGCGAACGCGGTCGTGTCCCCCGGCCTCGAGCCCCCGCGCGCGGACGGCGTGATTCTGTCGCGCCTCGACATGAAGTCGTTCACGGAGATGGGTAAGCCCCACATCCAGTTCGAGCTCACGGGGCGGTCGCCGCTCGAGCCCGCCATCACCTCGGAATCCGGCTCGCCGGCCATGGCGATTGCGCTCGGGAAGGCCGCTCCGGCCGCTGCCATGAGCGCCTCCGCTGGCGCTCCGGCGGTGGCCACGACGATGGCCTCCGCGACTCTGCCTGCGTCGGCCCTGCCCGCCGCGGCGCCGCCCGCCCCGGTGGCCGCCGGAGCGGACGCCCCGCCGGTGCCCATCCGTCACGCCGCCGCCGGCCGCGCCGCGACGCGCCTGTCGGGCGTGAACGTCCGGATTTCGGACGGAAAGCTCGTCGCGACGCTCGCCGGCAACGGAAGCTTCACGTACGAGACGTTCTCTCTCGAGAACCCGCCGCGCTACGTCGTGGACCTTCCGGGCGTCCTGCTCGTGATGCCGAAACGGGCGCAGGACGTCAAGCACGCGGCCGTGAGTCGCGTGCGCGTCTCGCAGTTCAAGGCTGGGACCGAGCCCGTGACGCGCGTCGTGTTCGACCTCGCGTCTCCCTCCGAGCCTGCGGCGAAAGCCTCGCCCTCGGCGCTGACTTTCGCGTTCGGAAGCGCCTCCGCTCCAGCTCCGGCGGCGGCGCGTGAGCCCTCCTCGGAGAAAGTTTCCGAACCGCAGCCCTCGCTCGTGCGCGCCGCGCCCGAGAAGGTCGCCGCCACGCCGCCGGTGCCGGCCGCCGCGTCGTACGAGAAGCACGAGATCGACGACCCGAAAGAGCCGGTCGTGAGCGAAGGCCGCGCGCTCGACGTGACGACGTCTTCAGCAGGGTCTTCGGCACGGTCTTCGGCCGCTCCGGCCCCTCCGGCGGCCCCGGTCGCCGTGGCGACGGTTCCGGCCCCGAAGTCCGAGGCGACGCATCTCGTGCAAGCGTCGCCCGAGGTCCATGAGGTCAAGGCTCCGCCCGCGGCACCCGCCGCTCCCGCCAGGTCGGTCTCCGCCGAGCCTCGCCGGAAGAAAGTCGTGACGGCCGAGGACAAGGCCCTGATCGAGGCGGCCGAGGCGCTTCTCGTCCAGCAGGACGGCTCCTCGCGCCCGCGCGAGATCGCGAATCCCTACGAGACCCGCACGCTCGGCTCCGGCGACAAGCAGTACACCGGCGAGCCGATCACGCTGAACCTCAAGGACGCGGACATCAAGGACACGCTCCAACGGTTCAGCGAGCTGACGCAGCTGAACATCGTCCTCGACCCGGACGTGCGCGGAACGGTCACCGTGAGCCTGCAGGACATCCCGTGGGACCAGGCGCTCGAGCTGATCCTCAAGATCAACGAACTCGGGTACGTGCTCGAGGGGAACATCATGCGGATCGCGTCCACGACCAAGCTCACGCAGGAGGAGAACGCGCGGCTCCAGTTCATCCAGGCGCAGGACAAGAACCGCCCGATGCGCACGGTGCTCCAGAAGGTCTCCTACGCGAACGCCACAGAGATGGCGGCCACGGCACGCAAGGTCATGTCGTCGCGCGGTGACATCTTCATCGACACGCGTTCGAACACACTCGTCATCAAGGAGCTTCCGGACTACCTCCCGACCGTCCTCGATCTCATCAAGAACCTGGACATCGCGAGCCCGCAGGTCATGATCGAGGCCCGGATCATCGAGGCGCAACGCACGTTCGCGAACGAGATCGGAATCGTGTGGGGGGCCAACGGGGTCGCCGACGCCTCTCACGGCAACACGACCGGCCTCGTGTTTCCGAATTCGGGCACGATCGACGGTAACGTCACGTTGCCCAGCGGTGCCGGGCAGGTTCTTCATCTGAGCCTCGCGAACGTGCTCAACACGTTTTCGCTCGACGCCGCGATTCACGCGGCCGAATCCCGTGGCCTCGTCAAGATCATTTCCACGCCGAAGATCCAGACGCAGACCGGCGAGCTGGCGTCGATCCAGTCGGGTGTCCAGCTCCCGGTCCAGACCACCGTGAACAACACGACGTCGGTCCTCTACATCAACGCGACGCTCCGGCTGGACGTCACGCCGCAGATCACGAACGAAGGCACCGTCATCATGGACATCACGATCCAGAAGCGTGAGCCGGTGCCCGGCATCAACATCGCGTCAGGCCAGAACATCCCGATGACGACACGCGACGCCAAGACGCGACTCATGGTGCGCGACGGCGGCACGGCCGTGATCGGCGGCATCTTCAAGGTCACCACGAACGACGCACAGTCGATGATCCCGGGCCTCTGGAAGATTCCGATCCTGGGCAACCTGTTCCGGAGCCGGGATCAGACCGAGAGCACGGACGAGCTCATGATTTTCATCACGCCGCGGATCATTCGGTGAGGAGCGAACGATGAAAAAACTCCCCTCCCTCCTCTCCGCAGTTCTGGTCGCCTTCGCCGTGGCCGCGCTCCCCGGCTGCTCGACGAACACGCAGGGCGACAGCGCCTCGCCGGTGTTCCTCGCGGGAGACTTTCAGCTCCTGCCCCTCCAAATGTGCGTGAATTCCAACACGCCCCTTCTGTTCGCGACGACCGTGCTCCGGAATCGCCTCAAGAACCCGAGCGTGACCGCGACGCAGTTCCTCGACGTGCAGGTCGACATGTACGTCGTCGTCTGGAGGCGCATCGACGGCGGGACGACGGCCTCGACCTCGCAGAGCTTCCCCGGCAATATCATCGTCCCGCCGAACGGGCAGTCCACGCTGACGGATTACCCATACATGACGGCGGACAGCCTCCTCCGGCCGCCGCTCGACCAACTCTTTCCGTTCAACGGCGGGATCGACAAGGAGACGGGCCGGGCGGAGATCCGCCAATCCGGAAGCGTGACGTGGTACGGCCACACGCTTTCGGGCCAGCCGGTCACCTCCGACGTCGCCACATTCGGCATGATCTTCCAATACTGCGGAACCCTGGGGCGCATCGAGGCGAAGCGTGCCCAGTGACGAGGTGACATCCATGCGACGTTTTCAGTTCTTGAACGCCGCATTGGTTGCGGGCCTTGCCGTGCTTCTCAGCGGCTGCTCCGGCGAGACGCCGACCGCGCCGTCATCCAACGGCGGTAACGGTGGCGGCAACGGCCCGTGCACGACCGTCATCTCGCTGTCGGCCTTCACGGTGAACCCGATTACCGCCTCTCCCGTGCGGGCCACGGTCACGAAGGCCGGGGTCCCGGTCCCGGACGGAACCTCCGTGCAATTCACGACGGACCTCGGCTTCTTCGGGGAGATCGGCCTTCAGACGATCTCGAAGCAGATCATCGACGGCGTCGCCGACGTCACCGTGTTCTCGTCGTCTTCCGGCACGGCCCACGTGATCGCGGTTTTCGATTGCGCGAAGGCCCAATTGAACCTGCAGTTCTCGGGCGCGCCCACCGTGGGCCCCTTCATCTCCTCGATCTCGCCTACGACGGGTTCGTGCGCCGGCGGCGACACGATCACGATTCTCGGTGGACGCTTCACCGGCACGATCGACGTCACCTTCGGCGGGGTGAGCGGCTCCATCGTGTCATCGACAGCGACCCAGATCATCGTGAAGTCTCCCGCGCGCACGTTGAGGGATCCGGCCGTGCCCGAGACCGTTCCCCTGGTCGTCAGCGCGGGTGGCGTGCTCTCCCCGTCCGTGCCGTTCACGTTCGTCGGCATCGACCCCTTGCAAAAGGTCTTCATCACTTCGCTCAGCTCGACCGGAGGGGCGTCCGCGGGCAACGACACCGTGACGATCAACGGCGGCCACTTCGGCGCCAACATCGCGACGACGCGGGTCACGTTCTGCGGCCGACCGGCGCAGATCACACTGCAGACGGACGAGCAGATCACCGTCTCGACGCCCGCGAGCCCGGCGGCGCTGGAAGTGTGCGACGTCGTCATCACGCACGACCTCGGCCTCTGCTCGCAGCAGTCAGCCACCTCGCCGCAGCAGTTCACCTACCGCCTTGTCCTCACGCCGGTAATCTACTCGATTTCGCCGACGACGGGCCCGAACGACACCTCGACGCGGGTCACGATCTTCGGCACCGGCTTCCAGTTCCCAATGCAGGTGTTCCTGACCGGCACGCCGTGCGGCGGGCTCGTCGAGGCCCAGGTTTCCGACATCGCGCTCACCACGATCGTGTTCAAGACGCCGGTGGCCGACGGCCCCAACGCCTGCCTCAAGGACGCGCTCGCGGGCATCCAGATCACGAATCCGTCGACGAATAAGACCGCTATTAGCCCGACGCCCTTCAGGTACTTCTCGCTGCCGGTGCCGCTCACGATCGCGACGACCACCCTGCCGAATGGAACGAACGGAACGGCGTATAGCGCCACGTTCGTCGCCACAGGTGGCACGAAACCATACACTTGGGCGGTCGTCTCGGGCGCCCTTCCGACCGGGCTCACCCTCGACGGATCGACGGGAGTGATCTCGGGCACTCCGACGGTCCTGGGCACTTTCACCTTCTCGGTAACGGTTGCAGACTCCGCCAGCCATACCGCCACCGCGAATCTATCGATCAAGGTCAACTCGTCGGTGCCGCTCGCGATCCTAACGACCAGCCCCCTGCCGGACGCAACGAGTGGCACGCCGTATACCTTCACGCTCAGTGCCACGGGTGGCACGACTCCCTATACGTGGAGCAACGTAGGCGCCCTTCCGACCGGGCTCACCCTCGACGGATCGACGGGATTGATCTCGGGCACTCCGACGCTCGCGAGCACC
>Ga0208080_1000163_pt1 | contig 33060 bp, 36 predicted proteins | sample NGESurdeep092012_3_FD_184476 | JGI IMG/M metagenome (GOLD analysis project Ga0208080, IMG submission 184476) | Arctic peat soil microbial communities from Barrow, Alaska - NGEE Surface sample 210-3 deep-092012 (SPAdes) | ecosystem: Environmental > Terrestrial > Soil > Wetlands > Peat ...
CTCGACACCGCCGCGCCGACGTTTTCGTCGTCCGCGTAGTTGTCGTACTTCGCCCACGCGTTGAATCCCCAGCGCACCAGCTCCACCGCGCCCGCGCCGTTCAGCACCGCGGTCGGCGCGGAGTCGCGGAGCCACACACGATCGGTCGGGCAGAGATGCAGGCGATAGCGGGCCGAATCCACGCCGTGCGCATCGAGGCAGTGCTTGGCATTGTCGCGAACCGCCCCGGTGTTACACAGGACTTCGACGCGCTCGTGCCGGTGCAGCGTGCGCACGATCTCCGCGTACACCCACGGAATCGGCTCGAACTTCCCCGGCCAGTCGGGCTCGTGGTGCGGCCACGCAATCCACGTCGCGTCGTGCCGTTCCCATTCGGCGGGCCAGCGCAATCCCGTCGCTGTCATCCCATCCAGCGGTTCAGGATCGGCCCGTACGCGTCGATCCGCCGGTCGCGCAGGAACGGCCAATTGCGCCGCGTCGACTCGATCAGCGAGAGATCGCACGATGCGACGATGATCGCCGGATCGGTGCCGGCCTCGGCGATCATCCGTCCGAACGGATCGCACACGAACGAGTGCCCGAAGAACTCGAGTCCCTGCGTGAGCGGCTCCGGCTCGAAGCCCGCGCGGTTCGTCGCGGCCACGAACACGCCGTTGGCGATCGCATGCGCGCGCTGCGCCGTGCGCCATGCCTCCAGTTGCGCGTCGCCCCATTCCGCCTTTTCTGCGGGATGCCAGCCGATCGCCGTCGGATAGAACAGGATCTCCGCGCCGAGCAGCGACGTGATGCGCGCTGCCTCCGGATACCACTGGTCCCAGCAGATGAGCACGCCGATGGTTCCATAGCGCGTCTTCCAGACCTTGAATCCGCTCGCCGACTGCGGCCCATCCGATTCCGCATCGCCGGGCGCGAAATAGTACTTCTCCTCGAACATCGGATCGTGCGGGATGTGCATCTTGCGGTAGACACCGAGCAGGGAGCCGTCGGCGTCGATCACGGCGGCGGAGTTGCGGTAGATGCCCGGCCCCTGGCGCTCGTACATCGGCACGATCAACACGACCTGCAGTTCCGCAGCGAGCGCGCGCAGCACTTCGGTGGTGGCGCCGGGAATCGGCTCGGCGAAGTTGAAGTACTCCTGCTTGAGCGACTTGCAGAAGTACGGCGCGTTGAAGAGTTCCTTGAGGCAGATGATCTGCGCGCCGCGGCCGGCGGCATCGCGGATGCGCGCGATGGTCGCCGTGAGGGTCTGCGTCTGGTCGCCGGTGACGGCGTCCTGGATGAGCCCGATCGTGACGTGCGTTCTGGGAGTCATGACGCGCGAAATCTAGATGAAAAGTGAGGCCGGTGCGCTATGCACCGGCCTGACTTTGTCGTTCTTCGGTCCCTCCGTCTTCGGTCTTCTCTCCTCTACGGCTTCCCGGCGTTCCCCTTCATCGCGGCGGCGACCGCGCTCCCGAGCTCGGTGTACGAATCCCCCACGAGTTCCTTGAACTCGTCCATCACGTGCGCGATCCTCCCGTCAGGACCGACGACGAACAGGACGCGCCTGGCCGCGTTGAACAGCGGGTACTTCACGTCGTACAGCTTCACCACCTTTGCGTCGGGATCGCTCGCGAAGTACACCGGGAATCGCGAGTCGCGCGCCCAGTTGAATTGCACGGTGTCGTCATCGGTGCTGATGCCGATCACCGCGACGCCCTTGCCGTTGTTGAAGATCGTGGCGTACTGATCACGGTACGCCTCCATTTGAACCGTTCAGCCTTTTGTCCGCGCCTTTGGAAAGAAGGCGAGCACGACGGTCTGGCCGCGGAAATCGGCGAGGTGGATCGGCTTCGGGAGGAGGCCGTCCTTGGTGGAGCCCTTCAGCGTGAAGTCGGGAGCCATCTCACCGACTTTGGGGCTCTGTGCGTGCAGACGCCCGGCCGCCACCGCGACGATCGCGGTAACGGCGAGTCCGACGGCTGCGGCGCGCGAAATCACTTTGCACCCGAGGCTTTCTTGACGGCGCTGCCGAGATCGGTGTAGGCGTCGTCGACCATCGGATTGAACGGCTTCGCGGTGTAGGCGATGCGTCCGTCCGGACCGACGACGTACAACAGACGGTTCTCGACCGGTCGCCCCTCGACGTACGCGCCGTAAAGCTTGCCGGCATCACCCTTCATGTCGCTCGCGAACATCATCGGCAGATTCGCCTCTTTCGCCCATGCGGCCGTGGTCGTATCGGCGTCCATGCTGATCCCGATCACCGTGATGCCCTTGCCCCCGTTGAAGAGGGTGGCCCACTGGTCGCGATACGTGGTCATCTGCGCCGTGCAGCCCTTGGTGCGGGCCTTCGGAAAGAAGGCCACGACGACGGTCTGACCCTTCAGCTTGGACAGCGTGATGGGTGCCTTCATAACCCCATCGATGGTGGCGCCGGGGAGGGTGAAATCCGGCGCCATCTCGCCAACCTTCGGCCCGACTTCCGGCTGTGTCGCCGGCACTTGGGCATGGGCCATGGTGACGGACGTAACGAGCGCGGACGCGAGAACTGTCGCGTTTCGATGCAGCATGGAACTACCTCGGTTTGGTGGTGAACGACTCTACAGAAATTTGCGCGTCGCCGTCGTGCACACAACCTTAAATATACCTTTGAAACCCGACGGAGCGTCACAATGGCATCCGACATCGATCAAATACTCGAGAAGCTCGCGAAGGACGTCGAAGCTGCGGTGCACTCACTCTATCGCGGCGAGATGCGGCAGCACACGGCCGAGGCGTCCACCGGACACCTCGTGCAGGACGCTCGCACGAAGGTCGCGGAAGCCCTGGCCGCCGCCGCCGCGGCGGTTTCCGGCGAGCCCGTCCAGCGTCCGATGCCCGTCGCGATGTCACCGCGGCCCAGCGTCTCCGCGCCGGCGCTCGCCGGCGCACAGTTCGGCTGGACAAAGGAAGACTCGGACGCCGTGATGAAGTGCATCAACGCCTGGCTCCCGATAAGCGGCCCGCAGTCGACCGCCCCGGACACGCGGTGCATCGCGCCTGGGAAGATGCTGATTCCCACATGGGGCGAGCGCGAGCGGGCGCGAGAGGCGGTGAAGGCGATTACGCAGTAACGACTCCGGTCATCCGCCGTCTGCCGTCCGAGACGGAACGCTACTTCGCGAGGTTCCGCAGCACGTAGGGCAGGATCCCGCCGTGCTTGAAGTAGTTCAGCTCTTCGGGCGTGTCGATCCTGCTGCGCGCGGTGAACGATTTCACCGTGCCGTCCGCGCCAACGGCCTTCACGGTCAGCACCGCGCGCGGTGCCATCGCGTCGCTCAATCCGTCGATCGTGATCGTCTCGAATCCGGTGAGGCCGAGCGACGTTCGCGTGGCGTCGTCGGTGAACTCGAGCGGAAGCACGCCCATGCCCACGAGGTTCGAACGATGGATGCGCTCGAAGCTCTCCGCGATCACCGCGCGCACGCCGAGCAGCATCGTGCCCTTCGCCGCCCAGTCGCGCGACGAGCCCGTGCCGTATTCCTTGCCGGCGATGACCACGAGCGCCGTCCCGCTCTTGCGAAACGATTCGGATGCTTCGAAGAACGACGTCGGATCCGCGTTCGGTGCCGTGCGCGTCCACCACCCTTCCATGCCCGGCGTGAGCTCGTTCTTCAGCCGGATGTTCGAGAATGTGCCGCGCATCATGACTTCATGGTTGCCGCGGCGCGCGCCGTACGAGTTGAAATCCTTCCTGGTCACGCCCTGTGCGATCAGCCACTGGCCCGCCGGGCTCTTCTCCGCGATCGATCCGGCCGGTGATATATGGTCCGTCGTGATCGAGTCGCCGAACATGCCGAGCACTCGCGCGTTCGTCACTGGCTGCACGCCCGGCGGCGTCATCGTCATCCCCTCGAAGTACGGCGGGTGCTTCACGTAGGTGGACGTGTCGCTCCACGCGAAGCGGTCGCCCTCGGCCACGCTGATCGCGCGCCACTGCTCGCCGCCGTCGAACACGTTCGCGTACTGCTTCTCGAACTGTTCGCGGAGCACGCTCGTCAGAACGGTGTCCGCGACTTCCTTCGGGCTCGGCCAGATGTCGCGCAGGAAGACGGGGCCGTCGGTGCCGACGCCGAGCGGCTCCGTGTCGAGGTCGATGTCCATCCGCCCCGCGATCGCGTACGCGACGACCAGCGGCGGCGACATCAGGTAGTTGAATCGCGTCTGCGGGTTCACGCGGCCCTCGAAGTTGCGGTTCCCCGAGAGCACCGCGGCAACGACGAGCTTGCCGCGGTCGATCGCCTCGGAGATCGTCTGCGGGAGCGGGCCCGAGTTGCCGATGCACGTTGTGCAGCCGTATCCGACGAGATCGAATCCGAGCGCGTCGAGCGCCGGCTGCACGCCGGCCTTCGCGTAGTAGTCGGTCACGACCTTCGAGCCCGGCGCCAGCGACGTCTTCACCCACGGGCGCGTGCGCAATCCTTTCGCGACGGCCTTCTTCGCCAGGAGACCGGCGGCGAGCATGACGCTCGGGTTGCTCGTGTTCGTGCAGCTCGTGATCGCGGCGATCACGATCGCGCCGTGTTTCAGAGTGAACTTCTCGCCGTTGTGTTCGCACGGAATGCCGGGTTCTTCCGTGTGCACGGGCGCCTCGCCTTCCATCACGGCGACGGCCTTGTCCGTCGGAGCGGCTGCCGCGGTTCCTGCCATCTGCGCCGCGAACGCCTCGGCATACATCTTCTTCGACGCCGACAGCGGGATGCGATCTTGCGGGCGTTTCGGCCCTGCGAGGCTCGGCACGACCGTCGCCAGGTCGAGTTCGAGCGTGTCGGAGAAGACCGGGTCGGGCGTCGCGTCCGTGCGGAAGAGCCCCTGCGCCTTGGTGTACGCCTCGACGAGCTTCACCTGGTGCTCGCTGCGTCCGGAGAGGCGCAGGTACTTGAGCGTCTCGTCGTCGCAGGGGAAGAAGCCCATCGTCGCGCCGTACTCGGGGCTCATGTTCGCGATCGTCGCGCGATCGGCGAGCGCGAGCGACGAGAGGCCGCTTCCGTAGTACTCGACGAATTTTCCGACGACTTTCTTCTTGCGAAGCATCTCGGTGCACGTGAGCACGAGATCGGTTGCGGTCGCGCCGGCGGGCAGTTTTCCGTGAAACTTGAATCCGACGACCTCCGGGATGAGCATCGAAACCGGCTGTCCGAGCATCGCCGCTTCTGCTTCGATGCCGCCCACGCCCCACCCGAGCACGGCGAGGCCGTTGATCATCGTGGTGTGCGAGTCCGTCCCGACCAATGAATCGCAGTACGCCGCCTTCTGCCGTCTGCCGTCTGCCGTCTGCCGTCCGCTCTCGTCGCTCTCTGGCGATTCTTCGCCAACGAATACGACCTGGCCGAGGTATTCCAGATTCACCTGATGGCAGATGCCGGTGCCCGGCGGCACCACGCGGAAATTCTCGAACGCCTTCTGTCCCCAGCGCAGGAACTGGTAGCGCTCGAGATTCCGCTCGTACTCGAGGTTGGTGTTGATGAGCAGCGCTGCGTCCGTCCCGTATTCGTCGACCTGCACAGAGTGATCGATCACGAGGTCCACGGGCTGCAGCGGATTGATCTTCGACGGCTTGCCACCGAGTTTCGCGAGCGCGTCGCGCATCGCGGCGAGATCCACCACGCACGGCACGCCGGTGAAGTCCTGCAGCAGCACTCTCGCGGTGCGGAACGCGATCTCCTTGTCGACGCGCGCGCGGACGTTCCAGGTCGCCATCGCGAGCACGTCCGCGGCCTTCACGAACGCGCCGTCTTCGTTTCGCAGGAGATTCTCGAGGAGGATCTTCAGCGAGAACGGGAGCGAGGCGACCGTGTTGCCCGGGACGGCGTTGAGCGCGTCGAGGCGGTAGACGACGTACGATTCGCCGTCGACGGGGAGCGACGCGCGGGACTTGAAGCTGTTTCTGGTTGTCATGGCTCAGGTTCCTGAGGGTATTTCGCGTTGTTCGGTCTTCGGTCTTCGGTCTTCTTATTCCGGCTCGATCTTTCGTTCCATCGTCAGCGTACGGACGTTCCCTTCGACCACCGTCACCTGAATCGCGTCGGTGGGGCACTGGTGGATGAAATCGCCGTCCGCGCGCGACCACTCGAGCGGCGATTCGAGCACACGCGCTTTGTCCTCGGCGTCCATCGCCATGAGATCCGGCGCGAGCGTGACGCAAAGCGTGCAGCCGATGCATTTCTCGCGGATGACCGTGAGTTCGATCGTGCGCCGCGGATAGACGCCGCCGGCGGACGACAGCGCCTCGCCGGCGCGGTCGAGCGCGTCGTGCGCAGCCGCGTACCCCGCGTCGATCATCTTTCGGGTGGAGGCGAAGCTGAACCAGTTATAGTGCCACACCGGTGGACGCACGAGCAGCAGCGGTGGGCCGGCCCACGTCGCGAGCTGCGAGACCTGCAGCGACTTCATCATGGTCTGCGCGGCGCGCATGTAGATCGCCGCGAACCCCTTGTCCTTGATGCGGCGCGCGGTGGCCATGCTCGAACTGCCCACGTCGACGCCGATCACGGCGTCCATGCCCTGCACGGCGATCGCGTTCGGCAGGTTGTCCATCACGCCGCCGTCCACGCAGGTGCGGCCGGCGATCACGCGTGGCGGAAAGAAGCCCGGCAGGGCGCACGACGCGTACACGGCGTCGGCCACCAGGACGTCCTGCAGTCCAGGCAATCCCCAAATGACCTGGGCGCCGCGCTCGAGGTCAACGGTGTTCACGAGCAGCGGAACCTTCAAAGAGCGAAACGTCACCGGCGGCACGATGTCGCGCACCACCGCGTCGAGCGGGCCGGCGAGGTACAGCGACGGCGAGAGCATCCGCTTCGTGACCATGTGCAGGCGGTCGATGCGGAAGAGATCCCGCTTCGTGAGCGCGAGCGCGCGGCGCTCCATCTCGTCCACCGGCATCCCGCTCGCATGCGCCGCCGCGATCAGCGCGCCGATGCTGGTGCCAGCCACCAGCGCGGGACGGATTCCCCGCTCCTCGAAGGCACGCAACAGCCCGATGTGCGCGAACCCCTTCAGTCCACCGCCTCCGAGGACGAGCGCCAGGCGCTCGGGGAAGGCCGTCTTGACGTGTGTGGCGGGCGAGGTGGCTGCGGGAGACATCAGAACTGCAGTCTAGCCGATTACAGCACCCGCGAACAGCGGGTAATCGGTCGTTGGTTCTTGGTTCTTGGCGATGCCAAGAACCAAGAACCAACGACCAACGACTGATTACCCGCTGTCTATCTACTGCAGGTAGCGGTACAGCCCAATGATGCCGATGACGCCGCCGCCTACCATGATGATCGTTCCGGATGTTCCGCCGACGATGGCGCCGACGATCAGCACGGCGCCCCCCACGATCATCAACGCAACGTTGCTACCCACTTTTTCGCGACGCGGTGGCGCGAACGGCACGGGGCCGCTCGGTGACAGCTGGCGGACACCCACGCTCGCCTTGTCGGCGAGCGGAGCGAGCGACGTCGTCTGCTCGGCGGCTGGTGCGGCGACCGGCGCCTGCGTCGCCGCCGGCGCGGCAATGGCGGGAGCCTGCGGATCGCTGACGGTGGCGTTCTGCGCGGCGCCCTGCGCGGCGAGCGTGCCGGCGGCGGCGAACAGCACGGCGACAGCGGTGATGAAGCGGCGTGAAATAGTCATCTGGATTCTCCTGGTTGTCGTGTCCGAACCCTCTGTTCTATACAACCAACGTACCGGCACGATACCTTGTCGTCTCTCGCCAGAATGGACTAGTCCGATTGAGTGACGATCCCCTCCTCGCCTTCCGCGGGGAGTTCCCGATACTCGAGCACGCCACGTACCTCGTGTCGAACTCGCTCGGCGCGATGCCGCGCTCGGTCCCGGCACGGCTCGCGGAGTATGCTGAGCAGTGGGCGTCGCTTGGCGTGCGCGCCTGGGCCAAGGGGTGGTGGGAAATGCCGCTCGCCCTCGGCGACGAAATCGCGCCGCTCATCGGCGCCGCGCCGGGCACCGTGGCGATGGTGCCGACTGTCACATTCGCGCAGGCGGTGGTCCTCTCCTCCCTGACATTTTCGCCGCACCGCGACACGATCGTGATGAGCGCGCTCGATTTTCCGAGCGTGCGCTACATGTACGACGAGCTCGCGCCGAAGCTCGGCGCGCGCGTGGTCGTCGTGCCGAGCGACGACGGCATCTCGATCGACGAGCAGCGGCTCTGCGCCGCGATCGATGAACGCACGGCGCTGGTGGCCATTTCGCACGTGCTCTTCAAGTCCGCGTACATCGTGGATGCCGCGCGCATTGCCGCGCACGCCCACCGCATGGGCGCGCTCGTCTCGCTCGACGCGTACCACTCCGTGGGCGTGGTACCGGTGGACGTGCAGGCGATCGGCGCGGACTTCCTCACCGGCGGAGTGCTGAAGTGGCTGTGCGGCGGACCGGGCGGATGCTTCCTCTACGCGTCGCCGGACATGTCGGCGCATCACGCGCCCGCGCTCACGGGATGGCAGGCGCACGCGCATCCGTTCGCGTTCGAGGGCGACATGGAGTACGCCGCCGGCGCGGCGCGCTGGCTCGGCGGCACGCCCGTGATCCCGGCGCTCTACGCCAACGCCGAGGGCCCGCGGATCGTGAAGCGCGCCGGGATCGCCGCCATTCGCGCGAAGTCGATGCGGCAGACCGCGCGTCTCGTGGAGCTCGCCGGCGTTCACGGCTATCCTGTGAGCGCGCCCCGTGACCCTTCGCGGCGCGGCGGCACCGTGGCGTTCGACGTGCCGCACGGCGCGGAGGTGGCGCAGGCATTGCTCGCGCGCGACGTGATCATCGATTACCGCCCTGGCGCGGGCATTCGCGTCGCGCCGCACTTCTATACGACGGACGACGAAGTCGAGCGCGCCGTCGCCGAGACCGCGGCCATCCTCGAATCCGGTGCCTGGAAGCAGTTCGAAGGTTCACGGCCGACGGTGACGTAGCGCGGATCGCGGTTGCACCTGCATCTTTCGAAGGCTACTTTCGCCTCGACTCCCACCACCATCCGAATGCCGACCTCTCCGCAGAAACTCCGCAAGCAATACGTCAACACCGAGTATCCCAACGTCGTGCTTCGCTTCGAGGACGGTCACGAGATCGTCGTGAAGCGCGGTGTCGGCAAGACGTTCGACATCTTCGCCGGCGAGACCGTGCGCGTGCTCGCGGTGTACGACCCCGACGCACGTGAGCGCGAACTGGTGATGACGAAGAAGGCGGAGGAGTTCGACAACGCCTAGCGGGTTGCTGAAGGCCGTCCATCTCCATCCCGAGGTCGCCGCGGCCCTGCGTGACGGGCGCGCGGTGGTGGCGCTCGAAAGCTCGGTCCTCGCCCAGGGACTGCCCGAACCATCGAATCGCGAAGCCGACCGTCGCATGCGCGCCGCGATTCGCGCCCGCGGCGCCGTTCCGGCCATCACGGCCGTCGTTCGTGGCGTCCCGGCGGCAGGGCTCGATGATGCCGACCTCGAGCGGTTTCTCGCGCGCTCCGGAATTGCGAAGGTTTCCGCGCGCGACATTCCGTGGTCGATGGTGCGCGGCTCCGATGGCGCCACCACGGTCGCGGCGGCGCTCTGTCTCTGCGGCCGGGCCGGCCTTCCGGTGCTCGCTACCGGCGGCATCGGCGGCGTGCATCGTGTGTCTCCCGGTGTGGCCTTCGACGAATCGGCCGACCTGCTCGAACTCTCGCGGTCGAGCGTCGTCACCGTCTGTGCCGGCGCGAAATCCATTCTCGACCTGCGCGCCACGGTCGAACGCCTCGAGACGCTCGGTGTAACGGTCGTCGGGTTCCGCACGGACGAGTTTCCCGGGTTCTTCACGGCTCACACGGGTCTGCCCGTGAGTGCCGTCGCCGACTCGGCTGGCGACATCGCGGCCGCCTTTCTCGCCAATCGCGCGCTCGGCCGGCCCGGCGCGCTGCTGGTGGTGCAGCCTCCGCCCGCGGCAATGGCTCTCGACACCCGCCTCGTGGAAGAGGCGGTCTCGCAGGCGCTCGCGGCGGCCTCGTCGGCCGGAATCTCCGGTGCCCGCCTGACCCCATTCCTGCTCACCGAGGTGGAGCGCGCGACCGGCGGCCGCTCGCTGGCCGCCAATATCGCCATGCTCGAAGCCAATGCCGCCCTGGCCGCCGAAATTGCCGTGGCGTTGACGGATTCCCGCTGATATCGTTCCGGAAACGTCCCCGAGCTGGAGGTCACCCGAGCGATGCCCTCTCCGTTCCTGAGTTCCGAGGAGTACGACGAACGCGCTCACCAGCTCTACAACGAGGGCAACTACGACGACGCTCTCGCCACGCTGCGTGAAGGGCTCGGCCTGTATCCCAACGCGACGGAACTGCACGTCGGCGTCGGCTATGCGAGGGTCGCCAGGGACGAATTCGCGTGGGCGCGCCGCAGCTTCGAGGAAGCGCTCGTCCTCGACCCCGATCACGAAGACGCGCTCGCGGGCCTTGGCGAGACGCTCCTGAAATTCGGCCAGACGTCCGGTGCGCTGAAGTCTTTTCACCGGATCCTCGAGCTCGGCTATCAGGACGACATCGAGCTCATGCTCCAGGTCGGCCGCGCGCTCTTCCGCGACGGCCTCATGGACGAGGCAAAAGAGTACTTCGACACGGCCGTCCAGCAGGTGCCCGACAACGCCGAGGCGGTGGCGATGGTCGGCTACACCGAGCACCGGCTTGGCCGCGACGACGCCGCGATCGCGACGCTGCGCCGCGCGCTGCAGCTCGATCCCGAGTACGTCGAAGCGCGCATCTATCTCGGCAACGTTCTGTACGACCGCGGCGAATACGAGGCGACGCTCTATCACCTCGACCGCACGAGCCCCGACGACCACTGGGACGAACTCGGCATCTGGCGCCTCATCGAGCTGAAGAAGAGCACGTACCGGCTCGCCGACGACGATCCGGTGCTGCGGCCGTGGGACGACCGCCTCAACGAACTCGCGGGCGAGCCCGATACCATCGACGAGATGCTCGGCGAAATCGAGCAGGCGGTGAACGGCGACGCCGAGCAGGAGGCCAAGGGTCAGCTCGAACTCTTCGGTGCGCTGCTGGCGGACCTGAGCGAGCAGAAGCAGGCCGAGGCGGCACACCAGGTGACCGGCCGCGACGGACGAAGCTACGAAGGGACCTGGGACGAAATCGTCGCCCAGATGCGGGACGCCTGCGCGCAGCCGGCGAAGTCGGTACAGGACTTCATGCAGAGCGAAGCCCGCCGGGGCCTCTCGCTCACGGGTATACTCATCTCCACCGCCGACGCGGAAAGCTTCGTGCGCGGGAGTGCGGACGCCGGCCTGCTGCGCATTCTGCTCTGATCCGCTTCATCGACAACTGATTTCACCCTCGACCCGAGGACGGGGCCCTGATCGCATTGCGTGGCGTGTCCAAGACGTACCGTTCGCTGCTGGGGCGCGAGGTGCGTGCGGTGGAGGACGTGACGCTCGACGTCGCGCCGGGTGAGGTGCTCGGCATCGCCGGCCCGAACGGGGCGGGCAAGAGCACGATCATCTCGCTGCTGCTCGGATTCCTCCGGCCGACGAGCGGCACGCTCTCGATCGACGGCATGGAGCCGCGTGCCTTCGTGGAGAAGTTCGGCGTCGCGTACGTGCCCGAACTGATGGCGCTTCCCACGCACTGGACCACGGAGGGCGCGCTGCGGCGGCTCGCGGTGCTCGCGGGTGTGCCCGGGGAACGGCTCACGGCCGAGGTGAACCGCGTGATCGAGGCGCTCGCGATCGGCGAACATCGCAAGAAACGCCTCAAGACGCTTTCGAAGGGAAACTTCCAGCGCGTGGGCCTCGCGCAGGCGCTGCTGATGGAAACGCGCGTGGTGATCTTCGACGAGCCCACGCACGGGCTCGATCCGGTATGGACGCTGAAGTTCCGCGAAATCGTCGCATCGCTGAAGCGCGCCGATCGCGCGATCATCATCGCGTCGCACAATCTCGACGAGCTCGAGCGGCTCACGGATCGCGTGGCGATCATCGACCGCGGCCGCATCCAGCGCGTGGTGACGATGAGCGGCGCGTCGGTGACCGCGCTCATGGCGTATCGCGTCCGCGTCGTGGCGGGCGGCGATGCGCTCGTCGCGTGTTTTCCAGGCTCGGTGCTCGGCGCGAACGGCGATCTCGAGATTCCTCCCGTCGATGTGCCGACGCTCAACGCCGGGCTGGCGGCGGCCATCGGAACGGGCGCGCTGATCTCGGCGGTGATCCCGCGCGAAAGCGCGCTCGAACAGGCGTTCCACGCGTCGGTCGGGGCGGGACCGCAGTGAACACGCGCCTGCTGCGGTACGCGCGGTTTCAGGTGCCTGATTTCCTGCTGCAGCGCCTCGCATTGCCGCTGGTCCTGCTCACGTTCGCGGCCGGGCTGCCGACGTACCTGATGACCAAGAACACGACCCCCGGCTTCATGCAGTCGCCGCAGGGGATCCTTCTCGCGAAGCAGATGTTCGCGCAGGCGATCACGCTCTACCTGCCGCTCGGCGCGTTCGTCGGCGCCGTCGGCGTGATTTCGGCGGACCGCCAGCAGGGCTACTTCCGGTTCCTGTTCTCGAAGCCGGTAAACGTCCTCGCGTACTACGCGCAGACGTACCTGCTGCACGCGATGGTGTTCGTCGCGGTGTTCGGCCTGATCGTCTGGGGATTCAGCTCGTACACGATTCACTTCTCCGTGCACCGCTCGATGGAAGCCGCGGCGCTCACGTTCGTCCTGATCGGCGGGCTCGGACTGCTCCTGGGAGCGCTCACGAGGTACGATGGCGCCGGGCTCATCGCGTTCTACGTCCTGGCGCTGATCCTGCAGCAGCTGGTGGCTGCGCCGAACGGGCTGAAGAACGGCGGACTCCCCGGGTGGCTGGTGGTCATCGCGAAGGGGCTGCCTCCGGTCATGAAGCTCGACGTGCTGCGCAACCATCTGTACGCCGGCGAGGCGCTCGACGTGGCGCAGCTCTGGCACGTACTCGGTTACGGAAGCGGCGCCGCGCTCCTCGGGTTCGTGCTGCTGCGCCGGCTCCCGCTCGCCCGATGAGTGCGGCTCGAAGCTTGTTCCTGACGCCGTCGCGGCTCGTCGTGCACACGCGATACGTGCTGCAGGATTACCTGCTGCTGCGCGCCGCGCTGCCGGTGGCGCTCATATCGTTCTTCGCCTGGATGATCGCGCGTCAGACGCTGAGGTTCGCCGGGCCCAAGCAGTGGGCCGATCCCCGCTTTCTCGCAGGGATACATTCGGCGTACGGAAGCTTCTCCGCGGTCTTGCTGTACTTCACCATGTTCCTCGCCGTGATCGCGGTCATGACGGTTGATCGCACCACGGGCTACTACCGGTTCTTCTTCTCGAAGCCGGTCAACGTCGTCTCGTACTACCTGCACACGTTCTGCGTGCACGGCGCGGCGGTCTGCGTTCTCCTCGCTCTCCTCGCGCTCGCGTGGGGAACGTGGCTGCCGCATGAATCGCTGCATCGCGCGTCGTATGTGGGCATGATCGCGTTTGCGCTCATCGGGGGTCTCGGCTTCGGCTTCGGAGCCCTCACGAATGCCGACGCGGCGCTCACGCCGCTCTCCTTCATATTCGCGATCTCGGCGCAATTCACCCTGGTCGACTACACGGCGCCGCCGCGGTGGCTCGTGATTGCGGCGAAGGTCCTTCCACCCGCCGCCGACTTCGAGAAGACGCGCCACCTGCTGAGCGACGCGCATCCGTTCTTGGGCGCCCCGCTCGGGCACGTGCTCGCGTACGGCGCCGGAGGATGGATTCTCGGCCTGATATTCCTCCGCCGGCGCCCGCTCGCGCGATGACCAGGTTGGTTCAGGTACCGTACGCGGGGTTGCTCGACTCCGTGCTCCCGCCGGAATCGGTGGTACGCACGACGCTCGCCAACGGGCTGCGCCTGCTCGTGCGGCGCGACACGAGCGCGCCGGTCGTCGCGATCGTCACCTACGTCGGAGCCGGCTATTTCGACGAGACCGACGACGAGATCGGCATCGCGCACGTGCTCGAGCACATGTACTTCAAGGGCACGCCCACCCGCGGCCCGGGTGAGATAGCGCGCGACACGAAGGCGAGCGGCGGCTATCTCAATGCCGGCACGATCTATGACCACACGTACTACTACACGGTGCTGCCATCGAGCGGGTTCGCGGCAGGGCTGGCGATCCAGGCCGACGCGTACGCGAACTCGCTGATCGACGGCGGCGAACTGTCCCGCGAACTCGAAGTCATCATCGAAGAGGCCAAGCGCAAGACCGACAGCGCCGGCGCGCTTGCCACCGAAACACTTTTCGAGCTGCTGCACGACAGGCATCGCATCCGGCGCTGGCGCATCGGTCACGAGGCGGGGCTGCGCACCTTCACGCGCGAGATGGTCGACGGGTTCTACCGCCGGTTCTATCGTCCCTCGAACACCGTCGTCGCGATCGTCGGCGACGTCGATCCGGCAGAGGCGCGCGCGCTCGTCGAGCGGCACTATGGCTCGATTCCGGGCGGGACCGTCCATCGCGTGCCGGGTCCCGCGGAACCGCCGCACGTCGATCCGTCGTTCCGCTACTCCGAGTTTGCGGGCGACATCCAGCAGGCGGAGCTCGTCTTCGGCTGGCGCAGCCCGGCACTGCTGCACGACGACACGCCGCCGCTCGACCTGCTCGCGGCCGTGCTCGGGTCCGGCCGCGCCTCGCGCCTGTACCGCGCGGTGCGCGAGCGTCGTCTCGCGTCGTCGATCGTGGCGTACGACTACACTCCCGGCGAGATCGGCGTGTTCGTCGTGCACGCGACCGCGCGGCCCGAGCGCGGACGAAGTGCCGCGCACGCCGCGTGGGATCAGATCCGGCGCGCGCGCGACGGCGAAATCACCTCTGCCGAGGTCGAGCGCGCCCGGCGCGTGCTCGAGGCCCAGTGGCTCCGCCGGTTCGAGTCCATGGGAGGGCAGGCGAACCACCTCGCGAGCTGGGAGCTCGCCGGCAACTGGATGCTCGGCGGCGCGTACCTCAATCGCCTGCTGACGTCCGATGCCGACCGCCTGACGGACGTGGCGCGCCGCTGGCTCGCGCCGGAGCGCGCCGGGCTCGTCGCGTATCGTCCCTCGGGCGCGCCGCCGTTCGCGACGAACGCGGCAGAGATGCGCGACGCCCTGGAAGGCGAGCGCCTCGAGCCTCTTTCTCCGCTCACGCACCCGGTCCCGCCGACGCCCGTCCATGGTTCGCGGGCGTGGGTCTTCGAGCGCGAGGAGGCCGAGGTGCGCGTGTTCCGCATGTCCGGGGGCGTTCCCGTGCTGGTGCACCGCCGTCCCGGCGCGCTCGTGCACCTGGGATGGTTCGTGCGCGGCGGCGCGGTGCACGAGGCCGCGAACGCGACCGGTCTGACATCGCTCATGACGCGTGTGTCGCTCAAGGGAACGGAGCGCCGCAGCGCGCAGCGCATCGCCGAGGACGCGGAGTTTCTGGGTGGCGTGCTGTCGACCGCTGCCGCCGCCGACGGATTCCAGTGGACGATCTCGGTGCCGAGGCGCCGTCTCGACGAGGCCGCCGAGCTGCTCGCCGACGTCGTGCAGCGCCCGTCGTTCAGCGAGGAAGGGCTCGAATCCGAGCGCGCCGTCGCGCTCGCGAGCCTCGCGGCGTTGCGTGACGACATGTATCGCTGGCCGCTCCGCCTCGCGACGCAAGCGGCGTGGGGTTCGCATCCATACGGCCGGTCGGTGCTCGGCACGGAGGAATCGCTCGCGGCGATGGATTCCGCTGCGCTGCGCCGCTGGCACGCAAAGGTGGCCGTCGAGGCGCCGGGCGTTCTGGTGTGCGTCGGCGACGTCGGGCCGGACGAGGGCGCATCGCTCGCGACGCGCTTCTTCAGCGGACTGCGCGCCGCCGACGGTGAAGCCGTGCCGGCACCCGCTTGGCCGACCGGCGTCCTGCAGAACGAAGACCGGCGCGACAAGGCGCAGAGCGCGCTCGCCATGCTGTTCGAGGGTCCGGCTCGCGATGACGACGCGCGCTTCACCGCCGGCATGATCGCGGGCGTCGCGAGCGGGCTCGGCGGGCGTTTCTTCGATGAGCTGCGCGATCGCCAGTCGCTCGCGTACACAGTCATGGCGGCACCGCTCGTGCGTCACCGCGCGGGGGCGTTCAGCGCCTACATCGCCATGTCGCCCGAAAAGGAAGAGGCGGCCCGCAGTGGCCTGCTCCGCGAGTTCGCCCGCCTGCGCGAGTCGCCCGTCACGGAGCGCGAACTCACGCAGGCCAAGACGTACGCGCTCGGCACATGGGCGATCCGTCGGGAGAGCGCGGCGGCCGTGATGGGCGACATCGCCGACGCGTGGCTGTTCGGCCGGTCGCTCTCCGAACTTACGGAGTATGAGTCTCGAGTTCGCGCGGTGTCAGCGGCGCAGATGCTCCAGCTGGCGCGTGCTTATTTCGATCCGGAGCGACGCGTGGAAGGAATCGTGCGCGCGATTCGGTGATGAGAATCGAGTTCCGAGACGGTTGCGGGATGCGGGATTTCCAGCAATTGCAGGGTGCAGGTGAGGAATGCTCCCGAATTGCAGGTTGCAGGTGAGGAATGCGGGATGCGGGGTAAGATGAGAGTGGCGAGTTTGGATACGGGATGCGGGGAAAGGCTTGTGTTTTGAGGCCATCAGGGTTGCATCGTTGACGCATGACCAACTCTTCGGTGCAAGCTTTCAGCGAGTGGGAGAAGGGCGCGGACAAATCGCGCGTCGGTGATCCGCTTTGGAGTGTGCAAGCCTATCGACTCAGTCTCTTTGCGATCGAGAGCCATACCTTCGATCGGCGCATCAACGCACAGTTCGGTATGGCTGCCGCCCTCGACCAACTCACGCGGGCAATCGGATCCATCTCCGCGAACCTCGCGGAGGGCTACTCTCGTTCGTCGGTAGCGGATCGCACGCGATTCTACGGGTACGCCCTCGGATCGACTCGCGAGGCCATCGCGTGGTACGACACGCTGCAGTTTGAGTTGGGTGACGTCGCCGCAGAGCGTCAGTGCACGCTGATTCAGATTCGCCGACTGCTCCTGACCATGCTCAAGAGGACGCGCCCGGACGGTCCCGCGCACTCGATGCGCGACTTTCCGAAGCGAACGCCCGACTCTGACAGCTGAACGCCGCGTCTCGCTTCTTCCCGCATCCCGCATCCGATCTCACTTCTCATCACTTACCCCAGTACCCGCATTCCTCACCTGCAACCTGCAATTTCGGGAGATTCCGAATCCCCCTAACGACTCTTCGCTGGTAGGTACCCTAGCGCGCGATTCAGCCAGCGGCACATGGGCACCAGCCGCGCGAAATCTTTCATCGCCTTGTCCGCAAGCTTCGGCGAGAGCATGTCGGCATCGCTGTACATGCGGTGCATCGTGAACGAATTGAATCGCAGCCAGCGTTCCGCCGGATGTCCCTCCTCGAACCCGCGCGGCAGCCGCTTGAGCAGGACTCCATCCTCGTCGTCCACGAGGCCGCCGAATCGCTTCAACACCGCGGGCGCCGTGACCGCGCGCTTCCATCCGGCGAGATCCTCACTGAAGTGCTCGCGAACCTTCGCGAGCGAGGGACGCGGCGGCATCCAGAGCCCCGCCGCGACCAGCGACGCGTTCGGTTCGAGGTGAACGTAGAATCCCGCGCCGCCGTCGATCTCCCTGGCCACGCCGCGGCCCGGCGCGCGATGATAGATCCAGAGCGCCACGTGCGCCTTGTACGGCGACTTGTCGTTCGAGAAGCGCACGTCGCGGTAGATCCTGAACATCGAGCGCTTCGGGTCGCCGACGAACTCCGGCGCGAGACCGGCAAAGCGCACGTCGAGTTCCTCGATGAGCGCCTTCATCGGATCGGAGACCTCGCGCACGAACTCCTCGCGCCGCGCCTCGAACCACTCGCGGCGGTTGTTCTTCTTCAGTCCGCGCAGGTACGCGAGCGCCTCGGGTCTGAATCCGCGGAACGATTGCATCGTGATCGGGAGGGATTAGCGTTTTCTTCGGTCTTCGGTCTCAGCCCCGGTCGAACCGTCCGCTCCGCGCTTCGCCCGCGCCGAGCTTCCGTGTGAATACGTCAACCGCCTTCTGCGGATCGCGTCCGGTGGGTACCAGCAGGTCGAGCAGCAGCGTCTCGCGCGCGGGAATCGTGTGCACGATGACGTGGCCGAGGTCGAGCAGCAGGAGCACGGCGAGTCCGTCGCGCGGAAGCTCGCGCACCATCGGCGGTTCGGCGGTGGAGAGGCCCGCGGCGCCCGCCGCGGAAAGGAGCAATCCCGAGAGTGCGGCGCCGTCCCGGAGGATCGGCGACGTCACGCCGCGAAAATCCGCGGTGCGGTGCACGAGCGGCGGCGGCCCATGCGCCTCGACGGCCATCGGCTCAGCGCGCCGGCGGCGGCGTGGCGCCGGCGGGCCGCCGCGCAGGCTGCTGGAACACGCGCGTGAGCGAGCGCGCCCCGGTCGGGCCGACGGAACGAACCGCCGCGATGGCGTCGTCGAGTTCCTCGTCCAGCCGGAACGAGGTGCCCTGCACGGGAATGACGCGAACGTACGTCGGCTGCGCCGTCGAGCGCACGAGCACCTCGTACGACGCCGCGCCCGGAACGGCCGGCCACGTGAGGTCCCAGTCCTGCCCGCCGCTCACGGTGTCCCGGCGCTGCCGCGCGCTGTCGGGCGGCGCCGGCGCGGCGGCAAGCGCGGCGACCGTGGCGAGGTTGAGCCTGGCGATATTGGCCGCGTATCCGAAGTTCACGAACTTGAATTCGTCGGTCGGGAGGTGCTGCCGCTTGTAGTTCTCGAGGCGCTCGGTGAATCGCAGCGCGGGCGCGCCGATCCGCTGGAACGGCCCGTGATCGCCGCCGCGTCCGAGACGGTCGAGACGGAAGGTCGGCCTGACCTCGAACTTCGGGAGGTAGACCTGGCCGAGGCCCCACACGTACCGCGCCAGTTCGCCGCTCAGGCCCGGCACGGAATCCACCGCGTAGATGCGCACGCTCGTCGAGTCCGTCTTTCCGTTCTCCGCGACCACATTCCCGATGATGTCGTCGGTCATTCCGGCGACGATCGTCAACCCTGCGTCCTTGAGGCGCTGCGCGAGGTGCGCGGATCCGAGCGTACCCTGTTCCTCGGCGGCATAGAGCGCAAAGACGATCGTTGCGTCGAGCCCCTTCGGATACCGCTTCGACATCACGCGGGCGAGCTCCATCACCGCCGACGTTCCGCTCCCGTCATCGTCCGCGCCGGGAGCGGTGGAGGTCGAATCGTTGGTGCTGGTCCTGCATACGCACGAGTCGTAGTGCCCGCCCATCACGATCACGCGCGTGGTGTCGCGCCCGGGCAGCCACGCGAGCACGTTCACGACGTTCATCGTCACGCGCTGCGGATGTCGCGCGTTCACGATCATCGCGGGGTCGTACTCGACGCGCAGGCAGCCGCTGCACTCGCGGCTGTACGCGCGAAGCTCGCGATAGAGATACCGCCGCGCCGCGCCGATGCCACGCGATTCGGAGGCCGTGTCGCTCATCGTGTTCCGCGTGCCGAACGAAACGAGCGCGGAGTCGGTCTGGCGAATGCGCGCCGGCGAGACCTCGGCGAGCGCGGCGGACAGCGCGGCATCGCGCTTGAGGCCGATGCTGACGTCCGGCGCTTTTTGCGCGGATACCGGCGCGATCGCGGCCCACGCCATGGCGAACGCGAGAACCCTGCCTGTCATCTGCCGTCCGCCGTCTGTCATCTGTCGTCTTCTAAAACATGCTCATCGCGAGGAACGATCGCAGCGAGTCGTTGGTCGAGCGCAGCCGCATGGAGAGCACGTGCACGCAGCTCCAGAGGATCTTGTAGGCGAGCTCGCGATTGAAGTCGAGCAGGAGCTCGAAGTCCGAGCGCGCGATCGTGAGGACCTTGGTGCCGCCGTTCGAGATGGCGTCGGTCGAGCGCTCGCTGCGGTCGAACACCGACATCTCGCCGAACAGCGCGCCGGGCTTGAGCACGGCGAGCGCTTCCTCGCCGCTGCCGGGAATCGTGCGGCTGATGCGCACTTCGCCCTCGACGATCAGGAAGAGCCGGTTCCCCGGCTCGCCCTCCCGGAACACGTATTCGCCCGACACGAACTCCTGGTTGCGGCAGACTTCCGCAACGCGCGCGAGCTCGCCGTCGTCGAGATCCTTGAAGATGGCGACCTTCCGCAGCAGGTCGATCACGTTCGCCATGGGAACCGTTCGGTCGAAGGAATTGGTGCGTCTCGCGAAGCTAGATGGCACCGTGCGCGCTGGCAAGCACCGGAGGCTCCGTTAGCTTACGGCCATATGAAGCGCGAAACGCTGGCGACCCTGCCGAACCTGATCTCGCTCTCTCGGCTGGGCCTCGCCGCCGCCTTCGTGGTGCTCAAGGGGACGAACGCGCGGCTGCTCGTCATCGCCGCGGCGGGCGCGACCGATTTTCTCGACGGTTATCTCGCGCGCCGGGGCGGCAGCGCCTCGAAGTGGGGCGCGCTCATCGACCCGATCGCCGACCGGTTCTTCGTCTTCGCCGCCGTCTGCGCGCTGCTGTTCGACGACATGATCGGCACCTGGCAGTACGCGATCCTGATTTCGCGCGACTTCATGACGGCAATCGGGTTTCTCACCGCGCGCGTCATTCCATGGCTGCGCAGTGTGCGCTTCAAGTCGCGCATGAGCGGCAAGGTGGTGACGGTGTTCCAGCTCGCCACACTCGTGCTGGTCTTCGTCATGCCGGATCTCGTGAACCCCGCGCTTTGGTTCGTGGGAATTGCGTCGCTCTATTCGATCGGAGACTACACGCTCGCGCTCTGGCATGCACGCTCACGCGCGTAGCGACGGCATTCGCCGGGCCATGCGTCTGACGGTGTGCACTGCGGCATTCCTTGCGGCACCGGCTCCCGCGCTCGCGCAGCCGGATGCGTTCAAGACGGCCGTGCAGTTCGAGGCGCGCCTCGATGCACTCGGCGGCCCGCCCGCCGGAGCGCAGGTGGGCGTCGGCCTGAATGTCGCCGCGGGCTACTACCTCAGGATCGGCGCGGACGCGGCGGCCGGCGCGTCGTCACGCGACGGCGCCGCGGTCGCGAGCGGACGCGTCGACGTCGTGACGCGATACCTGCTGGATCCTTTCCATGAGTTCCGGTGGGGTCCGTACGCGGGCGGGGGAGTCACCGCGCAGTGGGACCGGCGCGCGAACTGGCGGGGGAACCTGTTGCTGCTCGTCGGCGTCGAGGGGCCCGCCCGTGCGGGTTGGCGCACGTCGGTGGAACTCGGGCTGGGCGGAGGCGCGCGGCTCGGTGTGGTGCTCCGCCGCGCGCGCTCGAACGGTCGCTAGCGCCGACGTGGCGCGTAGCCTCCAGCCAGCTAAGCGCTGACTGCCTGCTGCGCCGTCTTCGCCGGCTGCGCGAACCGCTCACCCAGCGTCCGCAGGTCCGCGAGTTCCACCGCTGAGAGCTCGTGGTAGCGCTCCGCCATGTAGGCGAGCGTCTCGTCGAACCATTCCTTCTGGTGATCGGGGTGCGAGCCAGCGACCTCGCATCGCATGATATGCTGGAACAGTTCGTCGCGCGCCTGGTCGAACGGCTTGGGTTTAACCGCGACTCGGCGGGGCTTCGTCTTCTTAATATTCATTTATTCGCGTTTGAGGGTGAAGCACGTCACTGAAAGCTAAACGGTCGATGCGGCGGTTCCTATGGGTCACCGGTGCCTCACCGGTGCCTCACCGGTGCCTCACCGGTGCCTCACCGGTGCCTCACCGGTGCCTCACCGGTGCCTCATCGGTGGGTCAACCGGCCTGCGTCTCGGGGCCGATCCACTCTCGCAGCAGCGCCGCGAGCGCGGCCGGTGCATCCTCGGGCACGAGCCTCGCCACTCCGGCCATCCGGCGGTGCTCCGCGCGCGGAAGCCGCGAGGCAAGCATCGCCGGGACGTCCGGCGCCACCCACGAATCGGCGTCGCCTCGCACCACCAGCACGGGCGCGGCGATCTTCTCCCACGATACGTCCGCCAGCGCCTGATCGTTGATCGCGCGCTCGACCCGCATCAGGTGCCGCACGCCATCGCGGCCGACGAACGGCGCGGCGTATCGCCCCACCAGCGCCGGCGGCATCGCCTCGGGGCGAGCCACGCTCTTCTCCAGTATCGGCCCGAGCAGCGTCGCCGCGCCGAGCATACCGCGCGAGGCGTCGAGGAGGTGGCGCGCGGCGAGCCGCTTGAGCTCGCCGAAGTCGTCGCCCCGGAGCGCGGATGGGTCGCTGGGATTGACGAGCACCATCGAGCGCACGCGCGCCGGGCGGCGCGCCGCCAGCGCAAGCGCCACGGCGCAGCCGAGATCCACCGCGACGACGTCGGCCCGGGCCACGCGCAGCACCGTGAGCGCGCGATCGAGATAGTCGGCCTGCGCGCCGACCCCGTAATCCGCCTCGAGCGACCGGTCCGACTCGCCCCACCCGAACAGGTCCGCCGCGAACGCCGTGACGCGGCCGAGCGGCAGGGCAGGCGCGACGTTGCGCCAGAGAAATCCCGAAGTGCCGAACCCGTGCAGGAGCACCACGGGCCGGTCTCCGAATCCGTATCGCTCGACGTGAACCGCGCCCGGTCCGATCGGAATCCGCACGCGTGCAACCTGTCCTCGTGTGCAGTGTACCGCTAGTTTCCAGCGAACGAGAAACTCCCAGAAACGCGCCGGCGAAAGCCCACCCCGTACGCGGCGCACGATCATCGAGAGGAACGCCCATGGCGAAAAAGCCCGTTAAGAAGGCCAACAACAGACAGTTCGCCGGCGCGCTCGTCGCCGTGGCGCTCGTCGGCGTCGCCGCGCTGGGTTACGTGCTCACGCATCGCGGCCCGACGGTGATCATCGTCGACCCGAAGATCCCGGCCGGCGCCGCCGAAGGCCACCTCATGGGCAACCCGAACGCGCCGGTGCAGGTGCTCGAGTTCGGCGACTTCGAGTGCCCCGGCTGCGGCACCTTCGCGACGCTCACCGAGCCCGACGTTCGCTCGCGGCTCATCAACACCGGCGTCGTGGGCTTCCGCTTCTACGATTTTCCGCTCACGCAGCACAAGAACACGTTCACCGCGCACCTCGCCGCGGCGTGTGCCGACGATCAGCAGAAGTTCTGGGAGATGCACGATCGCATCTACGCGGGGCAGGACGAGTGGAGCGACCTGGTCTCGCCCAGCATGACGGACCCCCTGTCGATCTTCAAGCGATACGCGAAAGAACTCGGCCTCGACGTGAAGTCGTGGGAGAGCTGCGTCACCACGCAGAAGTACACGGCGAAGATCATGGGCAACCAGGCCGAGGGCGTGCGCCGCAACGTGCAGACGACCCCCACGCTCATCATCGGCAACAAGCAGGTGAACGGCGTGACGTACGATCAGTTCAAACAGCTCGTCGACGACGCCCTCGCCGACATCAAGAAGTCGACGCCAGATTCCGCCAGGAAGCCCGCCGCGGGAAAGAAGGGCGCGGCGAAGTGACGCGCCGCATGACCATCGCCGTGCTGTCGCTGGTCGGCGTTTTTCTCGCGACGTACCTCACGCTCTACAAGCTCGGGTACGTCGAGGCGCTGGCCTGCGGCACAGGCAGCTGCGAGGTCGTGCAGGCGAGCCGATGGTCGAGGCTCTGGGGTCAGCCGGTCGCGCTCTGGGGCGCGGGTTTCTACCTCGCGATGTTTGCGCTGTCGCTCGCGGGCTCGGTCGGCCGGCTCGCCGGGTCGAGGCTGGTCGGCATCGGCCTGGCGCTGATGAGCGCATGCGGCGTGCTGTTCTCAGGATGGCTGACGTTCGTGGAGATCGCCTGGCTGCACGCGATCTGCCGCTACTGCGTGGCCAGCGCGGGGATCGTGGTCGTGCTGTTCATCCTGAGTGTCGTTGACTTGAAGAGCGATGAGCGGCGGGTGAGGGGCGATCTGGAAAAGAGCGACGAGTGAGCGGCGAGGAGACGGTCATCTCGCCCCTCACTCGTCGCTCTTTTCCAGATCGCCCCTCACCCGTCGCTCTTCACCAAGTCGCCCCTCACCCGTCGCTCGTCCCTGTTTTCAAGCTCTCCGCGGCAGCTTCGACCGATCCGACGCATCCGCCAGCCTGAGCCGCGGACGCATTTCGTCCGGTACCGGCTCCGTCACGCGCTTCGCCGGGAGCAGGTCCTGCCCCAGCACCACGAGCACGCGCGTGACGATGATGCTCGCGAGTGGCTCCGGAACGCCCATCACCCGGATGTAGGAGTCGATCGCCCGGTCGAACGGCAGCTCCTCCGCGAGCGCGTCGACGAACGTGAGCGCACTCTCGACGTGCGCGCGAACGATCGCCTCCTCCGCGCGCGCCTGCGCGAGCCGCATCCGGCGCTCGGTGGCCGGTTGCAGCTTTCTGGAGAAGAGGGACTCGGGAAGGAAGTTGTTGAACATGGCTTAAATCTGACGAGCAAGGGCTGCCGTTCGTCAGCCCTTGCTCGCGAGTTTGACGGCGAGGCCAAGGGCGATGATGGTCGCGGCTCCGGCGATCGCCCACGGCACCCAGGCCGGAATACGCCACGTGCCGCCGCCGGGCATCACGACCCGCGTGCCCTCCATGGGCGTGACGGCCGCCATCCGCGCGATTTCCATCGCGCTCGCAGGCCGGTCGGCGGGGCGCTTCTCGAGACAGCGCATGACGACCGCGGCGAGTTCGTTCGGCGTGTCGTGCCGCCTCCGGCTGATGGGCTCCGGCTTCTGCGTCGCGTGCGCCGCCATCACCTGCTGCGGCGAGCGCCCCGAGAACGGAGGATGGCCGCACAGCATTTCGTACGTCACGACGCCGAGCGCGTAGATGTCCGCGCGGTGGTCGAGATCGGGATCGCCCGCCGCCTGCTCCGGCGCGATGTACATGGGCGTGCCAAGGCTCATCCCGCGCTGCGTGATGCGTCCGGCCGCCTCGTCGTTCGTGGCCGACGCGCTCACCGCCTTCGCGATTCCGAAGTCGAGCACCACGGCCTGCCCGTGGAAGAAGAGCACATTTTCCGGCTTCATGTCCCGGTGCACCACTCCCTGTTCGTGCGCATACCCGAGCGCGCTCGCCACTTCCTCGAGGATGCGCGACACGTCCGTGATGTTCATCTGTCGTTCGCGGCTCATGCGGTCGCGAAGCGATTCGCCGTCCACGAAGGGCATCGTATAGTAGAGCGACCCGCCCGCCTGACCCGCATGGAGCAGCGGCACGATGTGAGGATGCTGCAGCCGCGCGGCGAGCATGATCTCCCGTTTGAAGCGCTCCGAGCTCAACGTGGCCGCGAGTTCCGGCGCGAGGACCTTGATGACGACCTTGCGGCCCAGGGCATTCTCGTTCGCGAGGAACACGCGCGACATGCCGCCGCGCGGAAGTTCGCGTTCGATCGTGTACGCCGCACCGAGCGCCCCCTGCAGTTCCTGCTCCAGGAGTGGCTGCATCGTCGTCCGCCGTCAGAGGTGTATCAGCCCTCTTTATCCTCGTACTGCTCCTTCAATAACGCCACCACGCCGGGGTCCGCCAGTGTCGTCGTGTCGCCCAGCGCGCGTCCCTCCGCGATGTCCCGCAGCAGCCGCCGCATGATCTTCCCCGACCGAGTCTTCGGCAGGTCCGCGCTGAAGATGATGTCGTCCGGCCGGGCCAGTGCGCCGATCTTGTTCGCGACGAACTCGCGCAGGTCGTCGCGAAGCGAGATCGAGGGCTTGATCCCCTCGCGCACCGTGACGAACGCGGCGATCGCCTGCCCCTTGATGTCGTGTGACTTCCCGACCACCGCCGCCTCGGCGACCGCGGGGTGCTCCACGAGCGCGCTCTCGACTTCCATCGTGCCGATGCGGTGTCCCGCCACGTTCAGCACGTCGTCCACGCGACCGAGGATCCAGAAGAAGCCGTCGTCGTCGCGCTTCGCGCCGTCGCCGGGGAAATAGAGATCCGGGCGGTCCTTCCACTTCGTGAAATACGTCTCGACGTAGCGCGCGTCGTCGCCCCAGATCGTGCGCAGCATCGACGGCCACGGCTTGGTGAGCGCGAGCAGGCCGCCACCTACATCGATACGCTTTCCAAATGAGTCGAGCAGGTCGGCCGTGAATCCCGGCAGCGGCTTCGTGGCGCTTCCGGGTTTCGTGGACGTCAGACCGGGCAGCGGCGAGATCACGATCGCACCTGTTTCAGTCTGCCACCATGTGTCCACGATCGGACAGCGCTTGCCGCCGATGTGCTCGTGATACCACATCCACGCCTCGGGATTGATCGGCTCGCCGACGCTCCCGAGCAGTCGCAGCCGCGAGAGGTCGTGCTTCGCCGGATGCGCCGCGCCCCACTTCATGAACGCGCGGATCGCTGTCGGCGCCGTGTAGAGGATCGTCACGCCGTGCTGTTCGCACAGATCCCAGAAACGGTCCTTCTCGGGCCAGTCGGGTGCGCCCTCGTACATCAGGCACGTCGCGCCGTTCGAGAGCGGACCGTACACGAGATATGAATGGCCGGTGATCCATCCCACATCCGCCGTGCACCAGAAGACGTCGTCGTCCTTGAGGTCGAACACTTCCTTCGTCGTCGCGGTCGTGCCGGTGAGGTAGCCGCCGGTCGTGTGCACGATTCCCTTCGGTTTTCCGGTCGTGCCCGAAGTGTAGAGAATGAACAGCACGTCCTCCGCGTCCATCTTCTCGCACTCGCACACGGCACTCGCGGCGTGCAAGAGCCGGTGGTACCAGTGATCGCGCCCTTCCTGCATCTCGACATATGCCTCGCCGATCGGGCCGCCCGCGCGCCGCTGCACCACCACGACGTGCTTCACGCTCGGCGCCTCCTCGAGCGCCTTGTCGGCGTTGCGCTTGAGCGGAACGACCTGGCCGCGGCGGTATCCGCCGTCCGAGGTCACCAGCACCTTCGCCTGCGCGTCGTTCATCCGGTCGCGCAGAGACTCCGGCGAGAAGCCGCCGAAAACGACTGAATGAATCGCGCCGATCCGCGCGCACGCGAGCATGGCGATCGCGGCCTCGGGGATCAGCGGGAGGTAGATACCCACGCGATCGCCCTTGCCGACGCCGAGCGACTTGAGGACGTTCGCGAACTGCTGCACCTCGCGGTACAGATCCCAGTACGTGAGCGTGCGCCGGTCGCCCGGCTCGCCCTCCCATATGATGGCGGCCTTGTTTCGCGCGCCGCCGCGGGCGTGACGGTCAACGCAGTTCGCCGCGACGTTGAGCTTGCCGCCGACGAACCACTCCGCGTGCGGCGGTTTCCAGTCGAGCACCTTCTTCCAAGGCGCGATCCACTCGAGAGCGCCGGCCATCCTGGCCCAGTACGCCTCGGGGTCGCGATCGGCTTCGGCGGCGACGCGTGGGCTGTTGATGAACGCCTGGGCGCGAAACGCGTCCGAGGGCGGGAAGGATCTGTTTTCCGTCAGCAGGACATCAATGTCAGACATAACCAGACGGCGGAGGGCAGAGGACAGATGGCAGCAAACACGTTTCCATAAGATGGCACGCGCGGCGCCGCATGATGAGTGGGTGCTGCGGTCTGCCGTCTGCCTTGTGTTGTCTTGTGATAGTTCCGTCACACGTTGAAATACTGCGAAAAAGTGACACTGACCGCAGAGTGCACTTCGAGTCGCGCAAACCAGCGGCATTTTTCTTCGTCACACTGTGATAGTCGCATAAGTCGATGCATATCAATCAGTTACGAGGCTCGCCGGTTTGGCACGGTTCTCGCTTATCTCTGGGGCAGGATCACAGGTCGCTTCACCACGAAAAGGGCACACCCATCGCGAGGTGGGGCCGCAAAGCCAGGAATCTCGAAAGTTCTTCACGAGATCGTCCGGTTGCCAAAGGAAGAAAGAGCGGAGCGATGCACGCTCCGATCGGCGAACCGAATTCCAGGCAGCGCGGTGTGCTCTCGCCCCAAGCGGAGGAAGGCATACCATGTCGAGTGCGGAGAACTACAGCGAAGTCCTCATTGCACCGGAGCATCTCGATGCTGGATCGCGACTGGACTTCCGGCGAGCGGCACTCGAACATCTCGAGCGCGCCGCGCAGCGCAACGAGACGTGGATGGTAATCGACCTGCAGCACACGATCGCCATCGACGCCAGTGGCCTCGGTGTGCTGGTGCTGGTGCAGAAGCGGGCGCGAGAGCGGATGATGGCGACGAAGCTGTTGCACGCTCCAGCGTCCGTGAAGCAGATGATTGCCCTGACGAAGCTCGAGTACCTGTTCGAACTCGAGCACTGACCCCCGCGCGTTCGACGGAGCCGCCGGCGATGTGAAAAACTCGCTAGCGGCTCCCCTCGACCAGCCGCCGGCGCCACGCCGCGAGCGCCGATTCTCCGGGCAGGCGCGTCTTGATGCGTACCGTTCCCATCACGGCGGATCCCGTCACGCGAATCACCGGCGCGTCCGGCGGCGCGAGTCCCTCGCTGTGCGCATCGTCGAACTCGCTCATGAGCGCAAAGCCGTCGCACTCCACGCGCAGGCCCGGCGGAACGATCAGTTCCACTTCGCCCATCACGACGTTGAGCTCGAAATGCGTCTCGCCGTGGAGCATGAGTGCGTCGCGCAGGTCGAACTTCGCGTTTCCCATCACGCACGTGACCTTGTTGTGCCGGGCCGGCGTCCACTGGCCCGTCTTCCTCACCGTGGACATCACGACGAGGTGCCGTTTCTCCGCCGGGTCCGGTCGTCCGCCGGGCGCGAGGGCGTAGAGCGGCGCCGGCGGCAGGACGTCCGGCGGCAGCGCCGGCAGTCCGGCCACGAGCGCGCGCAACTCGGCGCTCGTCCCGGCCTTGTACGCATGCTCGAATCGGAGCTCCAGCTCCTGCGTGCTGAGATTGTCGTTCGCGAAATGCAGGCAGAGCGTCTGGATCACCCGCTCGCGGTCGATCTCGATTTCGGACATCAGGAGGCTCGCCGGAGCACCAGCGCGGCATTGATGCCCCCGAACCCGAACGAGTTGGACATCACGTGTTCCACGCGGGCCGCGCGTCCCGCGCGCGGTACGAAGTCGAGATCGCACTCCGGATCAGGCGTGTCCAGGTTCACCGTCGGCGGAATCCATTCATCGCCGAGTGACAGCGAGCAGATGGCCGCCTCGAACGCACCGCTCGCGCCGAGCGCGTGGCCGTAGTAGCCCTTCGTGCCGCTCACCGGGATGCGGCGCGCGTGCTCGCCGAAGACCTGCTTGATGGCGAGCGTCTCGCTCAGGTCGTTCAGCGGCGTCGAGCTGCCGTGGGCGTTGATGTATCCGATCTCCGCGGGCGAGAGGTGCGCGTCGTCCAGCGCGAGCCGCATCGCGCGCGCCGCCTGCGCTCCGGTGGGAAGCGGAGCGGTCATGTGATGCGCGTCGTTCGTCGTGCCGTAGCCGCAGAGTTCGGCGTAGATCTTCGCGCCGCGCGCCTCCGCGCGGCCCCACTCCTCGAGCGTGAGCACCACCGATCCCTCACCCATCACGAACCCGTCGCGGTCCCTGTCGAATGGCCGGGATGCCCGCTCCGGCTCGTCGTTGCGCGTGCTCATCGCGCGGATCAACGCGAACGCGCCGAAGCACAGTGGGGAGAGCGGCGCTTCGGCGCCGCCCGCGAGAATCACATCCGCGTAGCCATGGCGGATCTGACGGAACGCCTCGCCGATCGCCATCGTGCCGCTCGCGCAGCTCATCGCGTTCGTGGAGTTCGGCCCGCTCACGCCGAACTCGATCGCGATGTTGCAGCTTGCCGCGCCGCCGAACACCGCGAGCGCGAGCGTCGCGTCCACCGCGCGCAGCCCCGCTGAGAGAAAACGTCCGAGCTGCTCCTCGGCGTAGCCGATGCCGCCAAGCGCCGTGCCCATCATCGCGCCGATGCGCTCGCGATCCTCGCGTTCGAGGCGTATTCCCGAGTCCTCGAGCGACATGCGGGCCGCCGCGACCGAGAACTGTCCGAACCGGTCGAGACGTTTCACGCGCTTCGCCTCGATGTGATCGTTCGGCCGGAAGTCGTCCACCTCCGCGGCGTTGTGCGAGCGAAAGATCGACGGGTCGAACCGCGTCATCGATCGCACGGCCGAGCGCTCGGCGCGAATGCCCTTCCAGAAGTTCACGCGGCCCGTGCCGACCGGCGTGATCGCACCGATGCCGGTGATCGCGACGCGACGTGTCGTCATGTGCGTGCTCCGCCGGGCGCCGCGCCCATCGCCGCGTCACGCTCCGCGATGCGCGCGAGTCCCGCGAGCGTGCGGGTGGCAATGCCGTGCACGAACACCGGCCCGATCACGATCGTTGCCGCGAGCACGCCGATCAGGGGCCAGCGCGGACCGTCCCATGCATGCACCAGTTCCATCCGAGTCCCTCCGTCAGATTGCTCGAACCTCCACTCCACATCCATACCCTTCGTGATGCCCCCGATGTGACGGAAGCGAACCGCGGGCGTTGCTCCCGTCGTTCCCGCCGCACCCAGCACCTGCATTTCCGAGAGCCACCAGGTGGGCCAGTTGAACAGTCCGAACGGACGGTTCGCAGCCATCTCGACGATCCCGCCGCCGTCGCTCGCACGCTCGCGGAATCGCACGAAGCGGTAGTGCGCGAGGTGTGCGGGCCACTGCTCCACGTCGCGCACGATCTGGAACACGAGCTGGACCGGCGCGCGCACGAATCCCTCGTCCACGGTGCGCATCGCACGGCCGAGCGGCATCGGGCCGAGATCGTACGCGGCGCGCACGGCGACGTCGCTCATGCCGGAGTCCAGCTCGCGGTGACCCGAAACCCGCGCCGATTGCGAACGCACGGCAGGCATCCCGTGGCGGCGACTACGGCGGCGGATAGTTCCGCGGCGCGAAAGCCGCGCAGCACCGATACGACGCCGTCGTGCCGGCTCACCGGATGAAATCCCAGTGCCCAGCTCCCCACCCAAAGACCGGCCGCCGCCGCCCATGCGCGCCGGATGTCGGCGACGATCACGCGCACGCGAGCCACGCGGTTCATCTCCGCGAGAAGTCGCGCACCGTCCGCCGCCTCGAAGTGATGCAGCACCTGCGAGCACGCGACGATGTCCACGCTGCGATCCGCGAACGGCAGCGCCAGCGCATCGCCGGCAATCGCGTCGCCGCTTCGGGGACGGCTGGCGGCCGCGAGCGCCGTCGTGACCTCCAGCCCCATCGTGAGCAGGCGCACGCCGCCTCGATCGGCGATGCGGCGGGCGAGCTCGGGAATGTCTCCCGCACCGGTGCCCACGTCGAGCAGGGTGAGTGGCGCGCTGCGGCCGCGGGCCGCCGCGAGCACCGGCACCAACTCGGCGATGACCGCGTTCGCGCCGCCGAACCAGCGATTGCTGCGCGCGACATCCTGAAGCGATCGCGTGGCGAGCGCCGTGTCGGACGAGGGATCGTCGAGCAGTTCGATCCCGCGGCGGCGGGACGGCGCGAGCGCGTCGGTGATGTTCACCGCAATCGCCGGTATTCGCCGAGCTCGTAAATCAGGGGGCGCCCGCCTTCCACCGTCGACGCGGCGATCACCTCGCCGACGACGATCGTGTGGTCGCCCCCGCGATGCCGTGCGACGATCGCGCACTGCAGGTGCGCCACCGCGCCGTCGAGCAGCGCGAGCCCGCTGACGCCGCGCACGACCGCCGTGCCCGCGAACCGGTCCGCGTCGGAATCGGCGAAGCAGCGTGCCAGCGGCTCCTGATCCTGGGAGAGTACGCTGACCGCGAAATGTCCGGCGGCCGCGACGGCGCCCGCGATCGTCGCGTCGTCGCCGATGCACACGAGCACGAGCGGCGGCGCGAGGCTCAGCGAGGCGAACGCGCTCACGGTCATCCCGTAGTCGCGGCCGTCATCGCCACGAACGGTGACGACCGTCACGCCCGAGGGAAAGCGGCCCAGCGCGTGGCGGAAAGTGGCGGCGTCGATCGGTGTCATCCGCGCGGCCGCGACGGGAGCAGCAGCTCGCGGAGAAACGCAGGCCGCATCAGCGCGCTCGCAGGAGAGAATCCGCTGGCCACGTTGACGATGAGATCGGAGACCGCACGGCGGCCCGTCGCCGCATGTGCGGCCTGGTTCAAGAGGGGCGGAAACGCCACGGCGAGCGCGACCACTTTCTGCACCCGCCACGTGGCGGCGAATTCGTGTCGGCGCGACCGGTCGTACGCGGCCAGCGCTTCATCCGCCACCCGAGGGGAACTCGCGCGCAGCGCCTCGCACAGATACGGCCCGAGCAACTCGCCTCCCCGCAGCGCCTCGAACATGCCCTCTCCCGTGAACGGATCGAAGAAGTCCGCCGCATCGCCGACGAGAGCCGCCCCGGGCGCCCATGCGCGCCGCGCGTGCACGGCGAACGGTCCCGTGGCGCGGGCCGGCGTCACGCGCTCGGCGTGAGCGAAGCGCGCCGCGAGCGTGGGATGCGCGCGGATCCAGCGATCGATGAAACCGGTGACGTCTCCGCTCGCGCCCGCGGCGGCGCGCATCGGCATCACCACGCCAAGGTTGGTCACGCCGGCGCCGACGTTCGCGAGCCCGCAGTATCCGTCCCGCGAGACGTGCATCTCGCCGCACTCCCCGATGCCCTCAACGCCGCGGAAGTGCGACACGAACCCGATGCGCCGCGGCCATCGCGACGCCCGGACGAGTCCGAGCCGCCGGCCGACGACCGATCGCAGCCCGTCAGCACCAACGACGATCCGAGCGGAAATCTCGCGGGTCGTCGTTCCGTCGCGAACGCGAACGCCGTTTGCACGGCCCGACGCATCTCGGAGCACGTCCGTCACCGCGACACCCTCGGACACCCGCGCACCTGCGCCACGCGCGCGCTCGAGAAGGATCGTGTCGAGCAGCTCGCGGCGGATGCCCAGGCCGACCGTGTGCCCGCCGCCGCACGCGGGCGCCGCGTCGAATCGGCCCTCGAACGAGAGGCCGTTCACCGCGTGGATGGTCATCCCCGCGAGGGGCACCGCTCCCGCCCGGATCACCGCGTCGAGCGCGCCCATCTCGCTGAGGATGCGCCTCGCCTGCGGGCTGAGATACTCCGCGCATGGCTTGCCACGCGGAAAGCGCGCGCGGTCGAGCACGAGCACCTCGGCGCCATTGCGCGCGAGCGCCCACGCCGTGGCGGCGCCGGCGGGTCCGCCGCCGACAACGACCACGTCCGCTCCGCCCG
>Ga0208080_1000164_pt1 | contig 33054 bp, 23 predicted proteins | sample NGESurdeep092012_3_FD_184476 | JGI IMG/M metagenome (GOLD analysis project Ga0208080, IMG submission 184476) | Arctic peat soil microbial communities from Barrow, Alaska - NGEE Surface sample 210-3 deep-092012 (SPAdes) | ecosystem: Environmental > Terrestrial > Soil > Wetlands > Peat ...
TCATCGAAGCTGCGGCCGATCGTCTGCGCAACGCGAGCGACCACGAACGCCGTGATCGCGACCACCGCCATGAGCGTCGCAGCAAGGAGCAGTGCGTCGTTGCCAACTAGCGATGGCCACACCGTTCGAGACAGGATGCTCTGGAGGAGAACGACCGTGACGGTGAGGGGGAGAAACGCCCGCCACAACCGGGCGGAGGTCGAATCCCCAACGGTGAGGCGCAGGCAGAAGTTCTCCGGGCCAACTGCCGCGGCCAATGCACCGCCGAGGAACAGGAACGCGAGGGCAGTGGTGGCCGCCATCGGGACTGAGCGGCCACCATACATGAAGGGCGTACCGAACCCGTAGCCCAGAAGTACGGTCGCCCCGATCAACATCGTCAGTAATCCAGTGCTCGACGCCCAGCGCTCGAGGCGCCCGGTGTGGCGAGAATTCCGCTGGCCAAGCCACAGCAGGAACGTGCCCAGTGCGGCCGCCACGAAGGTGACGCTCGTCGCGAGTGCCATACGCCCGATGGGAATTCCTTGCAGGGTGCTCACTCCGGACGTCAGCCTGTCTTCGAGCGTGAGATCCATCCCCACGATGCCCCCGACGACATGCAGCAGAGCAAGCACCGTGACCAGCAGCGCCAGTGCGAGCATGACTCCTGGGCCAACGCCCTGCCGACGCCCGCGGGCATGGGAGTACAGGGCCACGCTGAGGATCAGGAAAAAAACCGCCGTGCTGGGCGCCATGGGGATGTAACTCGGTCGCATACTACCCAGCACGCGCAGCCCCGGGATGTACCCGAGCAGCCCCGCGAGGGCGACGACTGCGGCTCCCGCACATCCCACAGTGACCGTTCGTTTGAAACGAAAGGCCGTCGACAGCCGCCGTGCGCCAGTCTCACGATCACTGTGCGCTTCGGCGGTCATGATCGCATCTCTTTTCGATTCATCGGCCGTGCCAGAAAGCATTGAGCTAGTTCTGTTCAGGGACAAATGGGATCGTCATCGTGACGGCGCGTGGAACTCTGTCGTGCCCCATCCGCCAATCGAGGACGATTTTCGTGACGTGCGATCTCGATTGACGCGGTCCAGTATGCGGACCCTTCTTCGTGGGGAGGCACGCACGACCGTCGCGGATTCGTGGCCACGGGATAGGAATCTCAATCGCGGCTCGTCCAGTATGCGACGTTCCCACGCCGTGAACAAGCGGCGCGTCAAGGCCACGCGTGTGCCGGCTGGGTGGGCTGCGCGGCCCCCTGAGTGCCCACCTCGAAGAAGACGTTATGTCCGATCTGCCGACAAACACCTTGCCACGCTGGCCCAGCTCGCCAGCGTGGTCTTCAACGGCGAACGAGTGCGGCCATAACGACTACCTCACGACAACCCCACAATCTCCCCATTCGCCGCGAGCGACATCCCCTCCGCCGCCGGCACCTTCGGCAGCCCGGGCATGGTCATGATGTCACCAGCCTTTGCCACCACGAAGCCCGCACCCGCCGAGCCGTACACCTCATTGATCGAGATCCGGAATCCGGCCGGCTTGCACAGCCGCGTCGGGTCATCGGTGAGCGAGTACTGCGTCTTCGCGATGCACACGGGCGTGTCGCCGAGCCCGATGCTCGTGAGATACTCGATCGACCGCTCGGCCGCCGGCGAATAGTCCGCGCCCTCACCGCCGTAGACCTTCTGCACGATGAGGTCGATCTTCGCGCGAATGGGAAGGTCGGTGGAGTAGAGCGGCGCGAACTTCGACTTCTGCTCCGCCAGAATCGCGAGTACCTCCCTCGCAAGCTCCTCGCCGCCGGCGCCGCCTTTCTCCCACACCTCGGTGAGAATCACCTTCACACCGAGCATCGCTGCGTAGTCGGTGACCATCTGCAGCTCGGCGTCGGTGTCGCTCAGGATGCGGTTCAACGCAACGACGACCGGCACGCCGAACTGCTGCACGTTCTTCACGTGATGCGCGAGATTCGGGAGGCCGAGTCTCAGCGCATCGAGGTCTTCCTTGGTGAGAGACTTCTTGTCGAGCCCGCCCTGCATCTTGAGCGAGCGGATCGTGGCCACGAGCACCGCGGCTTCCGGATTGAGTCCGCCGAACCGGCACTTGATGTCGAAGAACTTTTCGGCGCCGAGATCGGAGCCGAACCCGGCTTCGGTGATGACGACGTCGCCCAGTGCGAGCGCGGACTTGGTGGCGATGAGCGAGTTGCAGCCGTGCGCGATGTTGCCGAAGGGACCGGCGTGCACGAATGCCGGGCCGCCCTCGAGTGTCTGCACGAGATTAGGTCGAATCGCGTCCTTGAGCAGCATCGCCATTGCGCCATCGGCCTTGAGATCGCGTGCGCGCACCGGATGCCGCTTCGCCCCGGCCGTTGCGCCAACGATGATCCTGCCGAGCCGCTCCTGTAGGTCCTCTCGGCTCGACGCGAGCGCAACGATCGCCATGATCTCACTCGCCGGAATGATGACCCAGCGCTCTTCGCGCACGACGCCGTCGCCGACACCGCCCAGTCCGATGACGGCTTTGCGCAGCGCGCGGTCGTTCATGTCGATCGTGCGCGGCCAAGTGATGCGACGCGGGTCGAGCCCGGTGGGATTTCCCTGCTGCAGCGAGTTGTCCATCAACGCGGAGAGCAGCGCATGCGCGCTCGAGATCGCGTGGAAGTCGCCGGTGAAATGGAGATTGATGTCCTCCATGGGAATCACCTGCGCGTAGCCCCCGCCCGCCGCGCCGCCCTTCATGCCGAACACCGGGCCGAGCGATGGCTCGCGCATGCAGAGAATGGCGTTGGTGCCGATGCGTCTGAGCGCTTGGGTGAGCCCGACGCTGACCGTGCTCTTGCCCTCACCCGCTGGGGTGGGGCTGATCGCGGTGACGAGGACGAGTCGTCCCTTGGCGGGGCGCTGGCTCACCTCCAGAGCGATCTTGGCCTTGAACTTCCCGTATTGGTCGATCTCGTCAGCGCTCAACCCAATGTCGGCGGCGACGTCGATGATATGGCGCGGTTTTGCGGCTTGAGCGATTGTGATGTCGGACTGGAAAGACATGAAGACCTGTTTAGTGGACGTCGAGTTCTGCGTGGCACGCAGGTCACTCAGACAAAAGACGTGACTTGAATTATCAAAGACCAGAATCAGGGCGAAGCCAGCCCGGCGCTCGCTGCTGGACGAATCTCCACCCGAACCTCCCCTTCACGCAGAGATTGCCGAGCGTGATCGCATGCTCCAACGGCGACGTCGCCTTCACGATGTCCCCGTCCTGCACATGAAGTGTAAGCGTGCACCCCACCCCGCAGTACGGACAGATCGTATCAGTCGCGGTCTGAGCAGACGAGTCCCACGACCCTGACGAACGCATGTCGAACTCGTCCTTCGCCATCAGCGCGCCTGTTGGACACACGGCGATGCAGTTGCCGCAATACACGCACGCGGAATCCGGCAACGGCACCGCGAGCTCGGTCGAGATGCGCGCGTCGAACCCGCGACCAGCGACGGCGACCGCGAAGGTGTTCTGATGATCGGGGCCGCACGCCTCCACGCACTTGTAGCAGAGCACGCACTTCGCGTAGTCGCGGATGTACAATTCGTTGTCCACCTTCACGGGCTGGGCGACGGTGGCGGCGTAATCGGGGTGCGGGGGCGCGTGGTGGCCGGGAATCGCGCGGTCACGATCGTTGCCCGCAGCCGGCGGCGCTGGTGGCCCGTACCGCTCGGGCTTGCAATCGTACTCGGCGAGCAGCTCCGCCATCCCGTCCGTCGTCGAGAGATCGACCGACGACGCAAGCAGCTCGAGCACGAGCTTGCGCGAGTGACGCACACGCTCGCTCGCGGAGTGCACCGTCATTCCAGACTCCACCGCACGCGAGCAACTCGGCACCAGCACGCGCGCGTTTTCGACTTCGACGACGCAGAGGCGGCACACATTCGCCGGCTGCAGCGTCTCGAGATAGCAGAGGGTCGGAATCTTGATGCCGAGCGCCGCACAGGCGCTGAGTATGGTCGTGCCTTCGGGGACGCTGACGTGGTGCCCGTCGATGTTGAGTGCAACCATCACTTTGGGCGCACGATCTGGGCGGCCGAGGTGCACCAGCTGCGCGCTCGGGCTGACAGGCGCGCTCACCCCGTCACCTCGTAGAGTCTCAGGCGCTTGATCGCCGACTCCACCGCGGCATACGCCGTCTGACCGAGCCCGCAGATCGACGCATCGCGCATCGCGACGCCGACCTCCTCGAGAAGCGCCAGCTCGCCCGCAACGCCGCCGAGCGTCTTCCCATGCGCGATTCGATGCAGCGCTTCTTCCTGGCGAACGGTTCCCACCCGGCAGGGCACGCACTGTCCGCACGATTCGTCGCGAAAGAACCCGGCGATGCGCCGAACGACCTCGTGAAGATCCGTGCTCTGGTCGAACGCCATGATCACGCCTGAGCCGAGCGTCGTGCTCGCCGCATGGGCGCCTTCGAGCGAGAGCGGGAGGTCGATCTCGTCAGGACGCAGAAAGGAGCCAGCCGCGCCACCGAGCAGCACTGCCTTGAGATCTCGTGCGCCGGCGAGCTCGAGCAACGAGCGTAGCGAGGTGCCGAATGGGACTTCGTAGACGCCAGGCCGTTCTACCGCGCCACTCAGGCAGAAGAGTCTCGTGCCCGTCGACTGCTCGGTGCCCGTGCGAGCGAATGCGGCGCCGCCTTCGAGGAGAATCGGAATCACGTTTGCCAGCGTCTCGACGTTGTTCACGACCGTCGGCTTGCCGAACAGTCCGACAAGCACGGGGAAGGGTGGCTTCCTCCGCGGCTCGCCGCGCTTCCCTTCGATGCTCTCGAACAGGGCGGTTTCCTCGCCACAGATGTACGCGCCGGCGCCGCGCCGCAGTTGAATGTCGAAGCCGTCGCCGAAGAGGCCGGCCTCGCGGCATTGGCGCACGGCATTCTCGATGCGCGCGAACGCCAGCGGATACTCGGCACGAACATAGAGGAAGGCGGTCGAGCATCCCGTCGCGAATCCGGCGATCGCCATCGACTCAACGATCGCGAAGGGATCGTGCGTCATGAGCAGGCGATCCTTGAATGTGCCCGGCTCGGATTCGTCCGCATTGCAGACCAGATAGTGCGGTCTCACGGCTTGCGCGCGCACCGCCTCCCATTTGCGGCCCGTCGGAAACGCCGCCCCTCCGCGCCCGCCGAGCTTCGACGCGACCACCTCGGCGATCACCGCCTCAGGCCCCATCTCGATGGCCGTCGCAAGCGCACGGAATCCACCCACGGCGCGATAGGCACCAAGGCTGGTCGGATCCACCTCGCCGACTCGCTTCAAGAGCACGAGCGAGGGATCACCGCGTTGCGGGATCGGCGGACTGGCAGACGAACCCGCGTGCGGCGCGGTCATTCGCAACAACTCCACCGCCCGCTCGCCCGTCACGCCGCCATACAAGCGCTCGATCGGATTCTCCCCGGCAACGGTGAGAAACGCAGCCGGCGCCATATCGCACATTCCCAAACACGGCGAGTGCATCCACGCACCGCGGCTCTCGTCAATCACGACCGAATCACCAGCCGGTGCTCCCGAGATCGGCGGGCCGCACCGAGTCTCGAGCGCATGGTCGACGTCGTGTGCACCCCGCGCCACGCACGCGATGTCGCCGCACACATGCAGCACGCGCTTCGGACGCGGCGTCGTCGCGAACAACGCGTAGAACGTCGCGACGCCCCACGCATCCGCCGGAGGCACGTTGAGACGCTCGCACACGTAGCCGAGCCCGCCCTCGCTGATCCAGCCCACGCGTGCCTGGAGCGCCTGGAGCGCGGGCAGGAGCTCGTGTCGCCGCCCACGCATCGAAACGCCACCCGTCGCCGTATGTGCGTCGCGATCCGAGCCACGCTCGCCGCCATCCCATGCCGACGTCGGCGGACCGATCGCTGCATCAACTGCCGCCCGCTCCTCGGACGTCGGTTCGGCGTCGAGAAGGCGAATGTCCATTACGCGTGCTCCGGGATTGCAGCGCTGCCGACGAGCTCTATGTGCACGGCGCACGCCTTGTACTCCGCGGTGCCGGACTTCGGATCCGATACGTCGAGCGTCAACACGTTGGTCTTCACATCGTCAGAGAAGTGTAGCGTCATGAATACGAGATGCTCGCGAAGCGCCGTGTCGATACGCGCCGGTGCCGTCAGACTTCCTCGCCGCGACGTCACGCGCACGATGTCGCCATCGCTGATGCCGAGCTTCGCGGCATCTTCGGGGGAAATGTCGAGGTTCTCGCCGAAGTGAAGAGGAGACTCATAGCCGCTGGTCTGCACACCAGTGTTATACGATTCGAGCCGCCGCCCCGTTGTGAGCAGGAAGGGATATTCCGGCGTGCGCTCTTCGGTCGGCGGCTCGTTCACGACCACAGTGAACGGCGCCGGCCGGCCACCCACGGGCGTCTCCCACAGCCGCGAGTGCAGGAATGGAGTCCCCGGATGCGTATCGTCGGGGCAGGGCCACTGAATCCCGCCGAGCTTCTCCAGGCGAGCGTAGCTCATCCCCCCCATCATGTCCGGCGCGAGCGTGCGCACGTCGTTCCAGACCGTTTCGGCTGTCGGCGTCTGCCAGTCATGGCCCATGCGCCGAGCGATCTCCGAGATGATCCAGATCTCGTCGCGCGCGCCATGTGGTGGGTCCATCGCCTTTCTGCAGCGCTGCACGCGCCGCTCGCTGTTCGTCACTGTCCCTTCGCTCTCGCACCAGCTCGCGGCAGCGGGAAGCACGACGTGCGCGAGCTCGGCGGTCTTGGTGAGAAAGATGTCCTGAACCACGAGGTGATCGAGTCTCTGCAACGCCGTCTCGACGTGAGACGCGTCGGCGTCCGACTGCGCCGGGTTTTCGCCGATCACGTACAGCGACGTCATCGTGCCATCCGCCATCGCGTGAATCATCTGTGTGAGATTCTTCCCGTACGTCGGCTGAATCTTCGTGTTCCACGCCTGCTCGAATCGCGCGCGCGCGACATGATCCTGTTCGATGTCCTGGAAGCCGGCGAGCTTGTTCGGGAGGGCGCCCATGTCCCCGCCGCCCTGCACGTTGTTCTGGCCGCGCAGCGGGTTGCAGCCGGAGCCCCAGCGTCCAACGTGCCCGGTGAGCAGACAGAGATTGATGAGCGCGAGGACATTGTCCGCCGCGTTGTGGTGCTGCGTGATACCGAGCGTCCAGCAGATCATCGCGCGGTCGGCTTTCGCGAAGGCGTGCGCTGCTTCACGGATCACGTCTGCGGGGATTCCGGTGATCGGCTCGACGTACTCCAGCGTGTACTTCTCTACCGACGCGCGATATTCCTCGAAGCCCGACGTCGAGTTATTGACGAATGCGTCGTGCGCGAGGCCGGCGTGAATGATCTCGCGCGCCATCGCGTTCGAGAGCGCGATGTCGCTGCCGACGCGCAGCCCGAGCCAGACGTCGGCCCACTGCGCGCTCGACGTCCGGCGCGGGTCCATGACGTACAGGCGCGTGCCGTGGTGCCGGATCCCCTTGAGCAGGTGATGGAACCAGATCGGGTGTGCTTCACGGGCGTTCGAGCCCCAGAGGAAGACGACGTCCGTCTCCTCCACTTCGGCGTATGAGTTCGTCCCGCCGCCTGCACCAAATGCTGTCGCCAGACCGACGACGCTAGGAGCGTGTCACGTTCGGTTGCAGCTATCGATGTTGTTGGTGCCGAAGGCGACGCGACTCAGCTTGCCCGCGAGGAAGTTGACCTCGTTGGTGGACTTCGAGCAGCTGAAAGTGCCGAGTGCGTTGGGCCCTCGCGTTTCCAGATTGCGTCGGAACCCCTCCGCCGCGCGGTCGAGCGCTTCGTCCCAACTGGCGGGACGGAGGACGTCGTTTTCGCGAACGAGCGGAGTTGTGAGGCGCTGATAGGGGCGAGGCGCGGTGCGATTGCGGGGCATGCAAAGACTCTCCAAGCGGTTGAACTGCCGTTCCAGGTACAATTATATGGAGGGACTTTCACGATTGCACCGCGACTGACAAGAATTGCGGCGCCGAGCACGAACGGGGAAGAGTGCGACGCCTGCTTTGACATTCGTCGGCGGACGCAGCAAGTTCAGCCGTGTGTATGGCCCACTCAATGCGCAGATGCTCGCGGCGGACGACCGCCTGGCCGCGCTGGGCCAAGCCACCCCACGCGGAACTGGGGCTCTATCCCAACCTGCTGGCCCACCACGAACGTGTGGGCGCGCGCCCGGCTGTGCAGGAAGCGCTCAAGTTCGAGGGACTGTTGGGCAAGTAGCGCAGCGGCCCGCGAAACCCCGCGTGGGCAACAGTGCAGGCGCTCGCGACAGCGGCGAGCGCCTGCTCCGGCACGAACCCTTGCGCTGGCGCAAAGCGCGACGCCTTGTAATCGGCAAGGCTTCTGTCTACTCATTGCCCTGACGGCAGCTTCGACAACTGCCAATCAAAAGGAGCTTCGCCATGCCAAGTTTGTTCGACCCCGTACAGGCGGGAGACCTGCACCTGCCCAACCGCATCGTCATGGCCCCGCTGACGCGCAACCGCGCGCCCAACGCCGTGCCGACCCCCCTGATGGCCGAGTACTACGCCCAGCGCGCCAGCGCCGGGCTGCTGATCACCGAGGCCACCGCGATCAGCGCGCAAGCGCAGGGCTATGCCGACGTGCCGGGACTGTACGGCACCGACCAGCTCGACGGATGGAAGAGCGTGACGGACGCGGTGCACGCCAAACGCGGCCGGATCGTGGTGCAGCTGTGGCACGTGGGCCGCGTCTCGCACGTGGACCTCCAGCCCGACGGCCAGAAACCGGTCGCGCCCTCCGCGATCACGGCCAGGACCAAGACTTACCTCATCAAGGACGGCGTGGGCGCCTTTGTTCCGACTTCCGAGCCGCGGGCGCTCGATGCCGAGGAGATTCCAGGTATCGTGCACGCCTATCGGCACGCCGCGCGGCACGCGCTCACCACCGCGGGCTTCGACGGCGTCGAGGTGCATGGCGCCAACGGCTACCTGCTGGACCAGTTCCTCAAGACCGGCGCCAACCGGCGAACCGACGACTACGGCGGCTCGATCGAGAATCGGGCACGGCTGCTGCTGGAAGTCATGCGCGCGGTGGTCGGAGAAGTCGGCGGCGGCCGCACGGGGCTGCGCATTTCGCCGGTCACCCCCGCCAACGACATCGTCGACGAGAATCCGCAGGCCCTGTTCAAGTATGTGATGCAGCAACTGGCACCCCTGCACCTGGCCTATGTGCACGTGATCGAAGGCGCCACCGGCGGGCCGCGCGAGATCGAGGACCGCCCGTTCGACTACACGGCCATGCGCGAGGCTTACCGCGCCGCGGGCGGCAACGGCGCCTGGATGGTGAACAACAACTACGACAAGGCGCTGGCCGAGAAGGCCCTGACCCACGGCGCCGACCTGATCGCATTCGGCAAGCTCTACCTCGCCAACCCCGACCTGGTGGAGCGCCTGCGCGACAACGCGCCGCTCAACACGCCCGACACAGCCACCTTCTACGGTGGCGGCGCCAAAGGCTACACCGATTACCCGATGCGCACCTGAAGGCGCGGGCCGTTCAGGGCCCGACGCCGATCGGCGCGGGCGCCGTCATCACGATGCGGGTGAACAGGCGGTCATAGCAGGGCTCGCGCTCGCCGCCGGCCAAGGGGTCGCGCGTGCTCTGGAAGGCGGAGTCCAGCACCTCCCAGTCCGCCGGTGCCAACAGCTTTGCCGCGGCCGGCAGGATCTGGGTTTCTTCCACCCGCATATGTTCCAGGTAGGAGGCGGTGAATTCGGGATAGTTGGTATGAAGCGGCGGCTGGACCTCCACGGTGACGTGGTGGCACGGTTCGCCCCACATATATCAACGCGCTCACCGTCCGAAGGACGGGGCGCACACCGGGAGGCCAACCGCCATGGATATAGTAGAACTGGACCTACACAAGCGCGCGAGCCAGCTGGCCAGCGTCGGTGCGCGCGCGTCTCCTCGAACTCTCGCGTAAGCAGGGCGTCGAGTTCCAACTCCTGCTCGCCGAGTTCGCCATCGAGCGCTTGCTCTACCGACTAGCTAGATCGCGATCACGTGCGCCCAGTGCCGCACTACGCCGGCTGCTACTATCAAACGGTCGCCCGCGTGCTGGGAATCTCTGGCGCTGCTGTGTGCGTGCACGAGGTGATGGCGCAGCGACGGTTCCGTACTTGCCCTGCTCGAGCACCAGCTCGCCTCGCCACGCTTGGCGTTCGGTCGCTCCCTGCACCAGGAGACATCAATGGCCAGCCGTACCCCCCGCATCTGACCAGCTGGGCAGGACGCTTGCGTCGCAGGGCTCGACGAAGACCCAGCAGCCGTGGATTTAGCTGAAGTCTCGAAAGGCTGACGGCTCGTCGTCCTCAGCGCCGCATGCTGCAACAGCGTGCCGCGCCGACAATAGCCCATGCCCGGCGAACGTGCCGATCAGCACTGTCGGCACCACCTGAATCGTCTGAATCAGCAATGCCGCCGCAACCGCGGGGCCTTCAGCGATGCCGAACGAGCCGACCGTGATTGCATAGATGACTTGAAATACACCCACGTTGCCTGGCGTTGCGCGAATCAGGAAGCTGACGCCGATCGCCAGCAGTGCCGCGACGGAGCCCGCGAGCGGGATTGGCAGATGCGCGGCGAGCGCGATCAGATGATAGGTCGCGACTTGAAGCGCCCACGCGCAGAGCGACAACGCCATCCCCATCACGAGCCGTGCGGGCGAGCCGGTCTCGGCGACGCTCGCAACGAAGCGGCGTAGATAGGAGCGCACGCGACCTCCGGCGAGCTCAGTTGACGCGGTAGCGCGGGCGATTCCATTACGGCGCGTCGCGATGCCCAACGCCGTGAGCGCGAGGACGGCGAGCACGAGCGCGACGCTCGCCTCGGTTCGCCAACGCAGCAGTGCATCAGGCATGTCGAGCATGAACGTGGCGCCGGCGAGCAGCGTCAGATAGCTGACCGCGTCGAGCACACGCTCTAGCGCCAACGCGCCCGCCACGTGCGCGCTCGAGACCCCCGTGGCGCGCGACACGAAAAACACGCGCGCACCCTCGCCTCCTTGCGCGACGACGAGGTTGTTGAGCGACGCGCCCGCGAAGGTCGCGCGAAGCACCAGCGAGAGCGAGCGAACGCCAAGCGGGCGAAGGAAGACCCACCAGCGCACGCCCTTGAGTGCGAGCGAGAGCTGGTTGCACACGAGTGCGACGACGAGCAGCCTCGCGTCGGCGCCGCGCATCGCCGAGGCTGCGTCGCGCCAGTTCACATGTCGTCCGAACGCGCACAGCAGAAGTACGAACGACAACAACGCGACGACATGCAGCCACCGGCGATGGTCAGTCGTCATCCGGCGCGCGGAGTTTTCTCGAGCACCGTCATGAACTGCGGCGTGATCAGAAAGTCGAGCGCGCTCTCGACGTGTCTGAGCCCACACTGCTCGGCGAGCCGCCGGATCCTGCTTGGGCAGAACTTGTGGACGTGGAGCTCGCGCGCGAGGAAGGGATTCCCGAAACCGATCCACGCGCCCGGCATGGCGTACAGTCCACGAATCGGCTCGGCGGGATAGACGAGCAGGATGCGGCCGCCGGGCGCAAGCACGCGATGCATCTCGCGGATCGCCACGCCGGCGTCTACGATGTGCTCGATGGCGTGAAAGGAGTAGACGTGGTCGAACTGTTCGTCGTCGAATCGAAGCTCGACCGCATCCATCACCGCGAGGTTCTTCGCGACTCCGTGCGCGATCGACTTCGGGTTCACGTCGATGCCATGCGTTGCCGGACAGATCTCCTGCATGCGTTGCGTGAGCCAGCCGCGCCCGCAGCCGACCTCGAGCAGGCGGTCGGATACGCTCGGCTTCAGGTAGCGGAGGATGCGTCTCGAGTGGCGCCCCGTCTCGATCGGGCGATTGAGCATCGCATAGTTCTCGGAGTCGTACGTGACGCCGGCATGATGAGCAGAAGCGTCGGTGAGGCGCAGGCGGGGCGGATGAACGAGCGGTGCGAGCGCGCGTCGCGCACGAGACGTGGCTGAAGGCATGCGATCCTCGGGTGCGGCGACAGGGGTCGCCGAGTCACGGGAGTGCTTCGCAGGGCGCGAAGCTGTCCCGTTGAGGAACGCGTAAAAGCGCGACGAATCGGCTCATCGTGGCGCCATGTCTGACAAGGATGCTCACGAGTCGCCGGGAAGCGACCCGTGAATTCAATTCCATTCGCATGATTCAAGTCACCACTCTACGGCTTGAGCTGCTTCTCCCGCGCCGCGCGAAACTCATTGCCGACGCGCCACTCTGGATACTTCGCCGCGTTGGCAATGCGATAGCCCATCGCGAGGAAGAGATCGAGGTCCTGCACCGCGCCGCTCAGGTCCCAACCCGGCTTGATCTCGTCCGAAGGCTTGTGATAGTCGTTCGCGGTGTATTCGTCGCGCATCTTCATGCCATACCCCGCGGGCTTGCCGATGAAATCCACGCCCGCTTCCGGATCGAACGCGGGGACGCCCACCTTCGCGAAATTGAAGTGATCGGAGCGATAGTAGAATCCCTTCTCCGGCTCGGCGTCGGGCCGAAGGGTGCGCTTCTGCTCGGCCGCGGCCGCCGAAGCATAGTCGTCGAGCTCCGAACTGCCGAGCCCGATCACCGTGACGTCGTTGGTGAGACCCCACTGATTGAGGGCGTCCATGTTGATGACCGCCAGCGTCTTCGCGAGCGGATAGATCGGCGTCACCGCGTAGTACTGCGAGCCGAGCAGCCCCTGTTCTTCGGCGGTGACCGAGAGGAAAAGAATCGAACGCTTGGGCGGCGTCTTCATGGCGACGAACGCCTTCGCCATCGCGAGGAGACCAGCAACTCCACTCGCGTTGTCCGCCGCGCCGTTGTAGATCGAGTCGCCGTTCACCTTCGCGCCAATGCCGAAGTGGTCCCAGTGCGCCGTGTAGATCACGTACTCGTCTTTCAGCGCGGGGTCGCTCCCTTCGACCTTCGCGACGACGTTGCGTGAGTCGACGGTACGCAGCGTGTTGTCGAGCTTCACCGTTGCGGTGACGCCAAGTGGAACGGGCTTGAACGCGGACGTGGCTGCGCGCGCCTTGAGCGAATCGAAATTCTGGCCCGACATCGCGAACAGGGCCTTCGCCTGATCGAGCGTGATCCATCCCTCGACCGCGCTGCGACTCATGTTCTTGTCGGGCGTCACGAGATCGAACTGCTCGGCGGTCTTGCCCTGCACGACGGCGAATGGATAGCCGGCTCGCTCGGTCTCGTGCACGAGCAGCACACCCGCCGCCTTGTGCTTCATCCCCTGGTCGTACTTGTACGTCCACCGTCCGTAGTAGGTCATGCGCTTGCCGCCGAACTGCGTCGTGTCGGCAAGGGGTGGATCGTTGACGAGCATGACGAGCGTCTTGCCGGCGACGTCCATGCCCTTGAAGTCGTCCCACTTGAACTCGGGCGCTTCCGTTCCGTAGCCGACGAACACGAGCTCGCTCTTGTCGAGCGACGCACTCGGCGCCACGTGCTTCGTCCACGCGACGTAGTCATCCCGCCACTTGAGCTCCTTCTTCGTGCCGCCTTTCGCGAAGGTGAGCGTGGGCATTCCCTTTACCGTGATCCCGACGAACGGAACCTTCTGGATGTAGGTGCCGTCGGTGTTGCCGGGCTTGAGTCCGATCGATTTGAACTGCGACTCGAGGTAGGCGACCGTCTTGTCCTCACCAGCGCTGCCGGGTTGGCGTCCCATCAGCGAATCGTTCGAGAGCACGCGGATATGCCGCATGAGGGTACCTGTGTCGATCGCGGCAACGGCTTCCGCGGGCACCGGCTCAGCCGCGGCGGTGGCTGGGGGCGCGTCGGTCTTCGATTGGCAAGCCGAGGCGACAACGAGGAGAGTGACGGAAAGACGAGCGAATGAGCGCGGCATCATGGAATCGCGGGAGAAGGGAGGGCCAAGCGGGAAGGTGCAGGAATATGCGGTGCGTCACGGCGATACTGACCCCGAGTCACCCCTTCACTGGGCGATTAGGCGGCCCATCGAGCACCGCGCGGACCTTGTGCGTCAACTCGGTCTGCTTGTACGGCTTGCTGATGAAGTGGGCGGTCCGCTCGAGCACTCCATGGCGCAGGATGGTGTCGTCGGTATAGCCCGATGTGTAGAGGACCTTGATCTCCGGCCGGATGTCGGCCAGCCGCCCCGCCAGTTCGCGTCCCCCCATCCCCGGCATTACCACGTCGGTCAGCAGCAAGTCCACTGGGCCGTCGTGGTCCTCCAGCACGCGCAGCGCTTCGGCTCCTTCAGCGGCCATCAGCACCTGGTAACCAGCCGACCGGAGAATCCGCGTGCTCAGGCGCAGCAGCGCCGCGTCGTCTTCGACGATCAGAATGGTCTCGCTCCCGCGAATTGCCTTTCGCGTGCGTTCCACGCGTGGACCTGCCGCCTCACTGTCAACGCGTGGCAGGTAAATGGTGAAGGTCGTCCCCTGCCCGAGTTCGCTCTCCACCGAAATGCTCCCGCCGCTTTGTTGAACGATGCCATACACCGTCGCCAGGCCGAGCCCAGTGCCCTGACCTTGGCCCTTGGTCGTGAAGAAGGGTTCGAAGATATGCTGGCGGGTTGCCGCGTCCATTCCGACCCCGCGGTCCCTGACGATGAGCGCCACGTGCTTGCCCGGGCGCAGGGGGGCGTGCATGGCGACGAACGCCTCGTCCAGATCCACATCCCGTGTCTCGATCATCAACATCCCGCCGGTCGGCATCGCGTCGCGGGCGTTGACCACCAGGTTCATCACCACCTGCTCGAGTTGCCCGCCGTCCGCGCGGACGTTCCCCACGCCATCACTCGGCGCGATGACGAGCTGAATGTCCTCGCCGATCAGTCGCGCCAGCATCGGCCGCATGTCGGAGACCAGCGTGCTCAGGTGCACGATGTCGGCCTTCACGATCTGCTTGCGGCTGAAGCTCAGCAGTTGCGCCGTCAGCGCCGCCGCCCGCTCGCCGGCCCGGTGAATGTCCTCGAGATCCGCGCGTATCGGATCGTCCTCGCGCACGTTGGCCGCGGCCAAATCGGCCGTGTTGTTGATGACCGTAAGCAGGTTGTTGAAGTCGTGCGCGATGCCGCCGGCCAATCGCCCCACACTCTCCATCTTCTGCGCCTGCAGAAACTGCGCGTGGCGCGCCTTCTCGTCAGTCAGATCACGCGTGATCGCGATGCAGTGCGTCACGTTGCCGAGCGCGTCCTTCACCGGGGTCAGGGTGACGTCCTCAGGGTACCAACTCCCGTCCTTGCGGCGGCTCGTCACTTCGCCCTGCCAGACGGCGCCCGTCAAGATCGTTTCCCGCAGTTGCGCGCTGAACGACTCGTCGTGCGCACCCCAGCTGAGCAGGACGCGAAGTTCATGGCCGATGGCTTCGTCCGCGCTGAAACCCGTGACCGTCGTGAAGGCCTCGTTGACCCATTCGATGGAGCCGTCGCGATCGGTGATGACCATCGGGTTCGCGGCGGCGTTCAGAGCGGCACTCTGCAGCCGCAGCGCCGCTTGTCCCTGCAGGCGCGCCGTGATGTCCCGCAGAATGCCGGTGACGAACATACCCTCCGCGTTTTCCCACTGCGCCAGCGAGAGTTCGAGCGGGAACTCGCTTCCATCCTTGCGCACTCCCTCCAGTTCGACCGTTTCGCCGATGACGTGCTGTTCTACGTCTGCGAGCACCCGGTTCATGCCGGCGAAGTGCGCCTGATGTCGGGACGGCATCAGGATCGACAGCGGTTGTCCGATGGCCTCGGCTTCAGGGTAGCCGAAAATCGTCTCGGCGCCTCCGTTCCAGCCGACGATCGTGCCCGCGTGGTCGGCCGTGACGATGGCGTCGTGCGCCGACTGTGCCACGGCCCGGTAACGCGCCTCGCTGGCGCGCAACGCGTGTTCCGCCTTTTTGCGGTCGGTGATGTCATGCACCGTGCCGTGCAGTCCGACGATCTTGCCGCTGGCATCACGATCGGCTGCACCACGCGTGTGCGTCGCCCGCACCGCGCCGTCCGTGCGTACTACGTCGAGGTCGAGCGCGTAGGGCTCTCCCGTCAGCACGGTTTTCTCTACCATCTCAGTCAGCCGCTTCCAGCTTTCACTCGTGTAGTAAGACGACATTTGCGCGAAGCTCGGCGCGGGAAGCGCGGGGTCGTGTCCCACGATGTCGCAGAGCTCGGCTGACCAATACACGCGGTCGGGTGCCACCGTCCATTGCCAACTGCCGAGGTGAGCGAGACGCTGCGCATCCTGCAACGACTTCTCGCTCTCGATCAACGCTTCCTCCGCCCGCCGGCGCGTGGTGACGTCCTGCACCGTGGAGATCATCAGGTTCTGGTCGGGCAACGGAATGTTGGTGGCCGTAACGAACTTCTGCTCGCCAGACTGCGTCGTGATCGGAACGTTTTCCCAGCGCATTCGCGCGGGGTCGCCTGACGCCATGTCCGCCATGACGCGCTCGCGTATCGTCTCGCGGAACACCGGATCGCGATACACCGTGTCGAAGTAGTCGTCGACGTTCGAAATGCTGTTCGGGGCCACTCCGTAGATCGTCTCGAAATTCCGGCTGATGAACACCGGAAGTCCGTCGTCGATCTGGTTCACCGCGAAACCGATCGGAGCGTTCTCCAGCAGGCTTTCGACAAACAGATTCCGTTTCTTCAGTTCTTCATCGGCCTGTTTGCGTTCGGTGATGTCCTCCACCTGCGAGGCTGCGGCAACGACCTTTCCGTCGGCATCGACCAGCGACGTGTTGTACCATTCGCACACAATGACGCGTCCGTCCTTCCGGACGTTCTCATTGGTGCTGCGTTCACCATCGCGTCCCTGGATGAGCCCCTGCTTCACGGGCTCCAGCGCGGGGCGTACTCCCTCGGGCAGGATGAACGAGTAGTGCTGCCCGATTGCTTCCGCAGCGGTGAAGCCGAATATCCGCTCCGCCGCAGGGTTCCATTGCACTACGTGACAATCGAGGTCCCACTCAATGATGGCCAGCGGCGTCTGCGCGACGTGCAATGCCAATCTCTTGGTAGCGCTCTCGATCGCCGATTCCGCCCGTTTGCGCTCCGTGAGATCAAACACCATCACCATCCGCGCGCGCCGCCCGCGAAAATCCGTCGGGTGGGAAGTGATCTCGACGTCGATGAGCGTGCCATCCTTCTTTCGATGGCGCGCTCCGACCAGATCCACGCTCGGATTCGCCGCAACCCGCACAAGCGAGTCGCTCAAGTGTTGCATGTCCTCCGCCGGACGAATGTCCGCAATCGTCATTGCGAGGAACTCGTCCCGGCGGTAGCCATAGTGCGCCACGGCGGCATCGTTGACCGCGAGAAAGCTCAGCGTTTCCGCGTCGAAGAACCACATGGGGTGCGGATTTGCCGCGAACAGTTCAAGGTTGTGCACCTCCCGTCCGTGCGCTTGCGACGTCGTCCGCGTGGCCTCGCTGAGATGAGCCATCAGCCCGCGATACACGAAGAAGTAGAGCCCAGACAAGACGGGAATCGCGAGCAGGCCGGTGTCGAGCAGCGTCTCGCGCCAGCGCGGCATCGGCGGCAGCTCACCGATGACCAGCATGATCGCCATCTCGCCCACCAGGATGGACGCGACCGCCATCAGGATCTGGCGCTGCGCGGAATCTCCGAGTCGCTGTGCTTTCATGATGGTTGCACCGGCGCGTAGTCACGCGGGGCGTCCAACGCCTCTCGGATTTTGCGCGTCAAGGTCGCTCTCCTGTACGGCTTGCTGATGAAATATGCACCCCGATCCAGCACCCCGCGACGCAGAATCGCGTCGTTCGTGTAGCCCGAAGTATAGATGACCTTGATTTCCGTGCGAATGTCCGCGAGCCTGCCGGCCAGCTCCCGCCCCCCCCCGCGCCCGGCATCACGACATTGGAATAGGAAGTTCAATCGCGGCCAGTGGAGTATGTGAAGGCCCCACGCCGGACCACCTATTGAGGCGCTCGTAGCTCAACTTCAGGCGTTACACGCGCTCTGGCTTTGCGGTAGATTGGGACGACGTTCCCAGGAGGAGCCATGCCCGCGGTAACGTCTGTGCAGAACGGTGAGCTGCTCCGGAGCGCCGCAGCCGCAGGCTTCATCCCACGGCTCCATGAGGTGCTGCCCGGCGTGCAACCCCGGCAAGGCCACTCACGTCGGTGTCTGACGTTCGCTGCAGCTGGATCCGGAGTTCCATGAGGCGTTCGGTGTGAAGCCGGGTCAAGCGACATCGAGACCGTACGCGGTGCGCGCGCGGACCAGATAGCGATGCCCGTTCTCGCGCTCGACGCCGGCACAACCAGCACTCGCGCCATGGTCTTCTCCGATGACGGCGCGGTGCTGTCGCGGGAGCAGCGGCCATTCGCGCAGTTCTTTCCGCGCGACGGATGGGTCGAGCACGACGCCGACGAGATTTGGATCGAGACGCTGGCCTGTGCACGCGAAGCACTCGCGGCCGCAAGACTGACGGCGATCGATATCGCGGGCATCGGCATCGCGGTCCAGCGCGAGACCGTCGTGGTGTGGGAGCGCTCGACCGGCCTGCCGATCCATCGCGCGATCGTCTGGCAGGATCGTCGCACCGCCGACGCCTGCCGAGCACTCGCCGCGGATCCGGCTGCGCTCGCACTCGTCGCACGCACGGGTCTGCTGCTCGATCCGTATTTCTCGGCGACGAAGATCGCGTGGCTTCTCGACCACGTGCCCGGTGCTCGGGCACGTGCGGAGCGCGGCGAGTTGATCGCCGGCACGATCGACAGTTGGCTGCTCTGGCGTCTCACCGGTGGCCGAGTGCATGCGACCGACGCCACCAACGCGTCGCGCACGCTGCTGTACGACATCTACCGCCAGTCGTGGAGCGACGAGCTGTGCGAGCTCTTTCGCGTGCCGCGCGCGATGCTTCCCGAGGTGCGCGATAGCGCAGACGATTACGGCATGACTGATCGCAAGCTGCTCGGCACGACGATCGCGGTGCGTGCGCTGATCGGCGACCAGCAGGCGGCGGCGGTGGGACAGGATTGCGTCGCACCCGGTGAAGCCAAGGCGACGTATGGCACTGGCTGCTTCGTGCTCGTGCATACAGGGGACGCGCCGCTCGTGTCGCGCCACCGGCTGCTCGCCACCGTCGCACTGCGCCTGGCGGGACGCGCGACATACGCGCTCGAGGGGAGCATCTTCAACGCCGGCAGCGTCGTGCAGTGGCTACGGGATCAGTTGGGATTGATCGCGACTGCCGCGGAGACGGCGGAGATCGCCGCGAGCGTGACGACGTCGGGCGGCGTGTACTGTGTGCCGGCATTCACGGGGCTCGGCGCACCGTGGTGGGATCCCGACGCGCGCGCCGCACTCGTCGGCATGACGCGGGGCAGCGGAAGAGCGGAGATCGTGCGCGCCGCGCTCGAGTCGGTGGCGTTTCAGACGCGCGATCTCGCTAACGCGTTCGCGGATGATGGAGTGGCGCTCACGAGCCTGCGCGTCGATGGCGGAATGGCGGTGAACGACTGGCTCATGCAGGCGGTTGCCGATCAACTGCGTCTGAATGTCGAACGGCCGGCGGTGCTCGAGACAACCGCGTGGGGCGCGGCGCGGCTCGCCGGGTTGCACGCGGGGATCTATCCGCCACTCGGCACCGCTGGAGCGCGTCGCGTGGAGCGCACCTTCGCGCCGAGTGGCGATGCGCGTGATGCCGATCGCCTGCACGCGGGGTGGCTACGCGCAGTAGCGCGGACGAGGTCTTAAATCATTTTCCGCAGCTCTAGTTCTGCTTTCGAAGCTTGGCCCACCGCGCCATCACGTCCTTGAATTGCGCGCGTGTACGGGCAGCGGCATCGACCTGTCTCGTCGTGGGCGTCACATCCGCCCCCTGCATCGACATCGCAGCCGCCATCATCGCGGTGCTCACTCCGTCGAGCGTCGGCGGGCCGGCGACCGCCGCCTGTCCGCGCCCGAACCCACCTCCGCGTCCCCCACCACGCACCGGAGGAGCCGGCGCGAGTGAATCGATCTGCGCCTTGAGTGCGGCGTCGCCGCCGGTAAGCTGTCCGGACATCGCACGCGCCTGCATATGCGCGGCGTGCGCGGCAACGGCGCCGTCATACATCTCGCGTGAGAGTGTTGCGAGCTGTGCGAGTCCGGCGGCGGGCGTCTTCACACGTGGATCGAGCCTGAGCACCAACGGCTGCGTGTATGTCTTCCCGTCCACGCCGAGTCGGACGGTGTACGAACCCGGCGGCGCCCACGGTGAATTGACCGATGGATAGGTGCGATGCGGGACGGCGCCCGTTTCGGGCTCACCGGGGGCCGCACCTTCGGTGACGATGGGATCCAGCTGCAGATCCCAGGAGAAGCGATGCATCCCCGCCTGATTCGACAGCGTCATCGTCGGCGCGGCCCAGTAGAGGGGGAACGCGCAGTGCGGTGCGTTCGGCGTCCGCTGGCACACCTTGTTGTACGCCTCGGGGTCCACACCGGCGTCGGGAGTCGGCGCCTTGTCCTCGCTCGTATACGAGCGAACGACTTTACCCGTGTTGTCGAGAATCTCGAGCTTTGCGGAGCTCACGCCCGACGGCAAATAGTAGTCGATGATGCCACCCGGCGGCGGATTCTCACCCGCTGGCAGCTCGGGTGGCCACGGCGTGGGGTCGTTCGTCGCGAAGCGGACGCGCACCGCGGTGGCAGGCTTGAAGAGGTACGCCGAGCGCGACGACTGTGCGGCGCGCACGGCGGCAACTTGCCGCAACGGTGTCACGTCGTCGAGAATCCAGAAGCCGCGACCATGCGTGCCGGCGATGAGGTCGGAGCAGAGACACGACTCGTCGTCCTTCACCTGAAGATCGCGCACCGAGATTGCCGGCATGTTCAGCCGGAGCGACTGCCAGTGATCGCCGTCATCGAAGGAGACCCACACCTGCGTGTCGGTCGACGCGTAGAGCAGCCCCTTCTGGCGGGGATCTTCGCGAATGGAATTCGTCGCCGCGCCGGGTGTGATGCCGTTGTCGATCTCCGTCCACGTCTTGCCGCCATCGTGCGTGCGCCAGAGATGCGGGCTCAGATCGTCGACGCGCATCGTGTTCGCCGCGGCGTACGCCGTGTTCGCGTCGAAGTGGCCGGCGTCGATGTTGAAGATGCGTGTCCACGACTTGATCGCCGATGGCGTGACGTTGGTCCACGTCGCGCCGCCGTTCATCGTCGTCTGAATGTTGCCGTCGTCGGTGCCGGCCCACATCACCTTGATGTTCTTCGGCGATGGCGAGAATGCGGTGATGGTGCCTTGTGGGGCAGGGGTGACGGTGCTCGCGTACTTGCCGGCATTCGTCGGAACCGCCCACGTCTGCCGCGCGAGATCGGGACTGATGCGCGTCCAGTTCCTGCCGCGGTCCATCGTCTTCCATACGGCGTTGGAGACGTAGAAGAGCATGTTCGGATCGAGCGGCGACCAGTCGATCGGCATCGTGCGAACGTTGCGGTTGTAGCTCTCGCCGTTCGGACCCTTCACGCTCATGTCGGGACCGAGCGCTGTCGTCTGTCCCGTCTTGCGATTGTAGAGCGAGACGTTGTTGCGCGCGCTGCCGAACACCATGTCCGGATCCTTCGGGTCCGGCGCGGCGACGCCGTACTCCTGGATGTTGACCGGATGCCAATCATGGAAGGTGATCTGACCGTCCATCGAACGGCTGTCGACGCAGGCAGAGCCGGAGTCCTGCTGTCCGCCACACACGCGATAGGGAAACGCCATGTCCGTGGAGACGTGATACATCGCGGCGGTAGGCTGCGTGTACCAGTTGCTCCACGACACGCCGCGATTGCCGGAGATCACGCCGCCCTGATCGGCGACGGCGAGGATGATGTTCGTGTCGCTCGGATTGACCCACACCCGCTGATAGTCGTCGCCGCCAGGCGCGCCGCGCACCGCGGTCCAGGTGACGCCGCCATCCTCAGTGCGCCACATCACGACGGCCGCGCTATAGACGACGTTCTCGTTCTTCGGATCCACGGTGACGGTGGGCAGATCGCCCCCGCCGATGCGCGCGAGCGGGCGATTGTCAACGACGCGCGGAGCCGCGCCGCCAGTGCCATTCTGCGCGAGGGCCCAATGCTCGCCACCATCGGCACTCTTGTAGAGATTCACCGTGCCGGTGACGCTGTTGTTGGCGGCCACGCCCGCGACCGTGGCATACAGCACCTTCGGGTTGCTCGGCGCGATCGCGATGTTCGCCTGAATCACCGACGGCAGACCATCGTTGAGCTGCTTCCACGTGGTGCCGCCATCCACGGACTTGAAGATGCCGTTTCCGCCAGCGCCGAACCCTCCGCCCTCGATGAAGCTCTGCTGCTGCTGCCAGAGCGCGGCGTAGACGATGTTCGGATTGCCCGGATCGATGCGGACGTCGTTGCCGCTCGTGTACTCGTCCTTGTAGAGCACCTTCTCGAACGTCCCGCCTCCATCCGTCGAGCGAAAGATTCCACGCTCCGCGTTTGGACCATACGGATGTCCGAGCGCGGCGACGAACAGCCGGTTGGGATCCTTGGGATCGACGTCGATGTAAGCGATCATCTCGGTGTCGTGCAGTCCAAGATGCGTCCACGTCTTGCCCGCATCGGTGGACTTGTACATGCCGTCACCCACTGCGAGATCGGGACGGATGATCCCCGCGCCGCTGCCGACGTAGATGACGTTCGGATCGCTCGGCGCAACGGCAATCGCACCGATGGAGCCGGTGGGCTGGTCGTCGAACAGCGGAACCCACGTGGAGCCGTAGTCGGTGGAGCGCCAGACGCCGCCATTGTCGAAGCCGATGTAGAACACATTCGGCTGGCTCGGGACGCCCGCGAGTGCGCGCGCGCGGCCTGCGCGCACGGGACCGATCTGGCGCCAGCGCATCGCGGCGGAGGGGTCGGCGGTCTGGGCCGCGAGCGGCGTGACACCCGACAGGACGAGTATTGCGATCAGCAGACGAGCGAGGCGGGAACGCATGGCAATCACGTTGAAGGCGGTAGAGCGGACACCAACGCAAATCCGGTCACGAATTCACATGCAGGATTCTGTAGACAATCCTGGCGAGACGCCAGCTACGTGATCTGGTCGACACGAGCCGCGGCGCACTGCGCGACAACGTTCGAGCATTGCCGAGGTGCGCGGCGCTTTCCATATTCGCTCGCCCTCTGCACCCGAGTCACCCCTCCCCACACGCTGGACGAGCTCCGATATGGCGGTTTTTGCCATTCTCGATCGGGAGCGGACTGTCGCACCGCCCGATTACAATAGATGGCGAGTCCCGCCGGCAGCGCTGGCGGTGCATCTCTCGATCGGTCAGGTGTACGCATTCAGCGTCTTCAATATTCCGCTCTCGCACGCGATCGGCATCACTACCTCGGCGCCGAGCGATTGGTCGCTCAGCACGATCGGCTGGGTATTCAGCGTCGCGATCGTCTTTCTCGGCGTATCGGCCGCCCTCTTCGGCAGTTGGCTCGAGCGAGTCGGTCCGCGAGAGGCCATGTTCACCTCCGCGCTCTGTCTCAGCGGCGGATTCTTCGTCGGCGCGGCGGGAATTGCCTTTCACCAATTCTGGCTGCTGCTGCTCGGTTACGGAGCGCTCGGTGGTATCGGGCTCGGCATCGGGTACATCTCTCCAGTGTCCACGCTGATCAAGTGGTTCCCCGATCGGCCAGGGATGGCGACAGGACTGGCGATCATGGGATTCGGTGGTGGAGCGATGATCGCCTCGCCACTCTCGGTGAAGCTGATGGAGCACTTCAGGACGCCGACGTCGACTGGAGTGACCGAGACCTTCGTGGCACTGGGCGTGATCTATCTGCTCTACATGATGTTCGGTGTGTTCACCGTGCGATTGCCCGCGCCGGGTTGGGCTCCGTCCGGCATGTCTGCGCGTGCGTCGACCGGTGCTGCGAAGAGCGCGAGCCCGCACGATGTCGACGTAAGCTCCGCAGTACGTACGCCGCAGTTCTGGCTACTGTGGATCATGCTCTGCCTGAACGTCACTGCGGGCATCGGCGTACTGGGCCAGGCGTCGGCAATGATTCAGGAGATGTTTCCGGGCGTTATCACCGTTAGCGCGGCGGCCGGATTCGTCGGACTGCTCAGTCTTGCGAACATGGGTGGACGCTTCGCCTGGTCGTCGCTGTCGGACTACATCGGACGCCGGGCGACGTACGCGACCTTCTTCGCGCTCGGTGCCGTGTTGTATGCCGCGATTCCCTCGGTCGGGCGCGCAGGCAGTATCGCGCCATTCGTCCTCTGCTATGTCGTGATCCTTTCGATGTATGGCGGCGGCTTCGCGACCATTCCTGCCTACCTGCGCGACATGTTCGGCACGATGCAGGTGGGTGCGATCCACGGACGTCTGCTCACCGCGTGGTCCACGGCGGGCGTGTGCGGGCCGGTGCTCGTCAACTACATCCGTGAGTATCGCATCGCGCATGGTGTCGCGAAGGCCGATGCATACGGGTTGACGATGTACGTGATGGCTGGTCTGCTCGTCGTGGGGTTCATCGCGAACTCGCGCATGCGGCCCGTGGACGCGAAGTATCACTTTCGCGTTGCCGAGGAAGGCGCGCGATGAGCAACGACCGTGGGTCGAAGGGTTGGCTCGCACTGGTGGTGGCGTGGACGGTGGTTGGCGTGCCGACGCTCTGGGGTGTTGCGCAGACCGTGCTGAAGTCCCTGGCGCTGTTCAAATAGTCAGCATGCTCTCCCTTCGCGCGGGCTTGCTATATGCTGTGGGAAAGGACACATCTGAGGCCCAGCCGGCTCGATCGAACAACGGTATCGATCGCCGTCCGAGACAACCTCTCAATGAGGAGGAATCCATGTCTTCGACCCGCCGCACTACCCACATTCTCGTCCTTGCCGCCACCTGCCTGAGCTTCGCGCTTGCGACGCCGCAGGCAACGGACGCGCAAGCCACGCAGAACGTGAGACAGCAGTCCAGCCAGGTCACCAGAAACGACATCGCCGAGCAGCTCGGCACGAAGATCACCGCGAACCAGACTGACGACTTGCCCATCGGGAGCAGCATTACCGGCTCGCTGGTGGAGCCCGCGAAGCTGGCGAAGCTCGGCATCTCGGGGATGCACGAGGGTGCGCGTGTGTCGGTGATACGCATCGCGCAGGACAAGGTGCGCGTCGAGGTGGACGAGCTCGAGCCTACGCCGCAGACGAAGAAGGCGACGCTCCGGATCGACGACAAGGGCCGGCTCGTCACATCGGCGCCGTAGCAGTGCGCGTCATCTCGTCGCGGCTCGCCGCCGCTCTCGCTCTCGTTGTCGTATCCGCTCTCTCGCCCGCCGTCGCGCTGGCACAGGGAGCCGCGCCGACCCTCGTGCTCGTGAACGGTCACATCGTCACGGTCGATTCGGCGAAACCGGAGGCGCAGGCGGTCGCCATCAAAGACGATCGCATCATTGCCGTTGGGACGACGCTCGAGATCAGGCGCCTCGTGCGGTCGCAGACGAAAGTCATCGACCTGCAAGGCAGGCTCGCCGTGCCTGGCTTCATCGACGGCCATGGCCACTACATGGGACTCGGCCAGTCGAAGCTTCAGCTCGATCTCACCAAGGCGCGCACCTGGGACGACATCGTCGCCATGGTCGGAGACGCGGCGAAGAAGGCAAAACCAGGAGAGTGGATTTCCGGACGCGGGTGGCATCAGGCGAAGTGGGACCGGCTTCCCGTGCCGAGTGTCGAAGGCAATCCCGTGCACGCGTCGCTGAGCGCCGTGTCGCCCAACAATCCCGTCGTGCTTGGGCACGCGAGTGGTCATGCCTCGTTCGTAAATGGCAAAGCGCTCGAGCTCGCCGGCGTGACCAAGGATACGCAGAATCCGAGTGGTGGCGAGATCGTGCGCGACGCGCAGGGCAACGCGACCGGCATGCTTCGCGAGGCGGCGCAGCGGCTCATCGGGCCGGCGCGCGCGAAGGCTGACGCGGGGCGCACGGTGGCCGAGCGCGATGCGATGTCACGCAGGATCGTCGAGCTTGCCGGAGCAGATGCGCTGTCGAAAGGGATCACGTCATTTCACGACGCCGGAGCCAACTTTGCGACGATCGATCTGTTCAAGAAGCTCGCCGATGAAGAGAAGCTTCCTGTGCGTCTCTATGTGATGGTGCGCGGCGAGTCGAACGCGCGGATGGACAGCCTGCTCGACACCTATCGCATGCAGGGGTATGGGCACGGCTATCTCACCGTCCATTCCATCAAGCGGCAGATCGACGGTGCGCTCGGTTCCAATGGGGCGTGGCTCCTCGAGCCCTATGTTGATCTTCCGCGCAGCACCGGGCTCGCGCTCGAGCAACCCGAGAGCGTGCAGCGCGCCGCCGAGATCGCAATGAAGCACGGGTTCCAGGTGAACACGCATGCCATCGGCGACAGGGCGAACCGCGAGACCCTCGACATCTATGAGAAGCTGTTCAAGGCGAATCCCAACAAGACCGACCTGCGGTGGCGCATCGAACATGCGCAGCACATCAATCCGCGGGATCTTCCGCGATTCAAGCAACTCGGCGTCATCGCCGCGATGCAGGGAATTCACGCCGTCTCGGACGGACCCTGGGTCGCGACCAAGCTCGGCCCCGAGCGTACGAAGACGACGTCGTATCTCTTCCGCTCTCTCTGGGATTCCGGTGCGATCGTGACGAACGGAACGGACACGCCAGTGGAAGACGTCGATCCGATTCCTTCGTTCTATGGAACCGTCTCGCGCGTCACGAAGGATGGCACCGTGTTTCTGCCCGAGCAGCGGCTGACGCGCGCGGAGGCGTTGAAGTCGTACACGCTCAACAATGCCTACGCGAGCTTCCAGGAGAAGGAGCTTGGCTCCATCACCGTCGGAAAGCTTGCCGACATCACGGTGTTGTCGAAGGACATCATGACCGTGCCCGAGAAGGAGATCCCGTCGGCGCGGGTCGAGTACACCATCGTCGGCGGGAAGATCAAGTATCAGAGCGTGGCCAAGGCCGCGCTGAAGTAGCCGCGAGACCTTGTCGTCCTGAGAGATCGCGTAGCGCGACCGAAGGACCTGCACTTTGTTGTAATGTGGAGGTGCAGGTCCTTCGCTTCGCTCAGGATGACAACGAATCCGTGACCAGCACGAATGTCAGGCGATCGACGTCAGTCCACTGGGTCTCGGTCATCCTATGACTATCGCGAAGGTCAGCGCGTGCCGGTATCGATCTCGTGGACGACGTGGAGCATCGCGGTGGCCTCCACGTGCGCCAGCATGTGCAGCTCGCCGCGATCGAGCCAGACACCGCGGCAGGTGTCGCAGACGTCGATGCGGACGTTGTGATAGACACGCTCCTGAAGATCGCCCTCGCAGCGCGGACACTTCATGCCGGTGTTCTTCGCCTTGTCCCTGGCAAGACGTTCTGCGTCGAGCTTGGCGCGCTGGGCTTTCAGCCACTCGGCGTCCTGGCGGGCGAAATATTCGTTCTCGTTCTGGCTTGGCTTACCAGGCTCCCACACAGCAACCTCGCTTGTAAGGATTCTCGCAGCTCGAATCTGCGGGAGGTGACGACGGAATTGAAGGACGTTATGGGAACTGCGTTGTGCGTTGGGAACGCGGAGTAGGCGGATCCGCATGATCCGCCGAGATCCGCGTTCCCCACGAACACCGCCCCTCATTCGCCCTCACCTCCCCCTTCAACGCCCATCAAATCCCCCTTCCACCGTTGTCCTCAGCAACAATCTGTCACATGTTGTGTAGCGTCTTCGTCTACCCACTGCCGGCGTTCAGCACCCTTCACCAGCCCACCATGCGCCTCCCACGAACTCTTCACCTCGCGACGCTCGTCGCCCTTGCCGCCGCCGCGCCAGCATTCGCGCAGTCGCGCGGCAGCGGCGTCAACATCCCGTTCGAGCGAATGACCCTCCCGAACGGGCTCGAGGTCATCCTCTCCCCGGATCACACCGTGCCGCAGGTCGCGGTGAACGTGTGGTATCACGTCGGCTCCAAGAATGAAGTGCCGGGCCGCACCGGCTTCGCGCACATGTTCGAGCACGTGATGTTCACCGGCTCTGGGCACGTGCCGTACGGCATGCACGACCGGCTCACCGAAGGCGTCGGTGGAACGAACAACGGCTCTACGTCGAACGACCGCACCAACTACTACGAAATCGTCCCCGCCAACTATCTCGAGAGCGCGCTCTGGCTCGAGTCCGACCGGATGGGCTTCCTCCTCGACAAGCTCGATGAGGCGAAGTTCAAGGCGCAGCGCGACATAGTGCAGAACGAGCGCCGCCAGGGCACCGACAACCAGCCCTACGGCCGAGCAAACGAGATTGTCACCACCGCGCTCTACCCGGAGGCGAATCCGTACTCCTGGCCGATTGTCGGTTACCTGTCCGATCTTCAGAAGGCAGGCGTGGACGACGTGAAGGAATTCTTCCGCACGTACTACGCTCCCTCGAACGCCACGATCGCGATTGTCGGCGACTTCCAGCCCAAGCAGGCCAAGGCGTGGGTGACGAAGTACTTCGGCGACCTGAAACGCGGCGCTGCGATCTCGCGCCCCAAGGTCCCCGCCGTGACGCTCACCGCCGAGAAGCGGCTGGTGTTCGAGGATCGCGTGCAGATTCCGCGACTCTACATCGCGTGGCCCAGCGTGGGCGACGACAAGGATGACGTCTACGCGCTCCAGTTCCTCGTCCAGATTCTCTCCGGCCCGCGTACGGCGCGCCTCACCAAGGCCCTGGTGTACGATCTCCAGAGCGCGGCGAATGTCGGTGCGTCCAACCGCGGCTATGAGAATTCCGGCGTCTTCGGCATCAGCATCACACCGCGCCCCGGCCACTCGCTGGCCGAAGTGGAGGCGACGAGCGACTCAATCATCACGCGTCTCAAGCAGGAAGGGCCAACGGCCGAAGAGTTGGCGAAGACCTCGGCCGGACTCGAGTTCGGCTTCGTCTCGCTGCTGCAGTCCAATCTCGGCAAGGCGGACGTCCTCAACGACGGCCTCGTCTTCCACGGCGACGCTGCCCGCTTCAAACGCGACTACGCGAAGCTCAAGGCCGTGAGCGCCGCGGACGTGAAGCGAGTCGCCAACAAGTATCTCGGCGCGGGACGCGTCGTGCTGAGCGTGGTTCCGCTCGGCAAGGCAGATCAGGCGTCGATGGCTTCCAGGAGCACAAAGGTCACCGTCGCGCCGGACGGCGGACACTACATCATGGGAGACAAGTGATGATCGCCCGTTCGCTGCACCCAGGCGCGCGACTCGCGCTAGCGCTCTCCATCGCACTCCTCTCGATCGCGCCGCAGCTTTCGGCGCAGACGCTCGAGCGCGACAAGGCTCCGAAGGTCGGCAAGGCGCCGTCGCTCAAGGTTCCGGCGTGGACGAAGACGAAGCTCGCGAACGGCGCCGAGCTGATCGTCGTTGAGAAGCACGACCTTCCGCTCGTCGCGCTGAACATCGACTTCATCGGTGGCGCGTCCAACTATGAGCCCGCCGATAAACTTGGCGTCGCCGCTCTCGCGGCACAGATGCTGAGTGAAGGCACCAAGACGAAAACGGCGGATCGCCTCTCGGATGCGCAACAGATGCTGGGCACGTCGATCTTCGCGAACGTGGCGGGTGAGTCGGGCACCATTCGCTTCACGTCGCTCAAGGACAAGTTCGAGCCGGCGATGACGCTGCTCGCCGACATGCTTCTTAACTCGACCTTTCCCGACTCCGCGATCGAGCGCAATCGTGCTCGCACGCTCGTCGGTCTGACCCAGGCCAAGGATCAGCCGAATTCCATCGCGGCCAACGTGTTCTCGAAGGTCGTGTACGGCGACGAGCATCCGTATGGGCGCGTCGTGTCGGAGAAGACCGTCACGGCGATAACGCGTGGAGACGTCACGTCCTTCGCGAATGCCTACTTCCGGCCCGGTCGCGCGGTGATCACCGTGACGGGCGACATCGATGCGAAGACGGCGCGCAACGTGGTGGAGAAGACGCTCGCGGCATGGCCGGCTGGTGGCGAGCGGCCGACCTTTGCCTACGGCCCGGTTCCGGCACCAAAGGCGCGGACGATCTATCTGATCGACAAGCCGAAGGCGGCGCAGTCCGTGTTCGCCCTTGGCGAGCCTGGCCCGCCGCGCAGCACGCCCGACTACTACGCCATTCAGGTGATGAACCACCTGCTGGGCGGCATGTTTCAGTCGCGCCTCAATCACGACATTCGCGAAGTGAAGGGCTACAGCTACGGTGTGAACTCGGGCTTCGCCTATGGCCGCGGGCCTGGCGCCTTCCGCGCTGGGGGCGGCATCGTGAGCGCGAAGAGCGACAGCGCGCTGATCGGGTTCATGACGCACTTCAAGGGCGTCCAGGGCGAGATGCCGTTCACGGACGACGAACTGACGGTGGGCAAGGAGTCGCTCATTCAGTCGCTCCCCGGCCGCTTCGCGACGGTGAATGGAATTGCCGCCGCCATCTCGAGCATCTATACGCAGGATCTGCCCGAGACGTACTTCAAGGATTACGCGGCGAAGATCGACGCGGTGACGCGTGACGATCTCGTGCGCGCGGCGAAGAAGTACATCGACGTGGACCACATGAACCTCGTGATCGTCGGCGATCGCGCGTCGATCGAAGGTGCGTTGAAGGCGACGGGGATTGCGCCGATTCAGATCCTCGACGTCGAAGGACGGCCGGTTCTGGTGCCCTGACTCGAAGTAGCAGGCCCAATGAGTGCCAGGAAGCGCAGTCCTCGTCGGCGAACGGGGGCTGCGCTTTACGGTCACGACGCCGTGAGCTGGCGCCTCCGACAAAGGCGGAACTTGAATCATGCAATTCACGCAATTCTAGTCCACGCTTTCTCTGTGGGGCCAGTCCAAACGCGATGGCTGCCCAAAGAGACTATCGCGTGATCGCATACCACACCACGTAGACCCACGACAGAAAGCCGTGAATGATGGCCCAGACGATCGAGTGGTGGATGCTCCACGAAATCGCGATCGCGAGCGCGGAGCCGAAGCTCACGCCGGCCTTCACTACCTGCACTGAGCGTCCCATCGGTCCCTGCCTCGGCGGGTTGGAATCCATGATCGGTCCACTGTGGGTCATCGGGATCTCCTTGATTGTTACATCCTTTGGATCAGCCGTTCGTAGTACACCAACGGCACGCCGCGATAGGCCACGCGACCCACTTCGCGAAATCCGCACTTCCCGTAAAATGTGCCGGCGCCCGCCTCGGCGTCATAGGCGTCGAGCCGGATCGCGTCGGCGGGCCACTTCTGCGTGTACTCCACCGCTTTCGCGAGACAGCGGCGTCCGATGCCCTTGCCCTGCAGGTCGGGACGCACGGCCATGTCGGTGAGATAGAGCGGACGCGGGTACTTGGCGAAGTACGATCGATCGATCGCCCATGGCTTGGTCGTGGACATGCGGAAGGTGGCGACGATCGAGGCGCCGCGCCGAGCCAGCCAGATTTTCGACTCACGCATGCCGGCGATCACGCCGCGCTCCGATGCCTCGCCCGACCAATGGCCCCGCCCGAACTTTTCCGTGAGATCGTGCGCGGTCGCAACGCGCAACGCCGCGAGTTCCGGGGCATCGGACTCATCCGCGACCGCGAAGGAGAGGCGAATGGCGTGCGAGATCATCTCTTAAGGTACAGGACGACCGTTGACGACGACGTCCTTCCTGCCGCGGTCGATCAGCGTCGGCGTGCGGATCCTGTGAATTACTAGCGCAGGATTCGAGGAAGAGGGGAAAAACGGAAGAGAGGAAGAAAGGACGCCGTCCTCTCTTCCTCTCCTCCTCTCTTCCTAAGTTGTTCCTACTTCACTGCCCGGCCGGCAGCGAGATGTTCGTGACTGCGCGATACGCATTCACTCGCCCGGCACCGAACTTCGTGTCGTAGCCCGCGGTTCCCTTGTCGTCTGCGGTGTTGAGAATGCGCGAGCGCAACGCGCTTCCGCGCAGGCCGGTTTTCGACGCGACAGCGGCCGCGGTGCCCGTGACCTGCGGCGCCGCCATCGACGTGCCCTGCATGTACGTGTAGCTGCCGCCCGGCTGCGGTCCGCTGTACACCGTGCCGCCCGTGAAGCCGCTCACCACCGAGCTGAAGATGCAGCCTTCCGGAGTGGTGTTCGAGTAGCAGGTGCCACCAGGCGCGGAAATGTCGAGACCGGAGCCGTACTGCGAGTACGTTGCGAGAGCGTCACGCCATGTGGTGGCCGACACCGAGATGGCGTTCACGTCGCACGCTGGGCAGGCAACCTTCGACGAGCCCGAGTTGCCGGCCGACGCGATGACCAGCACGCCCTTCGACGTCGCATAGGCAATCGCGTTCTTCTCCGCCGTGGACTCCGACGTGCCGCCGAGGCTCATGTTCACCGCGACGAGATGATTGCCACTCGCGTCGATGTAGTCGGCGGCGGCGTTGATCGCGTTCACGATCGCCGTCGTGGGACAGCCATTCGCGCCGCACACCCGCTGCACGTACACCTTCACGTGCGGTGCCGCGCCCGAGATCCCGGCGACGCCAACGGTGCTGCCGGCCATCGTACCGGTCGTGTGCGTGCCATGTCCTTCGTCCGGCGTGTCGCTCGGATCGTTGTCGTTGGCGTACCAGTCCTTGCCGGCGATCAGACGTCCGGTGAACTCGGGATGCGAGAAGTCGACGCCCGTATCGATCGAGCCGATGGTGACGTTCGCGCCGTTCGCGGCGTAGCCGGTCTGCACGTTGTCTATATCCGCGTCGAGAATGGACGCGTACGAGCTCGGGATGTAGCCCGTGCCACCGCTCGTGTACCGCATGTTCAACCCGCCGGGATTGTAGAAGGCCCACAGACGCGAATCGATGGCGTCCACGTGACGGATGTAGTTCGGCTCGGCGAACTCGACGTTCGAATCGGCGCTGAGCTCGGCCGCGAGCGCAGCTTCAGCTCCTTTCTTCGTCTTCACGACGTCGAACTTGTTCGCGTAGCCCTTCATGCCCTTCGCCGCACCGTGCTTCGAGGCGATGTCGTCGATGGTCACCATCGTGCCGTCCCTCAGCTTCACGATCACTTCGCCTTCGACGACCGGGTCGTCCGACGACGCGATCTTCGCGGCTGCGGGACCG